>Ga0265339_10002108_pt1 | contig 14508 bp, 11 predicted proteins | sample 4CB219metaG_FD_202085 | JGI IMG/M metagenome (GOLD analysis project Ga0265339, IMG submission 202085) | Rhizosphere microbial communities from Carex aquatilis grown in University of Washington, Seatle, WA, United States - 4-CB2-19 metaG | ecosystem: Host-associated > Plants > Roots >...
CAATCCATGCATGGCAACGGCGTGCCTGTCCACGAGTTGGTGGAAGGCACCGGTGTCTCCCCGCCGAGCCTTGGTCACAAGCTCGCGGTCAGTCAGTGGCGGCACGGCGTTATTCATGAATGATCGATCTTACTGAGAATATGGTTCCGTCCAGCGGCCGGTTTCTTCCCGACGAAATGACGAAAAAAGCACGACCACGGATAACAAATGCTTAACGCACGGAGAGGCAAGGAATTGCATTATGGTGAAAGAGAGAAAGGATGGGATACAAGATACCGCGGGCGGGAGACATGGTGGCGCAGTACTGCGCGCAGTATTGCGCCTGGATACGGATGAGGCTTGCCTGTCGGCGCTGTTCGACTTCGCCAGGACGCAGTCGTCGAAGTGGTTCGTGCCACCCTCGAGCGTGGTGGAGCTTGGGGTGTTTGTCCGCAAGCACCCAACGCTGATGATGTGTTATCAGGGTCAAAACTCGAAATCCGAATCTCGAAATCCGAAACAAATCCAAAATTCCAAACGGCAATTCTCAAACGCAGAGGCGCATCCTTTGAGTGGACTCTGCCTTTTTGCTCTTTTGTTCTGCCGGCAAAAAAGAGCAAAAAGGCAGAGCCCACTCGATCGTCAAGCCGACGTGCCTCGGTCGTTTGGAATTTGCCGTTTTGATCATTGCCGTTTGTTTCGGATTTCGGATTTCGTGCTTCGGATTTCGGACTTTTTGACGGCCGAGATAAGCATCCTTATTAAAGGGACATTGCACTAAGCGTCATCAGGCGTCGTCAGGGCGCGCCGAGCTTCTTCAGCGAGTCCTTGGCCTGCCTTTGCACATCGCCATTTGGGTCATTCTTCGCCTGGGTCAGCGGCTCGATGGCGGCCTTGTCCTGCAGCAGGCCCATCGCAAGGGCGGCCATCATTTGGACGCGGGAATTCTTGTTGTTCTTCAAGAGGTCGGCCAGTATCGGCGTCGCCGCCTTGTCACCGTTGATGCCGCAGCAGTATGCATAGGTGAGGACCAGGGACGGGTCGTTGGTCTTAAGGCAGGCGTCCTTGAGGTCGGCGACTGGCATCTTCTTACGCTCTGCCAGTGCGATGAGGCCATATTGGGCAGCGGCTCGGGAGCCCATGTCGTCCTTGGCGGCCAGGGTCTTGACGGCATCTACGATCTTCTCGACAGGGGCGTCGAGCTTGGGCCGCTGGGCGAGTATCTGCAGACCGGCCTTTTGGACCTGGATAGATTCGTGGCCGATGGCGGCCGCCGCAACATCTGCCGCCTTGGCGTCGTCAATCATATCGAGCACTCTCATTGCGACGAGCATCACTGCACTGTCATGCGTTTTGGCCGCAAGCAGATCGAGCGTCTCCTGCGCGGTTGGCATTGAGGTCGGCTTTATGGCCGCCAACGTCACGGGCTCTCGCTCAAGCTTTAGCAGGCCCAGGTGCTTGGGGTTCCCGACATGGCGCTCGGCGGTGCCGAAGTACAGGGCGCCTTTCATGGCAGGATGGTGAATGTCAACGCCGGGTGCGTCGGCGTCGGTGATCATGCCATCAAAGCCAATGGCGTCGAGTTCGGGATGCTCCTTCCAGTTCTGGAAGGAGGCCTTGGGAATGGCGATCTCGATTGCATAGCCAAATGGCAGCAGGCGGCTGGCGACCTTGGGCTTGTCGGCCTGCTTGTTGCTCGTCCAGATGTATGGCTCGGGCCATTTCAGATTCACGTTGGCTGGTACGAGTATGAATTGGCGGACATTCTCGTTGACCTTGTCGGCGAAGCGGTGGTCGGGGCCATTGGCATCGATGAATAGTTCGAAATCGTCGCCCTCGTGGGGGTTGTTCTCGCCGGCGGTATTGGTCAGAAACTGGTCGTGTACGAAGGCCATGATGTACAGGTTAGTGCTATCGTGCGCGAAGAAGAGCACGACGCTGCAATCTCCATTCCCCATGTACTTGCCTCGACTCTCGTCCGGCAGCGACCAGAGCTTGGCGGTATCGGGTGCGGTTCGGCACCGGTTCAAGGTCTGGCTATCCATAGCCCAGTCATCGAAGCGGCCATCGATCTTCATCTCGCCGTCGGGTACGCGGACGGCGGTGAACTGCGGCCGCGCCGGTGCGGACGTTGGTGCGGCGGCGGTCGCGGTCGTTTGGGCGAACGCCGACGCGACACAGGAACAGGCCACCAAGAGTAACCAGCAGGTGCGGAACATTGGAATTCCTTTCTCAGGGAACTGTTTTGGGAGCGACGATGGAATGATAGCCTCGCGTTGTCAGTGTGTACAGAGTTGCATCGCAAGCGTGTGACGGGATGGTGCCGCGGGTTTTCCGTTTTTGCCCGTTTCGCGAGGCGCTGTGGAAGCGTCCGAAAAACGGCCATAAGTCCTGTATTTTCGTTTTTGTCCGATAATATCGTTTGTAAACAACGGCCCAGCCGCGCGTTGCCGTCTCAAAAAAGAAACGCGGCCGTTGCCCCAGGATCGACGATCTTTTCGTTTTTGACCTGGAGGTCCACTAACGGGCGATCGTGTCTCTAAACCCCCTTGGCATTGCCGTAATGAGGTGTGGCCGTATAGGCCAAATGGGCCGTCGCGGCAACATGCCAGAGTTTTGGGACTGCCGAACGACAGCCACAGAGGTCACAGAGAACGCAGAGAGAAGACAGAATCGAACGTGTGTCAATGAGTTCTCGGCGTCCTCTGTGGCTGCGATCGCGCCTGAACATGGAGCAGGCTTGCCTTTCAGCGTCGTTCGAGCGCGCAGAGACACGCAATGTGGGCTTGCCTTTTTGCGCCGTTAAGAGGTACAGCGCGGAAGAAAAGAGCAAAAAAGGCGGAGCCCACGTCAGCGCCTTGACCGATTCGAAAAACGCTGAAAGCCAAGGCGAGGACCGCGTCCCGACGCATCCGAACAGCGCCGACAGCCAAGGCGACGACCGCGCCCCGACGCGTCTGAACATGCGCCGACAGCCAAGGTGGTCATCGCGTTCTTACGGGTTCAATGTCACTGGACCTAATCAGCGTCCGAGTATACCGTCCGCCTTCAGTGGCGACTCAAATGTGTACTTGCCAGACTGGACTTCCAGGGTTGCCCGGCCGGGGACGGTTGAAGCGGCTGTGCGGACGCCGGTTGTCTTGCTCAGCGGTTGGCCGTTTTCGGTGATGGCCGCCGGGTCATCGGTTGGCATGTAGACCAGCGCGCTGGTGTTGGGTGGCAGTTCAAGCTCCATGTGGAATCGTCCGGCCTCGCGATGCCATTGGACGCGCAGGACTCCGTACAGGCTTGTGTGATGTGCCTTGACCCATCGCAGGTCGCCCACGGGGTATGGGCGGATGATTGCCCGCTTGAACCCCGGGTGCTCGGGGTCGGGGTTGATGCCCGCCAGCGCCTTGTAGAACCACGCGCTGATGTCGCTGAACATGTGGTGAATGCGGCTGGAGGTGCCGTCCCACGTTTCCCAGAGCGTCGTCGCGCCTTGGCTGATCCAGTGGCCCCAACTGGGGTATGTATCCTGCACGGCGATGCGGTAGGCCTGGTCCGCGCGGCCGGCGTCGGTGAGGACCTGCATGACGAACTTGGCGCCCAGGATGCCGAACGTTACGTGGCCGTCGTTCTTGTCGATATCGGCAATGATGGCCTCTACCACGCGTGGGGCGTCGGCGGGTTCAAGGAGCCCGAAGAACAGCCCCGCCGCATTGGCGGTTTGTGAGTTTGTCTCCACGTGCCCAGTCGCCGGGTCAAAAAATGCCGCCCGCCACGCCTTGCGGATCTCGCCTGCCAACTCACCGTATCGTGCGGCGTCCAGGCCTTTGCCCAGCAGCCTGGCCCCCTGCGCGACAAGGTCGGCCGCAGCGAAGTAAAAGGCCGTGGAGGTCAGCGCAACTGAGCAGGGGAAAGTATCCCATTGGCTGCCGGGCGGGCACCAGTCGCCCAGGCCGAAGGACACAATGTGCCCGGTGGCCATCGTGCCGGTGAAATCCACCAGCCGCTTCATGTGCTCAAAATGGGCCTCGATCAGGCTCGAGTCGCCATTATACAGGTGCACATAATGCGGAATGTGCGTCAGGATGGCGTCCCACGCCGGGCCGCTGCCCCAGTTGTAGCCCCATCCGCCAGTGGGCACGATGCCCGGTATCTGCCCGCTGGGCCGCTGCACGTCCGCTATGTCGTCCATGAACTTGGCGTACGAGGTGGTCGGGGCGTAGTTCAGCAGCACCTGCTCCGCCGACAGCGACGCGTCACCAGTCCAGCCGCATTTCTCGCGGTGCGGGCAGTCGGTGGGGATGCCATGGTAGTTGCTCACGGTCGACCACAGGGCCGCCGTCTGGATCTTGTTCAGCAGGTCGTTTGAGCATTCGAACGAGCCGGCCGACGCGAAGTCGGTGTGCACCACGCGGCCATCGATATCCGCAGGCGTCAGTTCGCCCACCCAGCCGGTGACCTCGATGTAGCGGAATCCGTGGTACGTGAACCGCGGCTCCCATTGCTCGACGCCCTGGCCCTTGAGTGTGTACTGGTCGGTCTGGAAGGCACCGCCCTTGACGTACTTATCAATATTCGACGTATCCAGCGCGCCGTCGGCTGTGAGCTTTTCCGCGTAGCGCAGTTGGATGGTGGTGCCGGCAGGGCCCTTGACGCGGATACGGGCCCACCCGGAGAATGCCTGGCCCATGTCCACGATGTGCACGTCGCCGTTGCGGGTGACGCTGAAGGGGCGCAGCGTCTGCGTGACGCGGCAGGGGGGCATCTTCTCCCAGCGGATCTGCCCGCCGGGGCCAGCCACCACGCTGACCGCGCCCCATGCGGAGTCGTCAAACTCAGCCTGGCACCAGCCGGGAATCTCCAGGCGCGCGTCGTAGTTTTCGCCGTTCCGCAGGCCGTTGAAGGTGATCGGCCCGCAGGTGGCCTTCCATGTGCCGTCGCTGACCAGTTGCCACGTGCTGCCGTCCTCGAGATCGACGTGCAACTGGAGCAGCATTTTCGGGCGGTCACGCCATGGTGCGTGATGGAAGCTCCACACTTCCTCCGTGTGGCAATCGTAGAGGCCTGTGCCAAGGATCACGCCCACGGCATTGACGCCATTGACAAGCGCGTCGGTGACGTCGTGCACCACGTACAGCGACCGCTGATCGTATCGCGTGGGGGCCGGCGATAGGACCATGTCGCCAATCCGACGGCCGTTGATGTAGAGTTCGTGGTAGCCAAGCCCGCACAGATAGGCCCGGGCCGTCACTGGCTTGCCTGGCAGGGTGAATGCCTTGCGAAGCATTGGCGCAGCGTGCTGGCCGTCCATGCCCGCCGGGTACGACCCGCCAAGGCCGATCCACCTGCCTGCCCAGTCGTCGGCGGCGAGCAGCCCCATCTCCCACGAGGCCGCCTCGCTGAATTCCCCGCCCCGGCCCTGGCCGTCCCAAACCGCTACCTTCCAGTAGCACCGCTGTCGCGATGGCAGGGCCATGCCGCCGTAGGGCACGTGCAGATTCTGCTCGCTGTCGACGCGGCCGGAGTCCCACAGGTCGCCCACGTTGCCGGCCAGCAGTTCAGGTGTCGACGCCACCAGCACGCGGTACGCCGACTGTCGCAGGCCACGCCCCTGGCCGGTCAGTCGCCAGGAAAGTCGCGGCCGGAGCGTCTCCACGCCCAAAGGCTTGGAGAATTGCTCGCACAGAAGACCGCACGCGGTTATGTCAGATTGAGAAGTCATGAGTATTCCTAGTGTAGTGTCCCACGCTGAGGATGTCCTATCAGGGTCAAAAGCTCGAAATCCGAATCTCGAAATCCGAAACAAATCCAAAATTCCAAACGGCAATTCTCAAACGCAGAGGCGCATCCTTTGAGATGGCTCTGCCCTTTTTGTTCTTTTCTACGCCACGCGAAAAAGAGCAAAAAGGCAGAGCCCGCTCGACGGCCAAGCCGATGTGCCCTTCTGCTCTGTGTTTGGAATTTGCCGTCTTGATCATTGCTGTTTGTTTCGGATTTCGTGCTTCGGATTTCGGATTTCTTGATGGCCGAGATAAACATCCTTATTAATGGGACATTACACTAAGCCTTGCCCGTCACCAGAATCAGTCGCAGGCTCACGGACAGCAGGGCGATGGCCAGGGCTCGCATGATCCACACTCCGTGGATTCTTCGGGACAGGCGTGCGCCCAATTGTGCTCCCACCAGAACGCCGGCACCCAGCAGGACCGTGATGAGGACCCATGTCGCCGATTCAAAGTCGCCGTGGATAATGTGCACAATCGTGCCCGCTGCGGCTACGAAGGCCAGCACGAAATGCGATGTCGCCGTGGCGACGTGGGCGGGGAATCGCAGTACCCGCACAAGGAATGGCACGTGGATGATGCCGCCGCCGATGCCCAGCAGGCTGGCTAGGAAGCCGACCGCGATACTTACAACGACGGCAAGGACGCGGCTGTACGGGGGCACCATTGGGCCGTCGGCGGGTACGGCCGACTTGGCGGAGGGATGGGCCGGACGCAGCAGCAGGAATACCCCGATCGCCGCCAGGAGTGCGCCAAAAATAGGGGCGAACACCCCGCGCGTGATCATCGAGACGACAAGGGCACCCGCAACGGCGCCGGGCAGGCACGCCAGTGTCAGCAGGAAAGCCGATGGATAGTGGATCCGTCGCATGCGTGCATAGGCAATTGAGCCTGATGTCGCATTGAAGAAGACCACAGCCAGCGAGACTGTGCTGATGACAGCGGGGTCTGCCTTGGGGAACAGGAACAGCAGGATCGGCACGAGGATAAAGCCTCCGCCCGCGCCGATCAGCGTCCCAATTACTCCAACTGCCAATCCCAGCGGGATCATGCAGTAATACATCAAGTTTGCGTCTGCGATACCAAGTACTGCCATGGCGATCCTTTCAGGCGAGCAATATAGCATGGACTTGGGGCCAGGTCCACGACGACAGCCACGGGTGGCACAGAGAGCTCAGAGAGAGAAGGACAGATAGGGCAGAAAGGCAGGATACGGCGTTGGCTTGCCTTTTTGCGTCGTTTGGTGACTGTGAGCCAGACGCGGCGCCAGTCGGCTACACTGGAGGGAGAGGGAGATACGCTATGAGCACTGCCCAGAACGTCAATACGGCTAACTTCGACGACGAGGTGTTGAAGTCCAACCTTCCCGTCCTGATTGATTTCTACGCCGACTGGTGCGGGCCTTGCCGCACGATGGGGCCGGTACTTGACCAGGTCGCCCAGAAGACGGCTGGCCAGGTCAAGATAGTCAAGGTCAACGTCGACCAGGAGCCGCAACTTGCGATGTCATTCCATGTGTCGAGCATCCCGCTGCTTGTGCTGATACAAAACGGCAAAGTAATAGATCACCTGCTGGGTGCGGTTGGGGTGTCCGAGGTGCTGACACTGCTGGAGAAGAGGACTGCGGCGTGAGAATAGGTTAGAGGTGAGAGATTGGAGGTGAGGCTCCGCGATATCCGTGCCTTGCTTACCACCGGGAAGCGAGATAAGGGCTAGACGCCAGAAGCCAAGCGTCAGAAGGTGTCGCGTCATGAAACGGGCTCGGCCTTTTTGCTCTGTTTCTTCCGCGGGCGTGAGAAGGTTAGAGGTGAGAGGTTAGAGGTGAGGCTCCGCGAAATCCATGCCTTGCTTCCCGCCGGGAAGCGAGACAAGGGCAAGACGCCAGAAGCCAAGCGTCAGAAGGTGTCGCGCCATGAAACGGGCTCGGCCTTTTTGCTCTGTTTCTTCCGCGGGCGTGAGAAGGTTAGAGGTGAGAGGTTAGAGGTGAGGCTCCGCGAAATCCGTGCCTTGCTTCCCGCCGGGAAGCGAGACAAGGGCTAGGCGCTAGAAGGCAAGCGTCAGAAGGTGTCGCGCCATGAAACGGGCTCGGCCTATTTGCTCTGTTTCTTCCGCGGGCGGAAAAAGAGCAAAAAGGCTGAGCCGGCTCCGAGACGCGACGCTGCGGAGCCTCACCTCTAACCTCTCACCTCTAACCTGTTCCTAGCCGCCCGTTGACAACACGTGCCGCCTAACGCGACAATCACGGTATGGCCTTGAGTATGGAACAGTACGTGCGCCCGGATGTCATTCAGCAGGTGGCTCGGCTGGACCTGCGGGCGCGGTTTATCGTCGAGGGGTTTTTGAGCGGCCTGCACAGCTCCCCGTACCATGGGTTCAGCGTGGAGTTCAGCGAGCATCGCCGCTACAGCCCGGGCGACGACATCCGCCAGATCGACTGGGGCGTCTACGGCAAGACCGACCGGTTCTACGTCAAGAAGTACCAGGCCGAGACCAATCTCGACGCCTATCTGCTTGTGGACACCTCCGGCTCGATGGACTACTCCACCGGCGGGCGGATGACAAAGATGGACTACGCCATCTGCATCGCCGGGGCGCTTGGGTACATGATGATCCACCAGCAGGACTCGGTGGGCGTGGCGATGTTCGACGAAAAGCTGCGGGCGTTCCTGCCCCCAAAGAGCAAGCGAACACACCTGACTAACATCCTGGCCATGCTCGCCCGCAACAAGCCGCAGGGCAAGACGATGCTGGCTGAGTCGATTCACGACATCGCCAACCGGGTGCGGAAACGCGGGCTGATGATCCTCGTAAGCGATCTCCTGGGCGATCAGGAGGAAGTGATAAAGGCCCTGCACCACCTGCGGTTCCGCGGGCATGACATCATCATCTTCCAGGTGCTGGATCATAGTGAGGTATCGTTCGAATTTGACGGCCAGGTGCGGTTTGAGGACCCTGAGACGCAAGAGACGGTTGACGCCACCCCGCAGTCGATCCGGGCTGCATACCTGGAAGAACTGCGACAGTTCATCGGGGAGTACCGCAAGACCTGCCAAGGCATCCGCGCGGACTTCGTGACGGTGGACAACTCAATGACGTTCGACAAGGCGCTGATAGAGTTTCTGGTGCAGAGACAGCAGAGATTTTGAGATGTGGCGAGGGCGTCTTGCCCGCGTCTTCCTGTGGTACCGACAACGCAAAAAGGCAGAGCCCGTTTTCATGTCCGATGACTTGAAGCGGGCTCTGCCTTTTTGCTTTTTTGTTCGCAGGCGAGACGCCCGCGACACACTACTTGGCCGCGAATTCCTTCTTGCGGTTGGCGATGATTTCCTCGGCCAGCTTGACCGGGACCTTGCCGTAGCGGGCCATTTCCATCGTGAAGGTGGCCATGCCCTGGCTTAGCGAGCGGACGATCGTCGCGTAGCCGAACATGTTGGCCAGGGGCACCTCGGCGCGGATGACGCAGAACGTATCGCGGTTTTCCGTGCCCAGGATCATCCCGCGGCGGCTGTTGAGGTCGCCGGTGATCGAGCCCTGGAACTGCGTGGGGCACTCCACCTCGACGGTCATGATCGGCTCAAGCAGCACGGGCTTGGACCGCATGAAGCCCTGGCGGAAGCCTTCGATGGCGGCTGTGCGGAAGGCCATTTCGCTCGAGTCCACGTCGTGGTACGAGCCGTCCTCCAGCACCATCCGCACGCCGACGATCTCGTAACCAGCCAGCGGGCCCTTCTTCAATGCTTCCTCGAAGCCCTTGTTGACGGCGGGAATAAACTCGTTGGGGATGCGGCCCTGGCGGACCTCATCGACGAACTCGTAAGGCCAGCTCTCGTCGCTGGTCTCCATGGGGATCATCTTGCCGACGACGTGGCCGTACTGGCCGCTGCCGCCAGTCTGCTTCTTATGCTTGTAATCGTACTCGCCGATCTGGGTGGGCGCCTCGCGGTAGGAAACCTTGGGCATGCCCACCTGGACGTTTGCCTTGTACTCGCGCTTCATTCGCTCGACGTAGATGTCCAGGTGCAGCTCGCCCATGCCCTCGATGCAGGTGTCGCCCGTCTCGGGGTCGGTGCTCACGCGGAAGGTGGGATCTTCCTTCATGAAGCGGTTGAGTGCCTTGGCCATGCGGTCCTGGTCGGCGGAGCTGGCCGGCGTGATCGACAGCTTGATCACCGGGTCGGCTACGTAGATGGACTCCATCGAGTAGTTGATGTTCTCGTCGCAGAAGGTGTCGCCGCTGGCACAGTCAACGCCCACCAGGGCGACGATGTCGCCGGCGGTGGCTTCGTCGATGTCCTCACGCTGGTTGGCGTGCATGCGGACCATTCGGCCGACGCGGTGCATGCGGCCGGTGCGGGCGTTGCGGACGGAGACGCCCTTCTTCAGCATGCCCTGGTACACGCGGGTGTAGGTGAGCTGGCCGAAGGTCTCGTCGACGATCTTGAATGCCATGGCCACGACCGGTGCGTCGCTGTCGCAGACCAGGGGGACTTCGGCGGCGTCGTTGTCGTGGTCGCGGGCGAAGTTGGCCCGGTCCAGCGGGCTGGGCAGGTAGTGGACCACGGCGTCCATAAGGACCTGGACGCCCTTGTTCTTGTAGGCGGTGCCCATAAGGACAGGCACGATCTCACGCTCGACGGTGGCCTGGCGAATGGCGGCCATGACCATCTCGCGGGGGATGGGCTGCTCTTCGAGCATGAGGGTGAGGATCTCGTCGTTGAACATCGACAAGGCCTCGAGCATCGTGTGCCGGGCAGTGGCGGCTTCGTCGGCGTAGGCGGCTGGGATGTCCTTGACTATGACGTCCTCGCCGCTGTCGCCCTCGAAGAAGACGGCCTTCATGGCGACCAGGTCGACTACGCCTTCAAAATCGCCGCCGGAGCCCATGTTCAGTGTAATGGGGACGACGTTAAGGCCAAGCTTCTCCCGCATGTCACGGCAGACCTTGGCGGCATCGGCGCCGGTGCGGTCCATCTTGTTGATGAAGGCCAGACGCGGCACGTTGTACCGCTTCATCTGGCGGTCGACGGTGACGGACTGGCTCTGCACGCCGCCAACGGCGCACAGGACCATGATCGCGCCGTCCAGAACGCGCAAGCTGCGCTCCACCTCGACGGTGAAGTCGACGTGTCCGGGAGTGTCGATCAGGTTGAAGACATGGTCTTCCCACTCGATCTGCGTCGAAGCCGACGTGATCGTAATGCCACGCTCCTTCTCGAGCTCCATGTAATCCATCGTGGCGCCGTCGCCATCGCCCTTGACTTCCTGCATGCGATGGATGCGGCCGGAGTAGTATAGAATACGCTCCGACAGCGTGGTCTTGCCCGAGTCGATGTGGGCGGAAATACCGATGTTACGCACTTTGCTAAGAACTTTTGTGGTCATACTTCGTCACTTACCGCGTAAATATAATCCAGTCTTAACTCTTCGTATTCCTGGGATTCTTCAGGAGCGAACCGCCGTCCCTGGGAGGGACGATAAGCGAACAAATGTATCACAGACCGCCCGTTTGAGCTAGAGAAAAACCGGGAAATCGGAGTGGAGAATCGGACCAAATGAAAAACGCCCACGGAAAGCGTTCCGTGGGCGTTGGGCACACATTGGTTACACATATGGCTACTCCTTCGCCAACCCCCTTGGCAGGTCCGTGAGCTTGACCTGCGGGTTCTTTGCGAAGGGGTTGTAGAGCGGGTCGCCGATGAGTGTCAGGCGCCAACTGGCGTAGGGGGTTGTTCGCCAGTAGCATTCTGCAAGCGTGTACTTACCGGTCATCAGCAGGGGGAAGAATTCCTCTGGCAACGGGAATGAGCCCAGGAACGGCTCGTTGACCGCCCCGACCGTGGCGGCTACGCCGTTCTGGAGCATCTTCACGCACCACTCTTGGCTGTCGGCGTCACGCAGGTGCATGGCCTCAAAGCTTGCGATGTGCCAGCCGACCGCGCCCTCGTTCCAAGCGAAGGCGGGCACATATCGGCGGAGGCTGTACCAGCCCACGTACAGTGCGGTGTCTGGGCAGGAGTTGGGGGGGAACAGTGCCTGAGTAGTCTCCAGCACGACCTTCATCGGCGCCTTGTCCTTGACGAATGCCGCAAGGTCCGTCAGGTGCTGATCGTATCGCGGCTGCAGGCCGCCGGCATCGATGTAGAAGGTGCCCTTAAGTCCTGTTTTCTCGGCGGAGGCAGAGGCGGTGATGATTCGTAGGGCGTCGGCCTTGGAGGGCCCATCGATGCGGCTGGTCATCAGGAATGGCGGCGCGGCCTTTTGCGAGGCGGGGGCGGCAGCGGCCTTGCGTTGCCAGTGCATGGGATTGTTAATCCATCCGCCGGGATTGTACTGGTTGTCATACCACAGGAGGGCCAGTTCGCTGTCCAGGGCGGAGTCGCTGAATTCGGGCCCGAGCTCAAAGGCCTGGTGGGACGCCAGCCCGTGGATGAACGCCAAGCCACCCAACTGGTTGCCCATATCGATTTCCTGCTGGGCTGTCTTGGCGTCTCGGGTCTTCTCGTGCAACTGGGCCCATTGCTGCTGGAGGTCCTCGATCTGCTTGTCGAGCTTGTCCAGGTCTGGCGCGCCGGCGGGTCTTTCGTTGTGGACGTAATTCCTCAGCCCCTGCAGGCCGGCGATGTCCAGGTAAATGGCCATCAACTGGCGATAGGCCAGCCGCTGCTTGTCGGCGTCCTCCAGGCGAGCGACCTCCTTGTGCTTCTGGGCCAGCAGGGCCAGCACCTCGGCGATCTCCTTGGGGAATTCCTTGGGCTTGTTCTGCGGCGCGTTGCCTGGCGAGTCAAACAACTTGGCCAGCGGCGTCAGGTCCTGGGTCTTTGGCTCGGGAAACTTCACGCCCACGGTCTTGAGGAAGTCGTGGTCGATCGCCAGGCGGTACTCGGTGCGGCTGGCGGCGGTCTTGTAGACCTTGTAAACGTCGTCGGCTTCCTTGGGCAGGATGCTGGGCTCGATCCGCACCGGCACCTCGTACATGACGACAATGCACGTGATCTGGTCCTTGAGATTCTTGTCCAGCAGGTACTTCTCGATGGGCTGGCGGACCTGTTTTTCGTAATCGTCGCGGGAGATGGTGTACTTGGTGGTGGTCTTGATCTCCAGGAGGTTGCCCTCCGGGATCCCCCGGGCCTCCAAGTATGCCTTGGCCAGGCTGACGGAATCCTTGCTGGCGGAGTTGGCCACCACGAGCACCTGCTTGGGCTCCAACGCCGACGCCCGCGCAGCGAAAAAGGCCAGCGCAAGCAATGCGAGCGCCAGCCAAGCAATACGTTGGACTAAACCCTTAGCTTTCATGGTTGTCTATGTATTATGATGTCTGGTCTGAAGAAAGGTTAGTGGAAAAAGGGACATAGCCAAGACCGACGTAGCGAGCCAGTATTACTCCGTGCATGAAGTCCTGAACAGTTGCTGGTTGCTCAGTTGATTAGTTGGCAGGCCCAAAAACTCGCACGGCCGGCCTGATTAACTGTTTAACTGACAACTGAGCAACTCGCTACAACGTTAACTACATTGTGACCGGATCAATAAACCGGTCCCTGAGGTGAGTATGAACAGAATTCTCCCATTCATCGTCCTTCTGCCCCTGATGGGCATTCTATGCGGGTGTCCGGTGACGCAGGAGCAGCAAACGCCCGTGCAGCCGCAACTGCAAAGCGCCGATGGCCACGCGTATTGGCTGTATGTACCAAGCAACTATACGCCGACGCGCGAATGGCCGATGGTTGTGACCCTGCACGGGACGTTCGGTTTTGACAACGGCGACGCCCAGGTCCGCGAGTGGAAGAAACTTGGCGAGGACAACGGCGTCATCGTGGTTGCCCCGTCCTGCCAGAGCGTTCAGGGCCTGCTACCCAAGATTAACTCGCTTTGGTACAAAGACTTGGAAACAGACGAGCAGGCCGTCCTTGCCATTATGGACCAGGTGGAAGCCAAGTACAAGATCGGCACTTACCAGGTGGATGATAAGCCGTGGAAGGAATCCAAGTCCGAAGGGCCCAAATTCGGCAAGCTGCTTGCCGCAAACCCGCCAAAGGCCAACTCTGCCTCCAAGCATGCGACAACCAAACCCGCAGCGGAAAAGACCACCAGGCCGGCGGTCATGCTGACGGGTTTCTCCGCCGGCGGCTATCCGATGTATTACATAGGCCTGCGGAACCCGCAGCGATTTGGCATCCTTGTGGGGCGGTCATGCAACAGCCAGATGGAGATGATGGACCGCATCCCGGTGACCGACGAGGCCCGCAAACTTCCCATCTACATCTTCTGGGGCAAGGACGACACAGGCCTAAACCACATGTGCTGGGACGGGGTGGCTTGGCTGAGCAACCACGGGTTCACGCATCTGGACTGGAAGCAAGTCCCCGGAGGCCACGCACGCCACCCAGAGTACGCATGGAAGTTCTGGAAGACCATGCTGCCCAAGGAAATGAAGCCGGAGTAGTGGCGAAGGGGGGCGGCAACCGGGACGGATGCCGGAGAGGGTTGGCTAACTAGTCAATCAGCGCACAAGACCGTGGAAATGCTTGCGAAGCGGCAAGCCCGTGAAAGTGGGCTTGCCGCTTCGCATAAGTCGACAAACAGCTGATTACTTGGTCGTCCTCAGTTAACCATTCACTAGTTAACCAGTTAACCAGTTAACCAGTTAACCAGTTAACCAGTTAACCAGTTAACCAGTTAACCAGTCAACCAGTTAACGCATCTCTTCCTTAGAACATCCCGACCACGTTGCCGGTTTCGTCCAGGTTGACGTCCATGAACG
>Ga0265339_10002113_pt1 | contig 14479 bp, 10 predicted proteins | sample 4CB219metaG_FD_202085 | JGI IMG/M metagenome (GOLD analysis project Ga0265339, IMG submission 202085) | Rhizosphere microbial communities from Carex aquatilis grown in University of Washington, Seatle, WA, United States - 4-CB2-19 metaG | ecosystem: Host-associated > Plants > Roots >...
TGATCCCGAGAGCCTGGTCAAGGAGGCGATGGCCTTCGCCGTCGCCGTGCCGAGCTGGGGCGTTGGCACGGGCGGCACGCGCTTCGCCCGCTTTCCTGGCGCCGGCGAGCCGCGCAACGTCTTTGACAAACTCGCCGATTGCGCCGTCATCAACACCTTGACCCGTCTTACGCCGACGGTCTCGCCGCATTTCCCCTGGGACAAGGTCAAGGATTACGCCGACCTGCGCGAGACGGCGAAGAGCCACGGCCTGACGTTCGACGCCGTCAACTCCAACACCTTCCAGGATCAGGCGGCCCAGCCGCTGTCCTATAAGTTTGGTTCGCTCACCCACACCGACAAGGCAGTGCGCGAACAGGCGATCGCCCACAACATCGAGTGCGTCGAGATCGGCCGGGCGCTCGGCTCGAAGGCGCTGACCGTGTGGATCGGCGACGGCTCGAATTTCGCCGGGCAGGCGAGTCTGGCGCGCGCCTTCGACCGTTACCTCGAGTCGACCGCGGCGATCTACCGCGCGCTTCCCGACGACTGGCGCATGCTGCTCGAACACAAACTGTTCGAGCCCGCGTTCTATTCGACAGTGATTTCCGATTGGGGCAGCAGCTATCTCGCCGCGCAACACCTCGGGCCGAAGGCTCAGTGTCTGGTCGACCTCGGCCACCACGCGCCGACCGTCAATATCGAGCAGATCGTCGCCCGCCTCGCCCGCTTCGGCAAGCTCGGCGGCTTCCACTTCAACGACAGCAAGTATGGCGACGACGATCTCGACGCCGCCTCGGTCTCGCCGTTCCGGCTCTATCTGGTGTTCCACGAACTGGCCGAGGCGACGCGATCGATCGGGCCGAGCTTTGCCCCAGCCTATATGATCGACCAGTCGCACAACGTGACGGACCCGATTGAGAGCCTGATGCAGTCGGCGATCGAAATCGCCCGGGCGCGCGCCCAGGCGCGGCTGGTCGACGCCGAAGCGCTGGCCGCCGCGCAGCAGGCCAATGACGCCCTGACCGCGCATCGGCTGCTCAAAGCCGGCTTCCTCACCGACGTTTCGCCGCTGATTGCCGAAGCGCGCCTGCGAACTGGCGGGGCGCTCGATCCAATGGCCACCTATCGCGCCAGCGGCTATCGGGCCGCCGTGGCGCGCGAACGCCCTGCGGTTGCCGCAGGGTCCGCCGGCATCGTTTAAGGAACCAAAATGGATAATCTTGCAGCGCTAGCGCGCGTATCCGCCGAGCTCGGCGGCAACCGTCTGTTGATCCAGGCGGCCGGCGGCAACACGTCGGTCAAGGTTGACGGCGTACTGTGGGTCAAGGCGTCGGGACGTTGGCTCGCCAAGGCGCTCGACGAGCCGATATTCGCCGCGCTCGACCTGCCTCGGTTGACCGAGGCGATGGCGGTCGGCGACCCGGCCTGCGAGACTTGCGACGCGTTTGTGCGCGCCGATCTCTCTGCTCCCGGTCTGCGTCCGTCGGTCGAGACGACGCTGCACGCCGGTCTGCCGCAGCGCTTCGTTCTGCACGTGCATTGCGTCGAAACCATCTCCAACGCGGTTCTGGAGGACGGCGCGAGTCGCGTCGCGCCGCTGCTCGACGGACTGAAATGGGCCTGGGTGCCGTACACGCGCCCCGGCTTTCCGCTGTTCCGGACGATCACGCCCGGCGCCGACGTCTATGTCTTCGCCAATCATGGTCTGGTGGTCGCCGCCGACACGATCGAGGCGGCGGTCGCCCTGCTGGCGGACGTCGGTCGGCGGCTGGCGCGGCCGCTCCAGACGCCCCCGGTCCGGCCGGCGCGAAGCGTCGAACGGGCCGGCTATCGCTTCGCCAATGCGCCGGCGCAGACCGCGCATGGCGCGAGGTTCGCCGCCGCCGGCTCGCTCTATCCCGACCATCTGGTGTTTCTCGGCAGCGGCGCGGCGCTGATCGATAGCGTCGTCGGCACGCCGCCGGTGATTCTCGCTCCCGGGTTCCCGCCGCTGGTGCGAGAGGATCTGGCGCCGGCGCCGCTTGCGCTAGCCGAATGCCTCGGCGACGTCGCTGCGCGGTTCGCGCCGGACGATCGGCTACGCTACTTCACGGCGCAGCAGGAATACGAACTCACCCATTGGGACGCTGAGATTTACCGTCACTCGCTGCCCGGCTCGCAATGAAACGCAGCCGCGGCTCGCGCGGACCGCATCCCAGCGGTCGGCGACAGCCCGAGGCATGACGTCGAGGCCGCGGCCAAAGCCGATTTTGCGACGACGAGCTCCGCCGCGCCGCGTGTGAAGCTCTGAAACGTCGGTAGAAGCGCAAAGGGCTTTGCGTGCGCTTGCGCGCCTGCCCGCGACGAAGCGCCGCGCGCGCAGCGGCTCGCAACGTCGTCGGTTGGGGCCATCGACGCGCCGCGATGGTTAAGTCTGCGACGTGCGTTTCACGGGAAATGAGCGCTCGACAACGCCGCGCAAGGACGGGAATCCGTGGCGCGCAGCGAGACTGAGTGGCCTGTCGAACCGGGGGGAACGACCAACGTCGCCGCCGCGGATCGGCGCAGAATCTTCGCGCTTCGCATCTCCGCCGACGCGTGTGGCGACAACGATTGCGGCAAAGCCGCTGCGCGCGGCGTCGCGACAATCGGTCGCGCCGCTTGCGGTCGCCAAGCGTGGCGACGCGAACGCGCGCGCCGCGGCGATTGATCTCGCTCAAGGCGCTCGAAACCGTTCAGGACATTCTGCAAGGTTGCGATATCGGCACAAGACCGAAGCGCACGGGGGGGAGTTGGCAATGCAGAGCCTTCCTTCGCATCCGCTGTCCGACGCGTCCAAGCACTTTATTGATAAAGTGATCTTGCAGGAAAATGGGCGCGCTGGCGCTCTGCTGGCCATACTGCAGAGAGTCCAAGACAGTCACGCGCGCAAGTTTCTGCCGCGCGAGACGCTCACGTACATCTCGCAAAAAGCGAATGTTCCTCTGTCGCGACTCTTCAGCGTCGTCACGTTCTATGCACTGTTCAATCTCGAGCCGCAGGGCCGCGACACGGTTTCCGTCTGTCGCGGCACGGCGTGCCACACACGCGGTTCAAGCCGCCTGCTCGAACAGGTGATGATGAGCTTGGGGCTGCACGCCGCGGAAGAGGGCGAGACAGACAAGTTGGCGATGACGACTGCCGACGGCGAAACGACGCTGCGCACCGTCGCCTGTTTCGGGCAATGCGCGCTGGCGCCGGTGGTCGAAGTCAATCACGCGATTTTCGGCCACATGAACGAGCGGTCCCTGCAGCGTGAGTTGGAGGCGCTCGACAAGCGCGAGACACGCCAATGACCCGGATTCGCGACCTGAGCACATTCAATACGGTGCGGAGCGCCGGATTGGGCAAATTGCAGCCGTCGCGCCCTCGGGTGGCGGTCGGAATGGGCACCTGCGGAACCGGCAATGGCGCCGAGGGCGTCTACGCTTCGCTGGTTGACGCCATCGCGCAGCGCGGCCTGGACGTGCACCTCGTCCGCACCGGCTGCTTCGGCTTTTGCGCCGAGGAGCCGTTGGTCAATGTTTCGATCCCTGGTCAGCCGTTAGTCATTCTGCACCGGGTGCAGACCGATCACGTCAATGCGATTCTCGACGCGCTGGCGGCGAAGACCGTCCCCGAGCGGCTGGCGCTGTGCAAGATCGAGGATTGGGATCACATCACCGCGCAGATGCATTTCGGCGCCGGCTATCCGAACATTCCGCTGTGGAACGAGATTCCGTTCTTTCGCGGACAAAAGAAGATTGTCCTGCGCAACTGTGGCCTGATCAATCCGGACGACATCGAGGAATATATCGCCATCGGCGGCTACCAGTCGCTGTACAAGGTGCTGATCGACGGCACGCCGGAGCTGGTCAATGAGCAGCTCAAGATCTCACGGTTGCGTGGTCGCGGCGGCGCCGGTTTCTCGACCGGCCTGAAGTGGGAGTTCCTGCGCAAGGCCGCGGGCGATCGCAAGTTCCTGATCTGCAACGCCGACGAGGGCGATCCCGGCGCCTATATGAATCGCAACGAACTCGAAGGCGATCCTCATTCGCTGATCGAGGGCATGGCGATCGGTGGCTATATCACCGGCGCCAAGCAAGGCATCATCTATGTTCGCGCCGAATACCCCCTCGCCGTCCACCGGCTGAAGGTGGCTCTGGCGCAGGCCAGAGACTACGGCGTCCTCGGCGAGGACATCCTCGGCCGCGGCTTCAAGTTCAATATCGACCTGGTCGAAGGCGCCGGCGCCTTTGTCTGCGGCGAAGAAACAGCGTTGATCAGTTCGCTCGAAGGCCGCTCCGGCCGGCCGCGCCCGCGTCCGCCGTTCCCGGCCGAAAAGGGCCTGTGGGGCTGCCCGACCGACATCAACAACGTCGAAACCTGGTTCAACATCGCCCCGATCGTCGCCAACGGGCCCGCTTGGTTCACCGAGACCGGCAGCAACGCCAGCGCCGGCACCAAGGTCTTTTCGCTGGTCGGCAAGGTGAAGAACACCGGCCTGGTCGAAATGCCGTTCGGCACGCCGCTGTCGAGCTTCGTCTACGACGCCGGCTCCGGCAGCATGCGCGGCCACCCGGTCAAGGCGGTGCAGACCGGCGGTCCGTCCGGCGGCTGCATCCCGCATGAATTGTTCGACACGCCCGTCGATTACGAGTCGCTCGGCAAACTCGGCTCGATCATGGGTTCGGGCGGCATGGTGGTGATGGACGACGACAATTGCATGGTCGACGTCGCCCGCTACTTCATCGAGTTCACCCGTTCCGAGTCCTGCGGCAAGTGCACGCCGTGCCGCGTCGGTCTCGACAAGGCGCTACGTACGCTGACGCGCATCACCAAGGGCGAAGGCCGCGAAGAGGACCTCACCGAGCTCAACGAGCTCGCGCGGATGATTCGCGACACCGCGTTGTGCGGGCTGGGCCAGACGGCGCCGAATTCGATCCTCACCACGCTGCGCCATTTCCACGACGAGTTCGAGGATCACATCAAGGCCAAGCGCTGCCGCGCCGGCGTCTGCCAGGATCTGGCGCTGTCGCCGTGCGAGAACAGCTGTCCGCTGCACATGAACATCCCGCGCTTCCTCCAGCTCTACAAGGAAGGCCGGCTCGAGGACGCATTCGAATCCGTCATCATGGACAATCCGCTGCCGGCTTCGACGGGCCGCGTTTGTCAGCACCCGTGCGATGATCGTTGTCGCCGCCAGACGGTCGACGAAGCGGTCAACATGCGCGAAGTCCACCGCGTGATCGCCGATGCGGTGTTGCTGTCGGATCGGTTCGACGAAATGGTCGGCCGCATCGTCGCTAAGCGTCTTCCGCCGACCGGTCGCACGATCGCGGTGGCGGGCGCCGGACCGACCGGCCTCACGGTGGGCTTCTATCTCGCGTTGCTGGGCCACGACGTCACGATCTACGATTCCCACGCGGCGGCCGGCGGCATGTTGCGCTTCGCGCTGCCGGAATATCGACTGCCCAAGTCGATCCTCGATCGCGAGGTCGAGATCATCCGCCGCCTCGGCGTCCACTTTGTCTTCAACACGCGGGTCGGCGTCGATGTCCCGCTCAACGATCTCGACGCGAAGTTCGACGCGGTGTTCTTATCCATCGGCACTTGGAAGGAAGGCTGGGTCTATCTCTCCGGCACCGAACTGACGGGCGTCACGCCGGCCCTGCCGTTCCTCGAGGCTGAAGCCGGCGACACGCCAACGAAACTCGGCGACCGCGTCGTCATCATTGGCGGCGGCAACGCGGCGATCGACTCGGCCCGCACCGCCGTTCGCCGGGGCGCCCAGGCGACCGTCGTCTATCGTCGCGAGCGCAAGGACATGCCGGCGATTCAGGAGGAAGTCGACGCCGCCGAGCAAGAAGGCGTGCGGTTCAGCTTCCTCGCCGCGCCGCATCGCATCGTTGGCGAGCAGGGCGTGGTCAAGGCGATCGAAGTCGTCAAGACGCGCCTGGGCGAGTTCGACTCGTCGGGACGCCGGCGGCCGATCGAAACCGACGAAGTGCATATCGTCCCTTGCAGCAGTGTGATCCTCGCGGTCGGCGAGAGCGTAGACACCGATTTCTCTCGCGCCTCCGGTCTGAGGATCAAGGAAAACGCAATGCTCGAGGTCGATCGCTACTCACTGGCGACGAGCCGCGAGAAATTCTTCGCCGGCGGCGACCTGATTAGCGGCGCGTCGAATCTCTCCAACGCGATGGGCTACGGCAAGCGGGCGGCGAAGAACATCGATCAGTACCTCACCGGCGAGGCGCGTTTCGACAGCGTCATGCCGAGCTTCGAATACGAGCAGAAGCCGCCGGCCGAGCCCAGCGCTTGCCGCCGCCACCACGCGCACGAACTGCCGGCGGCGATTCGCGCCAAGACGTTCCAGGAGGCGGCGACGGCGTTGCTGCCTGAGGAGGCCTACGAGGAATCCTGCCGCTGCTTGCGGTGCGATATCCGCGAAGCCGGCGACTACGCCGTCACCCACCGGTAAGGAGCTTCGGCCGTGTCCCAAGAGGTCTCGGTGCGCATCGACGGTGAACTCTGCACCGCCACTGAGGGTCAAACGATCTACGAAGTGGCCAGCGCCAATGGCCGCTACATTCCGGCCCTCTGCCACATGGAAGGCTTGAGCTCGGCGGGCACCTGCCGGCTGTGCCTGGTCGAGGTGGCGGGCATCGGGCGATTGTTGCCCGCCTGCACGACGCCGGTTCACACCGGCATGTCGGTCACCACCGATTCGGAGAATCTCGCCCATCACCGCTTGATGGCGCTGGAGTTGTTGTTCGTCGAGCGCAACCACATCTGCGCGGTGTGCGTGTCGAATGGCCACTGCGAGTTGCAGACTCTGGCGCAGACGCTGGGCCTCACCCACGTCCGCTTCCCCTACAACTACCCGCGCCTGTCGGTCGACACCTCGCATCCGCGCTTCGTGCTCGACCACAACCGCTGCGTCCTCTGCTCCCGCTGCGTCCGGGTTTGCGACGAGATCGAAGGCGCTCATGTGTGGGACATCGCCGCGCGCGGCATCAACTCCCTGTTGGTCTCCGATCTCGATCGTCCGTGGGGCGAGTCTGAGAACTGCACCAGTTGCGGCAAGTGCGTTCAGGCCTGCCCGACCGGCGCCTTGGTGGAGAAGGGCTACGCGGTCGAGGAAATGACGAAGAAGAATACCGTCGTCGCCCAGCTCGCCGCGAAGAGAGAGACGCACCCATGAAAAAGGCGAGAGTGGCCACGATGTGGCTTGATGGCTGCTCCGGCTGCCACATGTCCCTGCTCGATATCGATGAAGCGATCCTCATCGTCGCGCAGCGGGCGGACATCGTCTACGGGCCTTTGGTCGACGCGCAGGAGTTTCCGCACGACGTCGACGTCGCGATCGTCGAAGGCGCCGTCAGCAGCCAGGACGATCTCGAAAAGATCAAGCGTGTCCGCGAGCGCTCGCGCATCTTGGTGGCGCTCGGCGATTGCGCGATCACCAGCAACGTTCCTTCGATGCGCAATCGGCTGCCGGTCAAGACGATCCTCGAACGCGTCTACATCGAAGGCGCCGACGTCCAGAAGGGGATTCCGACCGACGGCGTCCCGACTCTGCTGAAACACGCCATCCCGCTTCAAGACGTGGTCAAGGTCGATTTGCATGTGCCTGGCTGCCCGCCTTCAGCCGCTTCGATCCTGTTCGTGCTCACCGAACTTCTGGACGGCCGCATCCCTGACCTGAAGTCGAAAGTGCGGTTTGGCTGAGGAGGCCGTCATGCGGACCATCGTCATCGACCCCGTCACGCGCATCGAAGGCCACGCCAAGATCACGATTCATCTTGACGACGAAGGCAAGGTCGCCGAGACGGCGTTCCACGTCACGCAGGTTCGCGGCTTCGAGAAATTCACCGAGGGCCGGCCCTTCTACGAGATGCCGGCGATCACCGCGCGCATCTGCGGCATTTGCCCGATCAGCCATCTGCTGGCCTCGGTCAAGGCCTGCGACGCCATCATGAGCGTGCGCATCCCGCCGACGGCGGCGAAACTGCGCGAATTGCTGCATTGCGGCCAGATCACCCAGTCGCATGCGCTGAGCTTCTTCCATCTTTCCTCGCCGGACATGCTGCTCGGCTTCGACTCCGACCCGGCGCGGCGCAACGTCATCGGCGTCATCGAGGACCATCCGGCGCTCGCCAAGGACGGCATTGCGCTGCGCAAGTTTGGTCAGCAGGTGATCGAGACCCTGGCCAAGGAACGCATTCATCCTTCGTGGACCGTTCCGGGCGGCGTCAACGCGCCGCTCGATCGCGCCGGGCGCGACCGCATTCTCGCCGGTCTGCCGGAGGCGAAGGCGATCGCGCAACGCACGATCGGCTTCTTCAAGGGCGTCGTCGACCAGTTCGCCGACGAGATCGCCAATTTCGGCAATGCGCCGACGCTTTCCGCCGGGCTGACCGACGCCGACGGCAATCTGCAACTCTACGACGGCGGCATGCGCTTCGTCGACGCCTCGGGCAATATCGTCGTCGACCAGATGGCGCCGCAGGACTACCAGCAGTACATCGGCGAAGCGACGATGCCGTTCTCGTACTTGAAGGCGCCCTATTTCAAGCCGCTGGGCTTCCCCAATGGCGTCTACCGCGTTGGTCCGCTCGCCCGCCTGAACGCCGCCTCGCGCTGCGGCACGCCGCTCGCCGACGTCGAGTTCGCCGAGTTCCATCAGCGCTTCGGCAAGGTAGTCGATAGCTCGTTCCATTTCCATTACGCCCGGCTGATCGAGATCATCTACGCGCTCGAGCGGATGGAGACGTTGTTGAACGACCCGTCGATCCTCGATCGCCACGTTCGCGCGACGGCAGGGGTGAACGCACTCGAAGGCGTCGGCATCGCCGAGGCGCCGCGCGGCACGCTCATTCATCACTACAAGGTCAACGAGGACGGAGCGATCGTCTGGGCCAATCTCATCGTCGCCACCGGACACAACAACCTCGCCATCAGCCGCAGCGTCGACCAGGTCGCCCGTCGCTATATCGACGGCGCGAAAATGCACGAGGGCATGCTCAATCGCGTTTCAGCGGTGGTGCGCGCCTACGATCCCTGCCTGAGCTGCTCGACTCACGCCGACGGTCAATATCCGCTGGATATCCAGCTGGTGAACGCCGCCGGCGCAGTGGTCGATCGGCGTCGTAGCTGACGGCGAGTCCGTGGCGCGGGCCTCCGCGCGCGCGGCCGCAGGGGGCCGCGCCACTGGGGCGCTCTAAGCGCCCGGCGGCCCTTGCAACGCTAATCGACGCACCGTTGCGATGAGCGCGGGCAGCGCCGCCGTGACCGGCGCCGACAGCCGCTCGCCGAGCTCCAGGGAACCCGCCCCCACCGTAACCAAATAGGCCTCGGGCGATCGGCCATAGAGCGTCTGCGCCAGATGCAGCAATTGCGCCGGTTCGACATGGTGGCCAAGGGTCGAGGCGGGGGCAGGGGCGGGTTGCAGCCGGGTGACAGAAACGCGGCCCGCTTCGCGGCCGGCCGCGACATCGATCAACACCACCCGGGCTGCGGCGGCGAACCGCTCGGCGAGTTCGGGGGTGAGCTGATGACAGGCCAGCGCGTCGACACCGTCGATCGCGTTCTCGCCGGCAAAGGCCTGCGCAACGGCCTGACCGACGCCATCGTCGCCGCGTAGCGGATTGCCGTAACCGACGATCAGCGCATTTCCGGTCATTTTGGCCCTTTGGCTCGGCGGCGAGGATGACTCGCGATCGCCGCCGGTTGACTCACGTCAGGCGGGCGGGGCGGTGCTGTCGCGCACGACGAGCTTGTAATCGAGCAGCGTGTCGCCAATTGGCTTCTCCGGCGCTTCGACCAAACGCGCCAGGGTCTCCAACGCCTTGCGGCCCATTTCGCGCCGCGGCTGATAGATTGTGGTCAGCGGCGGATCGCAGATCTGCCCCATTTCAATGTCGTCGAAGCCGATGACCGACAGATCCTCGGGCACCCGCAGGCCCTGCGCCTTCGCCTCGATGATTGCGCCGATCGCAATCTCGTCGTTGGCGGTGAAAACGGCGGTCGGTCGCGGCGAGGCGGCCAACAAGCGGGCGGTCGCGGCGCGTCCGGCGCGGATCGAGAACGCGCCCGGCTGGATCGCCTCGGGCCAACGTTCGAGGTCGTTCGCCTCCACCGCCTTCTGGTAGCCTTCGCGCCGCTCCATCGTCAGCACGTTGTCCGCCGGGCCGCAAATGTGAGCGACGCGGCGATGACCGAGGCGCGCCAGGTAGCTGACTGCGTCGAACGCGGCGGCGACGTTATCGATGCCGACGATCGGCGCGTCGGCGCCGGCGATCCGCTCGCTGACGACAACCATCGGATAGTCGCCGGCCGCCCATTTCCCCGGCGGGAAGGGCAGGAAGCCGTTGAGCAGGATGATGCCGTCGGCGCGTTGGCCGTCGATCAGCCGCCAATAGGTTTCGGCGATGGCGTGGTCGACGCCGGTGTCGCCGATCAGCACCGCCATGTTGTGGCTGCGCGCCTGTTCCTCGATGCCCTGCAGCAAGACGGAAAAGAACGGGTTGGCGATGTCGGGCAGCAGCACCACGACAAGACCGCTGGTCTTGCCGCGCAGACCGCGGGCGTTGATGTTGACCGCGTAGTTGAGGCGTCGCGCCGCCGCCTGGACACGGCGCGACAGGCGCGGCGACACTTCGGCGGCCGCCGATAGGGTTCGCGATACGGTGGCGAGCGACACGCCGGCGAGGGTCGCGACATCCTTCATCGTCGCCTTGCGCGGCCGAACCGACCGTACGGCCCCACCGCTTGGCCCCTTGCCTCCCTGCTTGCGCATCATCCCTCTCGCGCTGTTCGTCCTCTGGCGAGAATCAGCGTTGCGTCCACCTTTGGCGGACCGGCGCGTCGGATCAAGTTCGCCCAGCGATTTGCGGCGTTCGCGTCGCTTGACTCGCCTGAAAACGTTTTCTAACAATGTAACAACTTTGGCCGCGGCGCAAGAAGCGAGCCCGGTCGCACGCCGTTCGGCCCGTCACAAAAAGGCGCGGCGGCGCTCTCGGGGTCGAGAGATGGTGAGGAAACGGCTGGGCGATTTCGTCGACAATTTGTCGCGTCGAGGCGTGCTGTCGTCCGGCCTGGACGCGGGGCGGGCGCGATGACGCCTCCAGCCGACGCGATCGAAGCGGGAGGCGGCGTTGAGCCGCTGCTGGAGACGAGCGGCCTGACGAAGGCGTTCGGCCCGGTTGAGGTGCTGTCCGACATCAGTCTCGGCTTCCGCGCTGGCGAAGTTCACGCGATCATCGGCGAAAACGGCGCCGGCAAGTCGACCTTGATGAAGATCATCAGCGGTCACCTCGAGCCGTCGCGCGGCTCGCTCCGGTTCGACGGCGCGCCGTTGACGCTGCGCGGCCCGGTCGACGCCGAGCGGCGCGGCATCGTGCTGGTCCACCAGGAAATCATGCTGGCGCCCGACCTGTCGATTGCCGAGAACATGTTTCTCGGCCGCGAGCTGCGGCGCGGCGTCGCGGTCGACGACGGGACGATGAATGCGCGGGCCGAGGAGGCGATGCGCGTCTTCGGCGTCGACGTTTCCGTCACCGCGCCGGTGCAACGGCTCTCCATCGCCCGCCGCCAGCTCGCGCAGATCGCGCGCGCTTTGGCCGTGCCGCACCGCATCGCCATCTTCGACGAACCGACCGCCTCGCTCACGCCGGTCGAGACCGGCGCCTTGCTCAAGCTCATCCGAGAGCTCAAGGCGAAGGGCATCGCGGTCATCTACATCTCGCATCGCCTGGAAGAGGTCAAAGCGATCGCCGACGTCGTCACGGTGCTGCGCGACGGCAAGCATGTGGCGACCGCGCCCGCCGCGGAATTGCAGCCGGTCGACATGGCCCGCCTGATGGTCGGGCGCGACCTGCTGGCGCTCTATCCGCCGCGCACGCCTGCGCCGACTGGCGAGCCAGCCTTCGCCGTCTCCGGCTTCAATGCCCCCGGTTTCGCCGAAGAGGCGAGCTTCGCCGTGCGTCCGGGGGAAATTCTCGGCTTTTCCGGCCTGGTTGGGGCGGGCCGGACCGAGTTGTTCGAGGCCTTGTTCGGCCTGCGCAAGGGCGGCGGCGAAATCCGCCTGGCCGGCGCGACGCAACGCTGGCCCGACGCGCGCAGCGCGATGAACGCCGGCGCCGTCTACCTGACCGAAGACCGCAAGAGCAAAGGCCTGCTGCTCGAAGAGACGGTGTCGACGAATCTGACGCTCGCGGCGCTCGACCATTTCCAGCGCGGACCGGTGATCGACCGCGCCAAGGAAGACCAGGCGCTCGACCAGGCGATTCGCCGCTTCGACATTCGCATCGGCGACAAAGGCATCCTGGCCGGCCAGATGTCGGGCGGCAACCAGCAGAAGCTGCTCATCGCCAAAATGCTGCTGCTCGATCCGAAGCTCGTCGTCATCGACGAGCCGACGCGCGGCGTCGACATCGGCGCCAAGCAGCAGATCTATCGATTCATCGTCGCGCTCGCCGCGGAAGGACGATCGGTGATCGTCATTTCATCCGAGATGACGGAGCTCATCGGCATCTGCCATCGCATCATCGTCATGCGCAATGGGCGGATTGTCGGCGAGGTCGCAGGCGAAGCGATGACGGAGCACGCCATCGTCGTGTTGGCGACGGGCGTCGACGCGCCTGTGGGGGAAGCGCCTAAATGACTCAAGCAACGCATGAATCCGCCATCCCGACGAGGTCGCGCTTCGAGATCGGCGCGGTCGCGCCGTTCATGGCGCTGGCGTTGCTCTGCGTGCTGGGCGCGGTCGTCAATCCGCGCTTTCTCGGCTTGGACAACATCACCAACGTGTTGGCGCGCAGCACCTTCATCGCCACGATCGCCGTCGGCCAGACCCTGGTCATCGTCGGCGGCGGCCTCGATCTGTCGGTCGGCGCGATGGCGGCTCTGGTCTCCGGGCTGGTGATCTTGTTTCTCAACAGCGGACTCATCGCCGACCCGACGTTGCTGATCGTCGCGGCGATGGCGTTGTCGCTCGTCGCTGGCGCGCTGTGCGGCCTGTTCAACGGATTGACCTCGACGGTCGGCAAGATCGAGCCGTTCATCGTAACGTTAGGTTCGATGGGTATTTTCCGCTCGCTGCTGACGTGGCTCGCGCAAGGCGGGTCGATCACCATCAAGAGCAGCGAAGTGCGGGCCGCTTATCGGCAGGTCTATTTCGGCGATCTGTTCGGCGTGCCCTATCCGGTCCTGGTCATCCTCGGCGTCGCGATTCTCGGCGCCTTCATTCTCTACAGCACGGCCTATGGGCGGCACGTGCGCGCGGTCGGTTCAAATGAGGACGTCGCCCGCTATTCCGGCATCAATGTCGCGCGCGTGCGCACGATCACTTACGTCCTGCAGGGCCTGTGCGTCGCCATCGCCGTCATCGTCTATGTGCCGCGCCTGAGTTCGGCCAGTTCGACGACCGGCCTCGGCTGGGAGCTGACGGCGATCACCGCCGTCGTGGTCGGCGGCACGCGGCTCAAGGGCGGCGTCGGGCGGATGTGGGGCACGATCGCCGGCGCGCTCATCCTCGAGGTCATCGGCAACATCATGCTGCTTTCGAACTTGGTCAGCGAATACCTCATCGGCGCGGTTCAAGGCGCGATCATCATCATCGCGATGCTCGCGCAGCGCAGCCTGGCGCAGGGCCGATGAAGCGTAGCGAGAGGGGCGACCTCGAATCGGCGCCCCCTCAGAATAAAGGGAGTAGAGACATGAAGCGACTTCTGGCGAGCGTGGCCGTCCTCGGCCTTCTGACCGGCGCGGCCTTCGCGCAGGACAAAGTGATGGCGGTGTCGATCCCCGCGGCGGATCACGGCTGGACGGGCGGCGTCGTTTACCACGCCACGCAAGAGGCGGCGGCGCTGCAAAAGAAATATCCGGGCCTGAAAGTGATCGTGAAGACCTCGCCCGATCCCGCAGCGCAGGCGAATGCGCTCGAAGACCTGTCGACCCAGGGCATCAATGCGCTGGTCGTCCTGCCGCATGATCCCAACGTGCTCACCGACCCGATCCGCAAGGTCAAGAGCAAGGGGACCTTCGTCACGGTCGTCGACCGCATCTCGAACGACCACTCGATCTACGACCTGTACGTCGGCGGCGACAATCCCGGTCTCGGCGCCGCCGCGGCCGCCTACATGAAGGACAAGATGGGCGGCAAGGGCGACATCGTCATCATCCGCGGCCTGCCGATCCCGATCGACGAAGCGCGCTACAACGCGTTCATGGCCGGCATCAAGGGCACCGACATCAAGGTGCTCGACAGCCAGTACGGCAACTGGAGCCGCGACGACGCGTTCAAGGTGATGCAGGACTTCCTCGTCAAGCATCCGAAGATTGACGCTATCTGGGCGCAGGACGACGACATGGTCGTCGGCATCCAAGAGGCGATCAGCCAGGCCAAGCGCACCGACATCAAGTTGGTCATCGGCGGCGCCGGCATGAAGGACATGATCAAGAAGGTGATGGACGGCGACCCGGTTACGCCGGT
>Ga0265339_10002114_pt1 | contig 14473 bp, 8 predicted proteins | sample 4CB219metaG_FD_202085 | JGI IMG/M metagenome (GOLD analysis project Ga0265339, IMG submission 202085) | Rhizosphere microbial communities from Carex aquatilis grown in University of Washington, Seatle, WA, United States - 4-CB2-19 metaG | ecosystem: Host-associated > Plants > Roots > Rhizosphere...
ACAGGGACCAAGAATTTATTGCTGCTGGAGTTTGGCCCAATATCATTTGCCAAGTCGGAAGGGGATGTTGAGGCGTTATTAATATTGGTGTACCCATAAACCCACTCTGCCCTGTTAATCGGGAAAACGTCGATCGAATCATAAGCTAACCAATTCGGTTGGGTTGTCGAATCGCCGCCCAATGATGCGGCGGGATTAGAAACATCGAATGCATAAATGTACCAGTTGCTTGACGCATTATTGACGGTGTACTGCCCAGGTATTTCGGAAATGCTGAATTGAGCAGGATCAGGAGACGTGACTACTGTAGCCATGGCTGGACTGGCTAGGCCCGCGAACAAAACAGTAGAGAGGAAGTTTTTTCTCAGCATCGTATTGTACTCCCTGAAGTTTAAAGCGGGCCACTCTACGCAGCACGCTCTCCTTAAAAGACAGTGTGCTTCGATACGTCGCCGTATTGTTGGCGGTACCCCGCTCAAAGCAGATGCCTGCGGCACCCGCCTAGAACGCTGCTCAATTTTGTTGATTGCCTACCGACGGCACTAGCTGCCGATTATTGAACAGCGACTTCGGTACGTCGCCGCCTTATTGGCCGCCCCAGGCGAAATAGTCCCGCAAAATCTACGGTACATTGCATTAACGCCCTTTTCGTCCGCCATGCAAGCGTTAAAAGGATATCAGTGTGCATTGCAGCGTGGCCCAACCGGGTGCGGAAAGGCATCCCGGATGGTTGCATCTGCCGTGAGAGCCGATATCGAGGGCCGGCCCTTCGTGCCATAAGCAGACTCATGCACAGCAACATGATCCGCGCAAAAAGAAGGACCGCTAGCGTGGCGGTCCTTCCGAAATCCAATCAGGTGTTTTGATCAAGCAGCTACGAGATCAGCAGTCTTTCGCTTCCTCCGCCAGCCGAGCAATCCTATCGCTCCGAGGCCGCCGGCGAAAAGCGGGAGCGCGGCCGGAAGTGGCGTCGCGCTCGGCGGAAGAGCGTTCGCGACATTTGGGCTGAAGACGAGGCTTAAATCTGCCGCGTCTGGCGTGATGGGATCAATCGTAATGAATGGATCGATAGAGCCATTTGCAAAGCCGGCACTGCCGGATGAACTCAGCTCAAGATCCAAATAGATAGAATGCGGCTCGTTGAGGGCGTCGAATTGAAATTGGAGCGTCCCGTCGAATGCGGAGCTTTGAGTGCTGCATGAGGACCCTGAACAGACGTGCTCCAACAGGTTGCTGTCGCCGTATATATAGGCATTCGCAGATCCACCGGACGCTAATGTCTGCAAATCTGTTTGGATGTCGACCGTTACAAGATACGGATATTGAACGTTGCCATCGACGCCAAAATAATATGTGAAATGCCCATTGGCGGTACTGCCGTTACCGCTAACATTTCCCATTATGTTTACGTCAGGAGTGGCAAACACGCCTATCTGTGCATTTGCAACGTCAGCGACGAGTGGAGTTCCGGTGCTCGCGCTACTGCATTGACTGGGGTTTGTGGAACATGCGCCAACGAAACCAGAGCCGTCTGGAAGGACGTCGACAGCACTCGCCCATGCGGGTGCCGCAACTACGATTGCAACAGCCGCCGTGCTCGCAAATATTATACGTTTCGCAGTAAGTTTGGTTCTCATTGTTTATCGCCCCGATGTGAGATTTAAGTCCAAGACGCGCAGGCACTCTTCAACTCGGGTGCCAGCGGCAACCGCGTTGCAACACTGCAATATCTTTGTTACTTGCCCACCGACGGCAGCGGCTGCCTGTTATCTGAACGGCGACTTCGGTATGTCGCCTTTTTAGTGGCAGTCCTAAGGGGCTAGAAGCCCCGCTCGTAGCAGCTCTCCACCAGACCACATGCGGCTATTCAATGCAAGCCGCCCCAATTTGGCTGTGCGATCTTCTATAGGGGATGGTCCGGCGTGCTCCCGCCCCGTCAACGATCGAAGATGGTAGGGGGGCGCCAAAGAGCCGGCGTGTCGGGGCGGGTGATCGTTCGTAATGCGCCAATTGGTGATGGCGACGGTAGCCTAATATGTTCTCTACTGAACTGACAAAACGGGGAATTCGCGGAGCCGCATTCTTCGCTTTATACCGAGCTTGCGAAAAACGCTATGAATGTGCTGCTTAATAGTACCTTCGCTAAGGCCCAGGACCCTTCCGATTTCTTTGTTGGTTATGCCGGTACAAGCCAACGTGGCTATCTGGTGCTCCCGCGGGGTCAGAATTCCTAAAATGGAGTGCTCTCTTTTCGGGCGGCTACCGCGGCTAGAAACGCCTCGGGTGGTTGAGGATTGTTCGAAACCCTCATGCTTGTTATCAAACCCTCGCGGTCTTCCATTGGACCGCGGCTTGAGCTTGCTTTTATTCACATTTTTAACAACTTATCGAGCGCGGCTTTGTTCCAGGTCGCGTAGCGTCTTCTGTTCATCATTTTGCCTGCGTTACGGCAGTTAACCACCCGGCGAGCGGTATCTTGATGTTTTACGGAATACGGGGTGTTGTGGTCAGGTGTCACCCCGACACCGGTGTCGCTAATCCGATCCCCATCCCCGACACCCGACGGGTTAGCGTATAGCGGCCGGCTCTTTGCAAAGACCGGCCGCGACCGGTTTTTCCTGCCGCACATTGGCATACGATCGGCGCGCTCAGACTGAAATCGCGATCTGACAGACGCAACCGTACGAACAAGTAAATCCATGGCCGGATAGGTTAGAGCTCTGAAGCCTCACGCCCTTACTTAACTGTCGCCTGCGGAGAGTTGTCGCCTCTTCTGACTGAGCGGCCCCGTGAGAACTGAATGTGCTTTTTTGGCAGTACTTTCTGCCGCGGTCGATTCAACCGTTTTTAGTTCCATTCCCCCCGGGGACACGGGCTAACGGGCACCAATGCAGTGCTCGCTTCAACCTGTACTGCAGACCCGAGCTATGTCGTTCGAGTGGCGCACCCATAGAGGACGAAACTCAGTCCCTGAAGTCCGTGCGTCAAACAAAGAATCCGGCGTGCGCCTTCTTCGAGCCGCGGCGCCAAGGAAAACTGAGGGCCGGATTTAGCGGCTCTGATTAGAGGTTCTCTTCCGACGCGCGGGGATGTTTCGTCAGGAGCATGGCTGCTGTCGTGTCGCATCAGTGGCATCAAAACGAAACTCGGCTGACGCAAAGCTTCGGTTCAATACCAAGCATCGCAATTCAGGAGTCTGCAATGAACCTCGCAAAAGCCGCAGCTTTATTGATCAGTGGCTTTGTGCCGCTGGCGACCGCAATCCTGCCGGCCAGCGCCGCTGCCGTGACCTACGATTGGACATTGGCCAGCCCTGCCGCGAATCTTGGTGGATTTAATTGGACCGGAAGTGGCACGATTTCCGTAACGACCGGCAGCGGAAGCGATACCATAACCGCGATGACGGGGACTGTAACCAACGGCTCGATCACCGATCCGATCACCGGATTGGCTTCGCCCGGCGCGTTTGACGATCTGCTGTTCCCAATCGGCACCACATTCAACGGGCCGCCGATCGTAACCAGTGGCTCCTACGTGAGTGCTTCGGACCTAGATACGAAGGGCCTCGGCTTTACATTTGCTGCGGGTACTATTGAGGTCTTCGGCGCGTACGCACCAAACTCTATAGACGTGATGCCGGGCAATAACTACGAGGAGATCGGACCTGGTGGCTTCGGCGTCGGCACTTTTGCATTGACAGCAACGCCTCTGCCTGCCGCGCTGCCACTATTTGCCGGAGGCCTTGGGCTACTAGGCCCGCTGGCGCGGCGGAGGAAACGGACAGGCCATGTTGCGGTCTGAACGACTGGCTGCACTCCAAACTCGGCTTGGCCAATCGCAGATATACCAAGGCGAGTCTGTCTAGGCACCAGCGCGACAGCGTGAGGGTTAGCTCGACTGCGTTCGAACGGTCAACTATACCTCCAAGTCAACCGAGCGCTTACCCGGCGAAAACTGCGCGGCCGCGCACGAACCGTTGGAGATGCCGTGGAGCCAGGCAAGACGCCTCGGTGCCTACAACTGCACTCATGCAATCGCCTACGGTGCGCCACCGCCGCACCCTACCCATTGACTCCGCCATCTCCATTGAACGGGCGCCTTCGCAAAATTGCGCGCTGGAATACGACAAGTTGTAGTGCAACCGTCCTTACTGGTTCACACAAATAGGAACCAAAAGCGCCGGCGCACCACGGCGCATGCGTGAATCATGGCGGATGAGGTCCGAACATTGTCACCATAAGCACGGTGACGCCCAACCAGACGATACCGGCGGTCACGATCGTCAGCACTCCACTGTGGAGGAACCGCTGCACGCTTTTCAAATTTTCAAGCCAATGCGGCAACTGCTAGGCGCTTGCGCCGCCTTGCGAGAAGACCAATGAGGCCGAGGCCGCCAGCGAAGAGCGGCAGAGCTGCGGGGATCGGCGTCGCTGCCAGTGGAACGAGAGATCCCCCGGTCACGACGCGATTGCCGGCGTCAGTTTGATGCTCGTAGGAATTTTGTTCGAAGGTAGTCGAACCTGACGCGGTAATGTCAGCAAAGGTAAGCTGAAATGCGTCGCCATTGCCGCTATCACTGTCTAAGACATATGCATTGAGCGGAAGCTGATAGTGAACGCTAAAGCCGGTTGTATCCGTATAGGTCATTGGCGCAAAAGTGTATGCCCCCGCGACAACAGGACCGGGCGCGAAAACGTCTATGGCCGTGACTGCTGTCAAGGCGTTGTTGAACGTGATCGTTCCAGTCAGGTCACCGCCGTATTGGAGCGTCGCTCCGGAAAGTTGGAAGACCGTGTCCGCGTTCGCTGGACCGCCAAAAAATGTGACAGCGCACAACCCCAACAACCCAATTCCATATAGGGTAGATTTCACTTGGCTTCCCCTGTTGAACACGAGACGGTTCGGTGTGGTAAGGGCATTAATATGCTGCCGTGTCAATCCGGCTGGAGGTATGCTCGGCAGGTTCTGGACGATTTCGTAAGCCGAGTTGTTAGCGATTTGGCTGCGGCGTTTGACCCCGAAAGGCACGGCATCGTCGCACGATCTCGATGACCAATGCCTCATCAGTCCCGTTCTGAACGCTGCCGGCGGCCCCACGTGTGACAAGCGCACTCCGCGGGTCGGGAGGAACTCGTTTCTGCGATTGGCTCGCAGGTCGCGCATCGCGCGCTCGCTTTACAGATAATGTTGGCAACGCATATTATACGCGTTCCTTTGGAATCACGACTTCTGCCCCATTCGATGGAGCCCGAAGATGAAACGGGTATCAACGGCTGAATTTATCCGGAACTTCGGCACTTATAGCGACGCTGCGCTGTCGAACCCTATTGTCGTGACCAGGAACGGCCGTGATCGTTTCGTACTAACCAGCCTCGAGCAATACGGAAAGCTAAAGCACGCGCACGATGCGTTTGAAGAAGTCTCGACTAATATCCGGCAGAGTTTGAAATCGGCCGGGCAAGCAAACCCGAAGAACTGAGCTGGCATCGACTGGCGACGGCTGTCTTTAGCACTGAACATCCGTCGACCGCTGAATGGCAACCTGGCCTGCCACTTCAAGACCGACCTGGATCACCGGTGGCGAACGCGCCTGGTGGCGACCACGGGCAGATCATTATTGAAGCTTTTTGTCAGTATGAGGCTATATCTGTTCTTCGCCCCAAGCTTTTGAAAAATCTTGTGGAGATGGAGTTTGACCGTTCCCTCTGCGAGACTGAGTTTGCGGGCGACCTCCTTATTGGACAACCCCGCGGCCACCAGTCGTACAACCTCCCGTTCGCGCGGACTCAGAGTTCCTCGGCTCTGACTTTGGGGAGGTACGTAACCTATATCCGTCATAGTGCTACACACCCTTCTCGTAGGTCGTTTAGGCAAATTATCACTTTTCCGGTTGCACAGTTATGACATAGTGTCCCATCGCGTGCATAGGTTTTATTTCCCACTGCGCTCCCGCCTGGCAGAGCGGTTCCAGGTACCTTCCCAAGCGCTCACTCTGTACGTCGAGTTTCGGCCCGCTTAGGTTCACGTTAATTTCCGCCCTAGTGTCCTTCCCGACCCCCCGCAGCTTTTTGTTGTGACCTCCATCACAGGGGAACCCCTGCAGGGGCCGCCTCCGGCGGCGCCGTCCGACCTTTTCCTCATGACGCGTCATACATCGCGACATCGGAACGGGGTCGAAATCGACAACCTCAGAATGATAGCCACAGCGACTATTTAGGGCGCGCGATCTAACGCGTTGACGCCAAACCATTATTGCCCCTCTTCATGCTTGCAGCCGAAACCAAACACGCTGAGGGTGAGGAGACTACATCAGCGCAATTCTCCTGCGAGCGATTCCGCGCAGTAACGATAAATCTTCACGTTACCCCTGCCGAAGTTGCCATTACGACGTTGTGAAGTGCCTGGCACAGTGAAGTTGCCACTGCCGACTTTACGGTAAACACGTCGAGCTACTTCGCCGACGCGGAAATATGTTACAGCACCGTTTGCCACCCAATTCAGTCCAGCGAGCGTTTGAATGAGAGTTGTTATCATCGGCACGGGTTATGTCGGCCTGGTGTCTGGCGCATGTATCGCCGACTTTGGTCACCACGTCGTATGTGTGGACAAAGATCGGACGAAACTCCTTGCGCTAATGGAAGGCGCAATCCCAATCTTCGAGCCAGGGCTGCAAGAGCTAGTTTCCCGAAACGTCGATGCGGGCCGCCTAGCATTTACTGAATCACTTGAGCGCCCATGCATCGCCGACGCAATCTTCATTGCCGTCGGCACCCCTTCCCGTCGTGGGGATGGGCATGCGGACCTGCGATTCGTCTATGATGCTGCGGCTGAGATAGCAGAATCACTCGACGGTTACACGGTCATTGTAACTAAATCCACAGTCCCTGTCGGCACCGGAGACGAAGTCGAACGCATCATTCGCGAGCGACGCCCGGATGCCGCTTTTTCCGTCGTGTCAAATCCGGAATTTCTGCGGGAAGGAGCAGCAATTCATGACTTCAAACACCCCGACCGGATCGTCATCGGCCTCCATGACGACCGCGCCAAAAAGGTCATGGCGGAGATTTACCGCCCACTGAGCCTCAATCAAGCACCGATTTTCTACACAACGCGACGAAGCGCTGAGCTCATCAAGTACGCAGCGAATGGATTTTTGGCGACGAAAATTACGTTCATAAACGAAATGGCCGATCTGTGCGAGCGTGTCGGTGCAGATGTCCAGGACATCGCCCGCGGCATCGGACTTGATAATCGCATTGGCGGTAAGTTCCTGCACCCAGGACCAGGGTTTGGCGGCTCCTGCTTTCCGAAGGACGTTCGTGCGCTCTTAAAGACTGCTCAAGACCATGGAGTGCCTTCACGCATCCTGGAGACCGTCGCGGCGGTGAACGATGTGCGGAAACGCTCAATGGCGCGCAAAGTATCGGCCATGTTCCATGGAACGGTTCGCGGACGGACCATTGCGGTCCTGGGTCTGACGTTTAAGCCGAATACCGATGATATGCGGGAAGCACCGTCCATTGCACTGATCACAGCGCTCCAGGACATGGGCGCGCATGTCAAAGCATTTGATCCGGAAGGAATGAAACAAGCTGCGACGATCCTTTCGGGGGTCCTCTATTGTGATGATGCGTATAGCTGCGCTGATGGCGCTGAGGCGCTCGTCATCATGACCGAATGGGAACAGTTTCGCGCGCTTGATCTCGATCGGCTTCGCGACACAATGGCGTCGCCGATCGTCGTCGATCTCCGTAACATCTATCGGCCGGAAGAGATGCAGCAACGAGGATTTACGTACGTGTGCATCGGAAGATCGCACATCGCGGAATCAACGTTCGGTGAAATGGCACCCAATGAGGAGACGTGGCTCGTGGCACCGTCTCTTTAGAGAACGCCGACAAGCCGGCTGCATCCCTTAATTATGCTCGGATACTGCCAAGTAGTTCGCCTGATCGGGCGCGGGAGCGGCCGGCGATGTTACGCTAAGTGTATCACTGGCCGGAGCAAAGGACGCCATTGCCTGAATTAATTGGCTTCCCGCAATCGACCATTCTGTTCCCACTTGCCCCATAGAAGCCGCCAAAGTGATGTGATTATGAGTGATATCGTACACCTCAAAAGCACCCGAATAGGTGTTCCGCATTAGCATATCGGTTTCGTTGGGCTTTCCCGAAAAGTCGCCGAAGCCCGCGATCTGCCACTCCAGTCCCACTTGCCCCATGGCAGTCGCGAGAACGATTTGATTATGGCTGATGTCGAAAATCTCAAAGACACCCGTTGAACTATTTCGCATCAGCATGTCGGTTTCATTGGAATTTCCTGAAAAATCCCCGAAACCAGCGACCTGCCACTCAGGACCGACCTGACCCATCGAGTCAGCTAATGTAATTTTGTTATTGCCGATGTCATAGATTTCAAAGGCCCCCGTCGCGCTATTGCGCATCAGCATATCGGTTTCATTTGCTTGCCCGGAAAAGTCACCATACCCGGCGACTTGCCATTCCGTGCCGACCTGTCCCATGCCCGCGGCAAATGTGATGGTGTTATTGCCGATATCGTATACCTCGAAGGCGCCAGTCAGGCTGTCGCGCATCAGCATATCAGTTTGGTTCGGGCTACTCGAAAAGTCGCCAAAACCGGCAACATTCCATTCCAGCCCCACCTGCCCCAAGGAGACGGAATTGGTAATGTTGTTGCTGATGAGGTCATAGACTTCCAAACCGCCGGTCGCTGCATTCCGAAGCAACATGTCGTCGGCGCTGTTGCCAAAAAACTGTCCAAAACCGCTAACTTGCCATTGTGATCCGAATTCACCTAATGCGTACGCCCCCAGGATTTGGTTGTTACCGATGTCGTAGATTTCGAGGTTGCCGCTAGAATTCCGCTCCATGACCATCTGAACGGACGCGTTTCCGGGAGGGTTTGTGTTGATCGTGGGCTCTACGATCAGTGTAAGAGGCGCTGAGGCGGGGCTTAAATCGCCCAGCGCATTTGCGGCAACGGCGGTGAAGCTACTGAGACCAGTCTGAAGGTTTCCGGTTCCGACCGTATAAGACCAGCTTCCAGTACCGCTCGACGTCGCGGTCCCTAATTCGGTCGAGCCGTCAAATACTTCAACGGTTTCGTTAGGCGCGGCTGAGCCGCCGAGCGTCAGGGTTGCTCCATTGATGACATCTGTTCCGGCGCCAGCCGAGGATGAGGTAATTGTGGGCGCTTGCGGAGCCGTCCCGTCAACTTGCGGACCCTGTTGTCCTATACCGGTGAGCGACAGGCTGGCGGGATTCCCGGCTCCGTCGGTGATGGTGGCGGTGTTGAGATTGATCGCGGTGACCGCCAGGCTTGAGGTATTCTGGCTGGCGCCAACGGCATAACTGAACCTCAACGTATTGCTGCCGGAGCCACCGCTGTAAGTGGCGGTGCCGCCATCATTGAGTGCGAGGCTCGGTGTACCCCCCGATACCGTCACCACCTCGCTCATTGTGAGCGTCAGAGAGATTGTCTGGCCGGCATAGAGCTTACCGCTCGAGGGCGAGTCATCGAGTGCCGTGATCGTCGGCGCGATCGTATCAATTTGCGGGCTGCCTTGGGGTAGGCCGGCAAGTGACACGTTGGCGGCGTTACCGGCGCCGTCCCTTATGGTGGCTCCATTAAGGTTCACCGCTGTTTCGGTCAGATCTGCCGTATTTTGTCCGGAGAGCACTGTGTAGCTAAAGGTGAGCGCACTCGTGCCCGAGCCGCCCACATAGCTCGCGGTACCACCATCATTGAGTGACAGCGTCGGCGCGCCGCCTGTCGTGTTAACGGTGACAGCCTCGCTCATGTCGAGGGTTATCGCAACTACTTTACCGGCATTGAGATCGCCGCTTGACGGGGTCTCGCCCAGCGAGGTGATTGTCGGCGCTGCCGCGTCGATCTGCAGGCCCGACAACGTAGTCAGCGTGCCGGTCAGCACCGCGCTCGTGTCGGTGTCGTCGGTGATGGTGGCGCCATTCGGCAGATTGGCTGCGGTGATGGCCAGCGCCGGCGTGCTCTGCCCAGCAGCCACCGTATAGCCGAACACGAGGCTGCTGGATCCGGAGCCACTGAGATAGGTCGCGATACCGCCGTCATTAAGTGAAAGTGTCGGCGTGCCCGTTACCGTCACGGTCGCAGTCAGGTTCACCGTGATATCGATCGTCCGACCGGCGCTCTCGACGCCAGTCGATGGCGAGGCGGCAACCGAAGTGACGCTCGGCGGCGCCGTCAGGATCGCATAGCCCGAACCGGCGAAGCCTACATAGACCTGACCATAGACGTTCGGATCCCCAGAAATCGTAACTATGCTGTTGAGGCTGTTGTTCGGATTGGTACCGATCTGAGTCCAACTTTGCGCGTTGTTGATCGATTGCCAGATGCCGTAAACGCCGTTGACGTAGCCGACGATGTAGATGGCGGGATAGCTCTGGCCAGCCGCCGGCGCCCCGAACCCAAAGCAATCTACGTTTTGCACATTAGGAATTGCTGTCCAGGTCGCGCCCTGATCGGTCGATCGGTAAAAGGCAACGCCGTCCGGATAAGTACCGCCGGACAGTGGGCCTGCAGTGAAGAATAGATTGCCCGCTTCGCCAGGAACAGATTCGAGCTCTGAGTTCCAGAAATCGTCCTGCCATGTCGGAGAAATTGAACCGCTATGAACTTCAGTCCAACTGACGCCGCCGTTCGTGGTCTCGAACACCCCGTAACTGGGATAATACAGATAGAACGTATTGGCGAGCACACGGTCGGCGGTGACCGTTCTGCTGTCGAGGTACCAGGCAAAATCGAAATTGCTCCAGCTGGTAACACCAGGCAAGGTAATAGCATTCCAAGTTTGCCCGCTATTGAGCGTGTAGTACGGCTGAACGCCGTCCGCTGGAGCCCAGATTATGTCGGTCGGCGTGCTAGCAGCGATGGTGCCGCTCATGGAGCTGGTATCGGCACCCGGTATGTCGGTCGCGAACGGCGTCCAAGTCTGGCCACCATCGGTTGAATATCCCGATTGCTCTACCCCCCACTCAGCAATGCCAACAAGAAAACTCGGATCCGATGAGGCATAATCGAGCGAAAACCCGCTCGCCGTCGCCATGCCTTCGACTGGGCCATAAGTCGACGGATACGCGGTGGCATTGTCGATATAAAAGAATGCGCGATCCTCCGAAGCGAGAACTGGATTGCCGCCAGGCGGCACAACAATCTCCCGCGCAACCAAATTCTCGATGCCGGCACTCTGATCTTTCCACGTAACCGGCGTACTCCAGGTAAAGTTTGACGTCGGGATTGTCGTGGTCCAGACGCCGATGCCGTCGGAAACAATCAATTGATTGGGGACGGTCTGACTGAATTGGATACCACCGATCGACATGAACTCATTTTGGGTTCCGCCCAGCGTCAACCACGGAACATCACTGGAGGATAGATTTCCCGCCCAATTATCCCCACTCCATGTCGCGCCTCCGTCGTAGCTGATATCCAGACTACCACCGGAGGTGATAGCCACGATTTCAGACGGATTGAGGGGATCAACTGCAACGCCCTGAAGACCATTGCCACCCACAGATGAGGGGGTCAGCAACTCGTTCCACGTGCCGTTCGCATAGGCCCAGAGATCGGTGCCGATCTGCGGGTCCCCGTCGCTAACCGCATAGTAGACGCCCGTGGACGATATGGCGGCGTATACAACATTGCTTGGGCCGCCACTGAGGGGCGTCCACGTCGCGCCGGCATTGGTGCTTTCATACACCCCATCGCCGTAGCTTGAAGCAAAGATGGTATTAGTGTCACCGTCAGTGGTGCCGCCAACCTCAGGATCAAATAAGATTCCGGTAATACCGGGATAGACTCCGTTGACCTCCATCGAGGCCGGGACTGCGTTCACAGTTTGCCAGGTGGCGCCGCCATTGGTCGTAACAAATAGTCCGTTTTGGATCGTTCCCACATAAACTACGTCGGGGTTGTTGGGATCGATGGCCATTCTCTGGCCGTCCATGCGGTAAGTGTCATTTGAACCGCTGGCAACCGGCGAAAAGGATGTCTCGCCCCAAGTCGTTCCATCATTGGCGCTCTTAAAAACGTAGCCATCGTACATCATGTACAAGATGGACGAATTGCTCGGCGCGACCTGAATCTCGTCGACACCTTGCTGGCCAGCCATCTCGACAATGGAGTTTTGCGTCGTAAACGCAGCCGGCATGCTGGTTGCCGTGACCAGCTGCTGCCAGTTCGTTCCGTTCCAGATATATGCACCATAAGTGTCGGTGCGGGCAATCGTCGTGCCATTGGGCGCGATGTCGAGGCCGGTAACCCAGCCGCCACCGCCAACATCAAGGGTTTGCCACCCCGGATCAACAACGGTGGTGCCCCCGTTGCCATCGCTATAGAGATTCCAACTCGATGATAAGTAATCACCCACTAAGGCGATGTCCGCTGTCTGGGCGCCATTACTAATCGTGAGGGTGCCACCGCTGGCGGTACCCGAAAACGTCGCTGTCGTATTGGGGCCATAGCCTATGTCGGCGAGGTCCAACGCATCGGATCCCGCCAGTCCCGACACTTGGCCGGCAAAGGCAGTCGCGTCATCAAGGACGAGCATGCCGGTGGGCCCGGCAAAGCTGACAAACTGCGCGCTGACGCCGCCGATGTCGACGGTGGCGCCTTCGGCAATGGTAACTCCCGGCACCGTGTTCAGGACGGCGTCGTCGCTGCTGTTGTTATTCACTTACGTGCCCTCAGCCGTGAAGCAAGGTAGCTTTCACAGCTGAAGGACCTGTTGGAACTGTAGCTACAATTTTAGATTACGATTCAGTAGCGTCGCTCGCGGCCACACTTGCTTCTAGGGGCGACGTTGACCGCCCGCGCCGGCGGGTTGAGTGCCTCCGTCGATATCGGAATGCGCGTGCGTTTCTAGCCTACCGCCAACTGAAGCAAATTTGGCAGCAACCAGAGCCTGGGCGACGAGGCAACGTTCGACAATTATTCATGTCGCATTTACCGTACGGGGCGCCGTTCTGAATCCAAACAGAACAATATTGCTGGCCTGCATCCGGTTTCGAAGAGACCGAGTTAGGTGTTTTTATTGGACCGGAGGTGGGTCATGGAGAGACGAAGATTTAGGTGGGAGTTCAAGCGCGGCTGATCGTGGCTCGCTGGGGGCTCCTATGCGCGAGCCTCCCAAGACCTGAACGTTCATCCGACACAGCAGCGCTAATGGTGAAGGCCTTTGCTGACGATCCGCGCAGGCCCCCGGTCGGGTCAGGGAGCCTGAGCAGCGGGAGATCGCGCGGCTCAAGTGCGAGGTGAAAGCTGAAGGCCGAGCGCGTATCCTAAGAAAAAGCTGCGGTCTACTTCGCGAGGGAATCGGTGTAAAGTCGGATTTATTCCGAAGCACCGGGGGATCTGGCCAGCAGATCGGTTAAGCGCCTTTTCGACACGTTCAGACTTTTAGACACAATGGACAAGACAGGCTTCAAAGATGAGATAGATGAGGCACAATTTTCACCGTTGGCCGCCGCGCTGGATGAACAGTCCGCGCATCCGCGCTCTACACAGCCTTCTGTTTTCGCTGCGACCGATGTTTATCCTGACGGGAACGAATTTTGGTTACGGGCTATAGAACGCAAAACCGGATTGCCGGCTTGAGACATAAAGACGTTGATACACATTCCAATCACCACGAATCGATTGGATGCCACAGACCTGACAACTCGCTGGCAAGTCCCGTGAGGTCCCAGTAGTTCCGAAAAGGACCCATTTCATCGAACCTCGCGAATACGTTCCTTGATAAAGATATTGCGTCGCCCCGTACCTGGCCCAGCCCAACAAATACAAGGTGGGATAGCCACCATCCAATGATGGCGCACCTAATGTCAGCGCTAACGGCAACGCAGCATCACTTGGAATATTCACCGACGCGACAGTTGCGGATGACGTATTTGCGTTCGTAACATGCCATAGGTTAGTATTAGATCCGCCGGTATAGCTTCCCGTAATCCACAATTCGCCGGGATAACCTGGCACCGAAAGGCAGTAGACGCCGATTGCGTCGACGCTAACCGTCCACATCGCTATTGAACTGAACGATGCGCCTGAGTTTATGGAACGATAGAGCGTAGCCGTCGTCCCGGAAAATAAGCACGCCCAAACCGTTCCGAGATCGGCCCCATAGCCCACCGCAAGAGGCTTCGAAGTCGGGCCGAACGCCCAGGAGCGCATGGTCCAATAAGCCGTAGGAAGCCCAGAACACAATGACCACGAAGCGGTCGAAGTCGCGTTTGTCGTAAAAGCGGGAATGTAATTTTGGCTAAGTCCTGATGGAACCGTAACCCATTTATCGTGGTCCACAGCGACCGTCTGACCGCCTTGAACAGGCACCACGATAGAGAGCGTAGTCAAAGCCACGATCGAGGAGGTGTCGAGATAATATGTCCCTGTCCCTCCAGTACCGGTCGTTCCCGACTTG
>Ga0265339_10002116_pt1 | contig 14472 bp, 20 predicted proteins | sample 4CB219metaG_FD_202085 | JGI IMG/M metagenome (GOLD analysis project Ga0265339, IMG submission 202085) | Rhizosphere microbial communities from Carex aquatilis grown in University of Washington, Seatle, WA, United States - 4-CB2-19 metaG | ecosystem: Host-associated > Plants > Roots >...
GTCGAGGACGACGTCGGCCGCGAGCGTGCGGCCGTCCGCGAGGCGCACCTTTCGCGCGCCGATCTCGACGGCGTGGGCGCCCGTGAGGACCGTCGCGCCTGCCCGGGCAAGCCGCTCGCGCACGAGGCGCGCGAAGCGCGCGCTCGTGACCGTGACGTACCCTGCGTCCAGGCGTCGCTCGCGTCCCGGGAACCGCACGATGTGGCACGGCCAGCGATGTGCGATGAGCGGTATGACGAGGGCTCGCGCCCCCTCGTCGAGGTCGGTCTCGTGGCACGACCAGGTGTGATTGCCCCCCAAAGTGTCACCAGCCTCGACGACCACGACGCCGGTGCCTCGGCCGGCGTTGGCGAGCGCGAGAGCGGCCAGCCCGCCCGATAGACCGCCACCTAGGACGATGTGGCTGCTCTGTGCCATGAGCGGCTGCTCCTCCCGTTCGTCATGGCTCTGGAACGGACGAGGGACGAAGGCGGTTACAGGGAAAGTGCTGATTCTGAGGGACCGTCCTTCAACACCTCGCAGCCCGAGGCAGAGTCGAGGCGGTAACCGTCGTCGGCGTGCCGCGTTCGATGAACATGCGTCACACACTCTCGCGCGAGCAACTGGTCCCTCGGCCCCGAGCGGCCGTCTTTGCGTTCTTCGCGGACGCAGGCAACCTCGAGCGCCTCACACCCGCCGCGCTCAACTTCTCGATTCTGACGCCGCTCCCCATCACGATGCGGCCGGGCACGATCATCGACTATCGATTGTCGCTCTTCCGTATCCCGTTTCGCTGGCGCACCGTGATCGAAGCCTTCGAGCCCGAGTCGCGCTTCGTCGACGTACAGGCCGCCGGCCCCTACAAGGTGTGGCGTCACACCCACGAGTTCTGTGACGTCTCCGGGGGCACTCTGGTCCGAGATCGGGTCGAGTACGAGCTGCCCCTCGGACAGGTCGGCGACCTGGCGCACGCGCTGTTCGTGCGCCGCCAGCTCGATCGCATCTTCGACTATCGCCGTAGCGTCATCGAAGGTGTCTTCGCTCCGGGCCTCCGGTCCTCGAGGCCGGAGCGCTGAGGCCCGTGGGGTCGAATCGGCGCCCCTGCAGTCAGCTTCCCGTCGCCGAAGGACCGGCGCAAGCACGAGGAAGGCGAATCGTGAAGGTCGTGCCACCTTCCGTCGTCGAGGTCACGGAGATGGTGCCGTGGTGGGCGTTCACGATCTCGCGCGCGATGTAGAGGCCCAGTCCGAGGCTCGTCGACCCGTCTTCGCCACCGTGACGAACCAGCGCATCGAAGATCGTCGTCAGATGTGCGGGGGGGATGAGCGGTCCCTCGTTCTTGACCGCGATGACGACCTCTTTCTCTTTGCCATCGGCAATGACGCTGATCGGAGTCTTCTCCTCCCCATACTGGAAAGCGTTCCCGACGATATTCGAGACGACCTGCGCGATACGATCTCGATCCCAATCGCCGCGAAGGTCCCCCGTGACCTCACATCGCAGCTCCCGTTCCGGGTGCGCTGCTTCCAATTCGCCCAGCACTTCTCGAAGCACCGGATCCAAATCCACGGCCGTGGGAACAACCGGAATCCCTCCGCCGAGCCGGGTGCGCGTCAGGTCGAGGAGGTCATTGACCATCCTCTCCATACGCTGAGCGCTGTTCAGGATTCGCAGCGCGGCCTTGCCGTGCGGGTCGTCCGGCCCCGCCGCCTTCCTCATCCCGGCTGCTGACAGAAGAATCCCGGCGAGGGGGTTGCGCAGGTCATGGCCCAGGATCGCCAGGAACTGGTCGCGCGTCTTCTCGATCGTCGCCGAATACCAGTTTGTCGCCTCAGTCAGCGCCTCGTCTATGGCCTCATTGAATCGGGTCACCTCGTCCAGATCGTACGCACGCGGCTCGCCGCCAGCTTTACCCCACAGGCGGAGAACGCTGCCACGCAGGGCGCGATATTCGGCGACGAGCTGGTCGAGCTTGAATCCGCCCTCCACCCGGAGACCGGCATGAATCCTTCCTACAGCCTCCATTCGGTGAACGTCGCTCTGCCCCTTGGACTTCTCGGCTTGCTCATCGCGGCCTTGCGGCCTGTTCATGTCATCGACGATTGCCGTGAGGATCTCGACCGCGTGGTCGCGCAGGGCAGCGTTGGTCATGGCGTCGGCCGCAGGCGTGAGCGTGGCCGCGAAGGTCACCCACTCCTTTACGATGACGCCGTGATTGTCCCGTACGAAGTCAGCCAGTCTCACGAGCGACCCTCTTGCACGGGTGGCGATGGCGCCCTGGGGAGATCGACGGTGAATACGCACCCGGTGCCGGGCAAGTCGCGAACATGGATCTTGCCGCCGATCGCTTCGACACCCTTGAGGCTGATCGAGAGCCCGAGGCCCAGGCCCGTCTTGTCGACGCTCCGCTGCTCGAATGGACGGAACAGGTCTTCGGCCTTCCCGGGCGGCAGTCCACCGCACTCGTCCTGCACGTCGATCAAGACCCTGTCGCTCGCCGTGTGGGCGCAGATCGTGATGTGGCCGCTCGGGCGGGTGAACTTGAAGGCGTTCTGAACGAGGTTCGCGATGACCGAAGCGAGGATCTGATGGTCGGCCACGACAGACACGTCGTGCGGACCGGCATCGATCGATAGCTGGACCTTGTGGTCTTTCGCTTCGATTGTCGCGACGATCTCGATCTCCTCGAATAACTCCGCGATCGACACGCGCTCGGGGTTCTCGCCGCCAGCCCCGAGGCGAACTTCCGTCAACGTGCGATCTATGAGGACGCGCATCCGACGAAGGCTGCGGCCATGCACGCCGCCCGTGCTTCCCTGAACACCCACCCTTCCGCTCACGAGGGCATCCCAGGTCAGCATCGACGTAGCGAGCAGGTTGCGCATCTCATGGGCCAGGTAGCCAAGGTGCGCCGCGCCCGCCCCTCCCACCGCCCGGTCGCGCTGATGCTCGTACTCCGTCACGGCCTGCGCGATCGCGTCGTCGAGACAGCGGTTGAAGGTGTGGAACTCGTCGGCCGAGATCGCGAAATCATGTTCGTCGGCCAACTCGGTGACGCTCTGGCAGATGCTCCCGTAGTCCTGGACCACCTGCCCAACGGAAAATCCCGTATGAAGCAGCTTCCCACCGTGCGCCGCGGCACTCGCGGAGACGCTTCTTCGCCCCGCGCCGCGATCTCCCTTCGCCGCACGCAGAATCCCGACCAGTTGATCCAGGAACAGCGGTAATCCCTCGACGATCTCGGACTCGGTCGGCGTGGGAACGTGCCGCCCTGCGACCTTCGCGCGCGCCCGGTCGAGAATCTCGGCCCGGTTCGCGATGAGGAAATCGTGGAGCATGGTTCGAAAAGGTAGGTCCGGTTACGGCACATGCACCTCCTCCGACCCCTCGCTCTAGCAAGGCCATGAAATCATTGCGGAGCGTGCCCAAATCGTCCCTGGCAGCAGCGAGCTCGCACAGGATGTCGAAGCGACCCGAGTCAGCCCGCGGCAGCCGCCGCGGGAGGTCGCCCAAATGCTTGGCGGACAGCAACCCAAAGCGCCCGAACGGTGCGCCGCGACCAGGCGAGCGAGCGCCGCGCCCAGACGAACTCCTTGGCAAGGATGGCGAAGCCGAGCGGAATGACGACGAAGCTGGTGCCGGGAACAGGGACTACGACCAGGACGAGGCCGAGCCCCAGGACGCTGAAACCAGCGATCGCTATCGCGATCCTGCGGAGCTCGAGAGAAATGCCTCTCCGCGGCCTCAGTCGCTCCAGGTTGCGCGCTCGAGGATTCATCATCGATACAGTGCCACGGCCTCCGTCCTGGCGACGTCAGGACTCCGTCACGACTTGAACACGAAGGTCGCAGTGGTACATGTCGGTTCCCCCTCCATTGGATCGTCGTAAGTTCGAGAGGAGGCGCTCACGTGGCCGAGTTCATGGTGATGATCCTGGAGAACGAGACCGAGGACCGGAAGCTCACCCCGTCCGAGACAAAGGCGCTCGTGGAGGGGCACTCCGCCTACGAGGGGAGGCTCCGCGCGGCCTCCGCGTACGTCGACGGCGGGCGACTGCGGCCGTCGGTCGAAGGGAGGCGCGTCGGAAACCGCGACGGGCAGCCTCACGTCGAAGCGGGACCTTTTGGCGACCACTCCCTCAGCGGCTATTACGTTCTCGAGGCCGAGGGACTGGATGCCGCCGTCGCGCTCGCGAACGGGTGTCCCCTCCCGCCGGGCGGCCAGATCGACGTGCGTCCGCTCATGAAGGGTCGCCATGAGCGCGACAAGACGAACCAGCGGGGCCGAGTGTTTGGATACGCGGTGCTCGGCAACGCTCCGAACGAGCAGGCCTGGATCGACGTCATGGATCGGATCGACGAAAGCACGAACGCCTGCTTCCCGGCCGATCGATTTCTGGGAGGTGTTCGCCTGGAGGCCCCCGGACGGGGGCGTCGCGTCGCCTCGGCCGGCGGTCGTCGCGCGGTTTTCGATGGCCCGTTCCTGGAGAGCAAAGAGGTCATCGGCGGAATCTTCTTCATGCGGATGGCGAGTCTGGAAGAGGCGATAGAGTGGGCGAGCCGGAGCGAGTTCATGAAGCACGGCACCTTGGAGATCCGGGAGCTGTGGAGGAGCTGAGCCAGACGCTCGACGAGGTCTTCCGCCGCGACAAGAGTCGGGTCGTCGGCGCGCTGGTGCGCATGCTCGGCAACGTCGACGCGGCGGAAGAGGCGTTCCAGGAGGCCATCCTGGCGGCGCTCCCACACTGGCGCGCAGGCGGCGTGCCGGCGAACCCGGCTGCGTGGTTGACGACCGCGGCCAAGAACCACGCCCGGGATGCCGCGCGCCACAGGCACATCGTCGACGCGAAGGCGCCGCTGCTCGTGGAGAGCGACTTCGTCGCCCCGGAGACGCTCGATGCGATCAGCGACGATCAGCTACGCCTGATCTTCACGTGCTGCCATCCCGTGTTGACCCTCGACACTCAAGTGGCGCTCACACTCAAGGTGGTGGCTGGCTTCAGCACCGACGAGATCGCTCGCGCCTTCCTCTCCCCGGAGAAGACCATTTCCCAGCGGATCACCCGCGCCAAGAAGACGATCGAGGAGGAGCGCCTCCCCTACGACGTTCCGGAGCGCGCGGACCTGCCGGAGCGCCTGGCCGCGGTGCTGGCCGTCGTCTACCTCATCTTCAATGAAGGGCACACGACGCGCGAAGGACCGCTCATGCGCCTCGACCTCCAGGCGGAGTCGATGCGCCTCGGCCGCCTCCTGTGCGATCTGTTGCCGAACGAGCCGGAGGTCTTCGGTCTGTTCGCACTGATCGCCTTTGCCGTGGCGCGCGCCGGGACACGCACCGACGCGCGCGGAGAGCTCTTGTTGCTCTCCGAGCAGGATCGCGGGCGCTGGGATCGGCCGATGATCAAGGAAGGCCTCGTGGCGCTGCAGCGCGCGCGGCGGCTCGGAGGCCGCGGGAGCTACCTCCTGCAGGCCGAGATCGCCGCGGCCCACACGACGGCGCACAGCTCGGAGAGCACCGACTGGAGCCGCATCTTGAGCTGCTACGACGAGCTGCTCGCGCTCACGCCCTCGCCGGTGGTGGCCCTCAACCGGGCCGTCGCCGTCTGCATGCACGCCGGGCCCGAAGAGGCGCTGGCCGCGCTCACCGAGCTCGAGGCGCCGCTCCGGAGCTATCACCTCTTCTACGCGCTCCGCGCGGATTTCCGGCGCCGGCTGGGACAGGACGCACGAGACGACTACCGCCGAGCCCTGGAGCTGGCCGGAAACGAGAGCGAGCGCAGCTTCTTGCGGCGCCGGATCGACGGAGCCCCCTGAGAGCGATGTAGGGTTTCGGCCGGCTGGATCGTCGTCTGGGTGAAAGGCAGGTGACCCATGAACGGCGATTCCACGAAGAAGGATCGGGACTTCACGACCACGATTTCGGTCGATCAGACCCCGCAACAGGCCTTCGAGGCCATCAACAACGTGCGGGGATGGTGGTCCGGGGAGATCGAAGGCCCCACCGACGAGCTCGGGGGTGAGTTCACGTACCGGTACGAGCACCTCCACTACAGCAAGCAGAAGGTCACGGAGCTGGTCCCCGACAAGAGGGTCGTCTGGCTCATCGTCGACAGCCACCTCGCCTTCACCAAGGACAAGAGCGAGTGGAACGGCACGAGGGTGACGTTCGACATCGCCAGGAAGGGCGACAAGACCGAGGTCCGCTTCACGCACGCGGGCCTGGTTCCGGCCCACGAGTGCTACAGCGCGTGCTCGGACGCGTGGACCTCTTACATCCGCGGCAGCTTGCGGAGCTTGATCGTGACCGGCAAGGGTGCGCCCAACCCCATCGAGACGAGGACGTCATGAAAATCGAAGGATGCGTTGCTCTCGTCACGGGCGCGAATCGAGGGCTCGGCAAGGCGATCGTGTCGGCGCTCGTCGAGGCAGGAGCCGCCAAGGTCTACGCCACCGCCCGGGATGAAAGGACCGTATCCACCGGCGGGTCGCCCGTCGTGCCGCTCACCCTGGACGTCACGAAACCCGAGCAGGTCGCGGCCGCCGTGCTGAAGGCCGCTGACATCTCGCTCCTCATCAACAACGCGGGCGTGCTGAACTCGTTCAACGTGCTCATGGCCAGCCAGGAGGAGCTCGACGCCGACTTCCGCGTCCAGGTCCACGGCACGCTCAGCGTCATCAGGGCGTTCCTGCCCGTCCTGGAGCGCGCCCCACGGGACGCGACGATCGTGAACGTCTTGTCGCTGGCGTCACTGGCGGGCTTCCCGGCCCTCGGCGGGTACTCGGCCTCGAAAGCGGCCGCCTACTCGATCACCCAATCCCTGCGTCCGGAGCTGAAGAAGAAGCACATCGACATCCTCGCGGCCCTTCCGGGCCCCATCGACACGGACATGGTCAAGGACCTCGCCATCCCGAAGACGAGCGCCACCGACACCGCGAAGGGGCTGCTCGCCGGGATCGTGCGCGGCGACGAGGAGATCTTCCCGGACCCCATGGCGCGAGAGATGGGCGCCCTGTGGAACAAGAGCTACAAGGAGTACGAGCGCGCGTTCGCGAGCTTCTAGCCCTCCGACGGTCAGACCACGGGCCCTGACAGCGGCAGCTCGACGGTGAATTTGGAGCCCCGCCCCAGCTCGCTCTGTACGGCGACAGAGCCGTCCATCGCTTCGACAATGGCTCGGCAGGTGTAGAGCCCCAGGCCGAGCCCCCCATAGCTCCGGCCAGGTACGGCGCGCTCGAAGCGTCCAAAGATGCGCGAGAAATCGTCGGGGGCGATGCCGATGCCTTCGTCCTGTACCGTCAGCCGCGCTGTATCGGAGGTCGCCTCCAGCCGAACCCGAATGGGCTTTCCCAGGCCGTACTGGATGGCATTTTCAAGGAGGTTGGTCACTGTCTGGTCCAGCAGAAGCTCGTCCCACCGGCCCATGATTTCTGGGGCGTCTATTTCCAGCGAGGAGCCTGCGGCTTCGGCCTGAGATCGGTGTCGGCCTGCGACGTCGCGTACGACAGCGCCGAAATCGACAGGCTCGAGCTCGAGAGTCAGCTTGCCCGAAGCGATTCGCGAAACGTCGAGGAGATCGGCAACGAGCGCCGTCAATCTCTTGACCTGCCTCTTTGCCGTATCGATGTAGCGGTTCACTTCGTGAGCGAATTGAGATTCGGGTTGTCTCGCGACCACGCGAGCCAACGACTGAAGACGCAGTGCAAGTGGCGTCAAAGGAGTCCTCAGCTCATGGCTTGCCACGGCGATGAACTCGTCGCGAATTCGCAGCGCTTCAGCGAGCTCGGCGAGGATTCGCGCTACTCTTTCGTCAAAGAGCGCTCGCTCCAGAAGTAAATGTTTGTCGGTCTGCGCGCGATCCGCCTCGAGAAGGCCTGCAATGGCGCGCTCGCGCTGTTCCCGTTCACCTTCAAGCAGGAAATCTGCCGTCCTGTGCTCGGTCTCGAGAGCGCTATCCTCATCTTCTCGTTGCGCCTTGGCGGTGGCGACGGCTTCGACGGAAGCCCCGGCGGCCTCCATCTTGGCGTCGGACTTCGCGCGCGCCGCACCCAAGGTCGTGTCCGCTTGATCGCGCGCACGGTCAACGACGTCGTCGGCGCGCTCCTCGGCAAGACCCCCATTCCTGGCGAGCTCGTCGTCGGTGTGCCGCCGCTCCGCGCGCAGACTGCTATTGGTCCGGTCACGCTCGGGCTGTCTGTTGTCCGTCGCCATGTCGAATCCTGCAGATATCGTGCGCATGGAATGGCGCCCGCGCCGCGACGAGATCGATCATGTTTCCGGGCGACGGTTCCGGCGTACCCCGTACCCCAGGAGCACCCCCAGGAACACCCCGACTCCGAGCCAGGCCACCGGGTGCGCAGCGGCCCAATGGCGCATGCTCGTCGCCTGGTGGACGCGCTCGCGGAGCTCATCGAACGACGTGCTGACCCGTTCGCGCTTCGACGCGATCTCGGCCTCGAGTCGGCGGACCTCGCGGTCGTCCTCACCGGCGCCGCGTGAGTCGATGCGGGTCTCACTCATCCGAGGGACTCCTGTGATCGGACACGGCGGCGATCGTTCGCAGGACACCCTCGGCGATGTCGGTCCCGGCTCTTTCCAGGACGCGCGTCGGTCGGAGAGGTGCAAGCGACAACGGGATGCCGATTCCCGCCACGACGATCTGCAGCGCGGCGACGGCCCCGAGCGCCGCCAACTGGCCCCAGTACGCGCCAAGCCAGGAAGCCAGCGCCGCCATCGCGAACGCATAGCCCACCAGGAGCGGCGGCAAGAACAGCGCGAGTCGCAATCCGCGCTTGAGGGTCCGCCGAACCTCGGCTGTGACCTCGAGCCGCGCCAACTGAACCTGTGCCGCGACCAGATCGAGCAGGTCCTCGGCAGCCCCCTTCGCGACGTCGCCGAAGGATTTGCGTCCAGTCGGCCTTCGGGGCACGTCGACAGGCGCTTTCAGGTTCGAGCCTCTTGCCGAGGATGCGGCGCCCCGTCGGCGGCGGGCGCTTCGGCCTCGCCGTTTCGGGCGCGGCGGAGGCGCTCGCCAAGATCCTCGCGCAAGCCCTGCCCCGACTTCGGGGCCAACAGGAGCGCTGCGCCGGCCCCGATCAACAGGCCCACGCCAAAAATGCCCGCGGCCTCGAGCCATCGCTCCGAGGTGCTGCGCCTGGCCGAAAGCCCCAGGGCCGAGAGAACGTCGTCCTTGCTGAGGTCACTGATGTCACTGAGCTTCATGTTTGCGTTTCCTTTTGTTGACTAAGGAAGCCGTCGCCCAGCGCGACGAGGCTCTCCACGATGAGGGGCACGACGGCCATGCGAAGGCCGGTCGCGACGATGCTGGCCGTGAAACGAGAGGAGAGCCCTCCCCCCAGCACGAAACCTATGCCGAGGGCTGCAGCCAACGACCGGATCGGGTGCTCCTGGATCTGCCGAGCCGCCGTGTCGCGCCACGCTCCGTCGGGCATGAAAGGCCTGACCTGGGTCGCAGTCGTGTTCATCGTGGCTCCTTGGTAACGGAGCGGCGGCGTACGACCCGGTAGAGCGCCAGGATGATCACCGCGCCGAGGACAGAGGCGATGAGTCCAGGGCCCGCATCTCCGGCGTGGTAGATGCCGAGCGAGCGCCCGAGGAAGCCGGCCAGGATCGAGCCGACGATGCCGAGGAGCATCGTCATGAAGATGCCTCCTGGGTCCTTGCCGGGCATGACGAACTTGGCGAGGGCGCCCACGAGCAAACCAACGATCAAGGCCCAAATGATGTGCATGACGGTTCCTTTCGAGCGCGAACATCAGGTGATGTCGCGCGCTCAACCAGAGGGTGGGGGTGAAGTGGAAACCTCCAAGCGGACTTCGCGCTGTTCCCCTTCGGCGCGGGCGCCGTCTGCTTTACCGTCGATAGATGCGTGCTCGAGGATGGCGTTGATCTCTCCACCGATCACGAAGATGAACCCGGAGATGTAGAGCCAGGTCAAAAGGACGACCACGCCGCCGATCGCGCCGTACGTCACGTCGTAGCTGCCAAAGTGCTTGACGTACTGGGTGAACGCCCAGGTCGCGCCGAGCCAAATGAGCGTCCCGGCAACGGCACCCGGAAACATGAAGGCGAACTTCTGTCTCACGTCAGGCAGCAGATGAAAGGCGACCGCTGTTCCCAGGATCATGAGGGCCGCGGTCAGCGGCCAACGGATGACGCCCAGACCGATGGTGAAGGCCCGATCGACCCCCAGGCGTCCGGCGAGCCAGTGGCCGGCCCATTCGCTCGAGACGAGGACGCCAACGGCCGAAAGGACGAACACCGAGGAGATCACCGTCGAGGCGATCGCGATCAGCTGGGTCTTCCAGAAGGGCCGCGACTCTCTGACGTCGTAGGCGAGGTTGAGCGCCTTGCGGGCCGAGTTGACGCCACACGAGGCGGCCCACAGCGCGAACAACACGCCGAGACCCAACAGGCGCGGGCGCTCGGCGCTGAGGAGCGACGTGAGCCGCGCCTCCACGAGCGACATCGCCGCCGGGGGCACCAACGAGCGCATCCGGCCGATGATCTGCGCCTGTGCGTCGCCGAGGGGCAGATAGGTCAGCAGCGCCGTCAAGACGAACAGCAGCGGGAACAGCGACAGAATGAGGTAGTAGCTGAGCTGCGCGGCCGTGTCGAACGCGGCGTGGTCGTCTTGCGCCAGATAGAGGCGTTTGAGAAACACCTTGAAGCGAAGCGACCCGCCGCCCGGCAGCCTCACGCGGAGTCCAGGCTCGGCGCCTGGACCGGAGGCCTCGTGCCGCGCCCGATCACCTGAGCTGCTCCTGCGAGGCCGTCTTCGCGATCACGATCTCGACGCGACGATTGTTGGCGCGACCTTCGGCGCTGGTGTTGTCCCCGATCGGACGATCGGGCCCCATGCCGCGCGCTTCGATCTTCTCGGCCACAACGCCGCGCGTGACCAGGTAGCTGCGCACGGAGTCTGCCCGGCGTTGCGATAGACTCATGTTGGTCGACTGCGAGCCCCTGGAGTCCGTGTAGCCTTCCACTGTCACCCGCTGGCCTTTCGCCACGAGCGCGTCGGCGACCTGATCGAGGCGAGGCAGCGCCTCGGGCAGGAGCGCCGAATCGTTCGATCGGAACAGGACGCTGCCCGAAAGGGTGATGATCGTGCCGCGCGCCTCTTCCTTGGCTGCCAGCTTGCTCAAGGCGTCATTCGCGTCGATGGCTCGCTGCTCTGACTCGACGGCGCTCTGTTGCGAGGCAGTGGCCTTCTGTTCCGAGGCGGCCGCCCTCTTTTCTGACTCGGCGAGCGCGGTGTGATCGGTGTTTGCCTGCTCGGTCAGGGCCGCCTGACCACGCCGCGATTCTGCGAGGTCTTCGCGGCTCTTCGTGAGAGCTCCTTGAGAGGTCTTCATCATCTCGGCCTGCTTGTTCCCAAAGTCCTGCGTAGCCACTCCGGTCTTCTTCTCGGAGATGACACTTTGGGCGTGGGCCTCGGCTATCTGCGCCGTGCGCTCGGCGATATAGGCAAGATCGATGGTCTTCGCCATGTCGTTGCCGTACTGGAAGGTCTGCTCGGCCTCGTCCAAGGCGGATTTTGCTTTGTGCAGATCCGATGGCGTGAGCTGCGCCGCCGGGCCGGCGCTGGCGCGTTGGTACGCGACCCGCGCATTCGTCAGCTCGATCGGGGTGGTGGTGGCACAAGCCGCGCCGAGCATGGGGACGGCGAGCAGCATTGCGAGCGCGCGCCGGCAAATCACGGTTCTCTGGATCTTCATGAGGTTCTCTCGATCTATTGGGTGGCGGGTTGCTTCAGCGTCTTGACCTTGTCGATGGCCGCCTGGGCCTGGGCCTTGTCGTCGTCGCTGCGCGCGAGGGCGAGCGCGAGCTCCGCGTCGGCCTGAGCGCGTTGCAACAATCGATCGGCGCGTGGCTTGTCGTCAGGGTTGGGCAAACGCTGGGCGTACTCGTACTGTTCCTTGGCGAGCTGCAGATGGAGGGCCGCCTCCGGGTTGTGCGTCGCCCCGACCTCTTCGGCGGCGCGGATGGCAGCGGACGAGGTCTCGGCCTTCTCGTTCGGGGGAGTGCCGGTGCTGGCGCAGCCAGCACCGCACAGGATTGCCATGGTCAATAAAGGGAGTCGCAGGGACATTGTCTCCTCCGGAGTTGATAGGTGACATCGAGCGCGGGGCGCGCCGACGTCGCGGGTGTCTACTTGTCGATCCGTTTGGCGATGCTGTGCTTGAGATCGCCAATGGCCTTCTTGATGGCTCCGCCGGTGCGCTGCAAGGCTCCTTCGGTCTCCTTTGCCTTGTCGCCCATCACCGTGGCGAGGGCCTGCTTTGCGCGGCCCTTGGTGTTCTCGGCAATGCCGTCCTTCTGATCTTTGTTCATCTCGCGAAGGTCGTCATGAACCCCCGCGTGTCAAGTCGAGGCGCCGAATCGGCGCTCAGCGCGACGTCGCGGCGTCGTTGTGAATATTGACGGCATCGACGGCGTTGGTGACCCCGGCCCCCATGAGGCCGAGCCCCGTGCCGCCCGACGCCGCTCCCAGTCCGAGCACGATCCAACCGACGGGCGTCCACGACAGGGCGAGCCCGATCGCCATGGTCGCGAGCCCGCCGACGTACAACGGCACGCCGAACATGAGTTGGTCGTGCGCTCTGTGGGCGCGCGAGGCCGCGAGCGTCGAGCTTGCGACGAGCGGCTCGAGAGAGCCGCCGACCAGACCAGCCGGGACCTCGCGGCCGTCCTTCGCGTAGAAGATCTCGCCGTGATGGATGACGAGGCCGACCCGAGCGGTCGGGGCCGGCTGATAGGTCGTGCCGCAGGCCGGCGCCGCGCAACAGAGCACCAGCGTCAGCGCGTAGGACGGCGGTGGTCGCTCAATTCTGGCCAACGACCAGCGCCAGCCGACCAGCTCCCTGCCACTCGGCGGTGAACGAGGCCAGATCGTCTTCGCGCAGGCCGCGGCCCGGGTCGAGCATGAGGACGCGGCGGGTCCTTCGGTTGATCCCGGTGACGACCTCGTAGTGCGAATACGAACGATCCGTGTAGCGCTGCACGAGCCCGACGAGGACCGGACGATTGAGCTCCACCTCGCGGACGAGGTCGGCCTCCTCCCCTTGAATGAGGAAGGCGTGCAGGCCCTTCGCACGGGCGAGGTCGCGAAGAGCCCCCGCCGTGATGCCCTGGCCTCCGGCGGCGCCGGGTCTCAGGACTTCGGCTTCTGAACGCGCGATGCCCCAGTGCTCGAACACCATGGCGAGCGCCGCGACACCGCACGCGTGCTCCGTCGCCTGAGGAATGTACGGCACGTCAGGCACGAGCTCCCAGCCGCCTTCGCGGCTCAGCTCGCCCGCCGAAACAGCGTGGGCCGAGCCGCGATAACACCCGCCCAGCGCCAGCGCGACGACGACGATCGGGAGCGACGCCTTCAAATGATCACGATGATGAGAACGACGAGCAGGACGACGACCAGCCCGCTGGCCCCGATGATGACCACGTCACCGCCCTTGAACGTCTCCAACTTCTTCGAGTTGGTCTCTCGAGCGGCATAGCGCTGATCCATCGACGGCGGACGAGGGGCAGTCGCGGCCTTGGAAGCGGCTGCCACGTGTTCGGTCTGACCCGCGGGCGCCGCGAGAGGTTCACTCGCGCCGCCGGCCCACGACGCGGTCTCGCCGCCGAGCAGCATGGCCGCGACGGCGATCGCTGTCGCCCAAGGCCGGCTCCGTTTGGCAGAACTATCGCTGTCTCTTCTGTCGCTCATGATTCCTCGTTCCTGTTGGGTGCGACCGGAACATGTTGCTGTTCTGCGATTCCCCAAACCGAGATGCTGAAATCGCGATGAACCCGCGAGCGCCCGCCGTGGATCTTCGTGGCACGTGGGGCAATCCCCTACACGCCGCCTAGGGCTTGCCCACTCGTCGGCGTGGCGCGCAAGGGCTATTCAAGAGACGCGGCGACAGCCGCTAGATCGGACAACGACATGAGCTTTCAGACGAGACACGACTTCGACTTGGGGCGCTGCACGCCCCTGACCCGCGAGGACGAGCACGAGTGCGCGACCGAGTACGCCCGGACGAAGGCGCCGCGCCTCGCAGAACGCCTCATCACCGCCAACATGAGGCTGGTGGCGAAGATCGCGTACTGCTACCGCCAGCCGAGCTGCGAAATGTCGGACCTCATTCAAGAGGGCAACCTCGGGCTCATCCAGGCAGTCCTGCACTACGACCCGCACCGGGGCGTCAAGCTGTCGACCTACGCGGCGTGGTGGATTCGCGCGTCCATCCTCAAGTTCACGCTCGACAACTGGCGGCTCGTGAAAGCCGGGACGACGGAGCCGCAGCGCCGGCTGTTCTTCAATCTCCAAAAGGAAAGGCTTGCGCTGGAAAAGCAGGGGATCGAGGCGGATGCCGCTCATCTGGCGGTCGCGATGAAGCTCAAGGAAAAAGACGTCGCCGTCATGCTGGATCGATTCGCGAACAGCGACATGTCTTTGGACGCACCGCGCACGGTCCACGGTGAGAA
>Ga0265339_10002117_pt1 | contig 14470 bp, 8 predicted proteins | sample 4CB219metaG_FD_202085 | JGI IMG/M metagenome (GOLD analysis project Ga0265339, IMG submission 202085) | Rhizosphere microbial communities from Carex aquatilis grown in University of Washington, Seatle, WA, United States - 4-CB2-19 metaG | ecosystem: Host-associated > Plants > Roots > Rhizosphere...
TCAAACGCACGTGCGAGAGCTCTCTTCTGCGTTGGTTCGGCCGCTACAGCTACGCCGGCTACGTGATCCATTTTCCGCTGATGTATCTCCTGCTCGACCGCTGGAAGCGCGTCCTCGGCTCGACGCCGCTGTCACTCGCAGGCGTGCCCGGGCGGTTGCTGTTCACGCTGGTGAGCCTCGGCACGTCGGCCGGGCTCGCCTACCTGAGCTGGTACGTCATCGAGCGGCCGTTTCTGCGCCTCAAGCGTTTCTTTCGATACGAACGTTGAGGCGCTGGCTCACCGCGCGCCACGCGCACGCGTGCGGACGAACAGCCCGCCCCGCGGCCATGCGTCGCCCGCTTCACGCTCGGTCTCCCGCGGCTCGGCGAGCGCCCGATAGGCGAGCCCGCCGATCGCGCCGCCCACCAGCGGCGCCACCCAGAAGAGCCAGAGTTGTCGCAGGGCCCAGCCGCCGGCGAAGAAGGCAACGCCGGTGCTGCGCGCCGGATTCACCGACGTGTTGGTCACCGGAATGCTGACCAGGTGAATCAGCGTGAGCGCCAGCCCAATGGCCAGCGGCGCGAACCCGGGCGACGCCTTGCGCGTGTCGGTGGCACCCATGATGATCAGCAGAAAGCCGCAACTGAGCACCAGCTCGCACAGCGCCGCGGCCGGCAGTCTGTATCCACCCGGCGAGTGGGCGCCGTAACCGTTGGACGCGAAGCCAGACGCGAGAGTGAATCCGGGCGCGCCGGACGCGATGCCGTACAGGACCAGGCCCGCCAACAGAGCTCCCAGGACCTGGGCCGCGATATAGGCGGGCGCGTCGCGGCCCGCAAAGCGTCCACCCAACCAGAGCCCGACCGTGACCGCAGGGTTGAAGTGCGCTCCCGATACCGGCCCCAGCGCGTACGCCATCGTGAGCACGGTGAGGCCGAACGCCAGCGCGACGCCGGCAAAGCCGATGCCGAGCCCGGGAAACGCTGCCGCGAGCACCGCGCTGCCGCATCCGCCGAGGACCAACCAGAACGTTCCAAACACCTCAGCAATCGACCGCCGCCACAGAGACATCCCCGCACCGCCTTTTGCGCCCTGAGCCGAATCTAAGGAGACCGGCTCGCGAAGCCACCGCGACCGTTGACGCCCGGCTTGTACCCGACCTCTTCGACAACACCTTGAAGACATGACCCGGGGCCGGCGTTGGATCGCCCGAATCCCGATCGCGCTCGCGGCGTTGGTCGTGCTCGTGGTCCTCGCGCCTCCGCTGCTGTTGCGCGGACCGCTGCTGACGGCGCTGGTGCGGCACGAATCGAAGAGCTTGTGCGGAACGCTCGAGATCAGCGGCGGACACATCGGCGTCGACACGACGATGGCGTTGATTCTCCAGCGGCCGTTCAGCATCGCGCTCGACGGCGTGCGCGTCCGCGAGCCCGAGGGCGACGACCTGTTCCGCGCGCGCGAGCTCCGGCTCCACCTGACGCTGCGGCGCCACCCGTGGCAGGTCGTCGTCGATCGGGCGCGCGTGGCCGGCGGGATGTGGCGCATGGTGAGCCGCGGCAACGGCGTACCGCTGACCGTCGCGCTCGCGGAGATCCCCGCCGCGGGGCGCGGCGCCTGCCGCGCGCCGACGCCCCCGAAGACGCCCGGAGAGACGCCCGACGCACCGCCACGGCTCGGCCCCCTGTTCACGATCCAGGCGGTGACCCTGCACGACGTTTCGCTGGTGCTGTCGTTCCCCGAGTGGGGCGTCGCGTTCGACGCGCTCGACGCGCGCGGCAGCCTGAACGTGCGCGGAACCCGAGACGGTGCGCAGGTGCTGTTCGACGCGCACGACGTGCAAACCAGCCGGGAGGGATCGCTGCGCATCGGGCCCGCCGGAAAGAGGGAGACGTTCGAGCTGCGCTTCGATAGCCTCTCCGTTCCGCGCCTTGCGGTCACCGGCGCCGCGCCCTCCGATCTGACGCTGACCATCGCGGAGGCGCGCACGCGCGGCGCGCAGCTGTCGGGCGAGGCGCTTTTCACAGACGTGCTCGCGCCCCACTCGTTGGGGCGCAAGGCGGGGATCGTCCTGTCGGCGCGCTGGACCGAGCTCGGCCAGGCGCTGGAGCGCGAACCGAGGTTCGCTGCCGTCGGGCGGCGGCTGGCGATGCTGCACGCCGGCGCGCGAGTGTCGTTGCGCGGGCCGTTCGAAGCGCTCGTCGGATCGGCGGCGATCGACGGCAAAGGGGTCTCGCTGCAGGCGCAGCTGCTGCCGCACCGCCGCTATACGCTGGATGCGATCTTTCGCGCGCTCGACACGCGGCCGTTGCTCGGACGCGCACAGCGGGCGGCACTGGGCGGCCGGCTCGACGGCCGCGTCTCGGTGAGCATGCAGCTGGGCCCAGGACCACGGGACAGGTCGGTCGCCGTCGACAGGCTCGCGCTCGCGCTCGGCCGGGACGCGGTGGGCGACGGCGTGCCACGCCGCTGGGTGATCGCGCAGCTGCCACGTCCCTCATTGGGCGTGGCCGAACCGAGCGCCGACGAGGTGCGCGTCACGCTGGGCGCCGTCACGCTCCAGCGCGGCGAGCTCGTCGTCGATCCGTTTCGCGTGCAGGCATCCGGCGTCGCGATCGCGGGGCACTTGCGCGCCAGCGCCGCCGACGGACTCGCGCTGCGCACGCAATTCCTCGCCGAGTCGCGCGTCACCTGGCGCGGCGAGAGCTTTCGAATGCCGGCGCGCCTCGACGTCGAGCGCAACGTCGCCGGCGATCTGACGATCACCCCGTTTGCGATCGCCAACGTCGCGGGCGGGGCGGTCGAGGTCGGAGGATCGCTCCGCCACGACGGCTCCGTCGCATTGAATGCAACGGTCACGCGCTATCCACTGGCGCATCTGCCCGGCGTGGCGCGTGCGCACGTGCCGGGCCAGAGGGCCCCGCTGGGACAGCTGCTGGCTGGCCAGCTCGACGCCGCGTTCGCGCTGCGCGGGACACAGCGATCGCCGTCGCTGTCCGGACGGCTCGCGCTCGCGAACCTCCGCTCGGCCAACCGACCGATGGGCGACGGCGCGATCACCTTCGACGCGATCGAGGGCGGCACGCGCTTTCGGGGTCGATTGCTCGACGGAATCGATTTGAGTGGCTCATTCACCCGACGGGCGGGAGCGAGCGTGCACGCGCGGCTGGCGCTGGCGCCGATCCAGAGCGCGCTGCCCGCGCTGCGGCTCAGACGAGCGAGCGGAACGATCAGCGCCGACCTGCGCTGGCGGCCCGACCGGTCGAAAGCGACGCCTCCCATCGACGCGGACGCCTCCTGGGCACAACCGTTGTCGATATGGCCCGCGCGACTGCCGGCCGCGATCGAGATCCAACCGGCGCGCGTCGCGCTGCACGACGGCGACCTCGCCGTCTCGAACCTGATCGCGCGCTCGTCGGGTGTGCAGGCCACGGCCGCCGGACACGTGCGCATCGATGCGGACGATTCTGGCGCGAGCGCGCTGGCCGGAACCCTCGACGTCGTCGCCGATGGCGACCGGCTCGGACCGTGGCTCGGGGCCGGAGCCGGCTTCCGGGGCGGCGGCTCGGCCGCGCTGGGCGCCAAGGTGTCCGGCTCGCTGCGCGCCCCGCGCGTGAATGCGCAGGCGCGCTTCCAGGCGCTGACGCTGGATTGGCCCCGCTCGCCGGTTGGCGCCATTCGCCTCGACGGACCGCTGACCATCGACGGTCCGATCTCCGGTCGGCCTGCCTCCACCGACACAGGCCCGCGGCTGGTCATCGGGCCGTTGCTGGCGCGGCTCGGCACCGGCGGCTGGGTCCTCCTCGCCGGCGAGCACGGCCCAGGACGGATCCAGCTGGCGCCCGAGCGCTCACCATTGCCGATCGCCGGGATCGATCTGCTCGTCCGCGGCGCAGGCCTGACGACCCGCGAACCGATCGGCGGCGTGAGCATCCGCGGGCTGGCGCTGGCGCTGGCGCTGCGGCCGCGGGAGCCCAGCGCACGGACCCTGCGCGTGACCGGCTCCGTGCACCTCGGCCGGACCGTCTATCGCATCGGCGCGACCAGGAGCAGCGCGCCGGCGAAGCCGAAAGCACCGGCCGCGCATCACCCGACGGCGCTGGATCGCATCTATGCACGCATCTATGCCGACGACGTCCAGATCATCGGCGCGCGCGACGCCGTCAGAGCCAAGGTCTCCTACGCACCGACGGTGACCGTCGGCGTGCACTGTAGCATCAACGGCCCCATCGCCGCCCCACATATCTCTGGCCGGGTACGGGGCGCCGGCCTCTATTCGCGCATCGCACTGGCGGTCGCTGACTGGTTCACATCGCGCAATCTGCGCGGCTGCGATTTCGGCCCGAAGTGAAGCGCCGGCGCACCCAATCGTCGGCGCTTCGGATTCGCTGATTGCCGACCGCACCCCTTTTCGCGAATATGCGCCACACGCCAGAGTTGCGCATGTGGATCGCCGAGAACAACACGCCGTTTCCGATCGAACGGAGCTTCCTGCGCGACCGCGAAGGTGGCGAGGTCTGGATCACGATCGTCAAGGCGGCGTTCGACATCCGTCCCGACGGAACACTGCGCGCGGCCAAGGGCGAGCACCAAGTCTCGCCTGCACGCGTCGCGAAGTGGAGCGGCGAACCAGGCAAATCCAGCCTGCTCCACGACGCCGACGTCATCATCGGCAAGGCCGGCACCGACATCCTGATCAAGGGCCACGCGTGTGCGCCGCGCGGCCGGCCGGCGACGTCGGTCGACGTCGGCTTTCGCGTCGGCCCGCTCAGCAAGCACATCCGCGCGCACGGCGTCCGCGCCTGGATGCGCGGGCGCCAGAGCGGCACGGTGGTACCCGGGCCGGCGCGCCCGTTCGATCGAATGCCGATCGTCTACGAGAACGCGTTCGGCGGCAGCGACCCCACCCCGCCGCCAGGCAAGCCGGCGGGCAGCACCCAGAATCCCGTCGGAGTCGGTTTCACCTACCAGCCGCAGGCGCTGCTCGACCGCGCGGCGCCTCGTCTGGAGGCACCCGACGCGCCGCTCATGGCCGGGCCGTTCGAGATGGCGCCGGTCGGCTTCGGGCCGATCGCGCCGAGCTGGGCGGCGCGCGCCGGCTTCGCCGGGACCTACGACGATGCCTGGAAGGAGAGCCGAGCGCCGCTGCTCCCCAGGGACTTCGACGAGCGGTTCTGGCGCGCGGCGCCAGCGGACCAGCAGGTGCGCGGATTCCTGCCGCCGGGGTCGCGCGTCGAGCTGACCGGCTTCACGCCCGACGGTCTCCTGGCCGTACGGTTGCCAGAAATAAAGTTTGGAATTCGCGTTCACTTTACGGATGGCGACGCTAGCGCCGCAGCCGTGCTGCACACCGTACACCTCGATCCCGACGAACGACGTGTCCTGATGGTCTGGCACGCCAGCTATCCGTGCCACGGGCGCGACCACAAGCTGCGTCAGGCAATCGTCGAAATGGAAGGGGACCGGTCGTGCCTGTCACCGTAAACGTCAACGATCTGAGCGTCATTCACCAGACCAGCAACGGCATCGCGACCGCGACCGTGCCCGACGTGTGCAAGACGCCGTCGGCTGCGGGACCGGTGCCGATCCCCTACCCGAACATCGCGATGTCGTCGGACCTGGTCAGCGGCACGACCACGGTGACCATCGACGGATCGCCGGCCGCGATCCAGAGCTCGAAGTTCGTGAAGAGCAGCGGCGACGAAGCCGGCGTCGCCGGCGGAGTCGCCAGCAGCGTGTTCATGATGGAGGCGACGTTTCTTTCGTTTTCGCCGACGGTGACCTTCGATGGCCAGCCGGTCTGCCGGCTGACCGACAAGATGCTGATGAACAAGGGCAACACCGTCTGCATGGCCGGCGCGTGCAACCCGGCGGTCACCTCGTGCCCCGACAGCGCGCCCCCGGCGCCCGCACCGGACGAGGCCAAGCTGTGCGTGCTCTCGTCGTTCTCGATCCTGTGCGGCCACGGCGGCCGACAGCTCGCCCCGATCGACCTCATCAAGGAAGTCAATCCGGCGGCGCTGCAGGTCATCAGCACGCCCGACAAGGCCGACGCCGTGGCCGTTCAGTGGCTCGGGACCTGCATCGCGAATCATCCGTTCTGCCCCTCGGTCATGGTGGAGAGCGGCGAGGACGGGACCACCACCGCGATCGACCGAGGCTCGGAGACCTTCGACGTCCCCGCGCAGAGCCATCCCGTCGCGCGCGACTGGGCCGCCATCTTCAAGCTGCTCGCGCTGCAAAAGGATCTGCCGCACGCCTCCTACACGGTGTATTCGGTCCTGTGCCAGGGGCACGACCACGCCGACGTCAGCAACGGTCGCGGCATAGAGGTGGACGTCTTCCCCAAGGCCGAATGGAAAGCCGACTTCTCGATCACCTACAAGCACAAGAACGAGGAAGCCGCGGACGGCAGCGAGAAACCGTTCGACTACGAGCCCGAGGCGACCTGGGTCGTCGGTGGCTCGGCGGAGGCGGTGCTGGGCAGCGACAAGTACAACTACTCGCTCGACTCGGGGGTCAAGGCCGACGCCCTGCCGCTCTTCGGTTCGTTGCTCAGCAAGATCGGGAAGATGGGCAAGGTCTTCGAGTCGATGTCGAAGATGGGCCTGCAGGTCAAGCTCGAGCCCAAGTGGCCGAGCTGGAAGTTCAGCGGCGGGCTCAAGCTGATCGAGATCCCGAAGAAGCGGATCGTCGGCTCCGAGGGCAACTTCAAGTTCGGGTTCGATCCCCTGTTCGGCATGGGGATGGAGATCAGCATCCTCGACTGGCTGATCAAGTTCGCGGGCGTGCTGACCGGCGGCGAGCCGGTCGCGGAGTTCATCGTGAAGGTGCGCGACCTGGCCGCGAAGGGCTTCGGCGAGAAGGGCAGCTTCGCGCAGGGCAACCTCGACATCGACATCGTTCTGAAAGTCGAAGGCGAGATCAAAGGCGGCTTCGGCGTCAAATACTCCGACGGAAAAGGCGAGGTGGATTCCGAAGCGTCGCAGGTGGAGGCCTCGATGAGCCTCGCCATCGAGGGCCACGTCATCGGCACGGGTCGCGTCTGGCGCGTCGAAGCGACCGCGGCGGCCAAGATCGGATCGGCCGGAGCCGACGGCAAGGAAGCGAGCAAGGTCACCGGCATCGTGAAGCCCAAGGGCGGCAAGGAGCCGCTGGCCGTCTCGGGCCAGCTGAAGTTCAGCGGCCTCGCCCTCTACTACCTCCTCTACTACGAGATCGGCGTGAAGTCCGAGGAGACGACTCCGAAGGAACACGAGGACGATCCCGAGACCAAGCGCAAGTCGGGGTTCCAGAACAAGAACGAGAAGACCGCGAAGTGTGTTCTGCTCGAGGAGTGGACCTGGCCGAAGGGGGGAGGCGGAGGTGAATGACGAGCTGGCCGCCAACGCTCGCTCGGCCCAGCGGCCCGGGATCCTCGAACGACTGGTTTGCGCGGCGTTCCTGCTTCTCTGCATGCCCGGCGCGGCCGGGGCCAAGGCCCCCAACTCGAAACGCGCCGAAAGGGTGACCATGATTCCTGCACGACCGCTCCTCAACCTCCGCGTCGACATCGAGTCCTGCCAGTACGACCTGTTCGTCAACGGAGGGCTGGTCATGCGCAACATGGAGGGGACGCCGGCCCACGAGGAGCAACCGATCAACCACTTCGTCCGCTCCGGCAGCAACGAGATCGAGGTGTTGATCTACGTCGATCCCGACGCGCCCGACACGTGCGAGGCCAAGGTCGCGCTGGTGATCAAGGATGCCGAGCACGAGGAGGCGCCGGGCGTGACCGCGCTGGTGCTCGGGCACACAGCCAAGGCCGGCGCCGCCGATCCGACCGCGGGCAGCACGCCGGCCGGAGTGTTCGACTCGCGGCACGGATTCGAGAAGCCGGCGGACAAGGGTGACTTCAAAGTCGGGCGCGCCAGCCTGCGACACCTGCCGACCCACCGCGATCCGCTCGACATGCTCAGCCGATCTTTCGACCTGCACCTCCCCTTCCCCGAGTGGGCTTTTTTCAAGGGCGACAAGATGAAGCAGGGCTGGGAGTACGAGACCAAGGACGCGCTCAAGGCCGGCTATGCGAAGGTCCTGCCGGCGTACGTCCAGCTCGCGTCGCTGCTCGAGAAGCGCGACGTGAACGGGTACCTCGACGCGTGCGAGGAACGCAGCCACGAGATCGACCTCGCGTTTTACAAGAGCGCGGGCGAGACGCGCCGCCGCCTCGCCCAGGAGCTGACGACCGCGTTCAAGGATCCGACGCTCAAGCTCGAACCGACGACGCCACCACCGGGCAAGTTCTGGTCGTACTCGGTCGGATCGCAGGGCAACCTGATCGCGCTCACGCAGGGCAGCCGCGGCTCGTCGGTCATCGGCTTCGAATCGACCAACGGCAGCCTGTACCGGCTTGGATTCCCGGTCGTGTTTCGCAAGCAGGGCGATCGCTTCATCGTGACCCGCTGACGTGCCGGCCGACGCGCCCATTCATCTCGTCGCCTTCGGCGCGGTGACGCCGGTCGGCGCGCGCCCCGCGGTGGCCATGGCCGCCGCGCAGGCGGGGATCTCGCGCATCACGATCGACCCCGACGACGAGGACGACGCGGAGGCGTGCAACATCGCGCAGATCTCGACGCTGGCCATCGACGACGTGGCGGCGCGCGGGCGCGCGATGCTCGCGCTGGCGATCGAGCAGGCGCTGGCGCCGCTGCCCGGGCCGGATCTGAAGTCCGCGGCGCTGCGGGTCAGTGTGGCCGCGCCCGCCCGCTTCGACGCTGGGCTCGCGGTCGCGCGGCAACTGGCCCGCCGCTTCTGCGAGGGCGCGCTGCCCGAGCTCGAGACCGACGCCGGGCACGGAGCGGCGGCGCTCTTCGCGCTCGAGCGCGCGCTGCGCCCGCTCGCACGCGGCGAGCTCGACTTCGCGCTCGTCGCCGGAATCGATGTGCGCAACGATCCGCCTTCGCTGGCGCAAGGCATGGCGGCGGAGCGCGTGATCGGGCCGTCGCGGTCCTTCGGTCACGTCCCCGGCGAGGCGGCGGCGGCGGTGCTGCTCGCGGGCGAGCGCGCATGGCAACGGCTGGGGCTCCCCTCGCGCGGCACGCTGGTCGCGGCGTCGACGGCGCGCGAGCCACATCCGCTGGGTTCGGGCCGCACCTGCCTGGGAGCGGGGCTTTCGCAGGCGGTGCGCGGCGTGCTGGCGCGCTTGCCGTCCGACGCGCGCGTCGAGACCGTGACCTGCGACCTCAACGGCGAGCGCTACCGCACCGACGAGTGGGGCTTCACGATCACGCGCGTGGTCGATCGCCTGCGCGACCCGAACGCGTTCGTCGCGCCCGCGACCGCGTGGGGAGACTGCGGCGCCGCCAACGGACCGCTCTTGCTCGCGCTCGCGACGGCGGCCGCCGCACGCAACACCGACGGCCGGCACCCGAACGGCGGCGCCCACCTGCTGGTCTGGACCGGCTCCGACGGCGACGACCGCGCGGCCGCGCTGGTGCGTGCGGCGGCGCCGCCCGAGCTCGGCACCATCGCCGGCGACGATGACGCTCGCGCTGCGGGCGCGCCGCCTTGGGCGCGCGCGCTCGACGGCGAGATCCTCGCCGAGATGGCGGCGGAGTGTTCGTTTCGCTACGAGCAGCGCGATTACCAGCTGCGGCAGCTCTCGGGCGAGGAGCTGGTGCACGACTGGCTCGCCGTGGATCGCGTCGAAGCGATCCTAGCGACGCTGACGCGCGGCCTGGCCGAATGCGGCGCGCAGGCGCGCGAGGTGGTGACCGCCGCCGTCGATCCCGAAGCGCCGGGTTCGGTCTACGCGGCGGCGCGCACGTTGCTGGAGGCGGGGCACCTGCCCGCGGTGATCGAGCTCGCCGTGGCGCACGTGCCGGCGGCTCCGCAGCTGGCCGACGCCATCCGGTTCGCCTTTCGCGGGGCCGATCGCACGGGCGCCACGCTCGAGCCCGACCTGCGCGCGCTGTTCGCTGCCGGCCCGACCCTGGCGCCGTTCGCGGTCGAGGTCGCGGCCGCCATGGCGGCGCCGATCGCACCCCACGCGCTGGCGGCGGCGGCCGCAGCGGTCACACCGGCGCAGGCGGTGTCGTTCCTGCGCGCCCTCGGTCAGATCGCGACGCCGGAGGCACGCGCCCTCATCGCCGGCTGGAACGACGCCGGCGTTCCCGAGGATCCGGCGGTGCGGCGCGAGCTCGCGCTGGCGGAGATTCGCGCCGGCGTGTCGGCGCCGCACGTCGTGCTCGCCAACGCCGTGGAGGATCCGGCGCTGCTGCTGCCGGCCGCGCTGGTCGTCGACGGGCGTCAGGTCGGCCTGTTCCTCGGTCACCTGGCGGCGCGCGCGCCGGCCGACGCCGACGCGTTGCTGGCGGCGGGACTGGCGGGCGACGTGGCGGCGATCCCGTGGTTGCTCGATCGCCTGGCCGCCGGCGAGGCGGCGCAAGAACAGTCAGAAGAAGGGTCAGAAGACGCGTCAGAAGGCGCGGCGAAGCAAGCGCTGGCGATGACCGTGACCGCGCTCGAGCTGCTGCTGGGCGCGGCGCCCACCGAGGAGCACGAAGTCCCCGACGGCGACGACGAGGCGGCGCCGCCGCGCAAGATCCGCCGCATCGCACGCGCGCGCGCCGCCTGGACCCCCGTCGCCGATCCGATTGTCGCGCGCCACCGCGGCGCGGGCGTGCGGTTGCGCGCGGGCGTGCCGGCGACGGCGGCGGCCACGGTGTCGCTGCTGGTGCGCCCGCACCTGCCGATCATCGCGCGGCGCTATCTCGCGCACGAGCTGGCGGTGCGGTGGGGTGTGCGCCGGCCCTTCGATCCGCTCGAGACCTGGAGCTCGCAACGCGTCTGGCTCTTCGCGGCCGAGAGCGCGGCGCAACCGCTGCCGGCGGGGTCATGGCAAATCGCGCCATGATCGCTCCTTCGACATCCTGGTAGGCTGCGCCGGATGCGGACGCGCGCGCGCAAGATCGGCTCGAAGGTCGGCTGCAAGATCGGCTCGAAGATCGGCTGCAAGGTCGGCTCGAAGATCGGCTGCAAGGTCGGCTCGAAGATCGCCTGGGCCGCGATGATAGCGACGACGATGGCGGCCACGTGCGCGCTCACGGGGCTGGAGCGGCGCGCGCACGCCGACGAACCGGTGACGGCGGGTGAAAGGATCCTCGGCATCGACAGCGAGGTGCACGTGCTGCCCGACGGGAGCTTGCGCGTGCTGGAGACGATCCGGATCCGCAGCGCCGGCCAGCAGTTCAAGCACGGCCTGCAGCGCGAGTTCCCGCAGACCTACGCGGGTCCGCTCGGCAGCCGTTCCCAGGTCGGCTTCCGCGTCGAGGAGGTTCTGCGCGACGGTGACGCGGAGCCGTTCGCGCTACGCCGCGTGGGTCGTGACGCGGTCATTCGCGCCGGCGACCGCGACGTGCTCTTGCCGCCGGGCGACCACACCTATCGCATCACCTATGTGACAGACCGCCAGCTCGGGTACTTCGCCGATCACGACGAGCTCTACTGGCAGGCCGTGGGCACCGGCTGGCGCCTGCCGATTGATCAGGCGACGGCGACGGTCGAGCTGCCGCCCGCGGCCCAGGGGCAGATCCGAGCCGTCGACGCGTACATCGGCGTCAAGGGAGCGCGCGAACGAGCGAAGCGCGCGCTCTTCGAACCCGACCGCGCCCTCTTCGTGGCCGGCCGCGTCCTCAATCCCGGCGAAGGATTGACCGTGGTCGTCGCGTGGCCGAAAGGGATCGTCCGCGCGCCCACGGCGCAGATGCGCTTCGGCTGGTGGCTGCACGACAACCGCGATGCCGAGGTCGCGATCTTCGGAATCTTGTTGCTGATGATCTTCGTTCGCACGGCGCGGCAGCGGCTGCGCGGCACGAATGACGGAACAGCGCGCGCGGCCGAAACGCCGACCTACGACGGGTTGGCGTCGACGGTCTCGCCGTGCTTGTTGCGCTATGTGGTGCGCGGTGGCTTCGACGATGGCAGCCTGCCGGTCGCCATCCTGGACATGGCGGAACGCGGATGCGTCGCCATCCGGCAGACCGGCGCCCACTACCGCGTCGAGCGGACCGACAAGCCTGTCGCCGCCTTGCCGCCCGAGGAGCAGAGCGCGGCGCAGGCGCTGTTCGCGGAGAAGAACCAGGTGGAGCTGGCGCCCATCGACCGAAAGCGACTGACGGCCGCATCGGAGGCACTGAAGTGGGACCTCGATCGGCTGGCGCCGCGCTATCTGGCCGACGGGCGAACGCCCGCGGCGTGGGGCGTTTTGCTCTCGTTGGTCATTGTCGGCGTGGTGTTCGGGATCGGCAGCGGAGACTGGCACATCGCGGTGTTCGTCGGCGGCGCCTTCAGCGGGTTCGCGTTCGCCTTCTTCGCGCTCACGGGCTGGCTCGCGCGCCTGCTGACCGGCCGGGAGCTCAAACGCGCCAGCGGGGGCGCGGTCGCGATGGCGGTGATCGCCGCGGCCTCAATGGCGATCCCGGCCTCCGCGATGGGGTCTGGCATCGGGCAGGATTCGTCGCCGCTGGCGGTCATCCTCGCCCTCGGCGTGCTGTTCCTGGGTTACCGTGCCGTGCGGCTGCGGCGGCTCCGCAACCGCGCGGGCGAGGCGCTGTATCAGGGCGCGCGGCGCGCGCGCCGCGGAAACGTGGCGGTGGCGTCGAGCACGGGCGCCGAGGCATTCTCGCGACTCTTGCCCTACGCGCTGGCGCTGGACGCGGTGACGGCGTGGGAGGCCGGCCTCGGCGATCTGCCGCCGGCGCCGGATTCACCGGTCATTTTTTACCCCTCCTGGTACTACCGCGATCCCAGCTGGAATCAGACCGGCCCGGCGTGGCAATGGAGCTCGTTCACCGACGGTTTCTCCTCGATGACCTCCAAGGCCGCCGCGCCGCCGCCGGGCTCCAGCTCGGGCTCGTCGGGGTCCTCGGGTTCCTCGAGCTCGTCGAGCGGCGGCTCGTCGGGGGGTGACGGCGGTGGTGGTGGAGGCGGCGGGGGCGGCTGGTAGCACGTCGGGCGCCGCGCGCGCCGCTCAGGTGCGCGCGGCCGCGGCGAACTGCGATTCGACCAGACGGGACAGGCGTTCGAGATCGGCGACGGCCACCGCGGCGGACGGCTCTCCGCGTTGCGCGCGCGCGACCTGCAACCCTTGCTTCACCTTGTCGAGAGCGTCGGCAATCTCGTGGCGCGTGGGACGCGCGGGAGGCGATTTCCCGAAGGCGCGCAGAACGTAGAGATAGACGCTGTTGACCGCCTTCGAGATCGGCGCCGGCAATCCCTTGTTCCGCTCCAGCGACAGCAGCAATTCGTCGACGGCCGCGGCCACGCGCGCGAGCGCGACCGTGTCCGTCTCCTGGGGCGGCAGCGCGTCGGCGGGATCGGCGACGTAGCGCGCCGACGGGGCGGGCGGCGGCGCCGGACGTTCCAGGTGCGCCAGCGCCGCGGGCGGCGGCGGCAAGGGGGCGCCGGTGGGCGCCGGCGCGGTGAGCGAGCCCTCGAGGATGCCCGACAGCGTGATCAGCGTCGGGACCGCGATCGCGTCGGGACCGTCGGTCAGCTTCAGCTCGTCGTCGCCGAGGCACATCCCGATCTTGAAGATCGCCTTGCCGATCTCGCCGCGATCCGGCGGCGTCTTGCCGTACGCGCGGAAGATCGACCGCCGGACCGAGTTGATGTGCACGGCCATCGGCTCCGAAAACGAGGTCTGGCGGCGGAGCAGGAGGTCGAGGAGATCGGTGATCGAGGTGGGCAAGCTCATGGGAGCGACGGGGCCGGTCATGGCGTCGACGAGCGTCGGTTATTTTTACGCCGATTCCGCTCGGTTTTGCTACTGAGTTAGAGTCGCCGTCGTCATGGCAAGCACGGATGGGATCCTGCACAGATTGTGGCGGCGGCGCTGGTTGCGGCGGCTCGCGATGGGCGGACTCGGCGCCGTCGCCCTGGTCGCGTTGCTGGGGTTCGTCGTCGTGCCGCCGATCGCGCGCCACGTCGCCGAGAAGCAGCTCGGCGAGCTCCTGGGGCGCAAGGTCGGCATCGGCCGCATCCGGCTCAACCCCTTCGCGCTGTCGCTGGCCATCGAGGACTTCCAGATCTACGAGGCCGACGGGAAGACGCCGTTCTTCGGCTTCTCGCGCCTCTACGTCGACGCGCAGATCTCGTCGGTGTTCCGGCGCGCGCCGGTGATCCAGGAGATCGCGCTCGAATCGCTGCGGCTGCACGTCGTGCGCACGCGCGCGACCGCGGACGCCTGGGCCGACGTCGGCGCCGCCTACAACTTCTCGGACATCGTCGCGCATCTGGCCGCGACGCCGCAGTCGCCCGAGCCGCCGGCGACGCCGGCCGGCGCCGCGCCGCCGCGCTTCTCGCTGAACAACATCCATATCGACGACGCCGCGCTGACGTTCGACGATCGCCCGACCGGCGACCACCACGAGATCACCGGCCTGGCCATAGGCGTGCCGTTCGTCTCGACGCTGCCGGTCTACCTGGACTCGTTCGTCGAGCCCGGGCTG
>Ga0265339_10002120_pt1 | contig 14464 bp, 9 predicted proteins | sample 4CB219metaG_FD_202085 | JGI IMG/M metagenome (GOLD analysis project Ga0265339, IMG submission 202085) | Rhizosphere microbial communities from Carex aquatilis grown in University of Washington, Seatle, WA, United States - 4-CB2-19 metaG | ecosystem: Host-associated > Plants > Roots > Rhizosphere...
GGCGGATGCGGCTCTCGATCACCTGCGGCCGCCCGATCAGGAGGGGCCTCGCGATCCGGTCCTCCATCATCACCTGCGCCGCGCGCAGCACGCGCTCGTCCTCGCCGTCGGCAAAGGCGATCACCTTGCCCTTGCCCTGGGCCCGGTCGATCACCGGCTTCATCACAAGGCCCGAGCGGAACACGAAGCGGTTGAGGCTGTCGTTATAGGCCTCGAAGTCGGCGATCGGCCGCCGCGCAACGCCCGTATCCATCGCGGCGCGCGCCACCGCCGGCGCGATCCGCAGGATCAGGCGCTGGTCGAACGGATTGGGGATGATGTGCTCGGGACCGTACACGGCCGGCTGGCCGGTCGGCGACACTTCGAGCCCCGGTTCGTGCGCGAGCTTGGCGATGGCCTTGGAGGCTGCGAGCTTCATCTCCTCGTTGATCGCGGTCGCGCCTACATCGAGCGCGCCGCGGAAGATGAAGGGGAAACATAGAACGTTGTTCACCTGGTTGGAGTAGTCTGACCGCCCGGTGCAGACCATGGCGTCCGGCCGCACTGCCCTTGCCTCCTCGGGCATGATCTCGGGGGTCGGGTTGGCGAGCGCCAGCACCAGCGGGTTCTTGGCCATGCGCTTCAGCATTTCGGGCTTGAGCGCCCCCGCGGCCGAGAGCCCGAGAAAAATGTCGGCGCCCTCGAACACCTCAGCCAGCGTCTTGGCTTCGGTGTCATGGCGACAGAACTTGCCGCGCCATTTGTCGTTGACGTCGTTGCGCTTGTAGGTGAGCAGCCCGTCCTTGTCGGCGACCCAGATGTTCTCGATCCTGGCGCCGAGCAGCAGCAGCATGTTGAGGCAGGCGATCGCCGCCGCTCCTGCCCCGCTGGTACAGATCTTGACGTCCCCGATCTTCTTGCCGGCAAGCTCGAGCCCGTTGAGCACGGCGGCGCCGACGATGATCGCGGTGCCGTGCTGGTCGTCGTGGAACACCGGGATCTTCATGCGGGCGCGCAGCGCCTCTTCGACCTCGAAGCATTCGGGCGCCTTGATGTCCTCGAGGTTGATGCCGCCGAAGGTCGGCTCGAGCGGCCGCACCACCTCGATGAATTTCTTGGGGTCGGTCTCGTCGACCTCGATGTCGAACACGTCGATGCCGGCGAACTTCTTGAAGAGCACCGCCTTGCCCTCCATCACCGGCTTGCCGGCGAGCGCCCCGATCGCGCCCAGTCCGAGCACGGCCGTGCCGTTCGAAATCACCGCGACCAGATTGCCGCGATTGGTGTAGCGGAACACCGCATCGGGGTCCTCGGCGATCACCTCGCAGGGGGCGGCGACGCCGGGAGAATAGGCCAGCGACAGGTCGCGCTGGTTGCCCAGCGGCTTGGTCGGCTGGATCTCGAGCTTCCCAGGCCTTGGAAATTCATGGAAATGCAGCGCCGCATCGCGCCGCGCCTTGAGCTGGTCGTTGACGTCCGACATGGCGGAAACCCCTCGTAACGTCTTGGTTCGTGCCACCAATCCGGGGTGATGGGAAGGGCGGAGGTCAGGCCGCGGCGATCGCCGGCTGGCCCTGGGGCATCGGCGTCGCCCGGGGCGCGCCGTTAAGCGCCCGCGCCAGCTGGCGGAACGCGGCGACCTTGAGCGCGGGGGCAAACAGGAAGCCCTGCGCCATCACCACCCCGTGCGCGCGGAGATACAGCGCCTGCGCCTCCGTTTCGACGCCCTCGGCGATGATCTCGGTGCCGAGGTCGCGGCACATGGCGATCAGCCCGTCGAGCACCGGCACCTGCGGCGTGCCCGGCTTGATCATGTCGACGAACACCCGGTCGATCTTGATCACGTCGACGCCGAGCGTCTGCATATAGGCGAGGTTCGAGTGGCCGGTGCCGACGTCGTCCATGGCGAGCCGCGCCCCCAGCGCATGCAGCCCGCCGATTACCGCAACCGCGGTAGTGGAATTTTCGATCGGGTGCCGTTCGGTGATCTCGAACACCAGTTGGCGGAACCCCACCATCGAGCCGCCGAAGATCGCCTGCACGTCCTCGACGATCGTCGTGTCGCGGAAATGGCCCTCGAACAAATTGATCGAGATTTTCATGGTCGGCATCTCGACGCAGAGATCCGCCAGGTCGTTGCGTACCTGCTGCATCAGGCTGAGCGTCATCGGGATGGCGAGACCGGTGATCTCGGCGTACTCGATGAAGGCGCCGGGCATCACCACCTCGCCGTTGCGCTTCTCCCACCGGCACAGCACCTCGCAGCCGGAGAGCTCGCCCGTCTTCAGGTTGATCACCGGCTGGTAGTACGGCTTGAGCTCGCCGGCGATGATCGCGCGTTCGAGGTCGAACGCCGGCAGCTTGCTGCGCCGCACGTATTGCAGCGCCAGCACCAGGAACGCCGCGCTCATGATGCAGGCGATGATGGTGAAGCTCACATGCAGGTCGGCATAGTCCGCCCGCGCGATGGCGAAGGGGATCGCCGCTTCCACCCGGATCGGCAGCTCGCCGGCAAAACCGGCGGCGGAAATGAAATCGACGCCCTTGTGCGTATCGAACAGCGAGGGGTCACCGGCGACCATCACCGGCGTGCCGTTGGTCAGCGACACCCGGACCATCGCCGACGGCTTGAACCGCGACAGCAGCCCCTTGCCGTCGCCGGAAACCACCGGGACGTAGGCCGAGACCGTGTGGGCTGAATCGAAGGGCTGGGAAATCTTCAGCACGGGGACCGCCAGGCCGCCAAGCTGTCCCACGCCGACGGAGGCGCTGTTACCGGGGATTGCGAGGCCATCGGCATAGGCGGAGTAGGCACCGGCAGCGCCGATCGCGTCGCAATACTGCGAGGCGTCCGGTCCTTCGACCACGATGTCCTTGACGTAGAGGCTTGCCAGCACCGCCTTGCGGGCGTCGACCAGGAAGGTCGGCGTGCAGACCGATGGATCATTGGCGACGATCTTGGCGAGGGCAGCGGTGGCGTCGGCGCCAGCCGCATGGATGCGGTCGGTTATCGCGTCGATCGAGGCCTGCATCTGCGCCTGTTCGCGCACGCGCACATAGCCGTCGAGCAGCCAGTCGACCCCCATCACCGGCGCAAACGCCAGGATGGCCGCGACCAGGGTCGCGATATTGGAGTATTTCGACCTCACCTGGCCACCCAAGCCCCCCGGCAATGGGTAGCAATCGGCGCTTAAGGCCGGATTAAGCCGGCCCTCAGCCCTTATCCGGCAGATTGAGCCGCAGATGGAGCTCGCGCAGCTGCTTGGCGCTCGCCGCGCTCGGCGCGCCCATCAGCAGATCCTGCGCTTGCTGGTTCATCGGGAACAGGGTGATCTCGCGCAGGTTCTCCGCACCGCAGAGCAGCATCACCACGCGGTCGATGCCGAACGCCGCGCCACCATGCGGCGGCGCGCCATACTGGAACGCCCGGTAGAGGCCGCCGAACTGCTCCTCGACCTCGGCCCGCGACTTGCCCGTGAGCTCGAAGGCCTTGACCATGGTCTCGGGCTCCTGGTTGCGGATCGAGCCCGAAGCGATCTCGAAGCCGTTGCACACCGCATCGTACTGGAACGCCTTGATGGTCAGCGGGTCCTGCGTTTCGAGCGCCTTGAGCCCGCCCTGCGGCATCGAGAACGGGTTGTGCGCGAAGTCGATGCGCTTCTCCTCCTCGCTCCACTCGTAGAACGGGAAGTCGACGATCCAGCAGAGCTTGAAGCTGTCCTTGTCGACCAGCCCGAGCTCGGTGCCGACCCGCGTCCTTGCCTCGCCGGCGAAGCGGTACATCTTGTCCGGCCGGCCGAGGACGAAGAACACGGCGTCGCCGTCGCCAAGCCCGAGTTGCGTGCGGATCGCCTCGGTCCGCTCCGGCCCGATGTTCTTGGCCACCGGACCCGCGCCTTCGAGCCCATCGCCTTCCTTACGCCAGAAAATATACGCCAGCCCCGGCTGGCCTTCGGCCTGCGCCCATCCGTTCATGCGGTCGCAGAACGCCCGGCTGCCGCCGCCCTTGGCGGGAATGGCCCAAACCTCGGTCTTGTCGTCGGCCGCGAGCTGGCTCGCGAACACCTTGAACCCGGAGCCGGCGAAATGCGCGTTGACCTGCTGCATCTCGATCGGGTTGCGCAAATCCGGCTTGTCGGAGCCGTACTTGCGGATCGCCGTGTCGTAAGGAATGCGCGGCCAATCGTTGGTCACGGCCTTGCCCTCGGCGAACTCCTCGAAGATCGAGGTGATGATGGGCTGCATCGTCGTCCACACGTCTTCCTGGGTGACGAAGCTCATCTCGAGATCGAGCTGGTAGAACTCGCCGGGCAGCCGATCAGCGCGCGGGTCCTCGTCGCGGAAGCACGGCGCGATCTGGAAGTAGCGGTCGAAGCCGGCGACCATCAGCAACTGCTTATACTGCTGCGGCGCCTGCGGCAGGGCGAAGAACGTGCCGGGATGGATGCGGCTCGGCACCAGAAAATCGCGCGCGCCTTCGGGCGACGACGCGGTCAGGATCGGCGTCGAATACTCGGCGAACCCCGCCTCGCCCATCCGCCGCCGCATCGAGGAAATCACCTTGGTGCGCTTTACGATGTTGGCGTGGAGCGTCTCGCGGCGCAGGTCGAGGAAGCGGTACTTGAGCCGGATGTCCTCCGGATAATCCGGCTCGCCGAAGACCGGCAGCGGCAGCTCTTTGGCCGCGCCCAGGATCTCGATCTCGCGGATGAAGACTTCCACCTGCCCGGTCGGCTGCTTGGCGTTGACCGTCTCGGGCGTGCGCGCCTTGACCTCGCCGTCGACACGGATGACCCATTCGGCGCGGACCTGCTCGGCGTCCTTGAACGCCGGCGAATCGGGGTCGACCACGAGTTGGGTCAGCCCGTAATGGTCGCGCAGGTCGATGAACAGCAGGCCGCCATGGTCGCGAACACGGTGCACCCAGCCCGAAAGCCGGACGTTATTGCCCACGTCGCCAACGGAAAGTTGGGCGCAGGTGTGGGTCCGGTAGCGGTGCATCTGGGGTCTCGTGAAAATGCTGTTGGAAGGGGCCGAAACGGCGCCGGACAAGCGCATGCGAGGGTGTTCTTGTCAAGATTCCGGCCCAAAGCGCCGCCCTTCCGGGCAAATCCAGTTGGAGCCGGCGCACGGGGCCTGCTAAGAGCGGGAAAAGTCCCGGTGTCCCGGGACGCCTTCACGAGTAAGTCTGGACCAATGGAGTTGATCGTTACCACTGACGCGCTGGCAGCCTTTTGCGCCCGCGCCTCGGCCTTCGAATTCGTCACCGTCGACACCGAATTCCTGCGCGAAACCACCTACTGGCCAAAGCTGTGCCTGCTGCAGGCGGCGAGCCCCGATGAAGCGGTCCTCATCGACCCACTGGCCGATGGCCTCAGCCTCCAGCCCTTCTTCGAGCTGCTGCGCGATCCCGCGATCGTCAAAGTCTTCCACGCCGCGCGGCAGGACATCGAAATCTTCGTCAAGCTTTCTGGCGAGGTGCCGCAGAACATCTTCGACACCCAGATCGCTGCCTCCGTCTGCGGGTTCGGCGATAGCGTCAGCTACGACAATCTTGTCCGCTCGGTCACCGGCGTCGAGCTCGACAAATCCTCGCGCTTCACCGACTGGTCGCACCGACCGCTCACGGAAAAGCAGCGCACTTACGCGCTCGCCGACGTCACCTACCTGCGCGACATCTATCTCAAGCTCCGCCAGCAGGTCACCGACACCCATCGCTGGGACTGGGTGGAGGACGAGGTGGGCGTGCTGCGCTCGATCGACACCTACGTGGTCAAGCCGGAGAATGCCTGGGAGCGGCTGAAGACCAAGCTCGGCAAGCCACGCGACCTTGCGGCGCTGAAAGCGCTGTCCGCCTGGCGCGAGCGGCGCGCGCAGGACACCGACCAGCCGCGCTCCCGGGTGCTCAAGGACGACGCCCTGATCGAGCTCGCCATGCAGCGTCCGTTGACCCCGGAGGCCTTCGACAAGCTCCGCGCCGTGCAGCGCAGCTATGGCCGCTCGGCAGCGGCCGGCGAGATCATGACGCTGCTCAAGCAGGTCGAGGCGATGCCGAAATCCGATCTTCCGCCGACGCCGGAGCGCTATCGCGGTCCCTCGCCCAAGGGCGCGGTCGGCGATCTCATCCGGGTCCTGCTCAAGGCAGTGAGCGAAGAGCATGGGGTTGCGGCGCGGATCGTCGCGACCTCCGACGAGATCGACGCGCTCGTGCTTGACGACGAGGCGGACGTGCCGGCCCTGCGCGGGTGGCGCCGCAAGCTCTTCGGCGACCGCGCCCTCGCCATCAAGCACGGCAAGCTCGGCCTCGCCGCCACCCGCAAGGGCGTCGTCGAAATCCCGCTGCCGACGGCGGACTAGGCGGCGACGATCTCGCTGGACTTGATGCCCGCGACGCTCGCGAGCTGTTCCAGCCGACCCTCGAGATGCTCGCCGGCAAGGAACGCCAGGTCGCTCGGCAGGCGCAAGGTCAGCCTGCCGCCATCGAGCGTGAAATGCGTCCGCGGCAGCACGCCCGGCATCGCCGCCGACATCGGATACGCCACGCGAAAGGTCGCGCCAAGCAGCCGCGCTTTCATGTTCGCCGCCGGCCCCGACAGCGACGTCAAATCCTGGCTTTGGCTCTTGTGCTTGAGGCCCATGTAGCGAACCGCCAGCACTTCAGCGAGAAACGCCCGTCCAGGGTGATCGACGCCCGAGAGCGAGCCGTAGGCGACCATATCGACGCTCTGCTCGCCGCGGTAGTCGGGGTGGCCGCGCCAGCCGATGTCGCTCAGATAGCAGGCGACCTTGCGCAGCCGCTCTTCGGCGGCGGTCTCGCGCACGTGGATGGCGCTGAGGAACTCGCCAGTGAAATCCATCAGGTCGACGGCATGCGCCGGCGAGCGCGAGCGCAGAACCGACATCTCCTCGGCACCCTGCACCAGCGGATCTTCGGCCTGCTCCTCGGGCGACAGCTGGCCGTAGAGGTAGCCCTCGCGCACCCCGAGTGCGGAGAACACCACGCTGTCGAACCGGCCGGCGCGGATGACTTCCAGCATTACCGCCGCCCCGTAGGGCAGGAGATCGCGCCGCGACGAGCTGGCGCTGTCGGACCCGGGGATGGTCTTGCCCGACGCGGCGGCGTCGACGATGTCCTCGCAGAGCTTGCTGAGGTCGCTCGCTTTGGTGACGTAGTGCTGCACCATGTGCAGCGGGTACGACCGCAGCACCTGATGCACCTTGGCGAGTGCGCGCCAGGTGCCGCCGATGGCGCAGAACTGCCCGCCGGGCCGGCGCTTCAGCAGCGCCGATTGCTGCAGTCGCGACCGTCCCAACTCGCGCGCCTTGGCCGGCGACTGGCCCGTATCGTCCTGCAGGCGGATGACGCCGAGCTCGTGCGTCTCGCCCACTGCGTCGTGGCCGTCGGCGATCGAAGAGAGTTCGAGGCTGCCGCCCCCGAGGTCACCGACGATCCCCGCGAAATCCGGAATCCCGGAAACCACTCCCAGCGCGGCGTAATGCGCTTCCTGCTCGCCGGTCAGCACCTCGACCTTGGCCCGCATCGTCGCCTCGACGGCATCGACGAAGGCCTGCGAGTTGCTGGCATCCCGCACAGCGGACGTCGCAAGTACGTGCACCTCGCCGGCCCGCATCAGCCGGGTCACCAGCGCGAAGCGTTGGATCGCGGTCAGTGCGCGATCGATGCTTTCATAGGCGAGCCGCCCGGTCTGGCCGACGCCGCGACCGAGCGCACACGACGACTTTTCGTTGTAGAGCGGCGTCAGCGAGCGTGCGAGGCGCTCATAGACGACGAGACGGACCGAGTTCGAGCCGATGTCGAGCACGGCGACGGGGGTCGCTCCGCGGATGCGCCCCTGCGCCGTCGGATCGGCATCCAGTCCCCACAGTTCATTCACTCATCGGCCTCTTCGCCGTCGCGGTGGAGCGCCGTGCCCCGGCCCGAGAGGCTGGCATTGGTCATGAAGTAGTTGTGTGCGTTATAGGGCTCCTCGCCGTCCCGCAACGGCCGGCGGTGCGACGAACCGTCCGGCAGCACCTCCCAGCTCTGCTGGTTGTCCTTGAAGTAGGCGACCATCATCCGGTCCAGGATCTGCTTGTGGACCGTCTTGTTGAAGATCGGCACCATAACCTCGACGCGCCAGTCGAGGTTGCGCTGCATCAAGTCCGCCGATGACATGTAGACCTTGGCCTTGCGCGACGGCATGGCTTCGCCATTACCGAAGCAGAAGATGCGCGAATGCTCGAGGAACCGGCCGACGACCGATTTCACCCGGATATTGTCGGAAAAACCCGGAATTCCCGGCCTGAGGCAGCAGATACCGCGCACGATCAGGTCGATCTTCACGCCCTTCTGGCTGGCGTCGTAAAGCGCGTCGATAATCTCTGGATCGACCAGGGCATTCATCTTGAGCCAGATGCTGGCGGGCAGGCCGCGCTCGGCGAAACCGACCTCCCGCGCGATGTGTTCGACGAGGGTAGATCGCAAATTGACGGGCGAAACAGCAATCGATTCAAGCTCCGTCGGCCGCGCATACCCTGTTATGAAATTAAACACGCGCGCAACATCACGTGTTATGGACGTGTCGGTCGTGAAATAGCTGAGGTCGGTGTAAATCTTGGCGGTGATCGGGTGGTAGTTGCCCGTGCCGAGATGGCAGTAGCTCACGAGCTTGCCGTTCTCGCGGCGGACCACCTGGCTCATCTTGGCGTGGGTCTTGAGCTCGATGAAGCCGAAGACCACCTGCGCGCCGGCGCGCTCGAGATCGCGCGCCCAGCGGATATTGGCTTCCTCGTCGAAGCGCGCCTTCAATTCCACCAGCGCTGTTACGGACTTGCCGGACTCCGCCGCCAGCACCAGGGCCTTGACGATCGGGCTGTCGCGCGAGGTTCGATAGAGGGTCTGCTTGATCGCCACCACGTCCGGGTCGCGCGCCGCCTGCATCAGGAACTGCGCCACCACGTCGAAGCTCTCGAACGGATGGTGCACCAGCAGGTCCTTGGCACGGATCGCCGCGAACAGATCGCCGTTGAAATCTCTCACCCGCTCTGGATACCGCGGTATGTAGGGCTGGAATTTCAGATCGGGGCGGTCGATCTCGCAAATCTTGGCGGCATCCGCGAGGCCGAGAAAGCCCTCCACCTCGAACGTATCGGCCGCGGTGGCGCCAAGCCGGTCGGAGATCTGCCGCCGCAGTGCCCGCGGCATCTTGCTCTCGATCTCGAGCCGGATCACCTGCCCGCGCCGGCGCTGCCGCAGCGCGGACTCATATTCCACCACAAGGTCCGCCGCCTCGTCGTCGATTTCGATTTCGCTGTCGCGGATTACCCGGAAGGCGCCCGAGCCGGCGACCTCGTAACCCGGAAACATCTTGTGCAGGAACAGGTTGACCAGCGTGTCGATGGTCACCACCTCGATCCGTCCTTCGGTCGCCAGCCCCGAGGGCAGAGTGATGAACCGGTCGAGGTTGGACGGCACGCGCACCAGCGCGGTCAACGTCTGCGCCGTGCCTGGCCGGGTCAACTCGAAGGCCAGCGTGAAGCCGAGATTGGGAATGAACGGGAACGGATGCGCCGGATCGACAGCGATCGGCGTCAGCACCGGGAAGATTTCCTCGCGGAACAGCCGCTGCAGGTATTTGACCTGATCGGGGCTAAGATCGTTCGCCTCGTGGATCACCACGTCCTTGGCGAACAGCTCCTCGCGCAGCGTCTGCCAGTGATCCTGTTGCTCGAGTTGCAGGTGCTGTGCGAGTGTCGCGATCTCCTCGAGCTGCTCGCTCGGTGTCAGCCCATCGGCGCTCTGCGTCGCGACGCCGGCGCGCACCTGACCCTTGAGGCCGGCGACGCGCACCATGAAGAATTCGTCGAGATTGTTGGCCGAGATGGAGACGAACCGCATCCGCTCGAGCAGCGGATGGTTGGTGTTACCCGCCTCCTCCAGCACGCGCATGTTGAACTGCAGCCAGCTCACCTCACGGTTGACGTAGCGCGCCGGGCTGTGGCGCAGCGCTTCGGCGTCTGGCCGCACGTCGGTGTCTGGGAGGATTTCCCCCATCTCATTCATCGCTGTCGCCTTCCAGATCGAGCTCGTCTGCGCCCACGCCTCTTTCGGCCAGCGCCGCGGCAGCAATGCGGCGCGTGATCGCCGAGCCCTTCGACAGCGCCATGCGATCCGTCAGGTCAGCGAGCGCCACGGCCTCTTCGGCAGAGCGCTCCATGCGTGCGACGAGGTAGGCAATCACGTCGGGTTTCACCATCACTTGCCGGTCGTCGAACAGCTTTGCGAACATTTGAGACAGTTGGATGTCATCGCTGAGCGTCAGTGAGAACCGCGCGGCGAGTCGTGCCCGCGACTTGAGATCATCGGTCTCGAACGGCCAGTTGGCAATCGGCTCGCGCGCCGTCAGCAGCACCGGTCGCCGGTCGCGGATCGACTGGTTGAGCAGGTGGAACAGCGCCGCCTCATCAAAGCCGGCGCGGTCGACGTCGTCGACGAGCAGGGGCGTCGTCCCACCCGCCCGCGACAGGTCGTCGAGCCCGAAGGGGTCGGCAATGATCCCGCCGGCGCGCGCCACCCACACTCGCCCCAGATGCGACTTGCCCGATTTCGCCGGGCCTTCGAGCAGCGTCAGCGGCCCTGGCCAGTCGGGGTAGAGCCGCAGATGCGCGAGCGCCAACCGGTTGCCGTCGCCCTCGATGAAGTCGGCCTCGAGGTGCGACGGTTCGTGCCCGTAGTCGAACGGCACCTGGCCGTGGGCCGGCTCGGTGATCATTTTTGCGTCGCCGTGCGTCGGCGGCTCGGCGCCTTGGCCGCGGCCGGCACAGGCGGCTCCAGGTGCGCCGCCGGCTCGGCCTCGGCCGTCACCGCCGCCCTTGGCTGCCGATCGCCGCGATAGAGCGCGCTGTCCTTGTAGCGCCGCACCGAGTAGCGGATCAGCGTCGCGGTGATCGCGGCCAGCGGCACCGCCAGAAGCAGCCCGACAAAACCGAAGAGGAACGCGAAGGCGAACAGGGCGAACATCAGCCACACCGGGTTGATGTTGATGCTCTGCCCCACCAGCCGCGGATAGAGCACGTTGCCCTCGAGGAACGTGCCGATCATGTAGACGGCGAACACGATCGCCACGAGCCACCAGTTCGGCGCAAACTGCACCACCGCGATCCCCATCGAGAGGATGAGGCCGGTGAGAAAGCCGAGGAACGGCACGATGTCGAGCAGCCCCGTCAGCAGCGCGATCACCAGACCGAAGTTCAGGCCCGTCAGCGTCAGCGCGGCCGCGTAATAGATGCACAGCACCACGATCACCGCGCCCTGCCCGCGGATCACGCCGGCCATCGCCGTATCCATCTGGTCCAGCACCTGGCGGATTTCGCGACGGTGTTCGCGCGGCAGCAGGTCGTCGATCGCTCGCACCATGCGATCCCAATCGATCATCAGGTAGAGCGCGACGATCGGCGTCAGGAACAGCACCGCCACGGTGTTGAGCACCGTAAGCCCGCTCGAGGCCAGCTGTGCCGTGACGCTGCCGATGAACTCGACCCCCGTGCCGAGGAATTGCGACAAATTGGTTTCGATCTGGGCGACCCGCTCGGCCCCCAGCCACTGGTTGAGCTGCGGCGCCCAGGACTGCACGAGGTGCTGCAGATCGCCGGTATATTCCGGCACGCGCGTCACGAGCCCCGCGACCTGGCTCGCGATCAGCGGCGTGACAATCACCAAAAGGGCGATGATCACCCCAACTACGGCAAGCAGCACGATTGCGCTCGCCCAGCCCCGCTTGAGCCCGGTGCGCTGCACCAGGTTGACCGCGGGATTGAGGATGTAGGCAAGCGCGATGCCCAGCACGAAGGGCAGCAGGATCGGCCGGAACAGCCAGATCAGGAGGATGGCGACGACCGCGAACCCGACCCAGACCAGCACCTGAGTTCTGAGCGTCATGCGGCTACCCTTGCGTCATTGCGGACCAGCGGCTATCAGCGCGGCGACCTCTTCTCGCCCTCCTGCCGGCAAAATCGCGCCATGACCGACGCATCGAATCTGCCATCAAACGGGCTTTCCTACAAGCACGCGGGCGTCGACATCGACGCGGGAAATGCCCTTGTCGAGGCCATCAAGCCGGCCGTCCGCGCCACCCGACGCTCGGGCGCCGACGCTGAGCTGGGCGGCTTCGGCGGCCTCTTCGACCTCAAGGCCGCCGGCTTCATCGATCCGGTGCTGGTCGCCGCCAATGACGGCGTCGGCACCAAGCTCAAGATCGCCATCGATACTGGCAGCCATACGACGATCGGCATCGACCTCGTCGCCATGTGCGTCAACGACATCGTCGTACAGGGCGCCGAGCCGCTGTTCTTCCTCGATTACTTCGCGACCGGCCGGCTCGATGTCGCGACCGCCAAGGCGGTGGTCGAGGGCATCGCCGAAGGCTGCCGCATCGCCGGCTGTGCGCTCATCGGCGGCGAGACCGCCGAGATGCCGGGCATGTATCACGAGAAGGACTACGACCTCGCGGGCTTCGCCGTGGGGGCAGCCGAGCGCGGCACGCTGCTGCCGCGCGCGGACGTGGTCCCCGGCGATGCGCTCGTCGCCATCGCCTCCTCCGGCGTCCATTCCAACGGCTTCTCGCTGGTCCGCAAGATCGTCGAGATCTCGGGTGTCGACTGGTACCTGCCAGCTCCGTTCGATCCCGGCCGCACGCTGTCGGGCGCCTTGCTGACGCCCACCCGCATCTATGTGAAGCCCATCCTTAGCGCGCTGAAGGCCGGCATCCCGATCAAGGCGCTCGCCCATATCACCGGCGGCGGCTTCATCGACAACATTCCGCGCGTGCTGCCCGACAGCGTCGCGGCGCATGTCGATCTCAACGCGGTGTCCGTCCCAAAAGTCTTCGGCTGGCTCGCCCGCGTCGGCGGCATGGACGAGCGCGAAATGCTCCGCACCTTCAACTGCGGCGTCGGCATGATCTGCGCCATCGAAGCCGCCGAGGCCGAGCGGCTGGTCACCCATCTCGCCGCCCAGGGTGAAAAGGCGAGCGTCATCGGCAGGATCACCGAGCGCACCGGCGAGCCGGTGACATTTGAAGGCAAGCTCGGGCCGTGACGGCGGGCGGAGGCCTCGCGAAGAAGCGCGTCGCCGTCCTGATCTCCGGCCGCGGGTCCAACATGACCGCGCTGGTCGAAGCCGCGCGCGATCCCGCCTACCCGGCTGAAATCGTCGGCGTCTTTTCCAACCGCGCCGACGCTCCGGGCCTGCAATACGCCTGGCTCGCCGGCATTCCGACTGCAGTCCGCTCGCACAAGGATTATGCCGACCGCGAGACGTTGGATGCCGAGATCGGGCGCATTCTCGCGGGCTGGAACGTCGATCTTGTCTGCCTCGCCGGCTATATGCGGATTTTCTCGCGCCCCTTCGCCGAAGCGTGGACGGGCCGGATGCTGAACATCCATCCCTCGCTGCTGCCGCTGTTCAAGGGCCTCAAGCCGCAGCAGCAGGCGCTCGACGCCGGGGTCAGCGAGAGCGGCTGCACCGTGCACTGGGTCGTTCCCGATCTCGACGACGGCCCGACCATCCTGCAGCGCCGCGTGCCGATCCTGCCCGGCGACACCGCCGACACCCTTGCCGCACGCATCCTCATCGAGGAGCACAAGGCCTACCCCGAGGCGCTGGCGAAGGTGGCGCGAGGGGAAGCGGCTTCTCGCGCGACGCCACGCTAGCTGACGAACGGCAGGCTTGTCTCAAACGCCCGCCGGTCGAGCTCTTCGACCGGCAGTCCAGCCTGTGCGTGGTTGAACACTTCGACGGCCCAGGGCCCGTCGTAGCCTGTCGCGCGAACCGCTGCGACGAAGCCGGCGATGTCGAGTTCCCCCTCCCCGCAATAGCGCCGCTCGCCGGGAGCATAACCCGGGCTCGACGCCTTTAGATTGTCGCCAAGCTCGGCGCTGATCAAGAACCGGCCGGGAATCGTCGCCACCTCGACATTCGAAATGCCGAGCGCATTGGTGTGCGCGATGTCGACGATCAGCCCGCCATTGGCCGCGTCCGCCCCGCGCACCATCGCGAGGCAGTCATCGAGCCTATGGATCATCGCCGACGCCATGAACTCGAAGCCGATGGTCGCGCCATGCCGGGCGGCGTCGGCGCACAGCGCACCGAACGCATCGATCAGTTGCGGCATGTGGACCGGCGTGTTGTGGAAGTCGCCGACCTTGATGTGATGGGCGCCAAGCACTTCGCACGCCTCGAACAGCATGCGCCGCCGCTTGTCCGAGGCGGCCCGTGGCGCGCCATCCACGAACCAGTCCTCGATGAACTCGACCTCGAACGTCGACAGCCCGTTGTCGTCGAGGATGCGCTTGATTTCGCCCAGCGACCGCGTCTCGAGGATCCTGTCGAGGTCGGTGTGCCAGAAGCTCATCCCGGCAAAGCCGGCCTCCGCCGCCGACCGCGCCCGCCGCTCGAAATCGAACGGGCTGATCTCGGCCTCCATCG
>Ga0265339_10002126_pt1 | contig 14438 bp, 5 predicted proteins | sample 4CB219metaG_FD_202085 | JGI IMG/M metagenome (GOLD analysis project Ga0265339, IMG submission 202085) | Rhizosphere microbial communities from Carex aquatilis grown in University of Washington, Seatle, WA, United States - 4-CB2-19 metaG | ecosystem: Host-associated > Plants > Roots > Rhizosphere...
CCTCCGACCCCCAACCGCTAAGCCCCAACCCCCGTCTCTCCGCCTGGCACACCTGCTTCACCGGACAGCTGACGGTGCTGACGGCGCCGCAGGGGTTGCAGACGACGGCGGACGCGGTCGCCGCGGCGGCGGCGCAATTCGTGGCGCTCGGCGACGCAGCCGGCGAGGCCAAGGCGCACCATGTGCACGCGCAGGCGCTGGCGCGCCTCGGCCGCGTCGGCGCCTGCGAGGCGGCGCTGGACAAGGCGCTGGCCGCGGCGCGCCGAGCCGGCGACCGGCGCCGCGCCAACGCGGTGCTGGCGGGCGCGCCGCTGGCGGCGCTGTGGGGACCGAGTCCGGTGACGCGCGCCAGCGGCCGCTGCCTCGACGTCGTGCGCGTGCTGCGCATCACGCAGGGCGCGCCGGCGGTGGAGGCGGTAGCGCTCAGCTGTCAGGGCGTGCTCGAGGCGCTGCGCGGCCGCACCGATGCGGCGCGCCGCATGATCGCCTCGTCGCGCAAGATGGTCGAGGAGCTCGGCATCACGCACCGCTTGTTCGAGGCCGACGCCTTCGTCGGCCGCATCGAGCTGCTCGAAGGCGACGCGGTGGCGGCCGCGCGTTCGTTGCGTGGGGCCTATGAAGGCTTGCGCGATCTCGGTCTCGGCATCGACGCCGCGCAAGCGGCGGCGCTGCTGGCGCGCGCGCTGCTGGCGCAAGGTCGGGCGGCGGAGGCGGAAGCGCTCAGCCGCGACAGCGAGGCACTGGCCGGCGACGATTTGCAGGCCGCGATCGCCTGGCGCGGCGTGCGCGCCGAAGCCCTGGCGCAGCGCGGCGAGCACGCCACCGCGGTCGAGCTGGCCCGTGCCGCCGTCACCATCGCTACCGCCACCGACGCGTTGCTCGACCACGCCGACGCGCGCCTCGCCCTCGCCGCCGCGCTGCGCGCCGCCGGCCGCGCCGGCGAAGCCGATGCCGAGCAGCGCCACGCCGTCGAGTTGTGGGAGGCCAAGGGCGCGACGCTGCTCGCCGAACGCGTGCGACGCGACGCCGATCGCGTCGCTCCCGTCGGCAGCCAGGCGCCGGACGCACCCGCCATCCCTCCGCTGCGCCCGCGCCGGCGCCCGCGTCGCAATACGGCCACGGTGTATTCCAGCCGCGTCCTGGCGGCGATCGAGGCCCGCGACCTCGACGCGATTGCCGCGATCTGCGCCGACGACCTGCAAATCGTCCACCATCCGAGCGGCTTGTCGTACGGCTATGGGGAGGGCCTCGAGCGCTTCCGCCTGCTCTTCCAGGCCACGCACCTGTCAGTGGCGTACGACTCCCTGGCGACACTCGGCGACGCGCTGGTGCTGTTTCGCGACTTCACCTCGTTCAGCGGCCTGAACGACGGCGAGCTGAGCTTCGGCGCCGCGCGCTCGAGCTACGTCAATCTGCTGGAGATCAACGACCGGCAGCAGCTCGCGCGCATCGAGATTTTTGCCGAGAGCCAGCTGAGCCCGGCCATCGCGCGCCTCTACGCGCGCTACGCTGAGCTTCTGCCGCACGGGGCGGCGCGCGAGCGCGCCGAGCAAGCAACGGGCGCGGTCGCGACAATCAACGCGACGACGGATCCGGATCGCCTCGCGCCCGCGCTGATCCCATCTTTCGAGTGCGTGGACCATCGACCCGCCGCCACCTGGCGCGCCCGCGACGCGCAGGAGTTTCTCGAACACTGGCACCGGCAGAACGCTGTCGCGGCCAACGTTTCGCTCCGCGACGACGACGTCCTCGCTCTCGGGCCCGATACGTTTCTCGTTCGCCGGATCTATTCCGGCCTTGATCGCGCCAGCGGCGAGGGGTTCGAAACCCTGATCCTCATTCTGATCGTCGTCGCAGCGGACGGGCGCCTGGCGAGGGCCGAGATCTGGGAGGCCGACCGCGAGGCCGCGGCGCTTGCGCGCTTCGATGCGCTCACCGGCGCGGCAGCGGCGCCGCCGGTTCGCCGCGTCCGCCCCAACGCCGCCACCGCGGTGCTGGCGCGGATGGAAGCGGCCTTCGCGGCGCACGACCTCGACGCCGTCGATGCGCTGCTCAGCGAGGCGATGGAGTCCGTCGACCACCAGACCGGCAGCGCCTACGGGCGCGAGGCCCACCTCGACTCGAGCCGGCGCATGATGCGCGTGCCCGGCCTCGCGTTCCGTCTCGAGGTGCTGGCGACGCTCGGCGACCGGCTCTGCCTCATGCGCCGCCTGGTGACCGCCAGCGGTACCGCAGGCGGCAACTTCGACGTCGCGGCGTACGAGATGGAGCATGTCGGCCTGCTCGAGCTCGATGCGACCGGCCGCTGCCGCAGCTTCGAGACCTTCGCCACCGACCATCTCGGCCCCGCGGTCGTCCGGCTGTACGCGCGCTACGCCGAGCTGCTGCCCGAAGGGACCCAGCGCCAGCGCGCCACGGTGACCGCGCGCGCCATCGCCTACTCGCTCACCGACTCGACCACGCCGGACGAGACCTTGCTGTTCGATCCCCTCTACGAGGATATCGATCATCGCACCGTCGGCTACGGCACGCTGTCGACCGCAGAGGCGCAGAAGCTCGTTTCCTCGCAACGCGCGCTCGCCGACGATCTGCGCTTCCGCCTCGAGGACATCCTGGCGCTGCGTCGTGACGGCCTGGTGCGCAAGAGCACCACCTCCGGCATCTGGCGCGACGGCGGCGGCGCCTTCGAGCGCACGGTGTGTATGCTCTCGCTCTTCGGTGCCGACGGGCGCGCGACGCGGCAGGAGACCTTCGAGGGCGACCGCGAAGCGGAAGCGCTCGCCCGCTTCGACGAGCTCACCGGCGCGTTGGCACCGCAGACGGTTCGCCGCCGCGTGCGCGCCAATGCCGCGACGGCGAACGGCACGCGCATCACCGCGGCAATCGTCGCGAGCGATCACGTCGCCGCAGAGCGGGAGCTCGGCGAATCCTTCCAAGCCGTGCATCACCCCACCGGCCTTACTTACGACCGGGCTGGATTGATCGAGACCGTGCGCAACTTCGCTCGAAGCAAGGGCGCCTCGGTTCGACGCGACGTGCTGGCGACGCTCGGCGACACGCTGGGGTTGGCGCGTCAGTCGATGTCGATCGACTCGGCAGAGAACGACGCCTGGTCGAGCGGCGCCGCCGAGCTCGAAACCCTCATGTTGGAAGAGGTCGACCACACGGGGCGCAGGCATCGGGGCGAGATCTTCGCCGCCGACCATCTCGGCGACGCCGTCGCCCGGCTGTACGCGTGCTACGCCGCGCTGCTGCCGGACGGAGCGGCGCAGCAGCGCGCGAGCGTCACCGCCGGGGCGATTGCGGCGATGGTCGCGCCGCCCGATCTCGATCACTATGCCGCGGCGCTCGCACCTTCGGTCGAGTTCAAGGATCACCGCACCGTCGGCTTCGCTTCCGGGCGCGGCGCTACCATGCTGCTGCGCGGCTTCCGCTCGCTGCTCGAGCTCGCCACCGATGTCGCGACGCGGGTCGATGACGTCGTCGCCCTCGAGCCCGGCGCGATGCTGCTGCGCTGGACCACCTTCGGCACCGATCGCCGCAGTGGCGGCACCTTCGAATCGTCGTTCCTGCTGCTGTGGATCTTCGGCGCCGACGGGCTGATCGTACGCGACGAGACCTTCGATGCCGGCCGCGAAACCGAGGCGCTGGCGCGCTTCGACGAACTGACTCGCGCGCCACCCCCGCTCGCGCGTCGTGTGCGGGAGAACGCGGCGACGGCAACCATCGCGCGCTTCGACGAGGCGGTCGCGGCGCGCGACGCCGATGCGCTGGCGGCGCTGCTCGCGGATGGCGTCGAGTTCGTGCACCACCCCACCGTTGCCAGCTACGGGCGGCGCGGCATCCTGACGACGTGGCGCTCCCTGTTCCGCGCCAAGCGCCTGGCGTGGCGCAAGGAGGTGCTGGCGACGCTGGGCGACTCGCTGGCGCTGACTCGCCAGGTGATCAGCGTCGAGGGGCTCGCCGAGGATGACCTCAGCGCGGTCGGTTGCCTGGAGCTGGAGGAAGTCGGCCTGTGGGATGTCGATGCGCACGGTCGCAGCCAGCGCATGGAGGTGTTCGCTCCCGACCACGCGGGCGACGCCATCGCCCGCCTCTACGAGCGCTACGCCGAGCTGCTACCCGACGGCCCAGCGCGTAGCGCCGCCGCCGTCACGGCGCACGCGTTCGCGGTGATGCAGCTGCCGGTGGATCTCGCGCGCATGGCGACTGTATTGGCCGCGTCGGTCGAATGCGTCGACCATCGCCATTCCGGCACCTGGAGCTTGCAAGGAGTGGAGCAGGCGCTCGAGCACTTCCGCTTGCAGGAGGAGCTGACGACCGGGTTCTCCACGCGCGACGAGGACGTGCTGGCTCTCGAGTCGCATGCAGTCCTGCTTCGCCGGACGTACTGCGGCACACTGCGCGCCACCGCGGGAGCGTTCGAGAATCGGTTGATCATGCTGATGCGGTTCGGCGCCGATGGTCTTTACGCGTCGGCCGAGATCTGGGAGCCCGAGCGCGCGGCCGAGGCGCTGGCGCGCTTCGACGAGTTGGCAGAATGCCGCACGCCGGCGAGTCCGAATCGCCTCTTCGCCAACGCCGCAACGTCCTTCCGCAAGCGCATGAACGCCGCCTGGCATGCCCGTGACTGGGTGGGGCTGGCGGAGCTCTTGGCCCACGACTACCGCTTCTCGGACCGGCGCCGCCTGGTGCAGATCGAGCTGGACCGCAACGGGTGGGTGGAGATGGCGCGCCAGCTCGGCGCTATGGACTCGGCCGAGATCACGACGGAAGAGCTCGCTACGCGTGGGAATCGCCTGGCGCTCTGGCGCGTATGCATCGACGTCGCCGACGGAGACGTCGGACCGAGTCACGTCGAACACCTCAACGTCCACGAGGTGAATGCGGCCGGCGACCGGCTGATCGCCGGGGTTCGCTTCGACGCCGACGACCTCGACGCAGCCTACGCCGAACTCGACGCGCGCTACGAGGCCGGCGAGGGCGCGGCACATGCGGCGCACGCCGTCATCATGCGCGCCTTCGCCGCGGCGGTGGCGAGCCGCGACTGGGATCCGGTGGTGGCGCTGTGCACGCCGACGTTTGTCGAACATGACCACCGCGCCCTCGCCGTGCTCGGCACGACGCACGGCGGCGCCGCCTGGGCGCAGAACTTTCGCACCCTGACCGATCTCGCACCCGATACGGCCTATCGCGTCGACCACTTCCGCTCCGCCGCGCGCGGCTTCTGGACCGTCGGAACGTGGCACGGCACGCGCGACGGTGGCCGCTACGAGATCGCCCGCATCGCCGTCATCGAGTTGGACACCGGCGGCCGCCTGGTGCGCGCCGACATCTACGACGAGGCGCAATCCGACCAGGCGCTGGTGCGCTTCGCGGCGCTGGCAGCCGATACGGCGGCGCCGCAGCGCTTCGCCAATGCCGCGACGGCGACGGTCGACCCGGTAGTCGCATCCATGGCCGCGCACGACTGGCAGGGCTTCGCGCGGCTCTTCGCAGACGACTTCCGCATGTCCGACCGGCGGCGCCTCGTGCAGCTCGAACTCGACCGCGATCAGTACGTCGCCTTCACCCGCGAGGTGGCCGACCGGCGCGCCATGCGCAACCGCTGGGAGCTGGTCGCGACGCGCGGCGAGCGCCTCGCGATCATCCGGACTTTGTACGAGTTCGCCGACGCCGATGTCGGACCGAGCGAGATCGCCTTCCTCCTCCTAATGGAGGTCGATGCACGCGGCCGCATCGTTGCCAACGTGCGTTGGGACGTCGACGACCTCGACGCCGCCTACGCCGAGATCGACGCGCGCTGGGCGGCTGGCGCAGCGGCGACACATCCCGCCGCGGCGCTGTGGCTCGCCGACTACCTGCGCTACTTCGCGGCGCGCGAGTGGACCGCCATGACCGCGCTCTTCGCGCCGGATCTGGTCGGCGAGAACCACCGCCTCGTCGGCTGGGGAACGCGGCATGGACCGGCAGGTGTGGTGTCGACCCTGCAAGCGCAGATCGACCTGGCGTCGGACACGCGGGAGCGGGTCGATCACATCCGGACCTGCCGGAACGCGGTGCTTTTCGAATACGCCTGGTGCGGCACGCGTGAGGGAGGCGCCTTCGAGAACGTCTGGCTCGTGGTCGTCGAGTTGAACGCGGACGGCGTTGCATGCCGTGCCGACGTCTGGGAGGTCGAGCAGCACGAGCAGGCGCAGGCGCGCTTCGCGCAGATTGCCGAGAAGGCGGATTATGCGTCGCGCGCCGAGCGCGGACGAACACCGCCCAACGCCGCGACGCGCGTGCGCGATCAGGTCGACGACGCCTTCCGGTCGCAAGACTGGGACGCCATGCGCGCGCTGGCCGCCGACGAGCTCGTGTTCGAGGACCGCCGTCGCTGGTCGATGACCTGCGGCGGTGTCGATATGTGGGTCGGAAGCTCCTCAGCGATCCACACCGCATCCGCGGTCGGGTTCCGTGACGAGGTGATTGCGACGTTTGGTGAGCGTATCGAGCTGCGGCGGCGACTGGTGGCGGGGATCGGCCCGGCCGGCGGTGACTTTGAGAGCGAGTTCATCGTCCTGACACAGGTCGACGCCGATGCGCGGCTCATCGCATCGATCAACTTCGACCTTGACGCGCGCGCTGCGGCGTTCGCCGAGGCCGAGCAGCGCGCCGGCACCGCCAAGCATGCGGACCTTGCAGATGCCGCGACACGCCCCCTGGATCGCGCTGGGATCGCCACGGTCGGACCGGACGGGGTGTCGAGCCGAGCGAACGCTGAACACTTGGCGGCGATCGCCGACGGCATCGCGGCGATTGCGGCATTGGAGCGCTACTGGGCCTTGTTCGATGTCGGGCCTGAGGTGGACTGGGAAGCGCTGCGCGCCAGCTGTTCCCCGGAGCTGATCTTTGAGGACCGGCAGGGATTCGCCCGCCTCGCGGGCGACCGCGAGCTGATGATCGCCTCGCTGCGCGAACGCGCGGCAAGCGGCGCCCGTGCCGAACGCCGGCTGATCGGCACGGCGGGCGAGCGCGTCGTCATCATGCGCATGCTCTGGTCCGGTGGTCCGTCCGATGGTCGCTTCGAGATCGAGTACCTGAGCGTGGTCGAGGTCGACGCTACCGGCCTCGTCGCCGCGATCATCCTCTTCGCCGCCGACGACACGCGCGGCGCGCAGCGCGACGCGTGGGCGCGCTGGGCGGCGGTCGATCCGACGGTGGCGGAGCCGACGTCGGTGTACGGCGCGGTGCTCGATGCCGCCAACGATCGCGATGCGGCGCGCTATCACGCACTCTTCGCCGACGCGCTGGTGATCGAAGATCACCGTTACGGCATACGCATCGAGGGCCTCGATGCCTACGCCGAGCAGGTGGCTCTGCTGTGGCAGCACGCGCCGGACTCACGCATCGACGGCGGCTGGTTCTGGCCGGCGGTGGCGCGCCACGGTGCGGTGACGGTCACGCGGCGGTTGGGCGCGCTCGCCGACGAGTTCCTCTGGCTGTTCAGCATCGAGCACGGCCGCATCGCGCGCATCGAAGTGTTCGGGCTCGACGCGGTCGATGCCGCGGTCGCCCGTCTCGCCGAGCTGCGCGCCGATCCGTTGCGCGTTCCTGCCAACGCGGCGGCGCGGGCCATCGACGACCTCAGGGCGCTGCGGCCCGCGTCCGCGAGCCCCGATACCGCCGAGCTGCGCGCGCGGATGACCGCCGACTTCTGCTTCGACGATCGCGGGCGACGGTCCCTGGTGCGCGGCGGTTTCGACGAGTGGTTGGCCAGCCTCAGGTTCCTGCTCGTGGAGGCGCGGGCACAGATCGAGGCCGATCTCGTCGCCACCGCCGGGGACCGGCTGGCACTGCATCGCGTCCGCTGGCACGCGGGCAGCGGCGGCGCGCGCGTCGAGATGGAGCGTTGGCGCATCACCGAGGTGGACGAGACCAGCCGGCTGCGCGCCATGATCCTGTTCGATTCCGACCAGCGCACCGAGGCGAGCAAGGAACTGTTCGAGCGCTATGCTGCCAGCGGCGCCGATGGCGCGACGCAGCTGGCGCTCGACGTGGTGCGAGCATGGAACGCGCACCACCTGGAACGGCTGCGCGCCCTGTTGCCCACCGACTTCTACCTCGACGACCGGCGGCGCACCGGCGTCGGCCGGCTCGATGACGCCGAGGCCTACCTCACCTCGCTGGCGGCGATGTGGGAGCTGAGCCGCGACCTGCGCACCGACGTCCTCTACACGGACATGATCGCCCCGCACGGGCGCGTGTATGTGGCGCGTTGGTCTGGCACCAACACCGAGGGTGGTGAGTTCGATGCAGTCTACGTGTGTCTCGCGCTGACCAGAGGCGACCGTCCGATCGGCATGGAGATCTACGAACTCGCCGACCTCGACACGGCGCGAGAACGCTTCGCGGCGCTGCGCCCCGACCCGCTGCGCATCCAGCCCAACGCGGCGACGCAGGCGAGCGATCGGCAGCGGGCGTTGGTCGAAGCCAAGGATTGGGATGCGGTGCAGGCGCTGCAGGCGCCGTCGTTCGTCTTCGACGACCGTCGCCGCGGCCTGCATACCACCACCGATCGCGATGGCTATCTCAAAGGTCTGCGCTGGAGCGCCGGCACGCAGACGGCGCGCACGCTGCTGGCCACGGCGGGCGACCGATTGGCGCTCTGGCACAATCGGTTCACCCGAACGCGAGAGGTCCTGCTCTTCGAGGTCGAGACCCTGGCCGTCCACGAGATCGACGCCGAGGGGCGTCTGGCCGCGGTCGACCTCTTCGATCCCGACGATCTGGCCAGTGCGCACGCCGCGCTTTTCGAGCGCTATGTCGCCAATGACGGCGACGGCATGCCGCGCGGCATGGTCGAGTACTCGCGCGCCCTCAACGCGCACGACCTGGCGCGCGCCCGCACCGGGCTGTGCGACGACTTCATCCTCGACGATCACCGCCGTACCGGCATGGGACGCCAGGTGGGCGCCGAAGCGCACCTCGCCGCCGTCAAGGTCGCGTACGAGCTGACGCGCGATCTGAGCGTCCACGCCCTCTACGCCGCTGCCGTCGCACCGCATGGCCGCGTCGTCCTCGTGCGCGCGTCCGGCACGCTTGTCGATGGCGGCGCCTTCGAGTCGCTGTGCGTCGTGCTGGTGGGCTACCGCGACGAGCGTATCGCGGCGTTCGAGCTCTTCGAGCCCGACAGCCTCGACGCCGCGCTGGCGCGCTTCGCGGCTCTCGCTCCAGCCGCCGCGCGGTGACGTGACGCGGCTTGCGTCGCCCTGTGCGGCCGGCGCGCGGTGGCGCGCCGGTTGAGTCAGCGGATGAGGGTCGTCCCCGGAAGAGCTTCGAAGTCGGCGACACCGTGGCCGGTGTTGCGGCCGAGATTGCAGGCGCCCGAGCGGACCCGCCTTACAGCTCGAACACCGCGCCCTCGGCGCCGGCGGTCACGCGCAGGGACGACGGCAACGAGACGCAGGCGGCGGCGGTCAGGCGATCGATGGTACCGTCGTCGTGCGCCGGGTCGTGATGGAAGGTGACCAGGTGCCGCGCCCGCGCCAGCTGCGCGAAGGCGACGGCGTGCTCGATCGCGCTGTGTCCCCAGCCGACGTGGTGCACGTACTGCGCCAGGCTGTATTGCGCGTCGTGCACCAGCAAGCTCGCGTCCTGCGCCAGCGCATGGCCCGACGTCCAGTCGGCATCCAACGGAAAGCGCGGCACGCCGAGTGCCGGCTCGTGGTCGGAGAGATAGCTCAGCGTCGCGTCGCGCGCGCTGATGCGGTAGCCGACCGTGAATCCCGGGTGCATGACGCGGTCGCTGCGCACGCGAAACTCTCCGATGTCGAAATCGCCGGCCGGCAGGTCGTGCAGCACCAGCCGTGGCAGGTCGCGCAGGTGCACCGGAAACAGGGGCGGCGAGAGATAGCGCATCAGCCGCGCACGCAGGTTGTGCGTCGCGCTCCCGGGTCCCCACAAATGCGTCTCGACGTCCGGGTGGTAGAGCGGCGCGAAGAAGCCGAGCCCCTGGATGTGGTCCAGGTGGAAGTGCGTCAGCAGGATGTGAATACGCCGCGCGGTCGAGCCGAGCACGCGCCCCAGCGGCCGGATGCCGGTGCCGGCATCGAGCACGAGCAGCGTCCCATCCTCGCCGCACACCTCGACGCACGAGGTGTTGCCGCCGTGGCGCGCGGTGTCCGCCCCGGGCGATGCCACCGAGCCGCGCGTCCCCCACAGGCGGATCCTCACGAAGCCGCTTCCCAGAAGATGACGACGGCCCCGAGGATCTCGTTGTCTACCCGCATGAGCGGAAACGCCGTCGCCTCGATGTGCCGCCGCGCCCCGTCCAAGCCGCGGATCCAGAAGTCGCCGTGCGCCGGCCGGCGCTCGGCGACGGCGATCATCAGCGGCAGCCGTTCGGCCCCGAGCGGAGATCCGTCCTGCGCAAACGGGCTCCAGAGTGTTGCCCATTCGGCCGCCGGCATTTCACCGGTCTCTTCAAAGCGCATACCGAGAGCCGCCTCGGCCGGCTCGTTGTAGAACAGCAGCGTTCCTTCCGGATCGACGAGGAACACCGGCATGGCGAGGGTGCTGGCAAGTTGCCTGGTGAGGATGACCTCGATGGGCCGTTGCGGCATTCAGGGGACCGTCTACGTGCGGCGCATCCGTACGACGCGAGGGCGCAGCGGTCAACGCGTCGGCGGACCGACGTCGCGGCACGACCACGGCGAAAATCGGAACGCGATCGCGGGGCCGCGGCGCCGTGCGCTCACGGCGCGATGCCGTAGAAGCGCAGGACGTTGGTGCCCAGCACCTTGCGCTGCGATTCGTCCGGCAGGCCGGCGATGCGCGCGCGCAGCGTGTCGACGACGTGGAACGAGGCGTCCAGGTGCGGATAGTCGGAGGCCCAGACGATGTAGTCGGCGCCAAGGTGCTCGATGATCTGCGCCGTCAGCGACTCGTCCGGTTCGGCCGAGATGACACACTGTCGCTTGAAGTACTCCGACGGCAGGAGCTTCATCGACGAGAACGGCCGCAGCACTTCGAACTTGTGGTCGAGGCGATCGAGCCACGCGGTGATCCAGTTGGAGCCTGCTTCGAGCACGGCGAGGCGCAGTCGCGGGTAGGTCTCGAACAGGCCGCGCGTCATCATCGACGTGAACGCCGCCATGACGTCGAGCGCCAGAAACGCCAGCGCGAACACGGCCTGCCCGACCGCCGTATCGCGACCGCCGGTCCACTCGCGCAACAGGCTTTCGGTGCGCGCCACGACGTGAAACGCCACCGGCACCTTCAAGTCCTGCACCGCTTCCCAAAACGGCGCCAGCTTGGGATCGTCGAATTGCATGCCGGCGCGCGCGGCGGGATCCGGCGAGAGATAGACGCCGGCGCAGCCGTCGCGGCGAGCGCGCCGCACTTCTTCCACGGCGCCCTCGGGATCCATCAGGCAGATGTGCGCGATCGGCACCAGGCGCCGCCGATCGGTGCTGCAGAAATCGACCAGCCAGCGGTTGTAGGCGCGGCAATACGCCGTGGCGAGATGCGGATCGCGCACCAAGCCTTCCCAAGCGATGCCGATGGTCGGGTAGAGCAACGCGATGACGATGCGCTCGTCGTCCATCACCCGCAGACGGGCGACCGGATCGTAGCCGCCGGCCGGACAGCCGTCCTCGTAGCTGCGCTGACCGACCGTCATCAGATCGGTCGAATCCATGCCGATGCCGCCGAGCGCGCCGAGGCGACCGCGCAGGCCGAGATGCGAACGGCCGTCGACCAGCAACACCTCGACGCCGTCGGGGTCCTTTTCGATGCGGATCGCCCGCGCGCGCAGCGCGGGCTCGAGATAACGCTGCCACGTATCGCGCGGCTCGAGCACGTGACCGTCCGCGTCGACCGTCACCGTCGCTGCGATTGCAGTATCCGCCATGATCGTCCTCCGCTCGTCGCTCAGCGACGCAGACTCTAGCGCCGCCAGGCGGCTTTGCACCAAACAGGACTTCGAGCGGCGCGATGCGCTGCGGCGCGATCAGGCGATCCGCGCCGCGACCACGCCATCGCCCGCCGTCTGTGCGTGGAGCTCACGCAACAGGCCGAGCGTCGCCAGGCGCGCCAGCGCTGCGGCTCCCGCCTCGAGATCGCGCGCCGCACACGCCTCACCCAGCGCCGCGCCGGCGAGCAAGCGACTCGACACCTCGGCTTCAGCCGGATCGAGGCGCAGGCGCAGCATGTCCGCCCCCGGTCGGCAGAGCAGATACGCAACCGACGCAGCGGCCGGGGCTGGCGGGACGACCCCGCGCGCTACGGCTTCGACGGCCGGAAGGATGTCGAACGCGCCGCTCAGCACGCGCACCGCCGAGATCGCGCGCACGCGCAGCGTCGCCCAGGCATCGGGCGCCAGCGACGTCAGCCCCCCGGCGGACAACGTCGGGCCGTCGTCCGGCGCGTCGTGCACCTCCAGCTCGGCCTGTTCGAATGCCGCCAGCTCGACCAACGCCTGCTGCGGCACGCGTAAATCGACGCTGCAGCGGTGCGTGGCGATGAACTGCGGCAGCGCGCGTCCGACGTCGGCGAAGACCCAACCGCGCGGCGGCTGCGCGGCGACGTACGCGGCGATCAAGGCGTCGAGCCGCGCAGATCCCAAGACGGCGGCCAGCGTCGGGAAATTCTGCCGCATGCCGCGCTGCACGCGACTGAGATAGCCGTCGCGGTAGACGCGCAGACCGCGTGCTTTACCCACCGGCGCCGCAGCGCAATCGCCGAGCGCGGCACCGCTGGGCGAGGTGATCGAGTTGAAAAACCGCGCCTGCGCCGTCGACCAGGACGACAGATCGATCTCGCGCTGCGGCGCGCCCGCGCTGCGTGTCGGCTGGCGCGCCCGCGCAGGCTCGCGACGCGGCACCGGTGACGGCGCTTCCCGCGCCACGCGCCGCCGCGCGCGCGCCTGCGCCAGCTCGTCGAGCAGATCGCCAAACGCCGGCAGGCGCTCGTCGCGCTCGAGGATCGTGCCGGCGTCGGGGAAACGCGCGCAGGCCTGCTCGTACAGCGCCCAGACGGGATCCGGCACGGGCGCGTCATGGGTATCGATGCGCACATCGGGCGCGACGCTGTGCCCGGCGACGTGGAAGTAGCCGACCGATTCCGGCGCCAGCACATCGAGGTAGCGCTGCGGATCGACGCCGAGGTTGTGCGCGTTGACGGAGAGGTTATTGACGTCGAGCAGCACGCCGCAGCCGGTTCGCGCCGCCAGCGCGGCGAGAAATTCGGCCTCGTCCATGTCGCGCGCAGCGAAGGCGACGTACGCCGATGCGTTCTCCAGGTAGAGCCGGCGGCCGAGGCGCTCCTGCACGTGGGCGACGCGCGCGCAGACATGCTCGAGCACGGCGCGCGTGTAGGCGATCGGCAACAGATCGTGCGACTCGCGGCCGTCGATCGATGTCCAGCACAGGTGATCGCTGACCATCGGCGGCTGCACGGCGTCGGCCAGCTCGCGCAGTGCCGTCAGATGCGCTTCGTCAAGTGCCGCGGTGCCGGCGATGGACAGGCTGACGCCGTGCAGCAGCAGTGGATAGTCGGCGGCCAGCCGCAGCAGCATCTGCCGCGTGCGCCCGCCAACGCGCATGAAATTCTCCGAGACGAGCTCCAGCCAATCGACGCAAGGCGGCGCGTCGACGAGGTCGCCAAAGTAGCGCGGGCGAAAGCCGACACCAAAGCGCGCCACGACATTCCTACGACCACACGCCGCCGCGGCCGGCGCTCATGGCGCAACGTCCGCGGCGGCGCGTGCAGATCAGTGCATGTCCTCGAGCGACTTCGCATCTGACGCCGTCGTCCAAGCGCCGCCGGCATCCGTGCAGGTCTTCTCGTCCTTGATGTCGGACACCTTGGTGCCGGCGCAGGAGCCCGAGTGGCCTTTGACGCTGGAGCCGCACGACTTGCGATAGCAGGCCTTAGCGTCGTCCTTGTCGGCTGCGAAGACTGTTCCGCCCATGAGCGCCACGGCCGTCGCGACCAGAGCGCCAAACTTCTTACCGTTCATCGTCCCTCCTATGGATACGACCGCGCGGCACCGTCGCCGCTCGGCCCGCAACTATGTCCCGCGACTGCGCAGTCAACAAGTCTGGGCCGAAGGGATCGGGGGTCAGGGTCGGAAGAAGCAAGAGAGAGGAAGTGATCTCGGGACACCAGTTGTTCGCTTCGCGCCTGCGCGCTGAGCTCATGTCGGTTACAGGAGGCACCTAGCCTTACCCAATCCAACACGAGCTCCGCCTCCACGCTCGTGCGCGACGGTTGCCCGACTCAGCGCTCGATTCGATAACCCGAGACACGTGCCGAACGACCTTCCAACCGGACGTGACACCCAACCGCCGACACCTTGCCCCACAGGAGCCTCCATGGACCGCACCGCGCAACAGGAATTGGCAGAACGGTTTCGCCGCCTGCACGACGGGCCGAAGATCCTGGTGGTCGGC
>Ga0265339_10002128_pt1 | contig 14435 bp, 10 predicted proteins | sample 4CB219metaG_FD_202085 | JGI IMG/M metagenome (GOLD analysis project Ga0265339, IMG submission 202085) | Rhizosphere microbial communities from Carex aquatilis grown in University of Washington, Seatle, WA, United States - 4-CB2-19 metaG | ecosystem: Host-associated > Plants > Roots >...
CTTCGCGGTTCCTTACGTTTTCTTTACATGGGGCGGAAGCCCGGTTCATTATCAGCCTGTAATAATTGACGGGGCGCTGAATTTTGTTATGATCCTGATTGCAGGCATTGTAACAGGAATTATTCAGGGCAGAAAACCGGCAGTTAAGTAATTAGTTCAATATTAAGCCTGGCAGGTTTTTGGAAGGATCAATATTCTCCAAAAATCGGTCAGGTTATTTTATACCTTCAATTATCCACAGAAATCCAACCGAAAATCGCTATATTTGTAAATAATTACTGAAGTTACTCAAAAAAGACAAACTTACAAGAATTGTCTTTTTGGGCGAGCTCCGTTAGGAGCGCCATATTTGTAGAAATTTTCAAAACCAATCTTTTTAGCTCCATAGGAGCGACATATGAAATGGATTCCCGCTTTCGCGGGAATGTTATGCGTAATTTCAGATATTTATAAAGTTTTTCACACAATTTATTGGTATCCTATCTTTGGCATTTGAAACATTCATAGCAAGAAGATATTTACTTTCAAAGAAGAAAGTTCAGTTTATTACCATTATTACTCTGATTTCAATAGTCGGTGTAATGGTAGGGGTAGCCGCGCTGATTGCTGTGCTTGCAGTATTCAACGGGTTCAATAAATACCAGATCGATATTCTGACAGGTTTTGATCCCCATGTGAGGATTGAACAGGCCGGAGGCGGCTTTATGGAAGATTATAACAGGGTTATAGATGAAGTGAACCGCACTGTTCAGCCTAAGGCTGTCGCGCCGTTTACATTGAATAAGGGAATTCTTTCAACCAGTAAATACAATTTAGTGGGATTCATAAAAGGCGTTGATGAAAAAAAGATAGGCGACCTTTCGGATGTTAAACAAAAAACGTGGCTAGGTGAATTTGAATTTAAAGATAATGATGAAGTCGGCGGCATTGTGCTTGGCGGCGGAATTTCGGCAAGATTGTTGGCGAGGGTTGGCGATACAATAACTGTGATGAGCACGGCAGGCATGGAAAAATCGCTTACGCAGATCGTTCAGCCAAAATCGATGAGGTTTATTGTAAGGGGCATATTCAATTCAAATAACAGGGAGTATGATAAGCTTTATTCATTTGTTTCGCTGAGTAAGTCGCAGAATTTATTTGAACTCGGCAAAGGAGTAAACGGAGTTGAGATACGGCTGAACGACATAAATAAATCTGATGAAGCAAAAGAAAAGCTTGACGCGGCGCTTGGAAAGAATTTCAACGTTAATACGTGGTACAATTTACATGAAGACCTGTATTCAATTATGAAAGTCGAGCGCTGGACAGCCTTTACTATACTTTCATTAATTATAGCTGTTGCATCATTCAGTATAGTCGGCTCGTTAACAATGACTGTTATAGAAAAGAGACGGGATATAGGCATACTGAAGGCAATGGGAACAACGAACAACAGCATAATAAGGATATTTATGTTCGAAGGAGTGCTCATTGGAGTTTACGGGACCATACTCGGGCTAATATTCGGATTTGCCATATGTATGCTGCAGGTAAAGTTTAAGCTGTTCCCGCTTGACCCGCTTGTTTACACAATCGACGCTTTACCTATTGATCTGAGAGTAACAGATTTTATTAATATCAGCCTGTGCGCTATGGGGCTTTCATTTATTGCATCGCTTTATCCGGCTTTAAGAGCGGCGAGGCAGGAGCCGATAAAGGCTATCAGGTGGGAATAAGATCTTTTGCAATGTTATTGTTAATTTATTGATTAAATATTCTATAGAACAAATTGATTATTAAAACTGTAAATCTGGTAAAAGAATATAAAATATCTAAAGAGAAATCGCTTAGGGTGCTTGATGATATTAATGTCGAAATAAATGAAGGAGAAGTTGTCTCGATCGTAGGTCCCTCCGGCGCGGGCAAGAGTACATTGCTGCATTTGATGGGAACGCTTGATAAGCCGACATCCGGCGAAGTGTTAATTGACGGCCAGAATGTCTTTAATCTCAAAAGTAACGAGCTTGCGCATTTCAGGAATACGCAAATTGGTTTTATATTCCAGTTTCATCATCTGCTGCCTGAGTTCACTTCTTTAGAAAATGTATGCCTTGCAGCTATGATTTCGGGTAAATCTTATAAAGAAGTTGAAAACAAGGCGAAGGAGCTCATGGAAGAAGTTGGGCTTGGCGGGAGAATTAATCATAAACCATCAGAGATTTCAGGCGGCGAGGCGCAAAGAGTAGCTATTGCCCGCGCGCTGATAAACTCGCCTAAAGTGATACTTGCTGATGAGCCGACAGGGAATCTTGATTCACACAACAGCGATGACGTAATGAAAATTATGTTTGAATTAAGAAAGAAATATAAACAAACATTTGTTATTGTCACTCACAATGAAGCATTTGCGGCAATGACCGACAGAACTTTGAAAATGATGGACGGGAAGATTGTGTAATTCATTTAACAATTTGCTCTAATCAATAACAAAACATATAAGACTTAATTGAGAGGACTTTCAGAAAGTATATTGAAACGGGCGGCATGGTTAGTCCTTTTTATTTGTTTATTATACTCTTCTCATCAACTTCTTGCTCAGGATTCGGTTAAAACCATTACGATAACGAAAAATCAGGATAGTTTAAAAACAAAGGCTAAGAAAGACTCGCTTACAAAGCCTATGAATTTCTTTGTATTGAAGAACCGTTATCAATATATGAATCAAATGCAGCCTGATACAATTTCACGCAGCAGATTCCTTTGGTACCCGTTAAAATCGATTGAAGAAGTCTTTAACTTTCTTCCGGGGTATTTTCTTAAATACATGGATGTGGGGCAGCGCCAGAACATTGAATATGACCGGCTTGAAGGGTCTAATACAGGTTTGCTCAGATTCGGCAGGCCAATGAATGACCTCTTAGACGGCAGCTTTGATCTGAACATGCTTTCAAGGAATGAAATTGACGAAATTGAATTAACCGATGGATACGGAAATTTCCCGTATGACTTTTCAAACGGTATTAACATTATGCAGCGGCAATTGGCAAGAAGCAAGCCCTATTCTGAGATAAGCTACTGGCAAGACCGTTATAATAATCTTTATCTAGACGCTAACTTCCATCAGAATCTTTTCAGAAAACTAAATTTTAATTTCGGTATTACGAAACACTCGTATGACGGCGAATATACCAACTCTGATTTTGATAAATGGCTGGGCAGGTTTAACTTTAACTTTGCGTTTTCAAATAAAGTAAATGCTTTCCTGTATACTAATTATTCAAGGATCCAGAGAGGGCTGAACAATGGAATAAATTTTGATTCTGTGAATATAAATGATCCTAATATAATTTTTGATGTGACTCAGTCGGTTGTACGAAACTCAGATGCATACGAAATCCGCGAGAGATTCGATATTGATGCAGGGCTTATCGCATTAACAAGCAGAGACAGCTCTTCTTTTGCGAAGCTACAGTTCTTTGAAAGCGATGCGTTTAGAAAATACGCGGACGAAGAAAACCGCCCTAATCCGAACGGAATATTGCTGTACGACAATTCACATTGGATAAATTACGGCGTAAAATTCCAGAACCTGTATAATTTCAAGGTGTCAAAGCAAACATTTGTGACGTCAAACACCGAGGGTGAGTTTGATCTTGACCTGATACAATCAAATTTCAATCCTTTACGGCGATCTGCCAGAATATTTATGTTCCAGGATGTTGGCGTTAAAAACAGGAATTTAGATATTGAGGGTTTTATCAAAGGATTTGCTTTCGAATATTACAGAAGCAAATTTGAAATTAATTATGGATTAAACGCACGCTATAAGCTTGTTTCGGATAGCCTGAAGGGCTTTATCGTTACGGCGTCGTATCAGAGAGTTGTAAAGCTGCCGACCTACCTGGAGTTTTTTGTAAACACATTTCCTCAGAGAACCGAAATGCAGGAATTCAAAGGCGGGGTGGAGGCAAGAGTGAAATTCGGAAATCTGAACCTGAGCATGTATAGTAATAAGACGAACTATTTTGATAATTTCTCGGTTCAAACGAACCAGTCGACGGCCACAGGTTTTACAGCCTCTGAATTTGCAAGGCTTTTTAAGTTTGATATTGAAGGAACGTATGCCCAGCAGCTAAGCTCAAGCGTTACCGGAGCGCCAAGTACTATTCTGCTTGCACAGGAACCAAAATACACCGGAAATGTATCAGTATCATGGCATGATGTTGCTTTTAAGAACCATCTTGAATATAAAATTGGGCTGACTTCAAGAATGTGGAGCGAATATAACGCGGATTTTTACTACGGATTTTTTAATACGTTTAGTCCATCGTTAGTAAATGGAGAAAATGTTACTATCCCTTCAAACGCAACTCTGGATTTTTATATAATCGCCAAGATTAATAAAGCTACTTTTGGCTTAACCCTGGAAAACATTCTGAACAGGATTATTTTTACGACGGGCGTTTACCCATATATGAACAGGGGAGGGCTGGCTAACGTAATTTCAAGGTTTAATATTACCTGGTATTTCCTCAATTAGCTTTTTGCTGGCTTCTAATACCTCATCAACGCTTATTGTTTTTATACATTTAAACTCGTCCTCGCCGCTGAAAATACAGTTTACAGGTTTGGGAGAGTTAAAGAAACAGGGACTGCAATCAAGTTCTTTCCTTACAATAATATTTTTTGTTTTCCACGGGCTCAGCTCTTTGTAATTTGTATAGCCAAATATTGCGACCACCGGTATTTGAAGCGCCGCGGCTATATGCATCAGCGCCGCATCATTTGAAACAAACAAACTGCATTTCTTCATCAATGCAATACTTTGCATTATGTTAGTTTCGGTAGGAATTAATGTGGAATCCTTTGAATTATTCCAAATAGCCTCATTCACATCTTTTTCTGTTCCGAACAAAAGTATTTTAGTCCCGTAATCTTTTCCAAGTCTCATTGCAAGCTCAGAGAATTTATCGGCAGACCATCGCTTATTTATGTGCCCTTTGAATGTTGCTGAACCTGCATGGAAACCTATGATTTTCTTATTTTTAAGTTCGTTTTGTTCCAGGTACTTATCCGCAAAAGAGTTTTCATTATCGTTCAAAAATATCTCATAGCCACTCAACTCATTTTCTTTTGCATTCGGCGCCAGGAACTTAATAAGTTCAAAGTTTTCGATTACATTATGCTTATCTTTTACTTCTTGAGCAAGGTTGTTGTTGAGGAAATCGAAATTGGATTTAGAATAATGGTTGTATTTTGTGCCGATACGTTTCTTAGCTCCAAGCAACCGATTCACAATATTATATTCGCGCCTGTTTGAGGGGTAAACATTTATTGAAGCGTCGTACTTATTTTTTCGGAGAGCAAGGACTTGTTTAAATGATTTTATCGCGGATTGGTTAAGGAAATCTATGAAATAAATTCTATTTATTGCAGGATTTCTCTGGTAGATATATTCAACAGCTCTGAACATTACCATCATGTCTATCTGTGCATCAGGCAAATGGTTTTTAAGAACCTTAAGCGCAGGCGAGAACATGACCGCATCACCGATACCCGATAACGCGTTTATAATAATTTTCATCTTAATGTTTTTTTATTACAAGAAGATATTTATCGTTGAAATCGGTTTTTGAAATAACTTCGGCCGCTGAACCGTAAATTTTCATGTACCGGTCAAGTCCGCGGGGTTTTTCAATCCTGTTAAGCCTTAGTTTGTTAGAAAGATAAATATTCTTAGCCGGGTCCCACATGGTGATGATAAGAAATGCGCCGCTTTTCAACGACTTCCACAGGTTATCCATAGCCTTGTTAAAACGGTCATCGTCGGTGATATGCTGTGTAACGTCTATCATAACGCCGATATCAAATGTATTTTCATTCAGCATAACTTCACTGATATCGCCCTGAATAAAACTGTATTCAGGAAACATCTTTTTCAGATTTGTGACTGATATTTCTGCAATGTCGTTGCCTGTGTAATGTTTAGCCCCAAGCTCTTTTAAATATTCGGTCCAGTAACCCACGCCGCAGCCTATTTCAACAATATTTGTGGCATCATTTATCGTAACCCCGGCTTTTTTCATTTCGTCGATGACAATCCGTTTCTTTTCCTCGTACATCTTGAGATTTTCTTCATTGCTCATGCGGAAATGCCCAACGCCTTTTAAGTCGAATGAATCGGTAAGCATTTCATTCCAGAAGGTCTTAGGCCTGTAATGAAAAAGCATTTTGAAATATATTTTTAAATTTTTAAAAGCCATAATTTATATCGTAATATCATTTATTTAATCTCAATTTTATATTGCGGGTCAAAAGCCTGGGCCAGCCACGGGAGCTGGACAAATATCAGAATAATAAACACGATCATTAAAAGAAAACAAAGCAAGACTAGTTTCTTTTGTTTATAAAGCGTTTCGGGATATTGCACAGGACTATCATGCAGGAACCCTATTCTCATGTATTCGCTGATAAGCGCCGCAAGAATTGGGATAAGCAGAATGAACTCAAACCTGTACCTGATCAAAAATACCGCAGATGTAAAAGAAAAAAGGGAAGCATAGAAAATAGTGCTTATGAGCAGTTTACTTTCTGTGTACTTGCTGAGCGATTTGCGGTATATCTTAATAGTGTTATGATCTGCTATAAACCTGATCTCGCCAAATCTCTTTGTAGCCATAAAAAATGCGCCTATCATCCAGTAAGCGACAATGATAGATAATGGCGGAAGAACTGTATTGGAAATTATGAACCATCCAAGAACCAGTCTGATTGGATTATTTATCGATTCGCTTATCACATCAAGATACACAATGTCTTTTGTCCTTATGGGACGCACATTATAGAAGAAACCCATAACAAGCAGAAACGCGTTAGCATAAAAGAAATATAGATTGATCTGGTATGACAGCGCCAGTCCTGCAACAACCAATATTGCATATTGAAGATAAGCAAACTTCGGTTTTATAAGTCCCGCCGCAGCCGGCCTGTCTTTCTTTACAGGATGCTCCCTGTCAAACGGCGCATCGAGCAGCTCATTAATTGTATAATTGGCGGATGCAATTAAACAGGTAGCGAAAATTCCTATCAGTATCCTGATAAGTAAAGTCAGGTCAAAATGTACATTTGTAAACAGAAGCGCCAGAGCCATGCCGGGAATCATGAATACATTTTTGAACCAATGGTCAGGTCTTGCTATTCTTATGTAATTAATCATCAGTTATTAACAATATTATTCAATATGTATTTTCTGGCGCCATTCAGCGATAAGCTTGAAGGATGTGTTCCCGCAGAGGAAAATAATTTCTTCGGCAATAAAAATGTCTGCATTTCAACATTTGCCGCTCCTTCCAGGTCTAAAGCAACTCTATCGCCAATAAAAAGAATATTTTCGGGATCAAGTTTTAGCTTCTCAGCTACCTTAAGAAACCCCCTCTTGTTCGGCTTAAATGCGTTTACGTCGCTATCTACTGAACTTACAAACCCGTCAATATAATCATATACACCCATTACTTTACATTTTTCATGACAGGGATAATCCGAAAAGACCCCTATCCTGATCTCCTTTTTTTTTAACTGCGAAAAAACATCATTAAGGCCGTTTCGTTTGCAAAACGGGATGAGACCCAGCGGTTTCTTGTATATCCAGTAATCTACCACCGACTTGACTTTTTCTTTACTCTCGCCTGTCATTTTGCATGTCATATCAATCTGCAACTCAGAAACATTATCATGTTCCTTTTCATCTTTTCTTATTTCTTCAAGCGCTTTTCTGAATGATGAAATGATCTTTATCGCTTTCATAGTGCTCGGAAAGAAAAAAATCAATCTTGCAACAAGCTCAAATCCAATGATTGTTCTGAGCATAGTCTGTGAATACATAGTGCCGTCGATATCGAAAACAACGCCTTTTATCGGCTTCAAAACATCCTCTTATTCTTAAATGTAATAACGCCGATTGATGCAAGCGTTAATAACAACGTAAATAACGAAACTTTCGAATAAGTATTGTATTTATCTGAATCATAAACAAGCCTTATCGTGTGATGTCCCTTTTCGACGTAAACTGAACGCAGGCTGTAATCCGTTCTAAATATTTCGTTCTCTTTATCGTCAATATATGCTTTCCATTCGGGGTAATATATCTCGCTCAAAAACAAAAATCCATTCTCGCTTGTTTCAACATCTAAGGTGATCTTATTCAAATCGTATTCGGTAATATTCACTTTATTTGCAACACTTTCCGAATCCTTTAGTGCGGGAATATTCATGCCCGGCGGTTGTTTCTCTATCACTATCGTTTTTCTGTAATCAAATTCATTACTCTGCATATAATTCTTAATATCCTCTTCGCCGGAAATTACTTTTACTCTGTAAAACATTTTCGCCCGCGGCAGGTAAGTTTCACTTGGAACAAGCCCCATTTGCTTTTTAGCATTATCTACTTTTATCCTGTACTTAACGTTCATTAAGTCATATGACTGAGTACTGTTAGAATCAGGCTTGTTAGGCGGGAAAGTACGCTCTAATTTAAGCACGTTAATGCCTTCCAGCAATTGAATTCTGTCCAAGGCTCCCTGGTAGCGCTGGAAAAGCATGTTGCCGCCATCGCGCATGTTAATCCTGAATACCTCCGATTTGCCTTCTTCCTTCATCCTGCTTATAAGGCTGGCGTTCTGTTTGTACATATCGGCGGGATTAGAACTCCCGTTATTCTGGTTGAATGCGAATAAGTATATATCAAGAAGTATAATTGCTGTTAGCGTTACGGAAAAAATATTTATATTAACTTTATCATTCATGTAAAGATACAACGCTCCAATATAGAGAGCCGCAAGGACAAAAAATAAATTAACCTGCGATGCGATCCATGAATTTATTTCCGGATTTGCAGCAAGAGGAAAAATAGACTTAAACGTACCGGCGTTTCCCATAATAAATAAAAGAAGCGCTATCGAGCCAAGTATCAGCAAATATTTATTTGAAAAATATGCAGCGAATTTCTTTTTATCAGTCATCAACGCATTGAGCGAGTAAGATGCAAGCAGCGCAAAAACAAAAACAAAAATGAACATGCCGTGCGCGGGATTACGGAACTTGTTGAACAGCGGCACATAATCGAAAAACAGCTTATGCAGGAAGAAATTACCTCCAAAACCAAACAATAAAGCTAATATTGCGGATATAGACAGAAACAGAACCGGTAATCCGGTTATCTTTTTTTGATATGCCATTCGAATGGCAGGGATGAGAAGGATCAGCGCTAACAAAGTGACATATGTTGTCGATACTGTATACATCCATGCGCCTTCCTGGTGGCCGCCGCTTTTCTGGACGCTCCAATATGTCAGTTCCTTCGAATCCTGGTTCCAGTTAAAAGTGCCGAATATCTTTGGCACAAGCATTGTCAGCAGATCATACGGATGCATTGAGCCCTGCTTGGCGAAGTCGTAACCGATATTCGTTCTTTCGGTGTTCTGCGAAAATTCATTTGTTAATGTAAGCTGGATAGATGCTGTTCCAAATGCAATCACACAAAATATTGCAAATGCCCCGATAGATTTTTTGATAAAGCTAAAGTCTTTTGTTTTATATCTTGAATAGATCCTTTGCAGTATCAGGGCGCCCATAAAGATCATGATGAAAAAATACGACTGCGGGTAACCTGCAAAAATACATACCGCCATTACAAGCCCGTTTATAAGGACATAATTCCATTTCCCTGTATTTTCAAACTTAAGAAAGAGCAGATAAATAAGCGGCAGCCACATTGCTGTTTCGAGTATATTCATATGTATAACATGCAATATGGTAAAGCTAGAAAACGAGAACATGAGCGCAAATATCAGCGATGCAAAGTTATTGAACTTTAATTCTTTGCCAAGGAAATAAGTGGAAACTGAAACTATGAGGAAATGAATCAAAACTGCGATCTGCACTACCAAGGGCGAAAGCATATCGCCGGAGACAAAATATTTCAGAAGATAAGTGATTGGATAGAATATCGCAATTTGCGGGTCGGCTAAAAAAGGCATTCCGCCGAATGAATACGGGTTCCAGAACGGCATGATGCCCTTTGCCAGCGAAACAGCCGCCAGTACTTTACCCGGATAATAAACGTAAGGGAAGTCGTCATAAAGCCAAGAAGCGCCGGTCAGAAGATTTCTGAACAGAATTATCCAGAATCCAAGCAGCACAAGCAAACACTTCCACGTACTGAAAAAAATATTGATATCTTTTGCAGGTACGGAACTTTTATTAGATTCCTTTTTTTTCAAAAAACTTTGTTTGAGTTTAACAATCTAAGATTATTTTTACCTGAATGGTTTTTAGAGCAAAACCTGACAGGTTTTAAAAACGTGTCAGGTTTGAAATTTAAATCGTGGAACGACTATTTCTTAAGCGATTCAATCTTCGCTTTTATATCCGGATTATTCGGCGAGAGCCTGTCTATCTGGTAAAGCACGTCAAGAGCTTTAAGCTTATCGCCCCGGGTATCATAAATATCAAGTAATATTCTGTACGGATTATAATACGATTTAATATCGTTCGGATTGCGTTTCATCTCTTTCTGCGCGGCGTCTTCCACTTCGACGGATAACTCATCGAACTTACTCTTATTGCCTATCTTATAATACAAAGTAGCCGCATCGTATTCTATCCTGTAATCCATTGGGATAACTTTTCTCGGCAGATTTGATTCCATCTTATCCAATACTTCGCCTGCTTTAACCGAGTCCTGGTCGTCAAAATACGCGTGCGCAAGCGTCAGATATTGTGACCTGTAATTCTGAACTATATTAACGTGAACCTGATCAAAGAAAATATCGGGATTGTTGAAGCTTCTGAAAAAATATCCATCCTGCGGCGTTTTAGAAACAGCAGACGGCGTCTTTAAAAAGTTGGCTGACATCTTGTCTTTGTCTACCCTGAATTGTTCAGGCGCCGCGGGCTTATACGGAACAATTCTTTTACCCATGCCTTCGCTGACCAGGAATTCATCAAGCCCAATGTAATTATCTGCCCCAACCGTGGCTGAAAAATAAATTGGCCTTTGCCAGTTGTTAGTCTTTACGATGTCATATATCATCATGTCCTGTATCTTTATAGCTTTTATGTTCCCGGTTGCAACCCAGGTGTAAGGCATTTTCCACGAAAGCTTATCAGGCGTTTCATTATTCTTTTTCATATCGACAGGATATGCCTCCGGCGGCACGCTTACGCTTACAACTTTATAATCACCCCATGAAGTATTCTGCAGCTGATCGATTTGAACATCGGTATAACTGATGGGCACCTTTTTGGAACCATAAGGAGATTCGTTCTTCATCTCCTTTATATACCAGTTTGTGTTTATAAGGCTAAGGTTAACAACTCTCACATCTGTCCTTATGCCTTCGACTGCCTGTAAATACCAAAGAGGGAAGGTATCGTTATCTCCGTTGGTGAAAAGTATCGCGTCTTTATCAAGTCCCTGTAATAAGTTATACGCATAATCATACGGCACATAATTATCATGCCTGTTATTATAATGGAAGTTTACTCTCGCCATGTTTACGGGAACTGCTGCAAAACCAAATAATAAAAATACAACTCCGGCGGTTTTCATCGCCTGCGAGTTTTTTATATTATCTTTGATCAGCTCCAGAATTCCCATCACGCCAAGGCCTATCCACAATGAGAATACGAAGAACGCTCCCTCGTAAAAATAATCTCGTTCCCTAGGCTGCGCATCCTGCTGCCGCTGGAATAAAGCGGTTAGTACGCCCATCAGGACAAACATCCACAGGAATGTGAGTCCAAGCTTCCAGTCTTTCCGGAAATGGTAGAACAATCCAAATAATCCAATGAGGAAAGGTATGCCGTAAAACTTGCTCCAGTCGATCCCTTTATCCATATCGTAGCCTGCCCGGCCAATGTACTGCCAGCCCAGGTAGCGGTTGAACATGTGATTTATCTGGTATCGCCAGAGGAAATCCATATCGCTTGAATAATTTGACCATGTTCTTTTATGCATCGGTTCCTGAGAATATCTTCTGGGCCAGAACGGCGCATCGCCGTACTGTTCGCGGCCAAGATAGGAAACTAATGTCGGAATATCTCTAGGATCGTTTTCATTTATAGGAAGGTTATCAACTTTTGCTCTGATTAAAACAGTAGTGTAAACGGAATAACCGGTGAAGATCAAAAACACTGATATAAAAGCCAGCGACAATGCGCGTTTGTTTTTATTATATGCCCAAAAAGTTCCGTAAAGCAAAACGGGTATTACGAGCGCCGCTAAAAAAGTTACCACACCGCTATGTGTAGTTTTGAAAAGATTTATACTTCCGCCAAGCCAGTTTGGGTACCAGATCACTATTACAGGATAAACCAGCACAAATGCCGCGCATGTAACTGCCATAGCGATTATAAAATTCTTCCTGCTGTATTCATATTTTCTGAAATAAACCATCATGCCGCCGACTAAAATCACCTGTACAACAAGCAAATGAATTCCTAATGCAAGCCCCACAATGAACGCAACCAGCAGCAAATATCTTTCGCTGTATTTTTCGTCGGCTTTTTCCCACCAAACCATCAATAGCCAAACACATAAACCAATCAGCATCGTTCCGAATGCATACACCTCAGCTTCAAGCGCGTTAAACCAGAACGAATCGCAAAACGCATATGAAAGCGCTCCGATTGCGGCGGAACCAAACACCATTACGGCATCCCACCCTGATTTTGGAAATCCGCGCCAGTTCCTTATTACGGATACAATTACCAGGTATAGAAACATTACGGTCAAACCCGAGCTTAATGCAGAAATTGCGTTAATACGCGAGGCGGCATTAGAGCCTATAGGCAGTATAGTCGCAATTTTGCCAACAAGCGTCCAGAGCGGAGCGCCGGGTGGATGAGGCACGGAAAGCGTAAATGCGGAAGCGGCAAATTCTCCGCAATCCCAGAACGAGAGAGTAGGCTGTTTAGTATATAAATAAACTGAAGCTGAAATCAGAAATACTATGGCTCCTGCAATGTAATTGATCTTCTTATAATTCATCCTAAACCTTTAATTTATGGGAATAACAAATATATTTATAATGCCCGTGAGTTTCAATGAATTCTGCAGTATTTGTGCAATTTGCAATGAATTTTTAATCAATTTGCCTCATTTTTAACCAAAAGAAAAGGGCGGTTTAAAACCGCCCTATAACTTATTGTTTTAACAGGTAAAATCCTTATTCTACCAAATTTAGAAACCTGTTTATTTTGTTAAAACCATTTTCTTAGTTTGCACAAAAGTCCCTGCATTTATTCTGTAAAAATAGACGCCGCTGGGCAAGTTTGTCGCGTCAAAATCAACTTTATACGAACCAGGCTGCATACTTTGATTAACCAAATCCCTTATCTTTTGACCAAGTTCATTGTATACTACAATTGAGACAAACGATGCTTTTGGAAGATCAAAATCTATGTTCGTAATTGGATTAAACGGATTTGGATAATTTTGCTTCAAAGCAAAGACTTTGGGAATATTTGTGCTTATAGGTTTAATTCCAATAGGATTTCCTATAAAAATATCATCAAGTTGAACTGCATAGCCGCTGGAGCCAGTTCCATTTGAACAATATCTAAAACCCAGCCATATTGTTTGTCCTGCAAATGCGCCCAAACTGTACTTGTAAAAATTAAACTGTCCGTATGTTGAGCCAACCGGCCAATATATTGAACCTATTTCAGTTGTAAAATCCGGAGGTAATGAATCTACCCCAATCCATATTTGCATACTATCAGAAAAACCTGAACTTCCGCCCGTAGCCCAGAAGCAAATACTGTCATTGGCTGTAATATTTAACCTGCTCGTGACTAACCAACAATCGCCATTTGTAGTAGTATTAGTATTCGTATCAATTGACGAAATCCAGGTTGCTCCGATCGATCTTATAGGACTGTGAGCTTTTGATAATGCAGTTGCCAGCCCGTCTAATACTCTTCCGGTATCTCTTACCATCCAACTACTTAATGGATCAATAGGGAAAGGCGCATTGTTAAACGTTGTCCAGCCCGGCGGCAATTGGGTCGAATCATAACTTTCAAAATTTTCGTTTATCTGGGATTGTGATATTGCTAATTGACTTAGAATAATTAAAAATGAAATAGTAAAAAATAATTTTTTCATTTTTCCCTTCCTTTAGTTTTAAAAATTGGATTGAATAAAATATAATAAGTTTAATCAAATAAAAAAACATAAATTTAATGAAAAAGTATTGAGCATAAAGAACTCCTCAGAATGAAGCTCACATATCATGTTTTATGGAAAGGCTCAATTTTCAAATCCATCTTTATTTTTAGATTGTAAGCCAATCAACATATAGATAAATTTGTATATTAATTAAATAAGAAGCTGAAAAAACAATGAAAATCATCACAGGCGGGGCAGGATTCATAGGGAGCGCTATTTGCTGGCG
>Ga0265339_10002131_pt1 | contig 14425 bp, 11 predicted proteins | sample 4CB219metaG_FD_202085 | JGI IMG/M metagenome (GOLD analysis project Ga0265339, IMG submission 202085) | Rhizosphere microbial communities from Carex aquatilis grown in University of Washington, Seatle, WA, United States - 4-CB2-19 metaG | ecosystem: Host-associated > Plants > Roots >...
CACCGCGACCGGCAACAGGGACATCATCACCATCGAGCACATGCGCGCGATGAAGGACCGCGCCATCGTCTGCAACATCGGCCATTTCGACAACGAGATCCAGGTCGCCAGTCTGCGCAATCTGAAATGGACCAACATCAAGCCGCAGGTCGACGAGATCGAGTTTCCCGACAAGCACCGCATCATCCTGTTGTCGGAAGGCCGCCTGGTGAATCTCGGCAACGCCATGGGCCATCCGTCCTTCGTGATGTCGGCCTCCTTCACCAACCAGACGCTGGCGCAGATCGAGCTGTTCGCCAACCAGGGCAAGTACGCCAAGAAGGTCTACGTGCTGCCGAAGACGCTGGACGAGAAGGTGGCGCGGCTGCATCTGGCCAAGATCGGCGTCAAGCTGACGGAGCTGCGCAAGGACCAGGCCGACTATATCGGCGTCAAGCCGGAAGGCCCGTACAAGTCGGACCATTACCGGTATTAAGATTTCGCGCGCAGGGAGCGCGCACCGTTCCCTCGCGGCGCGAAAATCGTTGTTGCTTTCGTCATGGCCGGGCTTGTCCCGGCCATCCACGTTTTTGTTGCACAGTCATTCTTACACGGTCATTCTGGGATGGTCCGAAGGACCAGACCCGGAATCTCGAGATTCTCAGGTGCGCAATTTGCGCACCATAGCTCGCTCGCACTCGCGGCCCGGAATGAGGGGGCCCTGGCTTGCTCAAAGCGCCGAAGGCTGGATACGGCCGGTTGAAGCGCCTATAAATTCCCATAAATCAAAACGGGGAAGGGGCCGGCCGTGATCTGGCGTGCGGTGGCCGGCAATTGCGGAGAACGCGATGTCAGCAGAACATTTCGACGTCCTCATCGTCGGCGCCGGGCTGTCCGGCGTCGGCGCGGCTTACCACCTGCGGCACAAATGCCCGCACAAGAGCTTTGTGATCCTCGAGGGGCGCGATTGCATCGGCGGCACCTGGGATTTGTTCCGCTATCCCGGCGTCCGCTCCGACAGCGACATGTTCACGCTCGGCTATTCGTTCAAGCCGTGGACCGAGCCGAAGGCGATCGCGGATGGCCCGCGCATCCTCAACTACATTCGCGAGACCGCGGCCGAGAATGGCATCGACAGCAAGATCCGCTTTCGTCATCGGGTGAAGCGCGCGTCGTGGTCGACGCCTGAGGCGCGGTGGACGGTAGAGGTCGAGCGCGACACAGGCGAGGGCGCAACGGAAATCGTGCGCTTCACCTGCAATTTCCTGTTCTCATGCGCCGGCTACTACAGATACGAGGAAGGCTATCTGCCGGAATTCGCCGGAACGAGGGATTTTGCCGGCCGGATCGTGCATCCGCAGAAATGGCCCGAGGACCTCGACTATGCGGGCAAGCGGGTGGTGGTGATCGGCTCTGGCGCGACCGCCGTGACGCTGGTGCCCGAGATGGCCAGGAGCGCCGGCCACGTCACCATGCTGCAGCGCTCGCCGACCTATGTGGTGGCGCGCCCGGCGCAGGATGCGCTCGCCAACAAACTGCGGCGCAACCTGCCGGCGGGCATCGCCTACCAGTTGATCCGCTGGCGCAACGTGGCGTGGGGCATGTATTTCTTCCGGCTCAGCCGGCGCCAGCCCGCGCGCGTCAAGGAGCTGATCCTCGGCGGTGTCAGAATGGCGCTCGGACCCGATTACGACGTCGCGACCCATTTCACGCCGCGCTACAATCCCTGGGACCAGCGGCTGTGCCTGGTGCCTGACGGCGATCTGTTCAAGGCGATCCGGGAAAATCGCGCGTCCGTGGTCACTGGGGACATCGATACCTTCACCAGGAATGGCATCCGGCTGAGGGACGGCAGCGAGCTCGAGGCCGACATCATCGTCACCGCCACCGGTCTCGTCCTGCAGGTGCTGGGCGGCATGGACGTTGCCGTCGACGGCCGCAAGGTCGATTTCGCGCGAACGCTGAACTACAAGGGCATGATGTATTCGGACGTGCCGAACCTCTCCTCCGCCTTGGGCTACACCAACGCATCGTGGACGCTGAAATGCGATCTCACCTGCGAATATGTCTGCCGGCTGATCAACTACATGGATCGCCACGGCTACCGGCAATGCGTCCCGCATAACGGCGATCCCTCGATCAAGGAGCTGCCGTCGCTGGACTTTTCCTCCGGCTATGTGCAGCGCTCGATCGCGAAACTGCCGAAGCAGGGTTCAAGACGGCCGTGGCGGCTGTACCAGAACTACGCGCTCGACATCCTCTCCCTGCGCTTCGGCAAGATCAATGACGGCGTGATGCAGTATTCGTAACGGCACCGCGCGCCGGCAATCAGCCCACGCAAAAAGGCCGCGCGCCCAACCTCCGCCGTCATTGCGAGCCAACGGGTCCGCGCGAAGCGCCGCCCGATGACAGGCTCCGCGATGCAATCCAGCTATTGCGCAAGGACAGCCTGGATCGCTTCGTCGCTTCGCTCCTCGCGATGACGTGCCTGGTTGAAGGTATTCCGGCTGCAACTTGGTGGATGTTCAAACCGGCTTGCCGATCGTGACTTTAAGCGTGCCGACGCCGTCAACGCCACATTCGATTCTGTCGCCCGGCGAGAGCGCGGCGACGCCGGCCGGTGTCCCCGTCATGATGATATCGCCGGCGCCGATCTCCACCTGCTGCGAAAGCTTCCAGATGATTTCCGGCACGCTCCAGATCAGTTCGGACAGGTCCCCTTTCTGCCGCTCGGCGCCGTTGACCTGAAGCCAGATTTTCCCTTTCGAGGGATGGCCGATCCTGGACGCCGGCTGCAGCGCGGAGCAGGGCGCGGAATGGTCGAAAGATTTCCCGATCTCCCAGGGCCGTTCCTTCTTGCGTGCCGCCTGCTGCAGGTCGCGCCGCGTGAGGTCGATGCCGACCGCGTAGCCGTAGACATGATCGAGCGCCTTGTCGGCGGGGATGTTCGAGCCCCCGCTCTTCATCGCCACGACCAGTTCGACCTCGTGGTGCAGATCCTTGGTCAGCGGCGGGTAGGGGATCGTGGCGCCATCCTTGTCCAGCATGTCGGCATGCTTGGCGAAGAAAAACGGCGGGTCGCGCTCGTCATTTCCCATCTCGCGGATGTGCTCGAGATAGTTGCGCCCGACGCACCAGATGCGGCGTACCGGAAAGGATTTCGATTCGCCTGCAACCGGAATGGCGGCTTGCGGCAGGGCCGGGATGACGAAGGCTGTGGCGTTCATGTGGGGTGTCTCGGCGGGAGTTGGGAAGGAAATCTGTATTACGCGGTGGCGCTGATCGGCGCCAGGCCGGGATGGCTGACGTCGCGCTGTTGCAGGCGGAAGAACGAGGCGTAACGGCCGCCGCGGCGCAACAAATCGTCATGGCGGCCGCGTTCGACGATTTCGCCAGCCTCGACCACCAGGATGGCGTCGGCATGCATGATGGTGTGCAGGCGATGCGCAATCACGATGGTGGTGCGGTTCCGGCAGAGGTGCTCGATCGCTTCCTGCACCTGTTTTTCGGACTCGGAATCGAGCGCCGCGGTCGCTTCGTCGAGCAGGATGATCGGGGCGTTCTTGATCAGCGCGCGGGCCACCGCAATGCGCTGCCGCTGACCGCCCGATAGTTGCGTGCCATGCTCGCCGACCGGCGTATCGTAGCCGAGCGGGAAGCTCATGATGAATTCGTGCGCGCAGGCGGCCTTGGCGGCCTCGACGATCTCGGCCTCGGTCGCCCCCGGTTTGCCGAATGCGATGTTGGCGCGGATGGTGTCGCGGAACAGATAGACGTCCTGGCCGACATAGGCGGTCTGCCGGCGCAGCGATCGCCGCGACACCGAAGAGATCGATTGCCCGTCGATTGTGATGTCGCCCTCGCTCACCTCGTAGAAGCGCAGCAGCAACGCCAGCACCGTCGATTTGCCGCCACCGGAGGGACCGACCAGCGCGGTGACCTTGCCCGGCTCGGCGACGAAGCTGACCCGGTTGAGCACGGGCTCGCCGGCACGATAGGCGAAGCTGACATCGCGCAGTTCGACCCGGGAGTCGGTGAGTTTCAGCGACGGCTTATCGTCGTCGGATAATTCGCTCGCCGGGCTGTCGACGACCTCCAGCAGCATGCGCGCGCCGACCAGATTGCTGTTCAGCTCGATGTTGAGCCGCGCCAGGCGCTTGGCCGGCTCATAGGCCATCAGGAACGCGGTCAGGAAGGAGAAGAACTGACCGGGCGTCGCCCCGAGCGCGACCACGCTGTAGCCGCCATACATCAGACCGCCGGCCACCGCGAAGCCGCCGAGCGTCTCCATCAGCGGGCTCGAGCGGTTGGAGACCCGCGCCATCTTGTTGGCGTTGCGCTCCACCGCGGTGATGCTCTCGTCGATGCGCGCGCGCATGGTCTCTTCGAGCGTGAACGCCTTCACGGTCCGGATGCCCTGCAGCGATTCTTGCATGGTCTCGAGGATGTCGGCGGTGCCGGTGAACTGGGTATAGGCAAGGCCCTTGATCCGCTTCACCAGCTTGCGCAGCACCAGCATGGCCGGAGGCGCCACCAGAAATCCCAGCAGCGCCATGAAGGGATCCTGCGTCACCATGACCACGACGAGGCCAATGAGCATCAGAAGGTCGCGGCCGATGGCGTTGATCAGGAGATTGAGGACCTGCGTGACGGAGTTCGCGCCCGCGGTGAGGCGCGCGAGAAATTCGGACGAATGCCGCTCGGAGAAGAAACCGACGCTTTCGCTCATCAGCTTGGCGAACAGCCGGCGCTGGTTGTTGGCGAGGATGGCGTTCCCGATCTTCGATAGAATCACGGTCTGGCCGTAGGTCGACGCGCCCTTGACGATGAACAGGAGCACGGTCACTCCCGACAGCACCGCGATGCCCGGAATGTTCTTTTCGACATAGGCCTGGTTGATGACCTGGCCGAGGATGTAGGCGGAGAGCGCGGTTGCGCCCGCCGATATTCCCATCAAAACGAACGCCGTGAGATAGCGCCGCCAGTAGGCGATCCCCTGTTCCGCGATCAGGCGGCGAATCAGGATTGCGGCGCCATAGGGGTCATCAGTGATCTTTTTCGGAAAATCTGCCATCCGCGCTCCCTGACGGCGCTGGGCGGCCACTGCCCGCGCGTCTGACGCATGCGGCTTCCTTGCCCGCTATATCCGGGTTTTTCAAGCCCATTTAAAGGCTTGCGCAATGGCGGATTTCAGGCGGAGGCGGCGCTTCGCGCGTCGTCCTGGCGCTCGCGCAGGAGTTTCTCCTCCCAGGCCAGCGCGTGGGAGGCGATGATGTCGAGATCATCGTAGCACGGGGTCCAGTCCAGCGTCGCGCGGATGCGGGTGGTGTCGGCCACCATGGTCATGATGTCGCCGGGGCGCCGCGGCGCATACTGAACCGCGAAATTGCGCCCCGAGACGCGCCGCACCGCGTCGATGGTCTCCAGCACGGAATAGCCGCGGCCGTAACCGCAGTTCAAGGTCACCGAGGCTCCGCCGCCGCTGAGATAGGACAGCGCGGCCCGATGCGCTTCGGCGAGATCGCTGACGTGAATGAAATCACGGATGCAACTCCCGTCCTGCGTCGGGTAATCGGTGCCGAACACGTCGACCTTGACGCGTTGTCCGGTTGCCGCCTCGACCGCGACCTTGAGCAGATGCGTTGCGCCGACCGTCGCCAGCCCGATGCGTGCCAACGGGTCGGCGCCGGCGACGTTGAAATAGCGCAGCACGACGTAGCTCATGCCGTGCGCGGAGGCGACGTCATGCAGCATGATCTCGGTCATCAGCTTCGAGGAGCCATAAGGCGACAGCGGTCTCGTCGGCGCATGTTCCGGCACCGGCACCTGATCGGGGTTGCCGTAGACGGCGGCGGTGGAGGAAAAGATGAAGCGGTTGACGCCGCCCTTCACCGCCGCGTTGAGCAGGCTGCGGGTCGTCATGGTGTTGTTGCGGTAATAGGCGAGCGGATCGCGTATCGACTCCGGCACCACCACCGAGCCAGCGAAATGGATGATGCTCTCCACGCCATGCTGGCTGATGACGCCCTCGACGAGGTTCTCGTCGCCGGCGTCGCCGATGAACAGCGGCACGCCCTCAGGCACGAAGGCGGAGAAGCCGGTGGAGAGATCGTCGATCACGACGACGCCTTCGTTCGCGTCACGAAGCGCACGAACCATGTGACTGCCGATATAGCCGGCGCCGCCGGTCACAAGCACGGTCATTGTCAATCCCGTTTGTCGATACCCTAAAGCGCGATGATTTCAGGTTGAATCGCCATCGCGCTTTAGCCTTTTGTTTGCGTATGATCTTTTCGGAAAACCGCTACACACTTTTCCGGATCATGCGCCAGCGACGCTAGCCGGATCGCAGTGAAGAGGGGGTTTCGCTCCAGGTCGAACTGGCCACCATGCTTAATGTTGCGTATAGGGACTCCATAAAAATGGAGACGACGACAAATTGGCCGCTGATCTGCAGCTGATCGTGCCGAACCTGCACAGGCGATATTCGGGCGTGACCGCAACCAACCGGATGGTGGCGCCGAAACTCGCCATCCGTTTTCGCGCCGCCTGGTTCGGCTCCGATCGCCCGGAGGGGATCGCACGGCTTTCGGTCGCCGATCTTGTGCGACTGTGGCGCCGCCCCGCGCCGCTGATCTGGCACGCGCGGCGCAACAACGAGATGATCGTCGGCGTGCTGCTGCGCGCGCTGGGCTGGCCGCTGAAGCTCGTGTTCACGTCCGCGGCGCAACGCCACCACACCTGGATCACGCGCTGGCTGATTACGCGAATGGATGCGATCATCGCAACCAGCGATATCTCGGCGTCCTACGTCAAGCGTGCATCGATCGTCATCACGCACGGCGTCGACACCAACGTCTATGCGCCGCCCCCCGATCGCGCCGCAGCGTTTACGGAAAGCGGACTGCCCGGGCGCTATGCGATCGGCTGTTTCGGCCGGGTGCGCGCACAGAAGGGCAGTGACGTCTTCGTGGAGGCGATGTGCCAATTGCTGCCGCGCTATCCGGATTTCACCGCCGTCATGGTCGGGGCGATCACGCCCGAGCAGCTGGCGTTTGCCGGCGAGCTGAGGCGGCGGATCGAGACCGCGGGGCTCAAGTCGCGCATCGTCATTACCGGCGAGCTGCCGATCGAGGAGGTGCAGCGCTGGTACCGGCGCCTGACGATCTATGCCTTCACCTCGCGCAATGAAGGTTTCGGATTGACCTTGATCGAGGCGATGTCGGCAGGCGCCGCGCTCGTCGCCTCGCGCGCAGGCGCCGCCGAGCTTGTGGTGGAGGACGGCGTGACCGGCGTGCTGATGCCGCCGGGAGACGTCGAGGCGCTGGTCGCGGCATTGGAGCCGCTGTTGCGCGATCCGCAATCCGCAACCGCGATGGGCATACGCGCGCGGCAACGCGTGGTGGAGAAGTTCAGCCTGGATGTCGAGGCGGACAGGATTGCGGGCGTCTATCGCACGCTCGTCTGAGCCAGCACGTCGGCGACAAAGGCATCGAGATCGCCGCCGCTGAACAGGAAGCCCGGCAACCCGGCGGCCTGGGCGGCATCGAGATCGGTCGGCCGGTCGCCGATCACGAAGCTTCCTTGGCGGCGGACCGGCCAATGCTCCATCAGATCGTGGATCATGCCGGGCGCCGGCTTGCGCCAATGATGGTCTTCGAGATAGCCGGCGACCGTCCCGTCCGGATGATGCGGGCAATAGCGGACATCGTCGATGACGGCGCCTTGCGTGGCGAGTTCGGTGCGCATCCAGTCGTGCAGGGAGTTGACGTCGTCCTCGCTGAAGAATCCGCGCGCCACCCCCGACTGGTTGGTGAAGAAGAACACGAAATAGCCGGCCTGGTTGAGCCGTCGGATCGCTTGCGCCGTGTTCGGCATCCAACGGATCCGCTCTTTGCTGCCCATGTAGCCGTCGTCATGGTTGACGACCCCATCGCGATCAAGGAAAGCGGCGGGCTTCTGCACGGCTTCGGCGCCGCTCATTTGCGCGGATGATCGGCCATCAGCGTCTGCTCGATCGCGTCGCAAATGCCGTGGCCGACGGCCAGATGAATCTGCTGGATGACCGGCGTGTCGTCGCTGGGTGCAACCAGCAGGTGATCGCAGACGACGCCCATGGCCGCGCCCTTGCTGCCGGTCAGGCCGATGGTGATCACTCCGTGTTCGTGCGCGGTGCGCAACGCCGCCAGGATGTTCGGCGAACGTCCCGAGGTCGACAGCACCAGCAGCACGTCGCCGCGACGGCCGAGGCCCGCGACCTGACGGGCAAACACATGCTCGAAGGTGTAGTCATTGGCGATCGCGGTCAGCGCCGAGGTGTCGGTGGTCAGCGCGATCGCGGCATAAGCCGGCCGGTCCTTCTTGTAGCGGCCGACGATCTCGGCGGCGATGTGTTGGGCATCTGCGGCGCTGCCGCCGTTGCCCGCGATCAGCAGCTTGTGGCCGGCGCGCAGCGCCGCGACGATGGTTTCGGTGATCTTGCCCGCCGCGGCGAGCATCGCCGTATCCTGCACGGCCCGCTGCAGCCCCGCCAGCGACTGCTTCAAATGGGCTTCGATCAGGCTTTTCGATTGTTCGCTCAAGGTGCACCTGGCTGCGAGATTCAGGTCCTGAGTAATGCTGGCGCCGCGGCTTCGCAAGCGCCTCGATGGTCAATGGGCGGCGCCTGCCGCTGCCTCGTTCAGGACGCGCTCGGCGATCGCGACCACGTCGGAAGCCGGGATGTCCCGCATGCAACGGTGGTCGTTCATGCGGCAGACCGGGCGGTGGCAGTGCTGGCAGGAGAGGCTGGTCCTGGCCTGGACGGTCGCCGCCAGTCCGTTCAGCGGTGCCCAATGATAGGGACTGGTGGGCCCAAAAATCCCGATGGTCGGCGTGCCCACGGCGGCGGCGACATGCATCAATCCGGAATCGTTCGAGATCGCGACGCTCGCCGCCGCCATCGCCAGGATACCGTTGCGCAAATCGGTGCCGGTAAGATCGCGGACTCCTTGACCGCCGGCCGCGACGATCTCGGTGGCCAGTGCCCTCTCGCCGGGGCCGCCGACCACCCAGACGTCAAGCCCTCTTTCGGCGAGCAGCTTCGCGGCTTGCGGATAATAGGGCCAGCGTTTGGAAGCGCCGACCGAGCCCGGTGCCAGCGCAATGGTCCGGCCAGCGCCGAGCCCGTTGGATTGCCGCCAGCGCAGCGCCTCATCGGCGGGCACCTTCAGTTGCGGCACCGGCCAGTTCGGGGGCAGGGGGGCTCCTTCCGGCAAAGCCAAAGCAGCGTTCTTGTCGATAAAGCGGGGCAGGGCTTTCTCGCCCCAGCGCCAGCGGTTGATCAGGCCGAACCGGGCCTCGCCGACAAAGCCGATTCGCTCGGGAATACCGGCCAGCGCCGGCGCAATGGCTGATTTCCAGGTCCGGGGCATGACGAATGCCGTCCGGTAACCCTTCGCCTTCAGCAGGGTGGCCAAGCTCCATTGCCTTGCCAATGCAAGCCGGCTGCGCGGCAGATCCCAGACGATTCCGGCACGCACGCCCGGCATGTAATCGACCAACGGCGCGCATAGCGATGTCGTCAGCAGGTCGATCGGACGATTCGGCCAGCGCTGCTTCAAAACCTGCACCACGGTGTGGCCGCGCACGAAGTCGCCGATCCACATATAGGGAATGATCAGGATCGGGCTGGTGTCACCGGTATCCTCGGCCTGTCCCGAATATATTGAACCTTTATTCATTCTTTAAGGGGCCTGACCGCTCATTTGGGCGGGGGTCCTGTCGGTAACTGCTCTCCATCGGAAGGTAAAGACGCCTCTCTGACGCATTGCCGCCTTCACCGGGGCCTAAGAGCCCAAGTTGCCTGCCGGCTGATAGTCAGGCAAAGCTGGCCTCGCAGGATCAAGACTTTAGGGAACGGAATGTTGCTGGTGACCGGCGGTGCCGGTTTTATCGGATCGAATGTCGTGGCCGCGCTCAATGAGGCCGGCCGAGCCGACGTCGCGGTTTGCGATGTGCTCGGCCACGAGGGCAAGTGGCGCAACCTTGCCAAGCGCCAGCTTGCCGATTTCGTGCCGCCAATGGAACTGGATGATTGGCTGAAGGGCCGGCGGCTCGATGCCATCATTCATCTCGGCGCGATTTCGGACACCACCGCAACCGACGGCGACCTGGTCATGGAGACCAACTTTCGCCTGTCGATGCGGCTGCTCGACTGGTGTACGGCCACGTCCACCCCGCTGATCTACGCGTCGTCGGCCGCGACCTATGGCGATGGCGCCCTGGGCTTCGGCGACGATTGGTCGATGGCCGCGCTGAAGAAGCTTCGCCCGATGAACTTGTACGGGTGGAGCAAGCACCTGTTCGACATGGCGGTGGTGGCGCGCTTCGAACGGGGCGAGAAACTGCCGCCGCAGTGGGTGGGACTGAAGTTTTTCAACGTGTTCGGGCCCAATGAATACCACAAGGGCGCCATGATGAGCGTCCTGACGCGGCGTTTCGACGACATCAGGCAGGGGCGCAGCGTGCAACTGTTCAAATCCCGCCGCGACGGCATCGCCGACGGCGATCAACGGCGGGACTTCATCTATGTCGATGACGCGGTGCGGGTGGTGATGTGGCTGCTCGCGACGCCATCCGTCTCCGGCATCTTCAATGTCGGGACCGGCAAGGCGCGCAGTTTCAAGGATCTGATGCTCTCGGCCTATTCCGCTCTCGGTCTCACTCCGAATATCCAATATATCGATATGCCCGAGGCGATTCGCGGCAGCTACCAGTATTTCACCCAAAGCGAGGTCGATCGGCTGTGCGGTGCCGGCTATAACGGCGGCTTCACCGTGCTGGAAGACGCGGTCGGCCTTTACGTCCGGGGCTATCTTGAGTCCGCCGATCGTTTCCGCTGAACACGCAACACAACGGAACCAGATGTTCGATTTTGACGCCTTGTCGCACGCGATCTCCCGCCAGACGGTGCTGTGCGTCGGCGATCTCATGCTCGACGAATTCGTCTATGGCGAAGTCTCGCGGATTTCGCCGGAGGCGCCCGCGCCGGTGATCGCGATCCAGCGCAGCGAGACCAACGTCGGCGGGGCCGGCAACGTCGCGCGCAATATCGCAGCCCTCGGCGCGCGCTGCATCTTCGTCGGCCTGATCGGCGAGGACGCGGCAGGGACGCAACTCAAGGCGGAACTCGAGCGCGAAAACACGATCGAAGGCCTCCTGATCTGCGACCCCGCGCGGCCGACGACGCGCAAGGTGCGCTTCGTATCCGAGCATTTTTCCACTCACATGCTGCGAGCGGATTGGGAACTGGCTTCGCCGGTCGCGGCCGATATCGAGCAGAAGCTGATCGATGCCATCCTGCCGCAGGTTCGCCGCGCGGATATCGTCCTGTTGTCGGACTATGCCAAGGGCGTGCTGACCGCGCGCGTCATCCGCAACGTCATCGACGCCGCGCGCAAGCTCGGCAAGCGGGTGATCGTCGATCCCAAGAGCGCCAATTTCGCGATCTATCGCGGCGCGACCCTGCTTACGCCCAATCGCAAGGAATTCGCCGAGGCGACGCGTAGCCGCGCCGACACCGAGATCAGCATCGCTCAAGCCGCGCAGGACGCGATGCAGCTTGCCGACTGCGAAGCCATCCTGGTGACGCAGAGCGAGCACGGCATGACGCTGGTGCCGCGCGGGGGCCAGCCGATTCACGTGCCTGCATATCCGGTGAAGGCGCGCGACGTATCGGGTGCGGGCGATACCGTCGCGGCGGTGCTCGCCGCGGCGCTTGCGGCGGACGCAGATTGGGAGACGGCATTGCGGATGGCGAACGCCGCAGCCGCCGTCGCGGTCGGCAAGAAGGGCACCGCCAGCGTGACCTCCGCCGAGCTGCGGCGAAAAATCCTGCCGCATGCGTCGCTCGCGGCCGAAGACAAGATCGTGCCCGTGGGCGGCGATCTCAGGATTCATCTCGACGACTGGCGCAGGCAGGGTCTGCGGATCGGTTTCACCAACGGCTGTTTCGACATCCTGCATCCCGGCCACGTCAAGGTCCTGACGGCTGCACGCGGCGCCTGCGACCGGTTGGTCGTCGGTCTCAACAGCGACGCTTCGGTGCGCCGGCTGAAGGGCGAGGGACGACCCGTGCAGGATGAGAGCGCGCGCGCCGAGGTGCTTGCGGCGCTGGAGGCCGTCGATCTCGTCGCGATTTTTGCGGAAGATACGCCGATCAGGCTGATCACCCAGATCAAGCCGAGCGTGCTGGTGAAGGGGGGCGACTATACGCGCGAGCAGGTAGTCGGCCGTGAGGTCGTGGAGGCCTGTGGCGGCGCGGTGATGCTGGTCGATATCCTGGCAGGTTTCAGTACGACATCGCTGGTCAATCGCGCCAGGGGAGGCAAGGCGTGACGGCGATAGCCGGACATCCGACGCTGGCAGTCCTGGCCAGGCGCTGGCGCGATCCGGCCGCCTGGATCACCACGGTCGACGTCATCGCGATCCTGCTCGCCTTGTCGCTGCCCTGGTCGACGTCGCTGGTCGCGATCTTCGCGGTTGCGATGCTGCTTGCGATGGTCCCGTTCCTCGACGTCGGTGCGTTTCTGCACACATTGAAACGGCCGATCTGCGCGGCGCCGATTGCGCTGTTTCTGCTGGCCGTGATCGGGACGCTATGGTCAGACGCGCCGTGGGGCGCGCGGCTCTATGGCATCGGCCCGACCGCGAAGCTCATTGTTCTTCCGGTGTTGTTTTATCACTTCGAGCGCTCTCAGCGCGGCCTGTGGGTGTTCATCGCCTTTCTGGTGTCCTGCACGCTGCTGGCGGCAATGTCGTGGGTCGTTGCGTTCGAGCCCGGCCTGACGCTGAAGCCCAGTGAATTCGCCTCACGCGGGATTTTCGTCAAAAATTACATCGACCAGAGCCAGTCATTCACGTTGTGCGCGGTGGCGCTGGCCTATCCCGTCATCATGCTGTTGCGCGCCAACAAGATCTGGCCGGCATTGTTGCTCAGTGCAATCGGGTTGAGTTTCGTGGTCAACATGACGTTCGTGATTGTGTCGCGGACCGCGCTGGTCACCATGCCGGTCATGGCGGCCGTATTCGGCCTGATGCATTTGCGATGGCGCACCAACCTGATCATCGTGTGTGCCGCAATCATCGTCGCCGTCACCGCTTGGGCCGCCTCGCCGGCGCTGGAACGGACGGTTTCGACATTCTCAAGCGACTATCAGCTCTATAAGGAAAAGCGCATTCCCACCTCGATGGGAGAGCGGCTCGAATATTGGAAGTACGCGCTGCGATTTTTTGCCGAAGCCCCGCTGATCGGGCACGGCACCGGATCGTCCAAAGGACTTTTTGAGCAGGCAGCCAGCAGCCCCGGATGGATTGCGGGAGTCAGGGTGTTTCCCAATCCGCACAACCAGACCCTGAACGTCGCGGTGCAGTGGGGCGTGATCGGGATCGTCGTACTCTATGCGATCTGGCTCCTGCACCTGCTGCTGTTTCGAGGCGAGGGTCTGGCGAACTGGATCGGGCTAATGGTCGTGGTACAGAATATCTTCACATCGCTGTTCAATTCCCACCTTTTCGACTTCCATGAAGGGTGGATGTATGTGCTTGGCGTCGGCGTCGCCGGCGGCATGGTACTGAAGGGGCAGGTCGGCTCCAAGACAGAGGCCCGGGGCTCTTGAGGCTCTGGCCGCGCATGTGGGATAAGCAACCAGCATTGTTCGAAGATACGTCACCAAAAAGCCGGATGATTGACCGATTGGCCTGCGCATGACGCGTCTGTCACATCTCACCTTGCGCAACTACATGATCGCTGCCCATGACACGGCAGCGACGGCGCTGGCCCTGTTCGCGGCGTTCTATGTGCGCTTCGAGGGCGGCGAACTGTTTGTCGACCGCTTGCCGCTCCTGTTGCGGATTCTGCCCTATTTCCTCGTTTTCAGCCTCGTCGTTTGCTACGTCTTCAACCTGACCACCACGAAATGGCGTTTCATCTCGCTGCCGGATGCGCTCAACATCCTGCGGGTCGCCACGGTGCTGACGCTGGCGCTTCTGGTGCTGGACTATATTTTTGTCGCGCCCAACGTTCACGGCGCCTTCTTCGCCGGCAAAGTGACCATCGTCCTCTACTGGTTTCTCGAGGTGTCCTTTCTCAGCGCCTTGCGTTTTGCCTATCGCTATTTCCGCTATACCAGGGTGCGCCATCACGCCAAGGCGCAGGATGCGTCGCCAACCCTGCTGGTTGGCCGCACGGCCGATGCCGAGGTTCTGTTGCGCGGCGTCGAAAGCGGCGCGGTCAAGCGGATCTGGCCGATCGGCATATTGTCGCCGTCGATTGCGGACCGCGGTCAGTTGATCCGCAATGTTCCGGTGCTTGGCGGGATCGACGACATCGAGGACGTTGCCGCCGATTTCGCGCGGCGCGATAAACCGATTGCTCGTGCCGTGATGATGCCCTCGGCCTTCGAGG
>Ga0265339_10002135_pt1 | contig 14404 bp, 16 predicted proteins | sample 4CB219metaG_FD_202085 | JGI IMG/M metagenome (GOLD analysis project Ga0265339, IMG submission 202085) | Rhizosphere microbial communities from Carex aquatilis grown in University of Washington, Seatle, WA, United States - 4-CB2-19 metaG | ecosystem: Host-associated > Plants > Roots >...
CCCGCGGTGCCCCCCTTCCGTGGTTCCCACTAATGGAGAACCCTTGTCCCCTTCTCCGTCCGCCGCGCGGCTACTCACACAAGTGCCGCGACGGCGGATCAGGAGAACGTCGGTCGCCGGCGAACCGGCGACGCCCCGACGACTACTTCTTCTTCGTCGTCTTCTTCTTCGCGGCGGGCTTCTTCGCAGCCGGCTTCTTCGCGGCGGGCTTCTTCTTCGCAGTCTTGCGTACGGCTTTAGCCAATGTAGTTCTCCTCTCAGTGTTGAGCCGAATCGGCTCGCGGACATTCTAGTCCAACTTGCAAGTTAACAACGCGCTAATTCACCCTCGCGAGTCAAGTGACCGACAACCGGAATCGACAATGAGCACCCAAGACGACGACGATAACGATCTAAACGAACGCGCGTGCGATGATCAGCGCGCGCGCATCACGACGTCGATCGCGCGCGCGATCACGATGATGATCGTCGCGACGTTCGCGATCACCATGGCGACGATGAGCAGCGTCGTCCGTGCCGACGACGGAGACACCATCGGCACCGCCGCGGCAATCACCACGGTGGTCACCGGCAAGCTTCCGACGCAGACGACGACGCTGAAGACGGGCGACGGAGTCTTTCAGAAAGAGACGCTGGTCAGCGACGGCAGCGGCATCGGGCAATTCGAATTTCGTGACGGCACCAAGGCCGCGCTGGGCCCGGGCTCAACCCTGGTGCTGGATGATTTCGTTTATGCGTCAAATACTTCGCAGGCCAAGGTGGTGATCAATCTGACGGCCGGGGCGCTGCGCTTCATCACCGGCAACGCCAGCCACGACGCCTACCAGATCAATACGCCGACGGCGACGATCGCGGTGCGCGGGACCGCCTTCGACGTCTATGCGAAGCCGGACGGGGAGATGGCGGTGGCGATGATCAACGGCGCGATCGAGGTGTGCCCGCATCACGGCGCCTGCCGCGTGCACGACGTCATCGGAAAATTCCTGACCATGACCACCGACGGCATCTTCTCGCTGCACGACAGCTGGGACGGCACGTTCCTCAGGGGCATCGCGTTCAACACGGCGCTGCCGTTCATCAGCGACCAGAGCCCGCTCGTGCCGGCGCTGAAGGGCAGCACGAAAGTGGTCGCGAGCTACCTCGGGACGACGGGCAACGCAGTGAGGAAGGCGGTGAAGGGGCTCGGCAAGATTCGCCTGCCCAATCCGTTCAAGCTGTTCGAGCAGTGAGCACGATCCGCCCGGCATGCTCGCCCACGAGGCGCTCCGCGGCCGGCGTGCATCGCCTTGCACGCGACTGCGCCCGGCGGCCCCGGCGTTCTATACGGCGTTGTTTTTCACCGGCGCCTGCCGCATAAATTGCGGTGTGCGGGCAGACTCTTCCGCCGCATGCGCGGGGTGACGCGTACTTGAGGGAGGCGCGGTATCCGGTGCGTCCATGAACCTATGGAAGGTCATCCGATGCGTCAGAATGGTACAGTGAAATTCTTCAATGCTTCGAAGGGTTATGGCTTCATCACGCCGGACGACGGCGGCAAGGACGTGTTCGTGCACGTCACCGCGGTCGAGCGTTCCGGAATGGCGAGCCTGACCGACGGGCAACGGATCTCGTTCGATACGGAACCCGACAAACACGGCAAGGGGCCGAAGGCCGTCGAGCTGCAGCAGGCAAACTGAACCGCCGCTCGCCGGGGGGCGAAGCGATCGGCATCATTTTCTTCAGAGCCGCCGGCTTACCCGGCGGCTTTTTTGTCGGGCGATTGCTATTCGTCGCTCTGCCAGACGGAAAAGTGCTTCACACTCTTCCTGGCAACCGTCTCTCTGGTCGCTCTGCCGGACGGAAAAGTGCTTCACTCTTTTCCTGGCAACCGCCTCTCTGGTCGCTCTGCCGGACGGAAAAGTGCTTCACACTTTCCTGGCAACCGTCTCTCTGGTCGCTCTGCCGGACGGAAAAGTGCTTCACACTTTTCCTGGCAACCGCCTCTCCGGTCGCTCTGCCGGACGGACAAAGTGCTTCACACTCTTCCTGGCAACCGCCTCTCTGGTCGGTCTGCCGGACGGAAAAGTGCTTCACACTTTTCCTGGCAACCGTCTCTCCGGTCGCTCTGCCGGACGGAAAAGTGCTTCACACTTTTCCTGGCAACGCTCCGTGCCGGGTGCGCTCGACGAAGCGGTACTCGCGCCAGATCAGGACGATGATGACGGCGTCGAAGACCGTGAGAACGATCAGGCCGAGCGAGAAGGCGAAAGAGAGCCGGTAGAGCTGGTAGGCGATGAACAGGCCGAGCACAGCCAGCGAGGCGGGATAGGCCCACATCTTGTTCCTGAGCAGGCCCGCCACCAGGATGAGTTTCACCACGCCATGGGTCAGCAGATAGAAGGCGGCGAAATTCTTGCCGCCCATCGAAACTCCCTGCGCCGCGTGCAGCAGGTAGTTGGCGATGCGATCATGCGGATCGGCGATCAACTCGCTGCGCACCAGCGCCCCGACGACACCGCGGATAAGATCAATGCTGGCGAACCACAGCGCCAACCCGCCGACAAGTTCGGCCAGGGCGTTCAGCCCCTTGAGGATGACGCCGATCTCGAAAGCGGCGTGAAGCTGTTTGTCGCCGATGAGTGCCATGTCCCGCCTGGTCCGCCGCCGAAGATTGCGCGGCTGATGTAAGTGCTGGCGGGGCGCAAGGGAAGCGGCTGCTTTCCGCGGCGAGGCCCGCGCGGCTTGGCCCCGGGCGCGTCGCTGAAAAAAGCCCGGACCCCGGCCTTCGCCGGGGTGACGGCGCAGTTCAGGCGTTGGCGGCGAGCTTCTGCGTGCCCGGCAGCACGGCGGCGGAGTAATCCTCCATCAGCGTGCGGGTGATGTCGCCGACCGTGAACTTGTACGGGCCGACCTCGGACACCGGCGTGACCTCGGCGGCGGTGCCGGTGAGAAAACACTCGCTGAAAGTCGCCAGCTCCTCCGGCATGATGGCGCGTTCAATCACCTGGTAGCCGCGCTGGCGGGCAAGCGCGATGACGCTCTTGCGCGTGATGCCGTCGAGGAAGCAATCGGGCGTCGGGGTGTGCAGCGCGCCGTCCTTGACGAAGAAGACGTTGGCGCCAGTCGCCTCGGCGACGCGGCCGCGATAATCGAACATGAGCGCATCGGCGTAGCCCTTCTGCTCCGCCTCATGCTTCGAGATGGTGCAGATCATGTAGAGGCCGCTCGCCTTGGCCTTCGACGGCGCGGTCATGGGATCGGGGCGGCGATAACGCGCGATGTCCAGCCGGATGCCCTTCAGGCGCTCGGCGGGATCGAAGTAGGACGGCCATTCCCAGACCGCGATGGCGAGGTGGATCCTGTTGTGCTGGGCGGCGACGCCCATCATCTCGCTGCCGCGCCAGGCAATCGGACGGACGTAGGAATCGGGATGGCCCTGCTTCACGATCAGCTCGTTGCAGGCCTTGTTGATGACCTCGGCCGAATAGGGAATTTCGAACCCGAGGACGCGCCCGGATTCGATAAGGCGACGCGTATGATCCTCGAGGCGGTAGATGGCGCCCGAATAGGCGCGCTCGCCCTCGAAGACGGCGCTGGCGTAGTGAAGTCCGTGACTCAACACGTGGATCCTGGCATCCGCCCACGGCACATATTCGCCGTCAAACCAGATAACGCCGGGACGATTGTCAAAGGGCTGGCCAGCCATGGTCGGTTCTCCTCCGGATGCGGGTAACGGCGGGCGCGGTCAGCGCTGCCATTCCCTTGCTCCCGCTTCGTGGCTCCCGGCAAGGGGTGCGCGATTTTGCGTCGCACCCAAAACGCCGATATGGTGCCCGCGAAATTTCAAAGGGATTCCGCGGAAACGAACCGAAGAAGCGGCACTCGCGGCGTGTTCGTCTCTGTTAGGTATCTTTCGCGGCGAGCCTTGGAATGTGTAGTGAACGATCCAAAATATGTCAACATGGCTGACGTAAATTTGAAGGGCCGCGAAGAGTCACTCCGCCGGAGCAAAGCTGCCGGTGCCAGCAGCGCGGCCGCGGCGGTGTCGGTCAGCGAGCGGCCAGAGATCACCTTCATCGAGCTGCTCTTCTTCGCCTACCGCGATTTCGTCTCCGATCCCGACGCGGCGCTGGTCAGCTACGGTTTCGGGCGGGCGCACCATCGCGTCGTGCATTTCGTGGCGCGCAACCCCGGCATCCGCGTCGCCGATCTTCTCGACATCCTGAAGATCACCAAACAGAGCCTCGGCCGCGTGCTGAAGCAGCTCATCGATACCGGCTTCATCGTGCAGAAGGCCGGTCCCCAGGACCGGCGGCAGCGCCTGCTCTACCCGACCGACACGGGGCGCGCGCTGGCGCTCAGGCTGATCGACTTTCAGGCGCATCGCATCGGCCAGGCTCTGGCCGCGCTCTCGCCGGCGGAACGCGCCGCGGCGGAGGAATTTCTGCGCCGTATCGTCAACGAGGACGAGCGCGCCAAGGTGAATCAACTCATTGACCGCTGAGACCGAACTTAGCCCGCAGACGCCGGCGGTGGCCGAGCGGACACTGGCCGACGACGCGCCGCACATCCTCGTCATCGACGACGATCGGCGCATCCGCACCCTGCTGCAGCGCTATCTCGGCGGCGAGGGTTTTCGCGTCACCATCGCGGCCGACGCGGCGGAGGCGCGGCAGCGGCTGAGCGGGCTGGCTTTCGATCTGCTCATCGTTGACGTGATGATGCCGGGCGAGGACGGCCTGTCGCTGGTGAAGGGGCTGCGCTCGACGATGAGCGTGCCGATCATGATGCTGACGGCGCGGGCGGAGAGCGCCAGCCGCATCGCCGGACTGGAATCGGGCGCGGATGATTACCTCGCCAAACCGTTCGAGCCGCGCGAGCTGCTGCTGCGGATCAACAACCTGCTGAAGCGTGGCGCGCCGCCGACGAAGCCGCTGATCGAGCAGGTCTCATTCGGCCCGTTCACCTTCAACCGCGAGCGGCTGGAGCTGAAGCGCGGCGGCGAAATCGTCCGGCTGACGGAGCGCGAGCGGCAAATCATGGCGATCTTCACCGAGACGCCGGGCGAGACGGTGCCACGCGACAAGCTGATCACCAGCGGCGGCGGGCCGACCGGGGAGCGCACGGTGGACGTGCAGATCAATCGCCTCCGGCGCAAGATCGAGGCCGACCCGGGCAACCCGCTCTATCTGCAGACCGTTCGCGGCATCGGCTACCGCCTCGCTACGGCGGCCTGAGGGCGAGGCCCCCATGGCCGCGATCGCCGAGGAACCGCACCAGGCCGAGACCACTGCCGGCGGGATGCGCGCGTTCTACGGCCGCGCGGCGCGGGCGCTCGGCGGCATGATGCCCAAAGGGCTGTTTGCCCGCTCGCTCATCATCATCATTGCGCCGGTGGTGCTGCTGCAGTCGCTGGTCGTGTTCGTCTTCATGGAGCGCAACTGGCAGGACATGACGCAGCGCCTGTCCGAGGCGACGGTCGGCGAGATCGCGGCCCTGGTCGACCTGATCGAGGCCTATCCGGCGAACAGCGATTTCCACCAGATCACCAGGATCGCCGCCACCCGCTTCGGTCTCGAGGCCGAGGTGCTGCCGCCGGAATCACTGCCGCCGCCGGGACCCAAGCCGTTCTTCTCGCCACTCGACCGGGTGCTGTCACGGGAGATCACCCGCGAAATCCGCAAGCCGTTCTGGATCGACACGGTCGGCCGCTCGAACCGGGTCGAGATCCGCATCCAGCTCGCCCACAACGTGCTGCGGGTCTTCGCGCCGCGCAGCCAGACCTATGCCGCCAATGCGCTCATCTTCATCACGACGATGGTGGCGACGAGCGTGGTGCTGCTCGCCATCGCCATCGTCTTCCTGCGCAACCAGATCAAGCCGATCCTGACGCTGACGGCGGCGGTCGACGACTTCGGCAAGGGACGCGCGGTGGCGGCGTTCGCCCCGCGCGGGGCGCGCGAGGTGCGGCAGGCGACGGTGGCGTTCCACCAGATGCGCGAACGCGTCGAGCGGCAGATCGACCAGCGGACGGCGATGCTGTCCGGGGTGAGCCACGACCTCAGGACGATCCTGACGCGGCTGAGATTGCAGCTGGCGCTGATCGAGGGGCCGGAGGAGGATGTGGCAGCGCTGCGCGCCGATGTCGACGACATGGGTCGCATGCTCGAGGGCTACCTGGCATTTGCGCGCGGCGATAGCGGCGAAGCGGCGGCGGCCACCGACATCGCGGCGATGCTCGACGGCCTGGCCGAGGCGGCGCGGGTTTCCGGCTATGACGCGGTCGCCTCGTTCTCGGGCGAACCGCTGGTGACGGTGACGCCGCAGAGCTTCAAACGCTGCGTCGGCAACCTGATCAACAACGCCGGCCGGCATGCCGACCACGTTGCGATCGTGGGCACGCACGCCGACGGCGAACTGACCATCGTGGTCGACGATGACGGCCCAGGCATCCCCTTCGAGGAGCAGGAGGCGGTGTTCAAGCCGTTCTACCGGCTGGACGACGCGCGCAACCTCAACGAAAGCGGCACCGGCCTCGGCCTGCCGATCGCGCGGGACATCGCCCGCAGCCACGGCGGCGATATTGCGCTCAGCGAATCGCCGATGGGCGGGCTAAGGGTGACAGTCACGATCCCGGCGTGAGTCGGGCGTGCTCAAGGCGGAGGCCAGGCTATGCCCACGAACGCTGCCGCGGTGACCAAGCTCGCCATGCTGATCGACGGCGACAACGTCAGCGCCACCTACATGCCGCTCATCATGCGCGAGGTCGAGATGATCGGCGTGGTGGCGACCCGCCGCATCTACGGGCAGTTCAAAAGCGGCCGGATGAAGTCGTGGCTGAAGCAGCTCGAGGTCTTCGACCTGACGCCGGTCAACGTCTCGCCTTTGACGCGCGGCAAGAACGCCACCGACATGAAGCTGGTCATCGAGGCGATGGACATGCTGAACGGCCGCGGGTTCGACGGCTTCCTGATCGTATCCAGCGACGGAGACTTCACCCCGCTGGTGGCGCGCATCCGCGCCAACGCGGTGACCTGCTTCGGCTTCGGCATGAAGAAGGCGCCGGCGGGATACAAGGCCGAGTTCGACCGCTTCTTCGAGTGCGACACCGCTCTGGCGGCGGAAAAGAAGAGCGCGCCGCGACGCGCCGCGACGACCGCGCCGAAGCCCGCCGCCCCAACGCTCGCGCCGGTTCGCGCGCCCTCACGGCAGGCGCCTGTCGCGACCAAACCAGCTCTAGTCCCAAGGGCGTCAGCGCCGGTACAAACGGCGGCAACGCAGCCGGCCCAGCGGACGCGACGCGGACAGCCGCCGGCGACACCGAAGCTGCCCGTGCCGACGGCGGAAATTCTTGCTGCTATCGAAGATGTACGGGAAACCGACGGCTGGTCGCACCTTGGCTCGGTGAGCAATCAGGTGCGCCGACGGGTGAAGGACTTTTCCCCCAAGCATCACGGCCATGCTTCGTTGAAGAAGCTCGTCGCCGCGATGCCGGACGTGGACACCCGCATCATGCCGAGCGGAGCCACCCTCGTTCGGCGCAAGCCCGGCTAGTACAGGCGGCCGCCGTTCGGAATCCTGCGGTCGGGATGGATGAGCATGACCTCGCCGTTCTCATCGGGGAAGCCCAGCGTCAGCACCTCCGACATCATCGGGCCGATCTGGCGCGGCGGAAAATTGACCACCGCCGCGACCTGACGGCCGACGAGATCTGCAATCGCGTAGTTCTTCGTGATCTGCGCGGAGGACTTCTTCGTGCCGATGAGCGGACCGAAGTCGATGACGAGCTGGAAGGCGGGCTTGCGCGCCTCCGGAAAGGTCTTGGCCTCGACGATGGTGCCGACGCGAATGTCGACCTTCAGGAATTCATCGAAGGAAATCTGTGCAGCGGGTTTAAAGTCGGCCATGACGGTCACTTGGCCAGTTCGCGCGAGCGCTTGCGCGCCGCGGCAACCGCTTTCTTCATCAGCGGGGTCAGGCCACCGCGCGCCATCAGCACCTTCAGCGCCGCGGCGGTGGTGCCCTTCGGCGAGGTGACGTTTTCGCGGAGCGTCGTGGCGGAGAGATCCGACCGGTAGAGCAATTCGCCGGCGCCCTCGACGGTGGCACGCGCGAGCTTTTCCGCGGCTTCGCGATCGAACCCTACGGCAACCGCGGCGGCGGCCAGCGCCTCGACCATGTGGAAGACGTAAGCCGGGCCGGAGCCGGAGACGGCGGTGGCGGAATCGATCAGGGCTTCCTTTTCCACCCAGATCACCGCGCCGACCGATTCCAGCAGGCCGGTGACGAGCGCCCTCGCCGCCGCGTCGACCCTGTCATTGCCGATGGCGACGGTGACGCCGCGGCCGACCTGCGCCGGCGTGTTCGGAATCGTACGCACGATGGCGCAGTCGCCGAGGCCCGACTTCAGGTTCTTCAGCGTGGTGCCGGCGGCGACGGAGAGCACGATAGTGTCCGGACCGACGAGTGATCGCAGCGCCGGCAGCACGTCGCCGATGATCTGCGGCTTAACCGCGACGACGATGAGACCGGCCCTGACGCCAGCCGGCGGCGCGGCGTGGGCGGCGATCTTCGCTTCGGCGAGAAACGCAACGCTGTCGGGCGGCGGCGCGGGGTCGATGACCAGCGCGGCCTTCGGCTTCAGCCCGCGCGCCAGCCAGCCCTTGAGCAGCGCGCTTCCCATCTTGCCAGCGCCGACGAGGACGAGCGGGCGCCGGGCGCTGAAAGCTGAAAACGAAGCCATCCGAGACCTCTTCAGGACCAAGGTCCCGGTCCTAGCCGGTCGGCGACGTCCTTGGCAACGGCAGGGTGCCGCTCAGGCCTGGCCGGCGGTCTCGAAAAGCACGGTCTGCAGCGCCTCGGGCGCGCCCTTTCCGGCCCAGACCACGAACTGGAACGACTGGAAGTAACGCTCGCACGCCTCGACCGCGGTGAGCAGCAGCCTCTCCACCTGGGCCGCCGTCGGCTCCACGCCGCCGGAGAGCAGGAGAACCTGGCGGTACATGACCACCCCTTCGCTCTCCCAGAGATCGAAATGGCCGATCCACATCTGCTCGTTGATCGCGGAAATGAGGCGCATCACCTCAAGCTCGCGCGTCGCCGGCACCTTCAACTCGAAGGCACAGGCGAGATGAACCGCCTCGCGCTCCTCCATCCAGGAAAAGGAGACGTGATAGTCGCACCAGCCGCCGGTGATGGCGACGGTGATCTCGTCCTCGCCCGTGCGCTCGAACGACCAGTCGTGCAACGCGGCGATCTGTTCGATCACGTCAACCGGATTGGATTGACGCTCGTCGTGAAAATCCGTGAGGGTCATGAATAAGGAGCCCACCCGCTTCAAAAAAAGCCAAGAAATGGAACTTGGTGGCGACGCAACCAGGCACCGACGAAAACATGACGGCAAGCCAGCGCACCACTGGGCGCCCGCGTCGAATCTTCGTTACGAATCAGTATATAACCCGGCACGACTCAGCGGCCCAAACTGATTGTGGACGGAGTCAATTCTGCACAGGGAAAACGCCGGAGTGAGTCTTCGGGGACACACCGGCGGGGCACACATCTCCCGGAGGTGGCGACCACGCCTTACCCCTGGACCCCGCTTTCGCGGGGGAAGCGGGAAAGCATCGTCTGCCTGCGCGGGTGGCTGGTATCCGCTGCCTTAAGGCGTACGCTCGCCCAGCATGCCTTCCAGCGCCTCGATGCGCTTCTTCAGGGCTTCGTTTTCGGCGCGCGCCTGAGCCGCCATCTCGCGCACGACATCGAAATCCTCGCGCTTGACCAGATCGAGATCGGCGACGAAGCGCTCCATCTGGCTGCGGAAGACGCCTTCCGCCTCGCGCTTGACGCCCTGGGCGACGCTGGCGGCGTCGTTCATCAGGCGGGCCATCTCATCAAGCAGACGGTTCGAGGTCTGGGTCATCACACTTCATACTCCGGTGGTTGCTCCGGTCGCGCCCGGGCAACGTCCGCCTGTCTGGTCGCTGCCGGGATAATGGGCCGACCCGGCGACACCTTCAAGGCGGCACTACCCACAACAGCCGTCGGCGGGCGCGCTTGACCCGAAGCATGCCGCGGCGCAGTTTCCGCCGCGTTACCGCCGCTTCGGCGGGCCGATTTCTCGAGGATTCGCCTTGCCGTTTCTGGCGCTGCCCTTTCCGGCGATCGATCCGGTGCTCATTCACATCGGTCCGCTCGCCATCCGCTGGTATGCGCTCGGCTATATCGCCGGGATTTTCCTGGGCTGGTGGTATGCCAAGCGGCTGGTCGCCAATCCAAGGCTGTGGGGACCGGGCGGCGCGCCGCTGAAACCCGTCGACATTGACGACATCGTCGTGTGGGTTGCCATCGGCATCATCGGCGGCGGCCGCGTCGGATACATTCTCTTCTACGACCTTGCCCATTATCTCCGCAGCCCGCTCGACATCCTGGCGGTCTGGCACGGCGGCATGTCGTTCCACGGCGGCTTTCTCGGCACCATCCTCGCCATGGTGCTGTTCGCCCGTTCGCGAAAGATACCGGTGTGGACGCTGATCGACGTGATCGCGCCGGGGGTGCCGATCGGCATCGGACTGGTGCGGCTGGCCAATTTCATCAACGGCGAGCTGTGGGGGCGGCCGACCGACGTGCCGTGGGGAATGCTGTTTCCGCATGCACCCGACGGCGGCATCGTGGCGCGGCATCCGAGCCAGCTCTACGAAGCGGGACTGGAGGGTCTGGGGCTCTTCCTGCTGCTCAGGCTGCTCACGCATCGCTACCACAAACTGACCTCGCCGGCCTTCGTCTCCGGCGCGTTCGCGGCGGGCTACGGTGCGGCGCGCACGTTCTCGGAATTTTTTCGCGAGCCAGACGTCCAGATCGGCTACCTGCCGGGCGGGCTGACCGAAGGCATGCTGCTCTCCATTCCGATGATCGTGGCGGGCGTCGCCGTGATGATCTGGGCGGCACGGCGCACCGCCGCCCCGGCATCGAGATCGGCACCCAGCGCGTGACGCCGCTCGCCGAAAAGCTCGCCGACCTGATCAGGGCCAACGGTCCCATGACGGTGGCCGACTTCATGGGCCTGTGCCTGATCGACCCGCAACACGGCTACTACATGCGGCGCGAGCCCTTCGGGCGCGCGGGCGACTTTATTACCGCGCCGGAGATCAGCCAGATGTTCGGCGAGCTGGTCGGACTGTGGGCGGTGGCGGTGTGGGAAATGATGGCCGGCCCGAAACCCTTCGTGTTCGCGGAGCTCGGGCCCGGGCGCGGCACGCTGATGGCCGACATGCTGCGCACCGCGCGCGTCAAACCCGAGTTTCTCAAGGCCGCCGACGTGCATCTGGTCGAGGCGAGCCCGAGGCTCATCGACATCCAGCGCGCCGCACTCGCCAAGACCGGCATTGCCGTGCACTGGCACGCCGCGATCGGCGACCTGCCGCCGGGACCGGCGATCATCATTGCCAACGAATTCTTCGACGCGCTGCCGATCCGCCAGTTTCACTGGAGCGCGGGGCTGTGGAGCGAGCGCGTCGTCGGGCTGAACGCGGAGGGGAAGCTCGCCTTCGGACTGGTGCCGGTCGAACAGCGCGCGCCGGCGGTGCCGCTGCCGGACGGATCGATCATCGAATCCTCGCCGGCGGGCAAGGCGGCGATGACCACGATCGCGGATCGACTGAAACGCTTCGGCGGCGCAGTGCTCGCCGTCGACTATGGCAATGCGCAGCCGACACACGGCGACACACTGCAGGCGGTGCGCGCCCACAAGTACGAGAACCCGCTGGCCGCACCGGGGGAAGCGGACGTGACGGCGCACGTCGATTTCGCGGCACTGGCCCGGGCGGCGGGCGCGGCCGGCGCCGAGGCGCGACCGGTGATGGGCCAAGGCGAGTTCCTGATCCGGCTGGGGCTGGTGGACCGCGCCAAGGTGCTCGGCCGCGGCAAGGACCAGCCGACGCGCGACGCGCTTGCGAGCGCGATGGAACGGCTCGCCGGCCCCAAGGCGATGGGGACGCTGTTCAAGGTGCTGGCGGTCTCCTCGCCCGGACTGAAGCTACCGATCTTCGACCCGATCGAGATCGGCGGCGGCCGATGATCCCGCTGATTGCGGACCCGCGGCTTTCGACGCTGGCGGGTATTCGCCACGGCTTCTTTACGCGCGCCGGCGGAGTCTCCTCCGGCATCTATGCCAGCCTGAACTGCGGCGTGGGCTCCAAGGACGAACGAACGCTCGTCCTCGAGAACAGGCGACGGGCGACAGATGCGCTGGGCGTTGCCGCCGACCGGCTCGCCACCCCCTACCAGGTGCACGGCACCGAAGTGGTGATGGTGACGGAAGCATGGGGGCCCGGCCTCGGGCCGAAGGCCGATGCCGTGGTCACCAATCGACCGGGAATTGCGCTCGGCATCGGCAGCGCCGACTGCGGACCCATTCTGTTTGCGGACGCCGAAGCCCGTGTGATCGGCGCGGCGCATTCCGGCTGGCGCGGCGCGCTGGCCGGGGTTGGCGCCGCTTGTGTCGAGGCGATGGAGAAACTCGGTGCTAGGCGCGGAGGCATCGTGGCGGTGCTCGGCCCCACCATCAGCCAGGCCAACTACGAGGTCGGGGCCGAGGTGCGGGCCCAATTCGTCGAGGCAAAGGCCGGTAACGCGCGCTTCTTTCGCCCGTCCGGACGAGCGGAGCATTTTCTCTTCGACCTGCCGGGCGCGATCGTCGCCAGCCTGGAGGACGCCGGGGTCGCGGCCTCGAGCGTGGAATTGTGCACCTATGCCGATCAAGAGCGCTTCTTCTCCTACCGGCGCGCGACGCACCGGAAGGAAGGCGACTACGGGCGCCTCCTCTCGGCCATCGTTCTGGCCTGAGCGCCAAGCGTCATCGAGGACATAGCCGAACGCCTCGGCGGCCTGTAGAAAGGCGGACGAGCCCGCCCTGATCTCAACGGGGCGAGCAAGACAATCGATTCCCCGGGCGCACGCATGAACCGTTCCGCCGATCTCATCCGAACCCTGGTGCTTGCCCTTAGCGGGCTGGCGCTGGCCGCCTGTGTTCCGATCCGGGCGCCGGAGTTCGGGCCCGGACCGCCGCCGATGCTTTCGCCCAAGCAGGCCAAGACGCTGGGACCTGCCCCGGTGAGGGGCTCGACGGCGCGCTTCGCCTTTGCGCCGCTCAACGGCGTCCCCGGCGACATGCGCTTCCAGATGGAAGGGGACCTCAAGACTTTCGCGCAATCGCGCGATCTCGCCATCGTGCCCGACGGCGACCCGACGGCGACTTATCGCGTCGTCGGCTATCTCTCGGCCGTGGGCGACGCAACCGGGACGCTTTTGGTCTACGTATGGGACGTGACCGACCGCAACGGTACGCTGCTCTACCGCATTTCCGGCCAGGAAGCCGCCGGGGGCAGCGACACCGACCCGTGGGCCGGGATCAAGACCAACCAGATCGATGCCGCCGCCCGGGCGACGATCGACAAGCTCGCCGACTGGGTGCAGGGCTGAAGCGCTTGCCGCAGGGCGGGCGGTTGCCATGCCTGCCGCGCGATTGCTACAAGGCCGCGGTCCTTAGCCGGATTCCATCTCGAGGCAGGCCGTTCCCATGAAGTTGGTCTCTGGAAACTCGAACCGCGCGCTCGCCGAGGCGATTGCCGGCTATCTCGAAATTCCGCTGGCAAAATGTTCGGTGCGGCGCTTTGCCGACCAGGAGATCTTCGTCGAAATCCAGGAAAATGTCCGCGGCGAGGATCTGTTCGTCATCCAGTCGACGAGCTTTCCCGCCAACGACAACCTGATGGAGCTGCTGATCATCATGGATGCCGCGCGGCGCTCCTCGGCACGGCGCATCACCGCGGTGATCCCCTACTTCGGCTACGCTCGTCAGGACCGCCGCGCCGTCGGCCGCACGCCGATCTCGGCGAAGCTCGTCGCCAACCTCATCGCCCATTCCGGGGCCGACCGCGTGCTGACGCTCGACCTGCACGCCGGGCAAATCCAGGGCTTCTTCGACATTCCCACCGACAACCTGTTCTCGGTGCCGGTGATGTCGCGCGACATCAAGGCTCACCATGAGATCGCCAACGTAATGGTGGTGTCGCCGGACGTCGGCGGCGTGGTGCGCGCACGGGCACTGGCCAAGCGCATCGATGCGCCGCTCGCCATCGTCGACAAGCGCCGCGAACGGCCGGGCGAAGCGGAGGTGATGAACATCATCGGCGACGTCACCGGGCGGCACTGCATCCTGTTCGATGATATCGTCGATTCGGGCGGGACGCTGTGCAATGCGGCGACCGCACTCAAGGAAAAGGGCGCGGCTTCGGTGCGCGCCTACATCACCCACGGCGTGCTTTCGGGCGGCGCGGTGGCGCGCATCATGGCTTCCAACATCGAGGAGCTGGTGATCACCGACTCCATCCAGCCGACCGAGGCGGTGCGCGCCGCGTCCAACATCCGG
>Ga0265339_10002136_pt1 | contig 14397 bp, 10 predicted proteins | sample 4CB219metaG_FD_202085 | JGI IMG/M metagenome (GOLD analysis project Ga0265339, IMG submission 202085) | Rhizosphere microbial communities from Carex aquatilis grown in University of Washington, Seatle, WA, United States - 4-CB2-19 metaG | ecosystem: Host-associated > Plants > Roots >...
TATTTCCATTGCGCTACATAACCTGGCCACGTCGTACGCCGATCAAGGCCGTTACGCCGAGGCCGAGCCGCTCTACCAGCGCGCCATGAAGATTGCCGAAAAGGCTGTGGGACCTAACGACCCGATGCTGGCGTTTACGCTTAACCGCATGGCCGATCTCTACACTCGCCAGGCCCGCTACGCCGAGGCCGAACCGCTCTACAAGCGTTCGCTGAGCATTCGCGAAGAGATGCTCGGCGCTGATCATCCCGACGTGAGCCGCAGCCTCAGTGGCCTGGCCGGACTTTATCGCCTTCAGCGGCGCTACGTCGACGCGGCACCACTTCTGGAGCGGGGCCTGGCCGTCCGTGAGGAGGCCCTTGGGACCGAGCACCCCTTCGTCGCCTCGAGCCTCAACGAGCTGGCCGGCTTGTACTTCGAACAAGGCCGCCCCGACGACGCCGAGCCGTTGGTGGACCGCGCCATCGCCATTTACGACCGCACTCACGCCAGCCCCTCCGACCGCTTCGACGCCCACTATTTGCGGGCGCGGATCTGCTGGGACCTAAAGCGCCCCCATGAGGCCGTCAAAGACCTGCAACGTGCGATGGACCTGGCCGAGCAGCAGCGTGGCCAGAGCGGCGGCGCCGAACAGGAGCGCGCCCAGCACTTCAGCCGCTTCTCGGAGGCGTTTGAACGCATGGTTGGCTGGCAGGTTGAACTTGGCGATACGGCCGAGGCCCTGGCGGCCATCGAGCGCGGACGCGCCCGCTCGCTCTTGGACGACATGAACCTGGGCGGCGCCGAACTGCAAATCGGCCGGCCGGCCGCCGAGCGCGAGAAGTTGCACAAACGCGAGGCGGAGCTCAAGGCCAAGATCGCTGAGCTGGAACAGGCAGCCAATGACGCAGCGACCGACGACACGAATCTGCAAAACCAATTGTCGCTCGCTCGCGAGCAACTCTACGATCACTACCGTCAGGAGCGCAGCACCAGCCCCGTGTATCGCAACCTGCTTTCGGTATCGGCCGGACCGCCGCGGTTGAGCCAGATCCAGCGCCGGCTGGTGGGAGAAGACGGGTTGCTCTTGATCTATCTGGTGGGCGAAGATGGGAGCTACGTGCTGGCAGTAGGTCCACACGACTCGAGCCTGACGGCGCTGGTGGCCGATGAATCGGCAGCCAAGAAACTGGCGATCGAGCCCGGTCCGCTCACGTCCGGGAAATTGCGGGCCGTTTGCGCCAACGAACGGCACGACGGCGTCGTCGAACGACTGGCCGACTCGCACGGGGCGAAGGCCGCCACGGCCAACCTGGCGGTGCTTTGGAAGCTGCTGGTCCCCGAGGCCGAGCGCAAGGCGCTGGCCGAAGGGAAAGTCAAGCGGCTGATCGTCGTTCCCGACGGACCGCTGGCGCTGTTGCCCTTCGAGGCCTTGGTGGTCGAGCCGGGCGAGAACCCGCGTTACGTGCTCGACGTCGGCCCGCCCATCGTCTATGCCCCTTCGGCCACGGTACTCTACAACCTCAGCGACCGCAAAACTCCCGCCAAGACCAAGCCCGTCCAATCACCCGTGCTCACGGTCGGCAACCCGACATATCGCGCCGCGAAGTCCCCGCAAGTGGCATCGAACGGCGGCGGCACGCTGGGGCAATTGGCGGCACGCAGCCGCTACGGGTCGGCGGGCGGAAAGCTGGCTCAGCTCCCGTATTCAGGGACCGAATCGACCTGGGTGGCCGAGGCCTACAAGAAGCAAGGCATCGAATCGGCCGCTCTGATCGAGCAGACGGCCACAGAGGCCAACTTGCGCAGCAACGTCGTGGGCCGCCGCGTGATCCACCTGGCGTGCCACGGGTTGGCCGACCAGCAATACGGCAACTTCTTCGGCGCTTTGGCATTGACGCCCGGCAAGCAGGCCAACACCGACCCGGCGGACGACGGCTTTTTGACGCTGCCGGAGATATACGAGCTGAACCTGAAAGGGTGCGAACTGGCAATCCTGAGCGCTTGCGAAACGAATTATGGCCCGCAACAGCGGGGCGAAGGAGTTTGGGCCCTTTCGCGCGGGTTCCTGGTTGCCGGCGCGCGCCGCGTCGTGGCCAGCAACTGGCTGGTCGACGACGAGGCCGCCGCGAGCCTGATCAGCTATTTCTGTAGCGGCGTGGCCAGGGACGAGAAGGCCGGCGCGACGCCCGACTACGCTTTGTCGTTGCACCGTGCCAAGCGCTGGATTCGCCAGCAAGATAACTGGAAAAGCCCGTATTACTGGGGCACATTCGTGCTGGTCGGGCCAAATTGAGCCGATCGACTCTCACACGGTCCGCCGCTATATGACGGAGGGCTTTCTGCGGCAAGGTACTCACCGCCATTTGTTGCCTGTTCTCCGCCGGGCGCGTAGACTTAACGTGTGTGAAATTGAATGTCAGGGAGGAGCCTGCCGTGCGCCGCGCAATTCCAATCGCTTTCGTCCTATGTTTCGCCGCGACTCCCGCTTGGGGCAAGTGGTGGGAGGTGAGTTGGTCCGCCGATGACTGCCGAGCGAAGGCCGCCGTCTGGTCCGAGAAGCTCAAGACCCAATGGAACCTCGGGAAGGAAAAGCTCAAAGGGGCCTGCGCGGGGCTGCGAGCGTCTTCCCGGGTGGCCGTACCTTTCACTGATGGTCAAACGGCCGCAAGTCGAACGCGAGAATGTGGCCTGATGCTCCCCGCGAAATTCGACGACCAACGGCCGATGATCGTGTTGATCCATGGGCTCGATTCAGGTCCCGAGTCTTGGGTCGATTTGGATCCTCGACTGCGATCGGAAGATTGGCAGGTTGCGTACTTCAATTACCCCAACGACCAGTCGGTGGCTGAGAGCGGCAAACTCTTGTCGGACGCACTGCGAACGCTTCGGCGCGAGCACCATCGGTTGCGCGTCGATTTGCTGACGCACAGCATGGGAGGGCTCGTCGCGCGTTGGTATGTCGAGGGACCGGAATACCAAGGCGGCGTGCGGCGGATGGTTCTGCTGGCACCACCCAACCACGGCACCACTTTTGCCCGCTGGCGGCGTGGTTCCGAAATCGTCGAGCACTTTCTTCTTTGGCGCGACCGTGACGAGTGGAATTGGGATTGGCCGATGCGCGACGGGAACGGAGAAGCGGGGCCGGATTTGCGGCCCGGATCGTCGCTTTTGGCTCAGCTCAATGCGCTTCCCCGACGCAAGGAAGTCAGTTACACCATCGTCGCCGGCAACCGCAACTGCGGCTGGCGCTATGCCGCCGACGCCATCGAGGCGGGCGCCGCGCGGCTTCCAGATTGCCGCGGTTTCCAGTGGCTCGACAACGGCCTGAATCTTACCGCCGCAAAGCTGCGCAAGCGCAGCGGCCGTAGCGACGGTTTAGTGAGCGTAGACAGTGCCGGGCTCGAAGGCGTGGACGACGTGGTAATCGTCGGTGCCGACCACGCAACCTTGATCCGCTCGCACCGTGGCGAGCAACCCGCGGCCTGGCCCTCGGTCAAAGACCGTCTCTCAAAATGAACTGCCGCGTGCGGCCCGAACTGGGGTCGCCCAAAACGCGGATTTCCCTACAATCAACGGCTGGAGTTGTGAAGTTCGACCTGGTTTCTCACCCGGTTGGCGGTTGGGATGATCGATATGGCACGGATGCTTGTGGCCGAGCGGCCTCTCAAGGCGCCGCACGACCAGGCGGCTGATTTGCTCGAAGAATACGCGTACCGCTACGGACGCACCTACGATTCGTACCTGGTCAACGACGCCGACCGCGAGTGCTTCTGGTCGCGTGGTGGAGAAGGAGCAGTCGGGTTCGTGCGGATGGGCCGGCACCTGAAGGTGGGGGGCGGCCTCTTGGCGCCGGACGGGTGCAAGGGCCTGCTGCTGGCCGAACTGGTCGACCACGCCGCCCGGCGCGGGCAATGCCTTTCGTTCTACAACGTCACCGACGACGATCTGCCGTTGTTCCGTGAATTTGGCTTCCAGGTCACCAAGTGGGGTGAGGAGGCGATCGTCGATTTGCCCGAACGCACCTGGGAAGGCAAGGCATTCGAGTGGGTGCGGAGGCAGACGAACTACTGCCAGCGCCAGGGGCTGTCGTTCGGCGAGTGCGAGCCTGACGAGTTCTCCGCCGACGAAGGGAGCGCATTGCTGTCGGAATTTCACGAAATATCGGCGTCCTTGTTGGCCGCCAAACCGCAAGCCGAAGAACTGCGGTTTCTCGATGGCTCGTTCAATCCGAATCGGCTAGGGCGCAAACGGATCTTCGTCGCCCGCGCCGACGATGGGGCGGGCCGAGTCGAGGGTTTCCTGGTGGCCAATCCGGGCGGCAACGGTCGCTTCTGGTCGTTCGAGCTTTATCGCCACCGGCCCGACGCGGTGCGCGGCACTGTGACCTTCCTGATGCACCAGGCAATGCACTCATTGGCGCGCGAAGGGGTTGAGAGCATTTCCCTCTGCTTGTTGCCGGGGCTGCGTGCCGGCGAGCCGCTGCCGGGCGACAGCGTGTTGGCGCGCCGCGGAATGGCGTGGGGAAGCCGGTACTTCAACTTCCTCTTCGACACGGCCGGACTGTACCACTTCAAGAGCCGTTTTCGCCCCCGGTACGAGAACCGCTACATCTGCGCTCGGCCCAAGATCACCTTCAGTTCGGCCTGGGCCCTGATCCGGCTCTTGGGGGTACTCGATGTCGACCCAAGAAAGCTCGTGAGGATCCTGGGACACCGCTTGCGGAAACGGCCCTACCGCTCGACACTTTCGGTACCGGAATAGTCAGTTTTTCTCCCACACTCCGCGCAGGTCGTCGGAGCATTGCTTGCGGATGCCGTTGTCGGTAAGGATTTCGTCCGTAGCGGCGCTGAGTTGCTCGCGTCGAAATACGAGCGTCTCCGTCGCCTGGTGGTCGAAACGGAACTCGACGTACTCGTCCTGCGAATCGCGCAGCATCTCGACCAGGTGCACCAGGCTTTTCACCGGCGTGCCGTTGACATGTGTCACCATGCTGCCCGTCGGATGGCTGTACCCCTTGGTGATCGGGTGGGCGAACAGCGGAGAAGGAACCACGACCAGTTCCTCGCCTTCGAACGCCGGCGGGTCGCCGAGGCGACTCACGAGCGGGCTGACGCCGCCCGACATCTGCTGGCGAAGGCGCGCCGCGCCGCCTAGAAAAACCATTTCTTTCGTGGCCGACGAGAAAACCAGGGGCCCGTGGATAAAGTACCGCGGGTAACCGCCGTTGAGGAAAGGGACCAATTGCGGCTGCGAGACGGAAACGGGCAACTCGACCGGTTCGCTCACGCCTGAGCGGAAGCGCGTGATCGGCAGCTTACCGTCGCGGGCAAGTTTGGGCACGAGGTACTGAAAGGAGACCTGCAAATCGCCCGACGCCTTGACCCGGCCGTCTGCGTCGATGGCCGATTCGCCAATGTGTGTGATCACGTCGTTGGCCTGCAAGGGGTACGTCTCGGACGGCTGGGTGGTGCCAGTGACCATCAGTCCGCCGGTTCCTTTGGGCAAGCCGAGTTTCGCCCGCAGCGCGTCGTTTTCCACCGTTTGGAGCGCGTCGAATATCTGGGGCTTGCCGTCGTACTTGTTATCGGCCACGTCAGCGAGGAACATCTGGATCTCGTCGCAGGGGATCACGTAGCCGATGTTCTCGGCCGACTGAACCGTGCTGAAGGCCACGCCGACGACGTGGCCATCGCTTATCGCCGGGCCACCACTGTTGCCGGGGTTGAGGGCCGCGTCGATCTGCACGCGCAAGCCAAGCGACTGGTAATAGTAGGCGACGAAATCGACGCGCGAAATAATCCCCTCGGTAACCGACATTTGCAGGCCTCCCAGCGGATAGCCATAGACATTCACCTGCCCCTTGATTGGCGGCAGTCCCTCGGCCAACGGCAATGGGGGCCGGTCGTCGAAAAACGTCGCGTCTTCCAGCTCCAACACGGCCAGGTCGATGGTCGAAGCAAAAGCCATCAGCCTTGCTGAGAGCTTGTCGGCCGAGCGGTGCGGCTGAACATAAATCTGGTTGGCGTATTGCACCACGTGGTAATTGGTCAGAATCCGCCGGCCTTCGATGATGAAGCCCGTTCCCGATGCATCCTGGGCGGGCATCTTGCTCCAGGGCTGTTGCAGATTGGGCTGTCGTTGTGAGACGGTGATGTGGACCACCGAATCGCGAATGGCATCCTGGGCTGCCGCCGCCGTGGCGACGGACGAGCATACTATGGCCAACGCAACCGCTGACGTGCGGGCATTCATCGACGAACCTCCGGTGGCGGCTGGGTGCAAAGAGGGAGAGCCGCCGCTGCCGAGGTCGAGCGGCCCAAGCGCCAATATCGTTGGTCTCTGATAGGTTGTCAAATCGCCGCGGGTTGAAACACCCAATGCGCTCACTAAGCCTTGCTTCACGGAGACTTCGTGTTGCGAAGTCCATCGTCGAGCAAGTCGCATCAAAAATGATGATGAACTTTGGACTGCCGTACGACTTCGCTCCGCGGGTGCCGCATCGCCGCTTCTTTAGTGACGTCAAAGGCGTTGCCTGACCAGCATGGCCCCTTGGAAACCTTTCCCACGTTAGAGCACTCGATCATGCGCCCAAGGATAGCGCCGGCCGGAGTCGAATTCCTTATAGAGATCGCTGGTGGGGTCGTGCAGCGTTTCGGGCTTGTAGGCCGTGTTGACCATCTGCAAGACCGGCACGACGTCGGCCTGGGTGTAGCCTAGGCCACGAACTTCGAAGTAATCGCGGTTCACGTCGAACACCTGCACCCGGTTGATCCAAACCCGTACCTTGCGCAGCGTACGCAACTCGCTGCGGGTGCGCTTGAGGAACTCCAGGACCTCGTGTACCTGGCCGGACTGATAATCGATCGCGGCCAGCGGAGGATGAGCAGAAACAGAATCGGACGAACCCATGGCGATCTGTAGGAGTCAGGAGTCAGCACCTGATCTTGGCGCAGAACGGGACACGGGGCATGGGAACGAGCACATCTGCGACAACTTGCTTGGTTGCCTTTCCGGAGTATCGAAGATCGAAGCTACGATAACTTGTGACAGCCACGTCAGGCTGGAAAGCCTAACCTACGGTAACCAAACCGTCTTTGACCGCGTCGGCCAGGACCTTGAGCGTGGTGCGAATCTCCGTGTCGTCTTCGAGCGATACCACCGCCGGATCGGTCGATTCCAACACGCCGGCGACCCAGCGTGAACCATCGTGGTACTTGATCCGAGCTCCGGCGCTCAAGCCGGGCGCCGCCGCGCCGCCAGGCTCGCCATCGGACGTTTTGCCATTGGCCGGTTTGGCCGCCGCCTTGGCAGGCCCTTCGGTCTTGGCCGCCGGCTTCTTCTTGTCGAGCACGCCGGCCAACTCTTGCAACACGTGCCAGTTTTCCAACCGGTCTTGCTTGGCATACAAGAGGGTCTCGCTGGGATTACCGTCCTTGTCGAAATGCTTGGAAAAACGACCCTCGCTGCGCGCGAAGTCGATGAAGTCGACATGCTCGCCCGTCTTGGGGTTGAGCCACCAATCGTCGTTCACGGCCGGGTTGCCCTGCAACGATAGCCGCGACTTAATGGTGTCGCCCTTGCGGGGATCGTAAATCATCAGCGGAAACGCCCGCGAGTCGACCGCCAGCCTCGCCTGGTCGGTGGCCATGTTGTCGGCCACGCCGTGCTCGGGCTGGCAGGTGGTGTAGCAAACGACGATCGCCGGACCATCGAACTCCAAAGCGTCGAGCACCGAGCGATAGAAGTGATTCACGTGGGCGCAGGTCGTCTGGGCCACGAACGTCCGCGGGTGCATGATCGCGATCTGCGCGATCTCCTTTCGGCGCTCCTGTTTGCCGCCGATCGTCTTGCCGTGAACGCTCATCTTTGTGTTCTGGCCCGTGTAGCTGCTGGTCGAGGCCTGGCCGCCGGTGTTGGAATAGACCTGGGTGTCGAGCACGAAGACCTTGATATTCGACCCGGAGGCAAACATCCGCGACAGCGATTGGAAGCCGATGTCGAACATCGCCCCGTCGCCGCCGATGCACCATAATGGCTTGCCCTCCCAGCCCATCTGGTCCCAGCGCATCCGCACACCTAAGGCGAAAGCCGGGGCGTTCTCGAACAACGAGTTCGACCAGGGAATCAGGTACGGATTGTACGGATAGGTCGAGGTGTAGACTGTGTTGCAGCCTGTCGCGGCGATCATGCCCCACTGGTCGCCAAACTTGGCCCCGGTGGCGGAACAGAGCATCCTGAGCGCCGAGCCTTCGCCGCAGCCCGCGCAACTGCCTGCCCCGCCCACGTAAATGTGGGTTTGTTCCTTGAGCATCATGTCGATCAGCAGGTTTTCGTTGACATAGCGCTCGTTGGAAGGCCCGAACTGCTTGAAGAAGCGGTGGCTCTTGCGGATATCAGTGATCACTTCGTCGGTCTTGGGGATCATCTTCAGCGCCAGGTCGTCACAAACGGTGACGCACTCGGCGCACCCTTTGCACTTGCTGGGATCGATGATGATTTGGAACATCCCACCCTCGTCTCCCTTCTTGGCCGGACCCTCGTAATACTTGCGGGTCTTCGACCACTGCTTGCGGTACATTTCGCGGTCGGTCGGGTCGGCGATGGCGGCGAGCTTCTGCTCCAGCTCACCCTCGGAAAGCACTTTGCCCAGGATCGCCGTGTCGGGGCAGAGCGTCACACAGTCCATGCAGCCCGTGCAGTTCGAGGGGATGTACTCCGGGATATCAGGAGCGATGTAGCTGAAGTCGCGCAAAGTGGCCGTCCCGGCGGGGATCAGCGAGCGAGCCAGGCCCAGATCGGCGGGCAGCCCTTTTTCGGCGAACCCTTCCTCATAGCCCCGGATCACGCGCTCGTTAAAGTCGACCACGTCGATGATCGGCAGGCTGACCAATTTGTAGTCGTGATCGACCAACGTACCGTAGGAGTTGTTATTAAACGGATCCCGCTCTGACGCCGCGTTCATCGAGGGGAGTTTGGTTTCGGTGGACATATCTTGAATTCTCGTGCTTTCGTTTTGAAATGAATCGTCCTGTTAAACCTTTCATGCGGCGCCATTGGCGCCGTGGATCAGCTCCTGTGGAATCTCTTGCATCTCATTGAAACCTCGTTTAACGCAGGTCATGTTGTCCTGCACCACCTGCTCGCCACGCTTGCCAAAATACTTGCGTACCGCCTTTTCGACGCCACCGTACACCTGCTCGTCGGTCATCTCGCTTTCCTGAGAGTAGGGGGTAAGCTTGAGGAATGCCCCCAATAAGACGATCCCCTGCATGCGCATTTCCAAGTCGGCCTCCGAAGCCACGGTGCGGGCGATCGCGACCATGTCGGCGTAGTAGACCCGCAGCTTCTTCTGGCGGATCGTCCGCTGGTGCCAGGCCGGTATGCGCTTCCAGACTTCGGCCGCCTCTTTCTGGGCCGATTGCATGAAGATCTTTCCGCCCGATACCATTCCGTCGAGTGGATTGCCGCTCTGCATCGCGTTCACGTCGTTGAGCACGACCAGGTCCACATGCTCCAACTCGCTGTGCATTTGGATGTGCTCGTTGGCGATCGTCAGGTAATAGGTCGTGGGCAGGCCCTTCTTTTCCGAGCCGTACTTGGGATAGGCCTGTACGTCCTTACCGAACACGTTGCCGGCGATGGTGGCGATGACTTTGTTGGTGGTCACCGAGCCAAAACCGCCCACCGAATGCCCGCGCATCGAGAAGCCGCCGGCGGGCCTCAGATCGGGATCTTCGGCCATCTTCAAGGCCAGGGGGTGGTCGATGCCGACACAGAAAAACTCCTGCCCGTCGTTCAGCATGTTGTCGAAAATGGCGTTGATGTCGCCGGGCCGCACATCGCGGCTCCCCAGTCCGGCGGCGCCGTGATAGATGCGCGGCACACGGTCGATCGTGCCGTGGCCGGGGGGGCCGGCGACGGCGTCGCAGAAGGCCGCCTTGATCTCACGCGTCAGATGGTTGCCGGTGGTCGAAAGCGGGTCGTCCATTCGCTCGATCACGGTGAACGCCTTACAGTCCTTGAGCGCTTCGACGATGCGCGTCGCCGGGAAGGGACGGAAGCAGACCACCGTCAGACATCCGGCCTTGATCCCCTTCACGTCGCGCAGGTAGTCGACCGTGACCTGGGCGGTTTCCATATACGAGCCGATGCCCACAAGAATGTACTCGGCATCCTCGCAACGGTAAGGGAGGAGAAAGTCATAGTGCCGGCCGGTCTTGCGGCTGAACTCCGCGAAGGCGTCGACCAGCGCCGGCTCGACCCGATCGTAGTACCAGCGCTGGGCAATCTTGCCCTTCATGTACGAATCTTGATTTTGCACGACGCCCGACATGACCGGGTTCGCCGGGTCCATCAGATTGGTGAGCTTCTCTTTCGGCGAGCCAATATAATCCTTCATGAATTCGAGCTCGGGCAGCCGCACGCTCTCGACCGTGTGCGTCGTGAGAAATCCGTCTTGCACGTTGAAGAACGGCGTCTGGCAGGCTTCGGCAGCCCGGCGGCTGATCAGGCACAGGTCGCCCGCCTCCTGGGCGTTGCGGCCAAAAATCATTCCCCAACCGCAGTCGGCCACGCTCATCACGTCGTCGTGTCCGGCGTGGACATTGAGCCCCTGGCTGGTGAGCGCCCGTGCCCCGATGTTCATGACCACCGGCAAGCGCTTGCCGGAAATCGTGTAGAGCACCTCCTTCATCAGCACCAGCCCTTGGCCCGAGGTAAAATTGGTCGCTCGTCCGCCGGCCAGGGCGAACCCTTCGCAGAACGTGGCGGCCGAGTGCTCGCTCTCGGGCTCGAAGAACACCAGTTGCTCGCCCCACAGGTTCGGCCGGCCGTTGGTCACCGCGGCGTTGAATCCGCCTCCCATCGTGGTCGAGCTGGTGATGGGGTAGGCCCCCGAACCCTGGGCGATGTTAACCTCCACATGCACCACGGCCTCCGCGCCGTCGCACGTGGTGGGAATGCCCGGATATTGGTACTTCGTTTCCGCGGCAACATCGGTCGCGGCAGGCACTTCATGATCAATCGTCGAAGAAGCCCCTTTACCCATGGCATTCTTGGGTGCCCGGGTTTCGATCTCGCCCACGCTCATCGTGGTTTCTCCTTGGCAAATGTTCCAGTTTGGGAGTAGCTGTCGCCGCCGGCCGCCACCCCGAGCGCCGCCCCTCGCGGCGCGTAAAGTCCGTGTGATTCGAAAAAGGCGTCGTGCAGCCGGGCTTTGAGCCAGTCGAGCTGGTCGGTTGAAAGCACTACGGCCCACGAGCAGCCGGCATCGGTCGGTCCGTCGTTGGTGGCAAAGCCAAGCACCTCGTAGCCGGCTTCATGGGCGACCTCGAACAGCCGGCGCACCAGCTCGCGGGTTTGCGCGTCGCCGGAATAGTCGTCGTTGCCGAATAGGGCGGAAACGCCCGGTTCGGGCAGAGCCATTACACCCCGATGCGTCTCCAGCCGCCGCGACTGGATGTAATTCGAGATTCGCTTGGCGCGCGCGTTGTAATTCATCGGCATCTCCGAACCCACAAGTGCCTGAAACCGCAAGGGCCCAATACCACAAGGGGAGGTTGAGCGAGCGAATGCCGCTCTTCCTGTCCGCCATCCGCCGGCATATCTTTCAGCCATCAGCCGGCATAACACCTTATGCTACAGCTTCCACGGCCATAGTCAACGAAAATTCGAGCGGTGCCCCAGGTGCACCTGTTACCCCACTACCCAGCAGGGGGAAGTAGGCGGAGCCAATGCGTTTGTTGGCAACTCCACTATGGCATGCTAATATCTCGACCAGAGCGGCTCACCTCGCGTACGGTGAAGTCGTAGCCAACAGTGGTGAGCCGCGATTTCGCGGTCGGCAAAACATCGCGGGAGGTCCTATGTGGCCGCTGATCCGAAGCGTCCTTGCGGTCATCGCTGGTTTCGTTGCGGCCAGCGCGGTCATGATGGTCGTCGAGACGGCCAACGGTCGACTCCTATATCCGGAGCTGGGTAAGCGTGCGGAAGGCGTAACGGACATCCAGGAGATCAAGGCGATTCTCGCCAGTGCTCCCACCGGCGCGCTCGTAGTTGTCATTGTCGGGTGGGCGCTGGGAGGTGTGGCGGGCGGATTTCTCGCCACACTGATCAGCCGAAAGCCGCCAGGCGGCCACGCCCTGGTTCTCGGCGCCTTGCTCACGCTGGCGGGTGTCGCGAACAACTTGATGCTCCCTCCGCCATTTTGGTTTTGGATCGCAACGTTCGTGGTTCTTCCGCTGGCCACGTACCTCGGCGCACGGCTTGTTCCGCAACGGGCGTCGGCCGGGGCCACCACGAGCCGATAAGCGCACGTCGTGCCCCAACGCCGGCGACCGGTCGCCGGCTGAAGCACGACGACCGGTCTGGGCGAACTCTAGGGAGTGAAGCGAAGTGTCTGCCAGCCGACTCGACCGGGGGCAACCCGCTGGTGTTGGTTGCCTAATCGTGAGCCCCTAATGTCCCGCCCACGTACGTCCCGCTTGATTCTCTGGCGTGTCGGGCATGCTCACGGTCGTACCATCCACCAGCCTGACGTGTCGTCCGAACCAGAGGAACGCCTCGGGAATGGCACGTTCGCAGCCCTCGGCAACGTCGTACACCAGGCGCTGGATCACGGGCTCCGGCAGCTTGGCGGACTCGCGGGTTTTGCAAAACATGCCGCGTGCCCGGATGTCTGAAGTGCGCACTCCCTGAAATCGACCCGGCCAGCCAACGTCGCCGTAAGTCGTTACCGGCCAACCGGCAGTGCCATTCCCATCAGCCCCTCATCCTCCGGGGCAAGGCCCATGATCCTCAGGGACAGGCCGACCCTGGTCAAGGGCAACTACTGGCGGAGCCTGCCTCCAGCCGGGTGCCCTCGGCAGACAGCAAATAACGAATAGAATACGGGCAGCAATTGACGACGATGGAGGTCTGATCCATGCGCATTCTGCGACAAGCCTTCGGGCCATCGAAGGACGAAATCTGGCGGCAGTTGTGTAACCAAATCGGCGGCGATTTCGTCGAAGGCGGCATCTGGAAAGGGAGCAAGGTCCAGGTCCACCACAAGCAGTGGACGATTACGCTCGACACGTACACCGAATCGGATGGGGAGCACAGCAGCACCTGCACCCGGATGCGTGCCCCGTACGTCAATAGGGACGGCTTCCGATTCACGATCTACCGCAAGGGCTTATTCAGCGGGTTCGGAAAAATGCTCGGAATGCAGGATGTCGAGATAGGCGAAGGGGAATTTGACGACGCATTTATCATCAAGGGGAACGACGAAACCAAGCTGCGGAGGATGTTCGGCGAGCGGAACATCCGTCGGATGATCGAGAGGCAACCGGACTTCTACCTGGACGTTCGCGACGACGATGGCTGGTTCAAGGGCCGGTTCCCGGAGGGAGTCGATGAACTTTACTACCGGGTTCCCGGTGTGGTCAAGGACGTTGAGCGGCTGAAGTCCCTCTACGGATTGTTCGCCGAAGTCCTCAACCACCTTTGCCACATTGGTTCGGCCTACGAGACCGACCCGAGGATCGCGTTGTGACCGCCTTTGAATTCGTGACGACGAAAAACCCCACGGTCGACTGAATGGTGAAGCCATCCGTTCAGGCTGTGGGGCGGTTCTTCCTGCCTGGCGGACGGCAGGAGAACTCGTCACGGCATAGGAGGTTCTGGCGCGACGCGCAGTCCACAAAGTTGCCGCTCACGACACGTAAAGCAAACCCATGTGGCCTTCAACCTCATCGGTAACGGTCGTCCGCTCCGCTTCGACCTCGAACGGGCCGGCGTCATCGCCCAGGAACGCGACCACGATGCCGACACGGAGTCACGGTGCCGCCGACGTTCAGGATGGCGCCCCGACCGGTCGGCCGGATCGTGGCGGACTCCTGCGCTATTCTCGTTCATTACACCTCAAAAAAACCAATAAAAATACGCATGACAGACGAGGCGCCCACCCAAAGAATGTAGCCTGAGATGGTGGTCAAACCCATCGCCGCGATTGAATTGGACACTCGACACACAGCTACACGAGCGTCCATTTCGCCGACTGATGAGTTCCGGAGGGAGCTTCTGTTTTGTGCGAAGCCATTAGTCGCTTCGCGACGCCAAAGACGCCTCCAAGCGATGGCGAATTCATCTTTCGATTGTCTCAGCAGGACAACCGTCAAGGCGGCGATCATTCCGATCATGGCCAGCCCCCCGGTGAACAAGAGCACGCCAAGCACGGCAAGACAAATCATAGTGAGCAGTTCCAAAGTTGTACCCTCCTTTCCGATCCGCCTCCCTGCGGTAAAGCATCCCGATATGAAGCAAAGAGTGTGCCACGTCGTCTTGATCGCACCAAGGCGTCGTTTCTCAACAACTTGCGATGTGCCCCGACGAGCAGTTTCATCGGTTGGCATTGCAATTTGCACGACGTGGATA
>Ga0265339_10002139_pt1 | contig 14381 bp, 11 predicted proteins | sample 4CB219metaG_FD_202085 | JGI IMG/M metagenome (GOLD analysis project Ga0265339, IMG submission 202085) | Rhizosphere microbial communities from Carex aquatilis grown in University of Washington, Seatle, WA, United States - 4-CB2-19 metaG | ecosystem: Host-associated > Plants > Roots >...
GGGCACCATCGTCGGCCTGGTGAACATGCTGATGAACCTGCGCAACTTCGAGCAGATCGGCCCGGGCATGGCGGTGGCGCAGCTGTCGACGCTCTACGGTTTGATCCTCGCCTACGGCCTGTGGGGCCCGCTGGCCAAGCGGGTCGACAGCTACGGGCGCGACCTCTCGGTCAGCGCGCGGCTCCTGGAGCGCGGGCTGGTCGGCATCGCCGAGGGACGCTCGCTGCACGACTTGCGTATGCTGGGCGGCGACGGCGCGGCGGGTGCGGGCGACTCGGAGCAAGCGGCGTGAGCGCGCGCAGCCAGGCCGCCGCGCGCGGCCGGATCCAGGAGCCGACGGATCCGCTCAACTACAAAGACGACGACGACATGTCGTGGCTGATTCCGTACGTCGACGTGATCAGCCTGCTGCTGGCGTTCTTGATCCTCACGCTGGCGATGTCGACGGTGAGCCGGCACAAGTTCGAGCTCCTGACGTCGAAGCTGTCGAAGCAGCAGCCGCCTCCGTCGCTGGAGGTGCTGAAGGAGAGCGTGGATCAGCTGCTGCGCAAGCAGAAGCTGGAGAACAGCGTGGTGACGTCGCTGGACGAGGACGGACTGCGCGCGGTGTTCCGCGGCGACGGCGTGCTCTTCGAGAGCGGACAGGCCGACCTGACGTCGGGCGGGCGCGCGCTCATCGCGCAGTTCATGCAACTGGTCGGCAAGGCGCTCGATGAGCGACACCAGATCGCCATCGAGGGCCACACCGACGACGTGCCGATCCACACCGCGCGCTACGACTCGAACTGGGAGCTGTCGTCGGCGCGCGCGACCGTGGTGCTGAAATCGTTCCTGGCCGCCGGCTACGACGCGCGCCGGCTGTCGGCGCAGGGGTTCGCGGACACGCGCCCGGTGCATGCGCTGCCCGCGAAGACTGAAAAGACCACGGAGAGCGAAATGCGCAACGACCCGCGTGTCGCCAAGGCGCGCTCGGAGAACCGCCGCGTGGTGATCCGGGTCTACTACGGAGGGGTTCAATGATGACGTCGGCTCTGGCAAGACCGACAGCACGAGGGGGAGCGAGAACGACAGCGAGAAGCGCTCCGCTCCTGGTCGCGTTCGCCGCCGCGTGCGCAGCGATGCTGGCGCCCGGGCGCGCTCATGCCGACCGCCGACCGCCGTTCGGAAACGATCCGGGGATGCTGGAGACGCGCGTGCGCGAGGACGTCGAGCGCCGCATCTCGCCGCTGCTGGAGCAGATGGCGCCCGGGCAGGCCGATCTCGGCTACGTCGACGTGCGCGTCAATCGCCCGACGGCGCTGGCGACGGGCGCCAACCCCGGCTTCGAAGATCTCGGGCCGGGCGCCGACTACGTCGCGGAGCGCATCGAGATCAATCTGCAACTCGACAGCAAGCTGCCGGCTGACTTCCGCAACAATTTGAAGGCGCTGATCAAGGGCAAGCTCGAATCGCTCGCGGTTCCGATCGACATCAAGGATCACGTGTTCGCGTATCCGACACCGCGACCGCAGCCGGCGCAGCGCGAGCCGCCGCCCTACTATCCCCAGCCGCCCCAGCCGCAAGCCTCGCCGCAGCAGCCCGCCGCGGCGCCGCCGCCGGTGCCACCGCCGGCGCCGCGCGCGCCCGAGCCCACCGGCTGGCCGACCTGGGCCGTCGGGCTGCTGGTGGCGATCGCCGCGCTGCTGGTCGCCTGCCTGGCGCTGATGGCGTTCATCGTCGCCGATCGCCGGCGCGCGCGCGCCGACGCCGAGCGTGCCGCGGCGGGCGGCAAGGAAGCTCCCGCGCGGACCGGCCAGCCGCTACCCGCCACCGACCGCCTGCCCGAAGTGCGGCGCGCGCTGGTCGAGGATCGCCTGCTGGCGCGCCGCGTGCTTGGCGAGCTGCTGGCGCAGAACGAGCTCGACAAGGTCGCGCGCACCGTGGAGCTGGTCGGCCCCACGGTCGTCGACGACCTGCGCAGCGATCCGGCGCACGCCGCCGCGCTGCGCGAGGCGGCGGCGCGGCTGGACGCGTCCGCGCCCGCAACGGCGGAGGAGGTGCGCACGCTGGCCGAGGAGCTCTATCGGCGCGTGCTCAAGCACCGCATGATGGGCAGCGGTGACGCGGTGGAGCAGGAATTCGCGTTCCTGGTCGGCATCCCGGTGGTGCGGTTCGCTGCCATCCTGCAGGGGGAGCACCCGGCGGCGCGCGCGGTCGCACTGCGCTACGCGCCCGCACATTTGCGCACCGCGTACCTGGACGAGCGCGATCTGGCGGAGCGCGCGGCCCTGGTCGCGGCGCTGGCGGACAGCAAGAACGTCAAGAAAGATTACCTGATGGACGTGGCGGCCACCCTGCGAGCGCGCGCGATCGAGCACGCGCACGTGGGCGGTGGCGAAGCGTCGGAGATGGAGCTGCTGGTCGAGATGATCGAGGACGCGCCGGCCTCCGATCGCGCCAAGCTGCTCGAGGCCATCGGCCCCACGGATCCGGAGAAGCGCCGGCGCATCGAAGCTTTGCTCGTGACCGACGACGCGCTCGCGCGCGTGGCCGATTCGGTGCTGGGCGCGGCGGCTCTCTCGGTGCCTCAGGACGTGCTGATCACGTTTCTGCGCGCGACGGCGCCCGCGGTCACGGAGCGTTTCCTGGCGGCGTTGCCGGCGGCGATCGGCGCGGGCATCCGCGAAGAGCTGTCGCTGGAGATCCCGGTCGCGCCCGAAGCGGTGGTCGATGCCCGGCGCAGCGTGCACCGCGCGCTGCGTCGCGCGCTCCGCGAGCGCGGGATACCGATGCCCGGCGCCGGCGCCGAAGCCGAGGGCAAGGCCGCAAGCGGCATGGGACCTGCTAGTGGAAATGGGAATGGACGAAAGGTGGTGGCCGTATGACGCGCGTTGAGCGGATCCGTGGGACGAAGAGAGTGTGGGCAGGCGCGGTGCTGCTGCTGGCGGTCGGGGGCTGCACCATCGTCGTGCCGAACCCCGATCCCATGAAACCGCCGCCTGTGGTCGTCATCACCCCGACGAACAAGACGCCGCCGCCCATCAAGCCGCTGGAGGCGCACGCGCTGTTCGTGATGAACCTGCACCAGTCATCGGCGAACCTGGCGCCTTACTACGTGAACGTCGCCGACGGGCTGATCGCGGGCCTGGCGTTGCGCAACATCAACGTCGTGCGCTGGGCGGTGGTTCCGACCTATCCGGGGGCCGACGGCATGCGGCTGCTGCTGGGCGCGCAGACGCCCACGACGCTGCAGCCGATCCCCGGTGTCGACGGTGGAACACTCGGCATTCCGACCAGCGGTGTCGGCGGCGCGACCGGTGGCATCCCGCCGCTCTTGCCATTCAACGACACGGCGCCGGCCTCGACGCCGGTGCCGACGACCGGCGTGCCGGCCGGTCTCCCAGCGATCCCGACCCTCCCCAACGGCACCGACATCGTGACCGCGCTCCAACAGCTGGCGGCCACCGGGAAGTACGACGGCGTCGACACGACCAGCGAAGCCGCGGGCGTGGTCGCCCTCGGCCAGCACCTGGTCGCCACCGAGTTGCCTCCCGAGCTGGGCGGCGTGGACGGCGCGGCCTTCTTCGACCGGCCGCGTAGCCTCTTCCTCGTGGTCTATCTGCAGCCGCTCTCGCGGAAGTGCAGCCTGGGGACGCCCGAGTGCCAGGTCGACGGACGATCGCCGGACGCGATCTTCAACGAGGCCAACCCCGACGGCACGGCCACCTGGCTGCACTTCGCGAGCGGCGGCATGCCGATCGCCCAGATCGTTCACGTCGCGCTCAGCACCCCGGAGGACGAATCGCCCGCCGCGTTCCGCGCGCGCTGCGCGGCGATCAACGGCTTCCCGCCCGATCTCTTCGACGTGATGGAGCCGTCGTCGACGTCGTACTTCGATCCGTTGCTCAAGTCGCTGAACGCGGCGCACCCGGGCACGGGCCAGGGCGCCGATCTGTGCGAGCTGTTCGGAGAGCTGACGCTGAGCGATCCGAACCAGCGCAAGGCGCTGAACCTGATCATCAATTCGGTGGCGACGATGGCCGGTCCGGCGCCCGACACGTCGACGACGGACACGACGTCGACGATGACCGGCGCCGGCGGCTACTCCGGACTCCCCCCGTAGGCAGAAGCCGAACGATGCCCGCCTCCGGTGGTCCCGACGCGCCGCTGCCGCCCTGGCTCAAGAACGGGCGGCAGCCGTCGCGCAGCGGCGCTTTTTCGCCCGCGGCGTGGCGCGGGCCCGCGTTGCTGGTCGCCGGCGCGTTGGTCGGCTGGTTCGCGCGCGGCTGGCAAACGCCGCCACCCGCGGCACCGCCGCCGGCGCCGATCGCCGAAGCGCCGCAATGCCCGGCGCCCGTTCCCTGCCGCGCGGAGACCGCGGGGGCGCCGCCCGCGCACGCGGCGCATCCGCCGGCGAAGAAGGCACCGCACCCACTGGCGCTTCACGACTTGCCCGTCGAGAAACCGGCCAGCGAGGAAAACCGGCGCGAGGCGCTGCGCGCCTTCGCGCAGGCCAAGGCGAGCGACCTGCGCGACTGCCTGGGCGATCCGGGCCGCGGCCCGCTCCGCCGCGTGGGAGCCGCGCTGGAGATCGACAGCCACGGCGCCGTCGCCGCCGTCCAGATCCTGGGCGGTGAAGGGAGCAGCCGTGAGCTCGATTCGTGCTACAGCGCGCGCCTGCGCGCCTGGCGCTTTCCGCAAGCGCTGCTGCAGGGCGACGAGCGCCTGCTGGTGAACTTCGTCCTCTGAAGCCGGGACCGCGACCGGGGAGTCAGCCGCGCCTCAGTTTACCGGCTCGGCCTCTCGGTTTTTCGTCTTCGGGTTGAGCGAGCGCACGGTTTCCTCGCCCGGCGTCAGCGTCGGTCCCCGTCTTACAGTCGCGCACGGTTCTTGCTGACCCAACGGGCATGCACGATGGCGAGAGAAAAGACGCTCGGCTCTTCTCGCGCGGGGGCTCCCCGATGCGCGGGACGCTGATTGCGCTCTCAGCGCTGGTCGCGGCAACCGGTTCCTGTTCGAGCTCCCAGAATGAAACGCGCGTCCCGGCCAATCACCGGCTGGCCGGCTCTGCCTGCCCGCAGGACCGCGGCGGCGGCGTCTCGGCGGTGAGCACCTTTTGCTCACAGAGCTCCCCGCTGGTGGGCATCTGCACCGGAGACGATACCTGCACGACGGGAACAAACGGCCGCTGTCTCCAGGGGCCAGGGCCCGCCTGCAACTACGGCTGCACCTACGACGAGTGCTATGGCGATTCCGACTGCGCCGGCAACATCCCTTGCGCCTGTCGATCGTCGGCCTCGGACTCGGCGGCGAACACCTGCGCGACCGCGAGCAACTGCCGCGTCGACACGGACTGCGGACCGGGCGGTTTCTGCTCACCCAGCCTGGTCGGGTCCATCTGTGATTGCATCAGCGAGGCCTTCTGCACACCGGGCGAGGCCAGCTGCTCCGAAACCGACACGAACGGCGTGACGGTGCAGGTCCCCTGCCTGTGCAGCGGCAATTGCGGCCGCGGCTACTTCTGCCACACGGCGAAGGACGGTTGCATCGACGATAGCGACTGTACCGACGGCAGGACCTGCACCTACGACCTGACCAGCCAGTCGTGGATGTGCGCCGGCTGCGTCATCCCGCCCTGACCGGCACGCGAGAGCCTGTCTACGCGCCGCTGGCGCGCCGGCGCGCCAGCATGCGATCCGTTGCAATGGCCGCCAGCACCGCCAATGCCAGCAACACCCACTGGCCGGGCTCGCGGGTGTTCCAATCACGCAACGCGGGCGGCGTCGAGCTGCGAAGAGCCTTTTCGATCATCCACGGGACCAACGTACACACCGCCGACACCACGACGAAAACGACGCGGGTCGCGTCGGGTGCGGCGAGCGGTCCCCGCCGGCCGAGCGCACGGCTGATCCAGAGCGCGGCCGACAAATAGAGAATCACATAGGCAGGCAGCGCGATCACCAACGGCGCGGATTGCGCGTCGAGGCGCACGAACCACAGCGCCGTGGTTAACCCGAGCAGAGCGACCGTCAGGCGAAACCCCGATAGCGCGCCCGGCGCGAACAGCGACAACGGCCATCGACGACCGCGCGGCGGTCCAGCACGGTCGGCCTCGGTCGCCATGCCGAGCGCGCCGCAGGCGATGATCGCTATCGCGACGACGTCCGACAGCGCCCCATCCTGCTCGAAGGGACGCCAGAGCTTGTACGCGCACTCGCCAGCGAGCAGCACCAGGAGCGCGACCCGCGGACGCCACGCGTAGTCCTCGGCGACCAGCGACAGCCGAGCCGCCGCCGTCTCGAACAGGAGGTAGCTGACCGCGAAGATGGCTCCGAACGAAACGAGCATCGGGCCGAGTTCCACGCCCCGCCGCCCGACGTCGTTGGCGATCGCCATCGAGCCCGACATCCCCAGCACCAGCCCCAGCATGAGCACAATCTGGATGACGCTGCGTTGCGACCGGGTGCGGGGTAGCGTCGCCGCAAACAGCGCCACGACCGTGAGCGCGCCGGTCATCACCGCGCCCGCTAAGCAGAGCAGCGCGATGGTAAGCAGGTCCATCTGGTCGCGGAAGTGACACAGCAGCAGGAACGGCGCCACAGCCAGAGACAGGATGCCCATCTCCGCCAGCGACGACATCAGCTTGCCCGCGATGATGCGCCGGGGACCGAGGCCGGTCAGCTGCAGGATCTCCCACGAACCGGCCTCTTGCTCGCGCACGAGGGAGCGATGGGCCATCAGCGGAAAGATCAGGAACCCGATCAGCGACAGGCAGCCGTACAAACCGGAGAAGAGGCCCTCATTGGGTCTGCCTTTTCCTCCAATCACGAACAGAAGCGAGATCAGTCCCGCGGCGACGAAGGTCAGCACGGCCAGCAGGACCAGCGCGCGCGAGCGGCGTCCTTGTCGGAGCTCCTTGACCAGGATCGGGCTCAACACATCCGAAAACTCGGCGATTCGCATCACTGCACCCTCCCTTTGGTCACTGACATGAACGCGTCCTCGAGATCGGCGCGCCGATATTGAAATGTGCACACCGGCAGTCCGGCGCCCACCAGGACCTGCAAGAGCCGTGCGGCGTCGGCGTCCGCCGTGACGTCGGCGGTTCCGGGCGGCGGCCGCACCATGCGGACGCGCACGCCCGCCGGTCCGTCGGCGGCCACCGACGCCACCTCGGCCTGCGCCGATAGCAGGCGCTCCGCATGCTCGACCACGGCCGCGCGGCCGGCACCAGCCACGAAACGGATCGCGATCTCGGCGGCGGCGTGGCCGGCGGCCTGACCCGCGACGGCGTCGACCGGCCCCACCGCGAGCAGCTTGCCCTGCTCGATGATCGCGCACTGATCGCAGATCTCCGACAGCTCGGACAGGATGTGGCTCGAGACCAGGATCGCCTTGCCCTGCGCCGCCAGCGCCCGCAGCATCTCGCGCAGCTCGACGCGCGCCCGCGGATCCAGCCCGTCAGCCGGCTCGTCGAGGATCAGCAGGCGCGGATCGTGAAGCAACGTTCGGGCGAGCGACGTCCGTTGCTGCATCCCCTTCGACAGCGAGGAGAAGAGCTTGTCCCCGAGCGGCGCGAGCGCCGTGAACTCCATCACCTCGCCGACGCGGCGGCGTCGTCGCTCCCCGCGCAATCCATAAGCGCGCGCGAAGAAGTCCAGGTGCTCGCGCACGCTGGTGTCGTCGTAGGCGCCCTGCCGATCCGGCATGTACCCAATGAGGGGCCGCACCGCGTCCGGCCGCTCCAGCACCGACTTCCCGTCGAGCGTCACCGTGCCGGCGTTGGGCGTGTCGAGCGTCGCCAGGATGCGCATCGCGGTGGTCTTGCCCGCGCCGTTCGGACCCACGAAACCCATGATCGCCCCTGCGTCGAGATCGAAGGTCACGTCGTCCAGCGCGCGCACGGAGTCGAAGCTCCGCGAAACCCCCCGCACCTCGAGCAAGCTCACTCCGTGAGGGTACTGGGCGCCGGCAGCGCGCGCAAACGCCCTCGCGTATGCCGGCAGCGCCGGCGGTCTGCGGTCGTTCGGGCGGTGTTAGAGCCTGAAATCGCTGGGGTTCTTCTGGAACGACCCACACGCCCGATGCGCCTGCCGGCGCGCGATGGCGGCGCCCAGCTCTGCCATGACCGTCGGTGTAGGTTCGACTCGTTTGAACCGCACACCGGCGGACGCACGGGACCTGTGCGTGAAAACGCTTGCCGGGGAGCCGCGTTCCTTGCGAACGTACTACCCCTATGTCCGCGCCTAGCGACCCTGCGCGCCCCGTGCTGACGGCTTTTGGCGCGACCCACCCGGGGCAAAAGCGGGGGTCGAACGAGGACGCGATCGGCACCTTCGTCGACGACCGCCTCTTCATCGTCGCCGACGGCGTGGGCGGACACAGCGCCGGTGACGTCGCGGCAACGACCGCCGTCGACGCGCTGGCGGCGTTCTTTCGCACGTATCACGCCGACCCGCGCCAGGTATGGCCGCATCCGGTCGACCGCTCGATCTCGCTCGGGGCGAACCTGCTGCGCGTCGGCATCAAGGTCGCCAACGACAAGGTCCGCGCGGCGGCGGCGGGCGATCGCGCGCGCGCGCGCATGGCTTCGACGATCGTCGCCATGGCCGTCGGCGACGCGCAGGTCTCGGTCGCGCACACCGGCGACAGCCGCGCCTACCGCATCCGCGGCAACCAGCTCCAGCGCCTGACGCGCGACCACTCGATCATGGAGGAGATGATGGCGGCCCGCCCCGACATCAGCCCCGACGAGATCGCGACGTTCTCGCACCGCAACGTGGTCACGAAGTGCCTGGGCAGCAAGGATGACATCGATCCGACGGTGTCCGTCGAGGCGCTGCAACATGGCGACATCTATCTGCTCTGCACCGACGGCCTGTGGGGCGTGGTCCCGGACGACAAGGTCGTGGGCATCGTGCGCTCCACCGATGACCTGAACGCCGCGTGCCAGCTGCTGATCGACGCCGCCAACGAGTCCGGGGGCCCCGACAACATTTCGGCGATCCTGGTGCACGTGAACGGCGGCCCGCGCTAGCGGTTCGGGGTAGAACCATGTCACATGCTGGAGGTGCTTTCGCGGCAGAAACGGATCGTCGTCTGCGTCGGCCCGGGCGGCGTCGGTAAGACGACGACGGCCGCGGCGCTGGGTGCGCTGGCGGCGCGCCAGGGGCGGCGCACGCTGGTGTGCACGATCGATCCGGCGCCACGGCTGGCCGATGCGCTGGGCGTCGGTAGCCTGAGCGCCGAGCCCCAGCTCATCCCACCCGAGGCCAGCCGCGCGCTGGGCATCGACACCGACGGGCGGCTTTCGGCGGTGCGTCTCGACACGCAGAGCGCTTTCGCGGGGCTGGTCGAGGAGCAGGTCGCCGATCCCGGCATGCGCGCGCGGATCTTCTCGAACCCGATCTACCGGCAGATCACGACGGCGCTGTCGGGCTCGCAAGAATACGCGGCGACGCTGGCGCTCTACGAGCTCGCGCGCCGGAAGCAGTACGACCTCATCGTGCTCGATACGCCGCCGACGCAGAACGCGCTCGATTTTCTCTCGGCGCCGCAACGGATCGCCGACGCGGTCTCGAGCCCGGCCATCCAGTGGTTCGCGCGGCCAGAGGGCAACGGCGGCACGTTCTCGTTCCAGCGGCTGCGCTCGGGGAGCGCGATCGTGATCCGCCGGCTGGCCAAGTTCGTGGGCAGTCAGTTTCTGGACGACGTCGGCGCGTTTCTCGTGGATTTCCGCGACGTGCTCGGCGGCTTCCTCGAGCGCGCGCGCCAGATCGAGGCGCTGTTGCGTAGCGCCGACGTCGGCTTTCTGCTGGTGCTGGCGCCCGAGGTGCCGGCGGTCAACGAGGCGCTCTACTTCCACGCGCGCCTGCGCGAGGCCGGCATCCCGCTCGGCGGGTTCGTCGCCAACCGCGTTCACCTGCCGCCCGGTGACGATGACGCGGCGTCGATCGCGGCGCGGCTGCGCGCGCAACCCGCTGCCGGCGCGCTCGGCGACAACGCGCTCTCGGCGGCGGCGCGGACGCTGGCGGCGGCAGCGCACGATCTGCGTCTGCTGTGCGCGTCGGAGCGTCGCGAGCTGGACCGACTCGTGCGCGAGGCCCCCGGCGTACCCATGACCGAGGTGCCGCTCTTCGAGCACGAAGTCGACAGCCTGGTCGAGCTGCGCCGCGTGGGCGACCACCTGGCCGGCGGTCCCGCGCCCGTCTTCAGCGGCGACGAAGCTTATCGAGCGCCGCAAACGGGTTATTGAACGGCGCCGGGGCAGCCGGCTTGCCGCCAGGCCCGCCGCCGCTCGGACGCGGCCCTCCGCCCGACGCGGGCCGCTCGAAGCGAGCCTTGCCGCCGCCGCTGGCCGCGGCCTTGTTCGCGGGCGCCTCGGGTCCGTGCGGCGCACTCACCGCCGCGCCCTGCGGGCGCTCCGCCTTCATCGTCAGCGCGATCTGATTCTTCTCGCGCTTCACCTCGAGCACGCGCACCGTCACGCGATCGCCTGGGCTCACCACCTCGCGCGGGTCTTTGACGAACCGATCGGCGAGCTGCGAGATGTGCACGAGGCCATCCTGGTGCACGCCGATGTCGACGAACGCGCCGAAGTTGGTGACGTTGGTGACGATGCCGGGGCAAACCATGCCGGCTTCCAGATCCGCAACGGCGTGAATGTCCTGCCGGAACGAGAACGCGACGAAGCCGGCGCGCGGATCGCGGCCCGGCTTTTCCAGCTCGGCGACGATGTCGTCGAAGGTGAAGGCGCCGACCTCCGTCTTCAGCTCGGCGTCCTCGCGCACCAGCTTCACGCCCGCGCCGAGCAATCCTTCCGGCGGAACCCCGAGGCGCGCCGCGAGCCCCTCGAGCACCGCGTAGCGCTCGGGGTGCACGCCGGTGTTGTCGAGCGCGTTCGTTCCCTCGGGGATGCGCAGAAAGCCGGCCGCCTGCTCGAAGACGCGCTTCGAGAACCGCGGCACCTCGAGGAGCTGCGCGCGCGAACGAAAGAGCCCGTCCTTCGCGCGCCGGTCGACGATCGCCTTCGCGAGCCCGGGCCCGATGCCCGACACGTGGCTGAGCAGGTGATAGGACGCCGTGTTCAAGTTGACGCCGACCTGGTTGACGCAGGAGTCGATCACCACATCCAGGCTCTTCTTGAGCCCGCTCGGCGACACGTCGTGCTGGTACTGCCCGACGCCGATGCTCTTGGGATCGATCTTCACCAGCTCGGCGAGGGGATCCTGCAACCGGCGCGCGATCGAGATCGCGCCGCGGATGGTGACGTCGAGCTCGGGGAACTCCTCGCGCGCGACCTCGCTCGCGCTGTAGACGCTGGCGCCCGCCTCGCTGACCATCACGACCGGCACCTCGCCGAGGCCGGCGATCTTCAACGACTCGCGCACGAAGCTCTCGGTCTCGCGGCCCGCGGTGCCGTTGCCGACGGCGACCGCGGCGATGCCGCCCTTCGCGACCAGATCCGCGAGCACCGGCGCCGCGTTCGCCTTGCCGGCCGGCGACTCGAGGTGCAGGACGCCGCTGCCCACGTACTTACCCGAGCCGTCGACGACGGCCAGCTTGCAGCCGGTGCGAATCCCCGGGTCGACGCCCAGGACCGCCTTGGGCCCGAACGGCGCGGCCATGAGCAGCTTGCGCACGTTCTCGGCGAACACGGCGATCGCCGCCTCGTCGGCGATCTCGCGCAACGTCTTGTGCACCTCGTTCTCGATCGCGGGGACGACGTACGCACGCAACGCCATGCGGGCCGCGCGGCGAAGCAGCGGCGCACCCGCGAAGGATGCGCCCGCCGGCGGGCACGCCGCGCCCTCGAACACCGCGCCCAGCTGCTCGAGCAGCGGATCGGCAGGCGCGTCGTCGCCGGCCGGCAACGCGCCGCCCATCGACAGCACCAGCTCCTCCTCGACCCAACCGCGCCGCATCGCCAGGTAGCGGTGCGAGGCGAGCGGCTTGCGCAGCTCCGACACCGGCTCCTGGTAGGCGAAGTAGTTCTCGAAGCGGCTGTTGGGCTTGGCCTTGTCCGCCTTGCGCGTGCGCACGCAGCCTTTTTCGAAGAACCCGGTGCGCACCGTCTGCCGCAGCCCCGCGTCCTCGGCGAGCCGCTCGATCAAGATCTCGCCCGCGCCCGCGAGCGCGGCGGCCGCGTCCGCGACGCCTTTGTCGGCGTCGACGAACACCTGCGCGCGCGACTCCGGCGTCTCGCCCGCGGCCGGCGCGCTCGCGCCGTGAGCGCAATCCCATAGCCACGACGCCAGTGGTTCGAGCCCTGCCTCCTTCGCGATCGTCGCCTTGGTCTTCCGCTTCTGCTTGAAGGGCAGATAGAGATCCTCGAGGCGCGCGAGATCGAACGTCGCGCTCAGCTCCGCCGCCAGCTCGGGCGTCAGCTTTCCTTGCCCCTCTATCTCGCCGATGATGAAGGCCTGCCGCTTGACGATCTCTTCCCACGATTCCTTGTCGTCGATCACGGCGCGGATCTCGACCTCGTCGAGCTTGCCGGTCTCTTCCTTGCGGTAACGCGCGATGAACGGGACGGTGGCGCCGTTCTCCGCCAGCTTCAGCACGGCGTTCGCCGAGGCGATGGAGATCCGAGGATGACGAGCCGAAAACCAGTCAGAGAAGTTCATGAGTCACCGAGGCCACGCGGATCTGTCTGTCCATCAGCGAATTGGGCCGCGCGCGGCGGGCAATCTACACCGGCACGCGCTCGGCGGATCATCGTTTCGTCGGACGCGCGCGGCGCGTGCGATCTCCACGCCGTGGCGACGTCGCGTCCAGCATCGTACCGAGAGAAGGGACAGCGGCTTCGGGGGCACCCAGTAACAAGGCGACGAATGTCCCGCGCCGCTCGACGGCGAATACCGGCTCGCCGGCGCGCTCGCGCCAGATCGCGCCGCGCCCGGCCGCGGGATGCTCGCTGGCGTCGATCGGCAGCCCGACCTCGCTTTCGGCGCCCGCGGCCAGCGCCGCAAGCCGCGGCGCCGCGTTTTGCAGAAAATCGTCGGCGTCGGCGTCGGACTCCCACGCCGTGATCCACGCGAGTGCGGCGCCGCTGCGTGCGGGTGCCGGCGCGCCACCGTCGGCGGCGAGCGCGGGCGGCGCGTCGGGCGTCACCGGCACGTAGATGCCCACGCGATCGCCTCGCCACCCGGTCGCCGCGCGTTCCGCGACCTCGGGCGCGAGCAGCGGATCCGCCGCCACTCCCGGTCCTGGCGCCGCCAGCCAGATCCGGACCAGCAGCTCGCCCAGCGTGTCGGCGCGCGCGAGGCGCAAGCCTTCACCCATCAGGGGCAGCGGCGGCAGCTCGATCTCCGCCGGTGACTGGCGACGATCGTATCTCTCCGGGTGCAGGATCTGCGCGGTCGATTCGGGCGGCCGCGACCAGATCGCGTCGATCGCCGCCCAGCCGGCCGTGACGCGCGCCCGCGCGACGAAGGCGAATCCGTCGAGGTACGGAAACGCCAGCAGCTCGCGCAGGAACCGCGGCGTCTGCGCGGTGAACGCAGTGAGCGTGCCGTCGCGCGCGCGCGCGGCCGTCTCGACGAGCTCCAGCGTCGCCGGAAATTCGCCGCGCGGATCGATGGCCTCCATCGCCAGCACCGAGGCGTCGCCTTCGATCAACGCCTGGCGCGCGAGCTGCTCGTCGAACGACAGGCCCCGCCGCCCGTCAGGCGTCGTCTTCAGGAACCGGCGCAGCCCGAAGCGCTGGTCCTGGACGGCATGCGCGATCTCGTGCGCCAGCGTCGGGCGCTGCTCGGGCAGCGAGACGAAGTCGGGCACCGAGAGCCGGCGCGTCGACGGGTCGTAAAACCCGACGGGATCGCGCCCGACCGCGCCGGCGAGACGATCGATGTAGCTCGCTCCGGTGTCGAGGAGGCCGAGGCGCTGGAACAGCTTTTCGTCGATCTCCGTCTCGGCGGGCGCGGCGCCGCCGCGCACGGTCGCTTCGGCGACGGCGCGCGCGTCGCCGGCACCGATCAGTCGGCGCTGCCAGTCGATCCGCACCGGCATGCGGCGCGCGCGGCCCAGCGCCTGGGCCAGCGCCGTCGTCTCGTCAATCATCTGCGCCTCGGTGACGCGAATCGCGGGCGCATGCGTCGCTGCCGGCGCGGGCGGGCGATCTCCCGCCGCCGCCCAGGCGCCCGACGCCAAGGCGACGGCCACGCCGAGCGCAAACCGGCGCGAGCGACGCAGCGACGCGGGGGCAGGCATGGCCCGCCAGTTTGCGGGAAGGGCCGAGGCGGTTCAATGCCCGGTTCAACGCGGACGGTACTCAAGGGTGGAATGGACCCGCGCTCCACCCGCATGCCGCGAATCTTTCGCGATTCCGACGGGCGAACCGATGCTGTTTTGCGGTAAATAGCGTGCGCGCGCCCATGACCACGCCGGATTTCGCGACCCTG
>Ga0265339_10002140_pt1 | contig 14381 bp, 12 predicted proteins | sample 4CB219metaG_FD_202085 | JGI IMG/M metagenome (GOLD analysis project Ga0265339, IMG submission 202085) | Rhizosphere microbial communities from Carex aquatilis grown in University of Washington, Seatle, WA, United States - 4-CB2-19 metaG | ecosystem: Host-associated > Plants > Roots >...
CGAGGACGTCGACGAGAAGCTGCGCCTCGTGCTGGGCGGCGACGACCGCGCGGCCGCGCTCGCGCGCCAGGTGACGTACGAGACGCTCATCTACTCGGCCAACCGGCTGGGCGAGATCGCGGACGACGTCGTCGACATCGACCGTGCCTTGCGCTGGGGCTTCGGCTGGGAGCGCGGGCCGTTCGAGATCTGGGACGCGCTCGGCGTCAAGGAGACGGCGGCGAAGATGGAGGCCGCGGGCCTCGTCGTTCCTGGCTGGGTGAGGGAGCAGATCGCGGCGCAGGGCGTCGGCATGCGCTTCTACAAGAAGGAGGCGTCGGGCAAGGTCGAGCAGCTCGGCCAGCGCGGCGGCTTCACGGCCGTGCCCTCCGACCCGCGGCACCTCTCGCTCGACGCGATCCGCGCCCAAGGGGCTGCCGGTGAGGTCGAGCGCAACGGCAGCGCGTCGATCCTCGACCTCGGCGACGGCGTGTTCTGCCTCGAGTTCCACGCCAAGATGAACGCCATCGATCAGGACATCGTCGCGATGACCTACAAGGCCGTCGACCGCGCCGAGCGCGAGGGCGTGGGCCTGGTCATCGGCAACGACGCGCCCGACGCGTTCTGCGCCGGCGCGAACCTGTTCGCGCTCATGGTCGCCCTCGGCGGCAACCAGACGAAGGTCATCGACGACATGGTGGTCGGCTTCCAGGGCGCCTGTCAGCGGACGCGCTACGCGCGCGTGCCCGTGGTCGCGGCGCCGTTCGGGCTCGCGCTCGGCGGCGGCGCCGAGGTCATCCTCGGTTGCCAGACCGTGCGCGCGGCCGCCGAGCTCTACGTCGGCTGCGTCGAGGTGGGCGTGGGCCTCATCCCGGCGGGCGGCGGGTGCATGGAGCTGGCCGCGCGCGCCTCGGCCCGCGCCACCGACGACCCCGCCTTCGACCTGCTCTCGCTCGTGAAGGTGCCCTTCGAGACGCTCGCGCGCGCCCGGGTCTCGGCGAGCGCCGAGGAGGCGCGCGACATCGGCTACCTGCGCCAGGGCGACAGCGTGTCGATGGCGCGCGAGACCGTCATCGCCGACGCCAAGGCGCTCATCCTCGGGCAGGCGCGCGCCGGCTACCGGCCGCCGCCGCCGCGGCGCATCCGCGTCATCGGCGAGGCGGGCCAGGGGACGCTGCGCCAGTTCCTCATGAACCTCGTCGGCGCGCACCAGATCAGCGAGCACGACGCCAAGATCAGCGGCCACCTGGCCCGCATCCTCTCGGGCGGCAGCGTCCCGGCGGGCGCGACCGTCAGCGAGCAGCACATCCTCGACCTCGAGCGCGAGGCCTTCCTCTCGCTGTGCGGGGAACCGAAGACGCGCGAGCGCATCCAACACATGTTGACCACCAGCAAGCCCCTGAGGAATTGACCATGCGTGACGTCGCCATCCTCTCCGCGGTCCGCACGCCCATCGGCCGGGCGCCGAAGGGCAACCTACGTCAGACCCGCCCGGACGACCTCGGCGCCCTCGCGGCGCGTGAGGCGATGCAGCGCGCCGAGATCGACCCGAAGACGGTCGAGGACCTCGTGCTCGGCTGCGCCAACCCCGAGGCCGAGCAGGGCCTGAACGTGGCGCGGCAGGTGGGCTTCCTCGCCGGGATGCCGGACGAGACGCCCGCCATGACCATCAACCGGTTCTGTTCGTCCGGCCTGCAGGCGACCTCGATCGTCGCCGACCGCATCGCCGCGGGCGGCATCGACGTGGGCGTCTCGGGCGGGCTCGAGTCGATGTCCATGATCCCCATGGGCGGCAACAAGGTGTCGCTCAACCCGCGGGTCGTCGAAGAGTTCCCCGACGCGTACATCCCCATGGGGAATACGGCCGAGAACGTCGCGCGGCAGTTCAACGTCTCGCGCGGCGATCAGGACGCGTTCGCGCTCGCCAGCCACCAGAAGGCGGCGGCCGCGTGGGCGCGCGGCGACTTCGCGGCGGAGATCGTGCCCGTGAAGACGCACGTCTTCGACGGCGAGCGCTGGCAAGACGTCACCGTCGACAAGGACGAGGGCCCGCGCGCGGACACGTCGCTCGAGAAGCTCGCGGCGCTCAAGCCGGTGTTCGATCCGACGGGCACGGTGACGGCCGGCAACGCGTCGCCGCTCAACGACGGCGCCGCGGCCGTCGTCCTCATGGGCGCCGACGAGGCCAAGAAGCAGGGCAAGAAGATCCGCGCCTACTTCCGCGCCTTCGCCGTCGCGGGCGTGCCGCCGGCCATCATGGGCATCGGCCCCGTGCCGGCCGTGCGCAAGCTGCTCGCGAAGACGGGGCTCAAGGTCGACCAGATCGATCTCTTCGAGGTGAACGAGGCCTTCGCCTCGCAGGCGCTCTACTGCCTGCGCGAGCTCGGGCTGCCGCAGGACCGCGTCAACGTCAACGGCGGCGCCATCGCGCTCGGGCACCCGCTCGGCGCCACGGGCGCGCGCCAGATCGCGACCGCGCTGCACGAGCTCGAGCGCCGCAAGGGCCGCTACGCGGTCATCACCATGTGCGTCGGCGGCGGGATGGGCGCGGCGGGGTTGATCGAGCGCGCCGGATAGCGCCCGGGGCGCGTGCGGAACCTCCTCCTCTTCGGCCAAGCGCGCCATGCGGCGCTCTTTTTGGCGGCCGTCGCCGCGGGTTCGGTCAACGCCATCGCGGGCGGCGGGACGCTGCTGTCGTTCCCGGCGGCGATCGCGTGGGGGCTGCCGTCGACGATCGCGAACGCGACCAACGCGGTGGCGCTGTCGCCCGGTTCGCTCTCTGCGGCTTGGGCGTACCGGCGCGAGCTGCGCGCGGAGTGGCGTCTCGCCGCCGCGCTCGCGGGGCCGGCGCTCGTCGGCGGCTGGCTGGGCGCGCTCATCCTGCGCCACACGTCCGAGCGCACCTTCGACGTGCTCATCCCCTGGCTCGTGCTGGGCGCGACGCTGCTCATCCTGATTCAGGGCCTGCGCAAGCGCCCGCCGGCCATCGAAGCGCCTCGCGTGCGTCCGGAGCCGACGAAGCGCCACCTCGCCGTCGTCATGCTGTGCCAGCTCGGCGTCGGGATCTACGGCGGCTACTTCGGCGCCGCCATGGGCATCGTCATGCTCGCCTTCCTGGCCATCGTCCTGCCCGACGACATCCAGCGCCGCAACGGCCTCAAGAACTTCCTCGCCGTCCTCATCAACGGCACCGCGTCCGTCTACTTCATCGCCGCCGGCCTCGTCGACGTGCGCGCGGGCGCCGTCATGATGGGCGGCGCGATCACGGGCGGCTTCGTGGGCGGCCGCCTCGCGCGCCGCGCGTCGGCCAAGGTCGTGCGCAACATCGTCGTCGCGATCGGCCTCGGGCTCTCCGCCCTGCTCGGCTGGCGCGCGTTCTCGAAATAGCCGCAACGCTCGTCACGCTCGTCCGATACCGCCCATGCTACCCTGGAGGCGATGTCGATGGCCGAGTCGAGCATCACGATTGAAATTCTGAAGGGCATCCGCGAGGAGCTCCGCGGGACGAACACACGCCTCGACGACGTCAACGCGCGTCTCGACGGCGTCAGCGAGCGCCTCGACGGCGTCAGCGAGCGCCTCGACATCACGATCGAGCGAGCGGACGTGACGAACCAGCGCCTCGAGATCGTCGAGTCGAGGTTGATCGATCTGGTCCAGGGTCAGCGGTTCCTGATCCGCTACACCAAGACACTCGCGGAACGACAGACGAAGCTCGAGCCTCGCGTGAGCCGCCTCGAGGGGCGGGTCGACAAGCTCGAGTCGAAGTAGTGCGCCCGCTTCGCGGCAGCGTCCTCCTCGCGATCGCGCTCGCCTCGTGCGCGCACAGGACGCCACAGTTCGATCCGAGCGCGCGGCGGACGTGCCTCGTGCTCTCGGTCGGGGGGCCGCGTGGCGTCGCGCACCTGGGGGCCATCGCGGCGGTGCGTGAGGCGGGGATTCACGTCGATTGCGTCGTCGGGAACAGCATGGGGTCGCTCGTGGGTGGGCTCTACGCGGCGGCGCCCGCGCGGGACACGGAGGCGCTGTTCCGGAAGGTCTCGGCGGAGTACATCGCGGAGACGAAGGCCGAGGCTGCGAAGAACGGCGCGATCGGCGCCGCCGTGGGCGGCCTCCTCGGCGCGGCCGTCGGCGCGGCGCTGGGCGGCAAAGACGGCGCGAAGGCGGCGGCCGCCGCGGGCGCGATGCTGGGCGCGGGCAGCGGGTTCGCGCTGGGCGCCGGCGAGACGGCGAAGCTCGACCGCGATCGCCTCGTGCGCGTCCTGAACCGCGTGCTCGCCGACGCGCGCATCGAGCGGCTGCCCGTCGCGTACGCGACGACGTTCCAGCAGCGGTCCGACAACGGGCTCTCGCTCGTCGTCACGCGCGACGGCAACCTGGCCGAGGCGGTGGGGCGCAGCATCGCCAACCCCTTCATCTTCTCGAACCTCGACGTCGTCAAGCAGGGCCAGGTCGATCCCGGCGCCGACCGCGCCTCGATGACGCCCGTCGACGAGGCCTGCCGCCTGTTCCCCGACGCGAACCTGCTCGCCATCAACGTCACCGACGAGCCCGCCTTCTATCGGGCCGGCATGCGGTGCCCGCTGCGCGAGGTGCACGTCGACCCGGGGCCGCTCGACGCCGAGGCCGTGTTCAAGCTCGAGGCGGACTTCACGCGCGCCGTGAAGGCCGGCCACGACGCGACGGCGCTCGCGCTGCGCGACTGAGCAACCGCTGCGCGCGCGGACCGATGAGAGGGCATGCGCCCTCCCCGGCCAGTCTTTCTGCTCACGCTCATCCTCGCCGCCGTCGCCTGCGGTGGGCCGCTCGATGCGCGTCCGGCGGGCGCGCCCGTGCGCGTCCTCGTCGAGCCGGATGCGGGTCCCGACGCCGTCCGCGGGCTATTCGCGGCGGCGCGGCGCTCGCTCTCGATGGAGATGTACCTGCTGACGGACGGCGCGACGATCGACGCCCTCGTGGCGCGGCGGCGCGCGGGCGTCGACGTGCGCGTGGTCCTCGAGCCGCACCCCTACCAGGCGGACGGCGCCAACGACGACGCCTTCGCGCGGCTCTCGGAGGCGGGCGTGCTCGTCGCCTGGGCGTCGCCGCGCTTCGCGCTCACGCACGCGAAGCTCGCCGTCGTCGATCACGCGCGGCTCGTCGTGCTGACCCTCAACCTCACGCGCGCGGGGCTCTCCGGCAACCGCGAGTACGCCGTGGTCGACGACGACGCGCGCGACGTCGCCGCGGCGGACGCGCTGATCGCGGGCGATCTCGCGGGCGCGGCGCCCAGCGCCCCGGGCGGCCGCGTGCTCGCCTCGCCGACCTCGACGCGGCCCGCGCTCACGGGCGCCCTCGCCCGCGCGACGCGCACGATCGCCGTCGAGATGGAGGAGCTCTCGGACCCGACGCTCGTCGCCGCGCTCGCGGCGGCGCCCACGCGCGGGTGCGCGGTCTCGGTCGTGCTGCCGGGCAGCGGCGCCTCGCCGGCCACCGCGGCCGCCGCGCGCCAGCTCGCCGCCGCCGGCGTCGCCGTCCGGCTCCTCGACGCGCCTCAGGTCCACGCGAAGGCCGTCGTCGCCGACGGTTGGCTCTACGTCGGCTCCGCGAACCTCACGACGGCGTCGCTCGACGCGAACCGCGAGGTCGGGCTCGCCCTGACCGACGCGGCCGCCGTCCGGCTCGTCGGGGGCACGATCGCGGCCGATCTCGCGCGCGGCCGCGCGCCCTGAGGGTTAAGATCGAGGCCGATGGCCGACGAGCACCCCAACATCCCGACCAGCCGGCGCGACCGTCACGCCTACCTCGAGGAGCAGATCGCGCGGCAGAAGCGCGGCGAGCCCATCGACGTCGAGTGGGTGCAGGCCGAGCTCGAGCGCGTGCGGGGGGAGCAAGCCCGGATGGCAGCCTCCGTCCAGCGCAACCTCCGGCTCCTCGTCATCCTGTGCGCGACGCTGCTGCTCGTGCTGTGGTTCAAGAGCGGCGGCATCTCGGGCAAGGGCGGCGTCTGGACGCTCGGCCTCATCCTGATCGGAGCGCTCTCGGCCTGGGTGCTCGGGAACAAGCGCAAGTGAACGCGCGGGCTGCCCTGGGCTAGGGCTGCGCGAGATCGACGAGCCGGGTCTCCGGGAAGCGGACCTTGCGCTGGTGCATCTTGCCGGCGATCACCGCGAAGACGTCATAGGACTTGCCCTCGGCGGGCAGCTGGACCTCGGGGCCCACGCCGACGTTGCGTCCGTCGACGAAGATCGCGACTCCACGCGGGGCGCGCAGCGTGAGGACCTCGCAGAGCGGCCGGAGGCGCGCGAGCGTGCGGCAGGCGACCGTCGTCCGGATGGCGAAGTTGATCGCGTTGGCGTCGGTGAGGCCCGCGGTCGCGATGCCCACGACGTCGCCGCTGCGGTCGAACACCGGGCCCCCCGAGTTGCCCGGGTTGAGCGGGATCTGGGTCTGGAAGACGGGTCGGTCCGCGCCCTGCGGGTAAATGTTGGTCACCATCCCGGTGTTGAACGACCAGATCCCGCCGCGGCCGTGGCCGACCGCCGCCACCCAGGCGCCCACGCGCAGCGCGCGGCTGCCGAGGTGCAGCGCCGGAAGGCCCGCGCCAGGCGCCGACAACAACGCGAGATCGACGTCGTCCTTGCCGCGCTCGAGCACCGTCGCCTCGATCTGCTTGCCGCCGGGGAGGACGAGCGTGACGCGATCGTTCGCGCCGACGACGTGCGCGTTCGTCAGGACCAGGTCGGGCGCCACGGCGAAGCCCGCGCCGAACGCCCTCCCCGTCTCGACGAAGACGACGGCGGGCGCGATGCGGTCGAAGAGCCGCTGCTGCTCCGCCTCGAGCGCCGCGAGCGCGCCCTCATCGGCCCGCGCCGGCGCCCTCGGCGCCACCCCCAGCAGCAGCGAGAAGGCCGCGGCCAGCGCGGAGAGCGATGGCGGCGCCCGGCGAGGCGTACGCGCTGAGCCGCTCGGGGTCAGAACGTCCACCCGAGCCCGAAGCCCCCGCCAGAGCCCAGCACGAGGGGTGCGAGGCGCAGGCTGCTCTTGGCGACCCGGCGTGCCACCGGTGGCCGAACGTCGTCTTCACCGGCGATGGGCGGAAGCCCGAGCCGCCGCCGGAGGCCGCTGTTGTACTGATCGACAGCCTGGCGGAGCTCGGGATCGGAGACCTGGACCCCCGGCGTCGAGCCGAGTCCCCAGATCGCCGGCCATGGAAAGACGGACATCATGAGGAGCCCGATGCCGCTCTTGGCGTCCTTCGCGTTCGTGCAGCTCATGTAGGCCGGATCTGCGTAGTCCGGACAGGAGATGCTCTCGCCGTAGATGAGCAACACGACGCCGCCGATCGTGGCCAGGAGGCTGACCACACCCACGAACGTACGTCCGGCCTGGGAGTCGTGGTAACGCTTCTCCGCGTCTCGGAGGCCGAGGATCCTGTAGAGCTCCGGCCAAGACAGCGGCTTGCGATACTTGCCCTGGCTCGGCGCGAAGGTCCCGGTCCGGAACGCGACGTTGTTCCCGCTGACGGCGACGACCTCGCCGAGGCTGATGAAGCTCGCGTCGTATTGTTCCTCCGCGGCGCTCTTGGTCTCGTGGGTATTGAGCACGCTCGACACCGTGTTGCTCGCCGCGGCGCCGACGCCCGAGCCCACAGCGGCTTCGCCGGCCTTCGCCTCGAGCGGCGTGCCCGCGAGCGCGGTGAAGGCGCCCGCCACGACGGCGTCCTTGCCATACATCGTGACGACCGCGCGCTCGGCCTCGCCGGCCGCACCCGCGAAGACGCGCACGACGATCACGAGGTCGACGGGCAGGCGCGCCACCTTGGCGACGATGGCGGCGTCGTCGAGGCCCGCGACCGCGCCGATGGCGGCGTCGTCCATCACGAGGCGCGAGGCCGGCAGCGTGCGCAGCGCGGCACCGAGGGCGGTCGCCGCCGCGCGCGACTCTGGGCCGGCGGCCACGACCATGCAGCCCTGGCGCACCGCCGGCAAGTAGCCGCCGAGCGACGCCGGCACGAACGTCGCCGACCACGGGTCGGCGGCTACCGCGCCCCGCGCGGGACGAGGCACGACCGAAGCTGCGAACAACGCGACGACGAGCAGGGACGAGCGCGCCAGGAAGCGGACGACATGAGTCATGCCGGCGCAGTATCGCCTGGCGGCACCGCGACCGTCCAGAACTCGGTCAGAAGACGAGCGCGAGCGCGAGGCGGTAGAACGCGCCGCGCGGCGCGAAGTCGTCGAGCGTCGTGACGCCCGCCTTGTCGCGATCGCTGGCCGGCAGCGCGGGCGCGAGCGCGAGGCGCTGGGTGGGCGCCCACCCGTAGCCCCCGTCCCCGATCACGCACGCCGTGATGCGGCTCGAGCGCGGCGGGAGGCAGGCCGCCGCACCGAGGCTCCCGTCGACGGCCAGCGTGTCGAAGGTCGTCGAGAGCGGCCCGATGACCGACAGATCGTGCAGCGTCGCCGCGCCGTGGAGCCAGGTCGGCGAGACGCGCCCGAAGGCGTAGAGCCACGGCCGCGGCGCGAAGCGCTCCTCGACGAGCCCGCCGAGGCGGCGCAGCGAGAGGCTGGTATCAGCGCCGCGCGCGGTGGCATCCGCGGTCCCCGAGTCCCAGGTCGCGCCGACGGCGGTCGCGAAGGCGGCGCTCGTGCGCAGGGCCCAGGTCGCCGTGGCCGCCGTCTGCACGAACACGTCGTTCGTCGAGAACGGATCGTAGCCGGAGCTCCGGAAGAGCGACGAGCGCACGCCCAGCGAGACCTGGAAGGGGCCCATCGGACGAGCGGGCGCGGAGGGGCCCACCTGGGAGATCGCCGGCGGCAGATCGTCGCGCGCCTGGGCGCGCCCGCCGCCGAGGGCGAGGAGCACGGTGGCGACGGCGGCGCCGCGGAGCGCGTTACGGCTGTCCATAAGATCCCTCCGTGAGCAGGGCGCCATAGATTTGGCGCTCGTTCTCCTTGGGCGCGTCGGCGTCGAAGACGGTCGCGCCCACGCCGCCGCCCCCGTCGTGGAGCACGACCAGCGCGTGCGTGCCGTTGGCGCGCGCGATCTCGAAGAGCGCGCTCGCGGGGGAGTCGACCCTGAGCGCGTGCACCGTGCCCGAGGGCAGGTCCGTCGCCGCGAGGTCGAAGCCGCCCTTCTGGAACGCCCACACGCGCGCGCCCGTCGGCGACACCGACAGCGTGATGTCCCCCGTCTGCGTGAGCAGCGGCGTGGCCGTGCGCACCGACAGGTCGAGCACGAAGAACGCGCCGCCGATCGAGCCGCCGCCCACCGTGCTCAGGACCTTGAGCGCGCCGTTCCTGCCGGGGACGTCCTCCACGTCGTCGACGACGGCGTCGATGCCGACCGTCTCGACGCTGCGGAACGGCCCGCCGCCGAGCTCCCAGAACGCGACGCCCGCGACGGCGGACGTCCCGTTCCACAGCAGCGCGACGTCGGGCACCGTGGCGGGCGCGGCGCCGGCCGCCGGCGAGCTCGTCGGCGTCACGAGCGAGAGGCTGCGATAGCCGGCGGGCAACATCACCCGCGACGTCGTGGTCGTCGCCGGATCGATGAGCACCGCCGTCGAGAGCGCCGGCACCAGCGCCGAGAGGCGCAGCCCGGCCACCGTGCCGTCGGTACGCACGAACGCGATCGCGCTCGGCACGCCGCCGACGTCCGCGACGTTGATCGTGGGCGCGAAACCCTGCGGGCCCGTGGCCGGCTGGAGCTGGAGCGTCATGACGCTCGTCTGCGCGTCGAAGCGCACGCCGATACGGGCGTCGTCGTTCTTGGCCGGATCGCCGTCGTCGAAGACGACCTCGGCCGGGTGCGGCCGCGTGACCGCCGTGGCGTCGGAGAGCCGCACGGTGATGTCCGGCTTGCTCGGATCGTCGAGCGACAGCAGCGAGAGGTCCTGGTCGCTCTGCACGACCAGGAGGTGCCCGAGGCCGCCCGGCAGGTTGAGCGCGGGCGCGAAGATGAGCTTCTCGGGGTGGCCGCCGAAGCTGTGCAGCGTCACCGGGGTCACCGCCGGCGGCGTCGCCTTCAGGTCGACGATGACCAGCTCGTTCGGGTTGGTGACGAACGCCGTGTTCGTGCCCGCCGCGTACACGATCGCCCAGCGCTCGGTGGGGTCGATGGCCAGGCCGTCGAGCGGGTTCGACAGCTCCTTGAGAACGACGTCGCTCGACGTCACGGGCGACGCTGTCCCGTCGACGATCGTGAGCTGCGGCGACTCGTCGGGCTGCTTGTCGCCGAGCGCGGCGCGGTGCCCGCCCGAGAGGACGAAGAGCTTGTCGCCGAGCGGCCCGACCTGGGTCGCGCGGACGTCGTGGCCGGTCGGCAGCGGCGTGCGCGTGAGCCCGCGCGCGTCGTCGACGCCGAGGGCGACGACGCGGTTGGCCGGCGCGTCGACGAGCACGACGGCGCTCGTGAGGCCGTAGGCCTGGCCGTTCGACGTCCCCTGGTCCCAGGTGCCGGGCCGGCCGCCGCAGCCGAGCGCCGCGGCGCCGAGGGCGAAGAGCAGAGAACACGTGGTCGGTTTCATTGCGGGCTCCACTGGACGACGCGCGCGCCGAGCTCGTAGCCGGTCAGCGTGCGCGCGTCGCCGCCGTCGAGCGGAAGGAACGTGATGCGGCCGTCGCCGTACTCCTGCGCGACGTAGCCGCGGTTGGCGCCGCCCACGATGCCGGCCGCGCTGGGCGGGCTCGCGAGGGGGTACTTGGCGACCTTCAGGGAGGGCATGAGCCCCAGGAAGGCCCCGAAGACGTTCTTGGCGTCGTCCCGCTGCGTGAGCAGCACGCTGGTGCTGTTGGGCGCGATGGCGACGGACTGGATGGGCGCGTCCGCGGTCTCGATGCGCGCCGGCTGGCTGCCGTCGAGCGGCACGAGCGAGAAGGCGATCGCGGGCGGCGTCGTGGTCGTCAGCTCCGGCGGCGGCGTGTTGATGCTCGCGTCGGTGCCGCCGTCCGCGCCGCCGTCGACGGCCACGGGCTTGGGCGGCTCGGGGATGTCCGCGTGCAGCGCCACCGCGAACTTGCCGTCGGCGGTCGGCAGCGCGGAGAGCACGGGCGCGTGGAGCCGCACGACGTGGAACGCGGGCGTGGCGCCCAGCGTGACCACCGAGAGGCGCTCCGACGGGAACGCGTTCGAGTAGAGCACGGCGACCGTCCCGCCCGCCGTGAGGGTCACCTGCCCGACCGTCTCGCCCGTGATCGTGAGGTGCTGGACGTCGGCGAGCGCGGGCGCGTGGCCCGCGAGCGGCAGGATCGCCACCTCGGCCGTCCCGCGCACGACGGCCACGGCGACCTTGCCGTCGCTCGAAACGTCGACGTCGGTGACGACGCCCGAGAGCGGGATCTCCGTGCGGTCGTGGGTCGCGAGATCGACCACCGCCACGCCCGCGGCGCCGTCGCGGCGCACGACGGCGAGCTTGCCGTCGAGCGTGACGGAGACGTCGTGCGTGTCCTCGGGATCCGTCACGCCGTTCGCGCCGAGCGGCACGGTGTCCACGACCGCGGCCTGCGCGAGCGCGACGACCGAGACGCCGTCCTGTGTGACGGCGAACGCCTTCGTCTTGTCGTCCGAGAAGGAGATCGACACGGGTCGGTAGCCGACGGCCAGCGTCGTGGCCGCGGCGGCCGGCGGCGTCGCGAGGAGGTCGATGATGGTGACGTCGTGGAAGCCCTGCGTCTCGGGCGCCGCGGGCAGCTGGCGCGCGTCCGTCCAGGCGAGCGCATAGCGCCCGTCGGGCGAGACGGCCCACGCATTCGAGCCCGGCGCCACGCCCTCGATGGTGCGGCTGTCGATCGCGCCGTTGCTCGCGCGCAGGAACGTCGAGTCGTTCGAGAGGACGTTGAGCACGATGACGGCGTCCTGCGTGCCCGGGACCGCGGCGAGGTAGGTCGGCCCATTCCCCGCCTCGACCGTCTTGACGACCAGCGAGGTCGCGTCGACGTAGGCGATGCGGCCGCTCGTCGGGTTCGCGATCCAGACGAAGTGTCCTGTCGCGACGGGCGCCTTGTAGGAGTTGTCGACCTCCATCTCGGGCGGCAGCGTGTCGGCGCCCGCCGCGCCCGTGCTGGAGCCCGCGGCCCCACCCGCTGGTGGCTCGGAAATGCCGCCGACGGAGCCCGCGGCGCCGGTGGCGGCCCCGTTGGAGGACCCGGTCGAGCCCGGCTGGCCACCCTTGGGGGAGCTCGCGCCGCCCGCGTACCCGCACGCCGCGGCCGCAAGCAGGGTCGCAACGCCGACCTTCGCGAGGGCCCGAGAGGACATTCGCATTCGCGCCATGCGCCGCCTGCAACGCAAGTCCGATGCCACCAGCGAATCCGCCGACTTGCGCGCGAATCGTTGGGAATCGCCCGACGCGCGGACGCCCCCGCGACACCGCTGTCGCACTTCGGTCGCTTCTCAAACCGAGGTCATCGAGTCCGATCTACACCTCTCCCGCTTGCGGGAGAGGTCGACACCGAAGGTGTCGGGTGAGGGCGCGCCTGCCCAAAAGGGCCTAGCGACCGGCGCCGGCGAGCTTGGCGGCGACGCGCTCGAGGGCGGCGCGGCGCTCGCCGGTCTCGACCTCGGCGGCCTGGCGTACGACGGGCAAGAGATCGTCGTTCGGGAAGGCGGCGAGGCGCTCGGCCGCCGCGCTCGCGAGCGGGCCGGTCTCCTGGCGCACGACGTCGAGGATGAAGAGCCCGGCCTCGAAGCTCTCGGCCTTCGTCATGGCGTCGAGCGCGGCGAGGCGCGCGCGATCGTCCTTGGCCTCGCGGAAGACGCGCGCGAACGTCTCGAAGCCCCCTCTCCAGCCGAGCTCGCGCAGCGTGCGGATCGCCGCGTCCACGACGAGCGGCACGGGGTCGGCGAGGCCGCGCTGAACGATGCGCACGATCGGCTCCAAGAGGATGTTCTTGACGGCCACCATGACGGCGGCGCGCACCTCCGGCGCGGCATGCCGGGCCAGCTGCTCGAGGGGGCGATGGACCGGGTAGCAGTTGACGGCGCCGAGCGCCCGCGCGAGCGCGGCCGCCGCGCGCGCGTCCGTGGACGAGAACCTCGGCGCGCTCGCGACGAGCAGCGCGAGGAGCGCCGAGCGCCACAGCGTCCGCACCTCGTGGACCTCGTCGCCGTCGCGCCCCCGATCGGCGCCCACGAGGATCCGCCCGAGGACGGCCGTGGCGTCGCCTTCGAGCGCCCAGTCCACGAGGTCATCGCGCGAGGAGTCCTTGTACGCGTACGCCTTGCGCAGCTGGCGCGGAAACCCGGGCGCGCGCGTCTCCGGAACCTTGAGCCCCGCGGTGCCGCGGCGGGCCAGCTCGAGGTAGCGCGCGCGCCGCTTCGGCGTCACGGGCAGCGCGGCGAGCGCGCCGTAGAGGCGCGACACGAGCGCGTGGTCGTTCAGCGAGACCGCGACGTCGATCGCCGAGTGGAGCGCGTTCTCCGAGAGCTCCACAGGCCCGCCCGCCGCCTCGTTGTGCGTCGCCGTCGCCTCCCACAGCTCGGCGGCGCGCGTGAGGTAGTGGCGCTCGTAGACGACGCCCCGCTTGACCGCGAACGTCGCGGCCTCGCGCGCGAGCGTCGCCGCCGCATACCACTCCTTCCGCTCGACGGCGAAGGTGAGGAAGTCGTCGTAGTACTGGAACGCCAGCGCGAAGTCGTACCGGTCGTTGCGCACGAGGAGACGGATCGCGTTGACGTAGCCCTCGGCGACGTTCTCGAACGAGCCCGCCTCGCGGCCGAGGTGGATGAGCAGGACGTAGCAGTGGATGGCGTGCTCGACCTCGCCGCGCGTCTCGGCCTCGTCCGCGACCGCCTCGAGGAGGCGCTGCGCCGCCGACAGCTCGCGCGCTCCCGCGGCCGCGTCGCCCGAGCGCAGGAGCGCGCGCCCGAGGCGCAGGCGCGCGAGCGCCGTCTCGTAGGGCTGGCCGGCGAGGCGCTCGTCGCGCACGACGCGCTCCCACTCGAGCCGGGCCGCCGCGAAGGCCCCCGCGTCCTCGAGCTCGAAGGCCGCGAGCACGGGCTGCCCCGACTCCGCGAGGACACGGGCCGCCTCCGCGTGGTGCCCGAGGCGCGCGGCGGCGAGCGCCCACTCGAGCGGCCGCTCGGCCGGCGGAAAGCAGCGCTGCGCCTCCGCGTAGCGCCGCAGGCCGAGCAGCACGTACCCCGCCTCGCGCGTGCGTCCGAGCGCCTGATACGCCGTGAGCGCGCCCTCGAGCCAGCCGTCGTACCGGCGCACGTCGAAGACCTCGACCTTGGCGAGCAGCTTCCCGTAGTGTCCGAGCGCCTCCTGCCAGCGGTTGCCGCGCAGCGCGCGCTCGGCCAGCTGCCGCAGCTCTGGATCTTCCTGCTTCGCCATCTCGTTCAACGAAGGGCGGCGTCCTCGACGATCTCGAGCGCGCGCCGGCGCTTCTCGGCGCCGCGCGCGAGCGACTCGGCCGTCA
>Ga0265339_10002141_pt1 | contig 14376 bp, 10 predicted proteins | sample 4CB219metaG_FD_202085 | JGI IMG/M metagenome (GOLD analysis project Ga0265339, IMG submission 202085) | Rhizosphere microbial communities from Carex aquatilis grown in University of Washington, Seatle, WA, United States - 4-CB2-19 metaG | ecosystem: Host-associated > Plants > Roots >...
TTCATCCACGCCGGCGGGCTCCACGGGCTGGCGAACAGCGTAAAATTCGGCCCCGCCTTGCTCAGCGCCGCTTTGATGAACGGTATCCGCGCGCCCATATCATGCGCGATGTCGAAGCTCTTCAATGTTTCGTCGCCGTCCTTCACGTACGTGTAGCTCGCGCTCGAAAAATCGCAGCTATGGATATGCGTCCGGCCCAGGCTGTAGCCGATCCCCTCGTCCGCGTCAAAATAGGCCCGCAGCAGTTCCTCCTGTTTGTTTTTCGGCAGTTTCTGAAACGTCTCCGCCGCCGCGTCCGTGAGCGCCCCGCCGATGCCAACCACGCTCTGGAACGTTTTGGACGGATCGACAAAAATCCATTCCTTCTTCTCGACAATCGGCGCGTTGTCAATCCACGTCTCATCGGCCTGTTTCGCGAGTTTTGGGCCGTTTTCTGCCGTCAAGTAAACGCTGATCCGCGGCGCCGCCGCCGCGCACAGGGCGCTCGCTATCCATACGCCAAAACACAGGGGGATTTTGCTCATAATGTTGGAGAGGTCGAACTGTCGTGATAGTCAATAATCGGTTTGCATCCGGATCGCCGCCTCGCCCCCGGCGTGACCGCGAACGCCCCCGCGCACAACCCAAGCGATGCCCCAAACCCCGTCAACCCCGCAAACACCGCCCCTCGCGCCAGGTTCCATCCCGACCGCACCAGCGCCTCCTGGTATGGCGCGATATGGTCATGCCCAAACCGCTGGTCCAGTTCCGCGAGGAATTGTTGCTCGCTCTCCGCCGCCGCTCCCTGCGCGCCCTTGAGATCGGCGATCAAATCCGCCGGCACATTCGCCTGGCGCAACGAGGCGTACGAATTCTCTGTCAATTGAAAGTTGGATTTCGATAGCGCCCACACGCACACCCCAAGCGACAGCCCCAGCCCCGCAAGGCCCGCTATCGCCGGAAGCGCACGCCCTCGATTCAACCCAATCCACAGCGACAAAGCCGTCGCAATCATCGCTGCCGCCGCCACGCAAGCATAATTGAGCGCTGTCCAATCCCCTCCCAACCGCGATTTAATCAAAATGTAGCCTGCGATCAAAACGCCCGCCAAAACTATAAGCGCCAATCTACCAATGAGATACATCTTAACGGGGGAGTCCGCTGATGTTTTGGCCTCTTTTCTCATAAAAAACCGTTGACTCGAACAAACCAATGTAGTAAACCATACTACATAGCCCGTCAACATATATCGCAAAGAGCTCGATGATTCGTCATCACACGCGATACACGATCACGGGAAATAAGAATGGTCCATTCAATTCAGTGCCTTAAACCTATGAACAGCACAAACCACCTCCAGCGAAGGCGTCTCCTTCGCATCCTCGCAACTAGCGCCGCGACGATCCTCGGCTCCGCCGGGATTGCCTTCGGCCAGGTCAACCTGTTGTCTAACCCAGGCGCCGAAGCCAACAGTTATTCCGGTTGGAATTTGTTCGGCAACCCCGCCGGCAACGGCAACTACGACTATGCCATTAACAATGGCACCGGTGGCGGCGCCACCCTCTTTGACGGCGCTTACACCTTCAAAATGTATGGCAACTACGATACCGGCCCCAACAAGGTCAGCGGCATGTCCCAGACTTTCTCCGCCCATCCCGGCGAAGTCCTGACTGCTGGTGTGGAAAGCCAGTCTCTTAGCACAGACTACATCGGACAGAACAACAACAGTTGCTGGGTCGATGTCATGTTCGAGGATCCAAGCCATAATGTCCTCGCCCGATACCGATCTCTGATCATCACTAACGGCTTCATCCAGGATACGTGGGTCGCCACGCCTGTCACCAACCAGTGGAGCACCGACGGTTCAACCCTCATCGGACCCGTCGATCCAAACCTGGTTGCGCCAGCCGGCACTGCCTACGTCCAATTTCAGCCCACCTTCTCCCTCATTAATTATGGCGGCGGCTCGATCTATTGGGATGATTTCTATTTGAACTCCACCGTCCCTCCCCCTCAATTCACGAACGTCGCCCCGGCAAACGGCTTGTTGATGGCGACCAATAAGACCCTGAGTTTCGACATCATGGGCCCCGCGAATATTACCAACCTCACCATGGCTGTCACAACCACGCCGTTGGGCAGCTTTGCCAATACCGTCAATTACGACCAGACTTCCGGCGCCATCACCGTCACCGGTTTCGGCACGACCGCTATTCACGTCAGTTTGCCGTTGACTTCCAATACCACCTATTCGGTCTCCTCCACGGCCTCCGACACCAACGGTTTCCAGGCCCTCAACACGACGACCTTTGACACCGTCCAACCCGTTGTCCTCTGGGAAGCCGAAGATTACAATTACAACAACGGTTTGGAATTCGACTCCGGCGTCAATCAGTATGCCGGCCAGAACGGCGTTGACCAGGTTGACGAAAACAAAGTCAACGGGCCAACCGCCAATGGCGCCAATGCCGTCAATGACCATCGCTATCGCCCCAACGACCTGACTGCCATCGACTTTGCCACCGAAGTTGGAGCATTTAGAATCCAATACACGCCGAGTGGCGGCGCCTATACCGATTACGACATCGGCTATGCCAGCAAGAACGATTGGCTCAACTACACTCGCACCTTCCCAGCCGGCAAGTATAACGTCTATGCCCGCCTGGCCACCTCCGGAAGCGCCAGCGTCGGTCTCGGCATCGTCAGCAACCCGACCTCCTCCAGCCAGACTGTCAGCAATCTCGGAACCTGCAGCTTCAGCGGCGGCAACTGGAATCAATACTATTACGTTCCTCTGGAAGATCAGTACGGAAACACCCTTCCTGTTTCCCTAAGCGGCGCCCAGACAATTCGCGCCACGCAGATGAACGCCACCGCTGCCAACGCGAACTTCTACTTCGTTGTCCCCGCCCAGCCCCAGCCCAACCCGACCATTTCGGGCGTCTACCCTACCGGCAGCCGTCCCTTTGAGCCCACTAACTCGCTCTCCTTCACTGTCGGCCAGGGCCAGGGAACGGCAATCACCGCCAATCAGATTCATTTGCTCGTCAACGGAGCCGATGTCACATCCTCCGCCACGATCACCGCATCGTCCACCAACTGGATAGTCAGCTATCCGTTGCTGCCAGATAGGACCTACACGGCCTATATGAGCGTGACGAACTCCCAGCATCTGCCCGCCTTCAAATCCATTACCTTCGACACCTTCTCCCAGAATAACTACATGTGGGAAGGCGAAGACTATGACTTCAATGGCGGCCAGTTCATTGACAATCCCATTCCAACCGCTGACCTGCCTAACGCCGGCACGGGCCTGACTATCACAGGCGGCGAAATCGCCACAAATAGTTACTACAACTTCCCCGCTGAAAACGTCGGGGCGACCGCTGTCTATGGCGTCGATGCCTTCTGCGGGACTGACAGCGGCGAGGCGTTCAATTACCGCCAGGATTCCGACGCATTGGTCGGTTGCCAACCCTCCGCCGACTTCCTTCGCCAAAAGTTCGTCGATTCCCAAAATACTCTCGGCGACACCAACATCACCGATTTCAATATCGGCTGGTTCAACCCAGAATGGTGGTTGAACTACACCCGGCACTTCCCTGCCGGCACGTATAACATCTGGGGCCGTCTTGCCACTGGCAGTCCTTACACCAACTGTATCTTGAGCAAAGTCACCAGCGGATGGGGCACGATGACACAGACCACCAATGTGCTCGGCTACTTCACTGACCCGAACGCCAGCGGCTATCAGGCATGGCACTGGGTCCCGTTGGCGGACACCCAGGGCAATATGGTCGCCGTCGCCTTTGACGGAAACACCAATACCCTCAAAATCACCAGCGTCGGATTGAACGTGAATTTCATCATGCTCGTTCCGGCTGTCGGCCAGGCTGGCTCCTTCCAGGTTTCCCCCTCGGTTGTCGGAAACCAGCTCCGCATCACCTTCCCAACCCAGGCCAATCACACCTACACCGTCCAATCCAGCAGCGTCATCAAAGGCGGGATTTGGGGCGGCGTGAGTGTTATAACTGGCGATGGCGCGAACAAGACCTACACCGCTACAATCGGCGGTTCCGGTCCAGTGCAGTTCTATCGCGTAGTGGCGCAATAACGTAAATTCATCGGCCCGGACTGGGGCGCACCGCTCCAGTCCGGACCGTCCTAACATGAACAGAAAATCCAAGCTAACTCGGCGCGCGGCGGCATTTACTCTAATTGAGCTTCTCGTGGTCATCGCGATCATCGCGATCCTCGCTGCTCTACTGCTGCCAGCCTTGGCCAAAGCCAAGGCCCAGGCCCAGGGCACCAAATGCATCAGCAACCTCAAGCAGTTGGCCATCGCCTGGACCATGTACGCCGGCGATAACCGAGGTTCCTATGTTCCTAACGGCCAGGAGTCCGATCAACCCAACTCCATAAACGACACAAGAATTCTGCCAGGCGGCACGCTCGCGCAGTGGTGCCCCGGTCAGATGAATAATGCCCGCGCGTCCGTCATAGCCTGGATCAAGGCGGGTTTGCTCTATCCCTACGTCGGTGGACTGGGACCCTATCGTTGTCCGGCGGATAACAGCATGTGGGGAACCGCCCCGGCGCAGCCCAGAACCCGCAGCATGTCCATGAATGCTTGGATTTCTCCTATCTCAGCGTGGGGGCCCGCTGGCGCCGGAAAACCCAAGCTCCTCAAGAAAGAAAGCGATCTTTCCATTCCGGGACCCGCAAATACTTGGCTCTTCATCGATGAGAATCCTTTTAGCATCAACGACGGCTTCTTCGTTTGTGATCCGACCGCGACGCAATGGACCGATGATCCAGCCTATTACCACAACAACGCCTGCGGCATCGCATTTACCGATTCACACGCCCAGATCAAACAATGGCGTGATCCTGCGATCCTGAAAGTCAAGACCCAGGTCCTCGATGGCAGCAACCCTCCCGCAGTCCCTCCCCTGGATGGCGGCAAAGACTTGGCTTGGCTCCAGCACCGCAGCACCTCGACCAATGGCCAGACCACCTTCTACGGCCCCTGATTTCTCTCCCTGCAATCTGGTCAACTAGCGCATGGCGAGGGCCGCTCACGGTTTGACGGCCCTCGCCTCTTTTTTCCCCATCCCGCTTGACATGTTGAATATCCCAACATATATTCCCACCATTGGCTGGCCGCCTCGCCGCCCAGCCCCGTTCTGTGAAAAGGGCGATAGGGCATTGTCTCGCGCTCGGCGAACCCGCCGCGGCGCCCGCAGTCCTTTAACTTTGAACTTTTAAACTTGAACTTTGATCTTCGCGTGGGGGGGGGGAGGAATTTGAGGCAGGGTCGCCTCGCCGAAGCGGCCTGGTCGGCGCCCATATCGTGGGGGGGGAGCGGCACGCGCCTTGACCAACCCGCGCCTGCCAACAACGAATATGCGAATTGTGTCCGCCTTTTGTCCCTTGACGGGGCGCAGCCTTCGGCGCAATCTTGTTGCTGTGAGGGCACATGCGTCCATTTCCCGCGCCGCCCGCCCGTTCCGAGAAGCGGCGTTCCCAGCCGCCTTGGTTTGCGTTTTTCTCCTCCTTTCCTGTCTGCCCGCCCACGCCCAAAACCTTCGGGAGCTAAAAACTGCCACCGAAGTCCGTAATCTTGCGCCCGAAGAGGCCGCCAAACGTTATCCCGTCCATCTTCGCGGCGTGTTGACTTTCTGGGATCCAACCCAGTTCCTGCGCTTTGTCCAGGACGACACCGCCGGCATCTACTTTTACGTCAGCGATGGCACCTACGACCGCCTCTTAAAGGCCGGCGACCTCGTGGAAATTGAAGGCCGATCCAATCGCGGCGAATTTGCCCCAATTGTTGATGCTGTGAAAATCACTCGCCTGGGCGAAGCCGCCTTCCCCCCCGCAAGGAGCGTCGGCGTCGAACAGTTGTTCAGCGGCCAGGAAGACAGCCAATTCCTGGAAATTCACGGCCTGGTTCGCGACGTCCGCTTTGATGACTTCAGCCATTACTATTCAATTGACATTGCCACCAATGGACAAAAGGTCTCCGTCCTTGCCAGGAATCTGCCTGGCGGACCCTCCGCCGACTTGGTCGATGCCACAGTCATGGCCCGCGGCGTTTCCGTCACCCGCTTCAACATGCGCCGCCAGGCCTTCAACATCCGCCTGCTCGCGCCTCGCCCGGAAGATCTGGCCATCGAAAAACCCACCGTCGGCGACACCTTCGATTCTCCTGCTGCGCCGCGGCCCATCAGCAGTCTTCTCCAATTCTCCAGCCACGCCAATTACGGCCACCGGGTCAAGGTCGCCGGCTCCGTCATCTATCGTCAGCCGCCGGACGTCCTTTACATCGAAGACGACACTTCCGGGCTCTCCGTCCAAACTGCCCAAGCCGACAATTTGCAGCCCAGCGATCATGTCGAGGTCCTCGGCTTTGCCGCGACCGGCGATTACAACCCCACCTTGCGCGACGCGGTCTTCCGCAAGGTCGGCTCCGACGCCGCCCCCGTGCCCGATGAAGTCACGGCGGACGACGCCTTGAGCGGACGTTTCGATTGCCGCTTGGTCCGCATCCAAGCCACCGTCGTCGACCGCGCGCACCACAGTCAAGACCAATTCCTTGTCCTCCAGGCCCCCAGCGGCTTTATCTTTAACGCCTACCTCCAGCGCAAAGGACGCGGCACCGATTTCGCCTACCTCCAAAACGGCTGCACCGTCGCCGTCACCGGCGTTTGCGTCATCGACCCCGGCGCCGAATGGCACGCCGGCCTCGACTGGCGCGCCAAATCCTTCCGCATCCTCGTTCGATACGCCAACGACATCGAGTTGGTCCACCCAGCTCCCTGGTGGAACCTCGAAAAATTCTGGTGGACCCTTGGCATGCTCTGCGCCGTCATCCTCGGCGCTTTCACCTGGGTCGCCGCCCTTCGCCGCCGCGTCCACCGCCAGACCGGCATCATCCAGCAAAAAATGGAGGTTGAAGTCGCCCTCGAACGCGAAATCCTCGAAATTAGCAATCGCGAGCAGCGCCGCATCGGCCACGATTTGCACGACGGCGTCTGTCAACAACTTGCCGGCATCGGCCTCATGACCGCCTCCGTGGCCGATCAGCTTGGCGAAAAGGGCGTCGCCGAGTCCGGCCAGGTCGAGCGCATCAGCGGCCTTATCCAGACGGCCATCACACAGACCCGCGGCGTCGCCCGCGGCCTCTTCCCAGTCAAGCTGGAGGAAAACGGGCTCGCTTACGTCCTCTCCGAACTGGCCGCCAACGCGCAGGAACTCTTCAAAGTCAACTGCCGCTTCTCCGCCCAGGATCCCCCTCCCGATATCGAAAATGACGTCGCACTCCACCTTTACTACATCGCGCGCGAAGCCGTCGCCAACGCCGCCCGCCACGGCCACGCCGACAATATCTGGATTTCCCTCGCCCCAAACCAGGACCGCTATCTGTTGACAGTCCGCGACGACGGCGCCGGTTTTGTCCTGCCCGGACGCACCGCCACGGGCATGGGGTTGCGCATCATGCAGCACCGCGCCCGCGTGATTGGCGCCACATTGAACTTGCAAAGCGCCCCGGCGGCGGGCACGACCATGACTTGCGTCTTCACGGCCACGCCGCGCGAGCGCCAAAGCGCCAATGGCGAACGAACAACAGCGAATTCTAATAGTTGACGATCACCCGCTCTTCCGCGAGGGCCTGCGCCAGATGATCGAGCGCAACCCCGAATGGAAAGTCTGCGGTGAGGCCGCCGACGCCGACGAAGCCAAACGCCTCGTCGCCGAATTGCAGCCCGACCTTGTCATCATCGACATTTCCCTCGGCGCCTCCAGCGGCATCGATCTCATCAAGGATCTCAAGGCGCAATACGACGAGCTGCCCATCCTCGTCATTTCCATGCATGATGAATCCCTCTTCGCCGAGCGCGCCATGCGCGCCAAGGCCATGGGTTACGTCATGAAGCACGAACCCGCAAAGGTCGTCCAAACCGCGATTGGCAAAGTCCTCGCCGGCAATATTTATCTCAGCGAAAAAATGTCCTCCGCCATGCTCTCCAAATTTATGCTTGGCAAGGAAGAGGAGCCCGGCTCCGCCATCGAGACCCTCAGCGATCGCGAGCTTGAGGTCTTCCGCCTCTTGGGCCAGGGCAAAGGCACGCGCCAAATCGCCGCTGAATTGAGTCTCTCCATCGCCACCATCAATTCCTTCCGCGCCCGCATCAAAGAGAAGCTCAGCCTCAAAAGCTCCAGCGAACTGGTCCTCCACGCCATGCGCCACTGCTTTCAGGAAGGCGCCAGCGGAAGCCGCCCTTGAACTCCGCCCCGCGTGAAATCCCACCGCCAGCGCCGGCCTGTTCCCGCCGGCCCGAGTCCGCCGATTTGGCTGTTTCGATTGGTCGCGTCCATCCTGGTTCCATTGGCGGCGCTCGCGCTGGTTGAAGCCGCCCTCCGCCTTTGCGGCTTCGGCTGTCCCACATCTTATTTCCGCTCCTGCCGCATCGACGGCGCGGACTATTTCGTTCCGAACGATCTATTTGCCTGCCAGTTTTTCCCGCCGTCGCTGGCGCGCACGCCCCTGCCTTTGCGCATGGAAGCCAACAAACCCGCGGGGACTTTTCGCATTTTCCTCTTCGGCGAATCCGCCGCCGAAGGCGATCCCGATCCCACCTTCGGCATGGGCCGTTATTTGGAGACCCTCCTGCGCGCCCGCTTCCCCAAGACCCGCTTTGAGGTAATCTGCGTCGCAATGCCGGCCATCGATTCCCACGTCATCCTGCCCATCGCCCGCGAATGCGCCAAACATGACGGCGATCTTTGGATCCTCTGCATGGGCAACAACGAGATGATCGGCCCGTTCGGCCCCGCCACCGCTTTCGGCTCCCAGCCGCCGACGCTTTGGTTGACTCGCTGCGGCATCGCTCTTCATCGCTTTCGCCTCGGCCAGCTTGTTTCCAACTGCCTGGCCTCGCGCCGCGGTCCACAGATTTGGGCGGGCATGAAGATGTTCGAGCAGAACAAACTTCCGCCGCATGACGCCCGCCGCCTTCGCGCCTACCAGGATTTTCGATCCAACCTGCGTGACATTCTCAACGCCGCCGAATCCGCCCGCGTTCCAACCGTGCTCTGCACCGTGGCCTCCAATCTCAGGGATTGCGCCCCTTTCATGTCCGCGCGCCGTCCTGATCTGACGGATTCCGCCCGCTCGCAATGGGAGCAATGCATCGCATCCGGAATCGCCGCCGAATCAGCCTCCAACTTCGCCGCGGCAACCCCATTCTACGAAAAGGCGGCGACGATCGACCCCGACTTTGCGAACGTCCATTACCACATCGGCCTGCGCGACCTGGCGTCCGGGAATCTCGCCGGCGCATCCAACCAACTCACCGCCGCGCGCGACACCGACGTCCTGCCCTTTCGCGCCGACTCGCGCATCAACGAAATCATACGCGACGAGGCGGCGCTGCGAGCTGCACGCGTGACCTTATTCGACACATGCGCCTGGCTTGCGCGAACGTCGCCTTACGGCCTTCCGGGCAACGAGCTTTTTTATGAGCACGTGCATCTCAACTTCGCCGGCAATGACGCAGTTGCCCGCGGCTTGGCGGAGACGGTGGCGCCGCTGCTGCCTGCCGCCGCCAAAGCCGGCGACACGCGGGATTGGCTGACATCCGAATCGTGCGACGCCGCGCTCGCCGTCACGGTCTGGGATCAATTTCGCGTTTGGCAAGAGAACTACAGCCGTGTCTCCGAGCCGCCCTTTACCGGCCAATTGAATGCCCAGTCCCGCGCCCGCTTTTACAAGGAAAAACTGCGGCAGCTTCAGTCACAAATGACCCCGGCCACTCGGGAAGCCGCTCTCGGCGCCTACACGAACGCTTTGCGCCAATCGCCGGACGACTGGTTTCTTCACGGCAACTTCGCCCAAGTCCTCGAGTACATAGGCGACCTCAACGGGGCCGTGTCCGAACGGCGTCGCGTCCACCAACTGCTGCCGTATGCGCCGGAACCGCTTTATCACGTCGGCCGGTTACAGGAGCGTTTGGGCCGGACATCCGAGGCCACGGCCGCGCTCGAAGAAGCTTGTCAATTAGAACCACTATTCGTCCCCGCCTGGGTCGAACTCGGCGAAATAGCGGCTAACGAAGGGCGGGACGATGAGGCCGCACGCCTCCTGGAACGCGCTCTTAAGGAAAACCCCGGCGACATTGAAGCGTTGGTCGCTCTCGGTTTCATGGCTCAGAACCAGGGGCGCCTCGAAGCGGCGCAATCGTTTTACGCTCGCGCGGCGGCCCTGCAACCGACCGGCCCGCCCGCCCATTTCGCCAATGCCGTCGCCGCGTCAGTCAATCATAACTCCGATGAGGCCATCGGACACTTTCGCGACGCGGTGTGGATGAACCCGCAATTCTGGCAGGCCCATTACCTCTTCGGCGTTGAGTTGACAGCGGCCGGCCAGCTCGCCCAAGCGCGTGAACACTTTGCCGCCGCCGCGGCATTGCGTCCCGACTTCGCTCCCGCGCGTCAGGCCTCCGAAAAAACACTGCCGTGAATGACTTTGTCAGGGTCGATTTGAGGCGGCATCAGTCGCCGGGCGGCTTTGGAGAAGCGCCGTGGCTTCGTCCAGCGTGATTCGCGCCAAGAGCCGCCGACGATTGCCGCGGCCCAGCGGCAATGCGAACCGTCCGGACCAGCGTCCAATACTCATAACTCTCGCCCTTGACCGTCGGCGATGGCGGCGCAAGAACATGCCCGGACTATGACGCGATCACCCGGCCCGCTCAATTTTCATCGAGGCCGTCCGGCTTCGTATAGAAGAGCGTGCGGCATTTTGACGCGGGCCTGCGAAGGCGATCAGGAATTGCAGCGCAAGGTCCTGGCCTTGCTGAACGCTCATTAACGCCTCGGGGATTTCCTCGAAACGCCGCCGCTTGATGGACAGAACGAGCCAGACGACAGCAACGGCGATCCAAAATGAACCCATGACCGACGCACCGGAAACCCAAACTCATTTGCTGGTGGCTTCCAGGACTTCTGCCCCGCCGCGTAGGTCTCCGAGTTTCTGTTAGCCACTTGGACTGAAATTCTCGCTGTTATCCGTGTGACCGAAATTCCTCACGAAAACGTAAATAAAATCGAAATACAAATATGAATGCCGATAAAGTAGTCCAACTCACCTCACACATTGCGCCGCGTAAGGGCCTCATCGCCCTAACGGCGGTTGCGTCAATCGCCCTCGTGACGGCCGCGATTCCGGTGTTCGCCGACGACGGAGCAGGGAACGCTGCCAAGGAAGATCCGACCGCAATCCGCCCCTTCCATATCAACGTGCCGGAATCGGCGCTCGTTGACCTTCGCCAGCGCCTGGCCGCAACCCGGTGGCCAGACAAGGAAACCGTCACGGATCAATCGCAAGGCGTCCAGTTGGAGACCATGAAGGAACTGGTGCGTTACTGGGAGACGGACTACGACTGGCGTAAGTGCGAGGCGAGACTGAACGCCCTGCCGCAATTCATGACCGAAATCGATGGAGTGGACATTCATTTCATTCACGTTCGTTCCAAACAAAAAAATGCGCTGCCGCTCATCGTCACGCACGGGTGGCCGGGCTCCATCATCGAGCAATTGAAGATCGTCGCTCCGCTTACCGATCCCACGGCGCATGGCGCGAGCGCATCGGACGCGTTCGATCTGGTCATTCCTTCGATGCCGGGCTACGGGTTTTCAGGCAAGCCCGTCACCACCGGATGGGACCCTCAACACATCGCGCGTGCGTGGAACGTTCTGATGAAGCGCCTTGGATACGCTCACTATGTTGCGCAAGGCGGCGATTGGGGCGACGCCATTTCCGAGCAGATGGCCCTTCAGGCGCCGCCGGAATTGCTCGGCATTCACGTCAACATGCCTGCGACCGTTCCAGCCGACGTCGCAAAGGCGCTCAAATACGGCGAGCCGCCCCCGTCCGGCCTCTCTGCCGAGGAAAAGCATGCTTACGAGCAATTGGACTTTTTCTATAACCACGGACTTGGCTACGCCTTGGAGATGAAGAACCGTCCGCAGACGCTTTACGGGATTGCCGATTCGCCCGCCGGTCTGGCGGCCTGGATACTCGACCACGACGCGGCCAGCTATGCGCTCATCGCCCGCGTCTTCGCCGGACAGACCGAGGGACTCACGAGAGATGACATCCTCGACAACATTTCCCTCTACTGGCTTACGGGCGCCGCGATCTCTTCGGCTCGTCTCTATTGGGAAAACAACTTGGCTTTTTTCGACCCCAAGAACGTCTCCATACCGGTCGCCGTCAGCGTCTTTCCAGACGAGATCTATGCTGCCCCTCGGAGTTGGACGGAGCGCGCGTATCCCAAACTGATTTATTTTAACAAACTCGATAAAGGCGGCCATTTCGCTGCCTGGGAACAGCCGGAACTTTTCGTTAGCGAACTGCGGGCCGGCTTCGCTCCGCTCCGCTCCGGCCTTTTCACGAGGAACTAAACCAACCGAACCTATGATGCACTACTTTGTCGTCGTCATTATTGCCTTAGTTGCGACGATCTCTGTCGTCACCAGGCAAAAGGCGCAGGCGCAGAGCGCCAATTCCCAGCCCATGGACAATTCGGGCGCCATGTCCGGCAGAGCTGTCGATCCTGAGACCAACGCCCAGGTGACTCCTCCTGTCTTTGTCACCAACATGCCCGTCGGATACCGCGACTGGATGCTAATCTCCGTCGCTCATGAGGAAGGGACTCTCAACGATATCCGCGCCATCCTGGGCAACGACATAGCCGTTAAGGCGTATCGGGAAGGAACGTTTCCGTTCCCTGAGGGCGCGATTATTGCCCGGGTCGCCTGGCGCTACACCGCGTCGGAAGAAAACAACAAAATCTTTGGCCGCGCCCAGTCTTTCGTGGCTGGGCCACCCGTGAACGGGGTCCAGTTTATGGTCAAGGACTCGATAAAATACGCGTCCACAGGCGGCTGGGGATACGCTCATTTCAATGACGGCAAGCCTGCCGATACATCAATGCTCCAAAGCTGCTATCCTTGTCACGAGGCTATCAAATCTCGCGACTTTGTTTTCACACGCTACTCGCCCTGAAACTGAGCTGAATGCCAAATATCAAAACGAAAGGAAATCAAACTATGAATGCAACGAAAATATCCGACGACAGCGCCACCACAACGCCCGTGAAATTGCTCTACACCGCCAAGGCCCACACGACTGGAGGCCGGGAGGGAGGCGCTTCACGCACCTCGGACGGACGCCTGGACGTCAAATTCTCGCTTCCAGGCGGACCCGGCAACGGCACGAATCCCGAGCAATTGTTCGCAGTCGGCTGGTCTGGCTGTTTCACAAGCGCCATAAAAGTCGTGGCCGCCCAGAAGAAGGTGCGCCTTCCAGAGGGCTCGGCGATCGACGCCGAAGTGGACCTGTGCACAGGCGCGGACGGTTATTCCCTCAAGGCGCGCCTGAACGTCAGTCTGCCGGGCCTGGAGCGCGACGTCGCCCAGTCCCTGATAGAAGGCGCCCACCAGATCTGCCCCTACTCCAAAGCCACGCGCGGAAACATCGATGTGGCAATCAACCTGGTCTAAAAGCCCATGGCAGAAATGAGGGAAAACAATGAATGCAAGTGACGAAACAAAACCGGTCGCCATTGTCACCGGCGCGTCGAGCGGGATAGGACTGGGAATTACCCTGCCTGAACCCCCCACGCCTTTGGGCGCTTACGTCGAGGCTTCGGACGCTGGCAATTTGCTTTTCCTCAGCGGGACGCTCCCAGTGGCGGATGGGAAGCTCGTCTTTGCCGGACGTCTTGGCGGGAATCTCTCGGTCAAGGAAGGCCAGGACGCCGCGCGCATCGCCTCGCTAAATGCCCTGGCAGCCGCGAAACAACATCTCGGCGGCCTGGATCGCCTCAACAAGCTTGTCAAGCTAACTGTGCTGATCGCGACAACTGAGCAGTTTGCCGGGCACGCGCAAGTCGCGGACGGCGCCTCAGACCTTTTCGTGCGCATGTTTGGACCCCAGCCCGGCCACGTGCGCCTGGTCTATGGCGTCCAAAGTCTGCCTATCGGCGCGCCGGTCATCGTGGAGACCATTTTTGAAATCAAGCCGGCGCCCTGAACAATCTTCAAACATCGTCGCGAAAACGTATTAACTCAGGAAAGGAATATTATTATGCAGGAATTCAGAGCCTACGCCGCTTCAACCCCCAAGGGCCGTTTGGAGCCGTTTCGTTTCAATCCCGGCCCGCTGGGCGTGGAAGAAGTGGAAATCAAGGTCTCGCATTGTGGGCTTTGTCATTCCGACCTCTCCATGTTGGACAACGAATGGGGAATGTCATCCTACCCGTTTGTTCCCGGCCATGAGGCTGTGGGAACAGTTGTCGCCATGGGCGAGCAAGTCAAGGGTCTCAAGAA
>Ga0265339_10002144_pt1 | contig 14356 bp, 13 predicted proteins | sample 4CB219metaG_FD_202085 | JGI IMG/M metagenome (GOLD analysis project Ga0265339, IMG submission 202085) | Rhizosphere microbial communities from Carex aquatilis grown in University of Washington, Seatle, WA, United States - 4-CB2-19 metaG | ecosystem: Host-associated > Plants > Roots >...
GCCTTGAACTCACGCGGGTGCATGCGCCGAGCTCGCTTCTTCGCTTCCTTGGACATGTGGCACCCTTTCTACGCCCTTTCGTCTGAGGGCGGGTGTCCACCAAACCGGGTCAACCCCATGTCAGGCAATCGGCCGTTCGAGGGATCGTCAGTACACCGAAGAGCGGGCGGCCAAGGGAGGTTCAGCTTTCGTACGACCTTGCACACCTACTCAAAACGCACAGGCATCTGAGAGGAGAGCTTGTGTTCTGCGACGATGCTGGCCGGATGTTGACCAAGAACGAGTGCAGAAGGCCGCTTCATGGGATGTGCAGGCGGGCGGGGCTGCGCAAGGTCGGTTGGCATGTTCTCCGACACACGTTCGCTAGTCATCTCGCCATGAGGGGAGCGCCACTACGGGCGATCCAAGAACTACTCGGCCATGCCTCTATCGAGATGACGATGCGGTACGCGCATCTGTCACCGGACGCGACAAAGGCGGCCGTCGAGCTGCTTGATCGAGCGAGCGGCGCCCTGACGGCACCAGTGGCCCAAACTAAGCGTAACTAGCTAATACTATTGTGGAGGCGCCGGGTACTGCCCCCTTCAAAGGGTTTCTGAAAACCTGAAGCGGGACGGGACCTTGGCCGGTAACCCTCGGGAATCATTGATCGAGGCAGTCCCGCGCCATCCCGCTGTGTTCCATCTGATTCCGACCGTGGCTGCAGAGTCACGGCAACGGAATGGCAACGGAATTCCATAGCTCCGACACCGGTCGGGGCGGATGCCAGGAGCACTCAAATGACCACCCTGAAGGCAGACTCATGCGACGGCGATCAAGAGGAGAGATAGATTTCGACGAGATTCTTCGCCGGCTCGGCACCCACCTGCCTGCTTGGCGACGTGAATGGATTTCCGAGTCTGAGCTTTTCGAAGACTTGGGTGAACGTCGGGAGATCGTCGAGGCGCTTGAGCACTTTGCTCGAGACGGTGGTGTTCTCCTCCACCTTCGTACGAAAGGGGAGGAGCGGTACTGGTTTCTGGAGCACGCCCAGGAGGTGACGCCGACTCGTTCTCGACCGATGCCATTGGGGGCGGGTGACGAAGATGGGCTGCATCCTATCGATTGCACATCGGAAGGGCGGCTGGAGCTATCAACGTCGGAGGATTCCGCTCCAATTCCGCCGACCACGGACGAGCGCCCGCAGCTGGAATCCGAACCGACGGAAACGGAAGTCGTGGAGGCTTCTCGCGCGAGCATGAATCCAGCATCAGGTCAGTCGACCCTCCTGGCCGAGGTCCTGCGTGCGATCGGCATCCGATTCATCGCCGTGGATTCTCGGCCGACGATTGGGCCCAACGTTGTGCGGTATCACGTGGTGCTGGAGCCGGCCGAGCGAACCGAGAATTTGCGGAGGCGCGCCGAGGATATCGGGAGGGAGATGGGGTGCAACGTGTTTATCTCGTCGCTCCCCGGTCAACGATGTGTCGCCATCGACGTGCCGAGGCCAGATCGACAGCTTGTGCCACTGGTTCCTGCTCTGGATGCCCTACAGCGAATGGCGATGCCAGGACCGGGCCAGCTGCGAATGCTGGTGGGAGCGACGCCCGCTGGTGTACCCGTCATCATCGATCTAGCGATGCTTCCGCACCTTTTGCTTGCGGGCGCATCGGGGTCGGGGAAGAGCTTTTGGATGCTAAGGGCTTTGCTGGGCCTCGCCCTCTTGGTCGATCCAAGCCAACTGGAGCTGGTTATCATCGACCCGAAGGGGTTGGACTTTGCGCCTCTTGCCCATCTTCCTCACGTTCGGCGGAGCGAGATTGTTGAAGATCCTGCAGCGGCTATCGAAGTGTTGCGCGAGATCACCGGGGCGGAACTCGCCGCGCGGACTCGTCTTCTCCAGCAGGCTGGCTGTGCGAACTTCCGCGAGCTGCGCATTCGCCATCCTGACCGCGCGGCAAAGAATCTCGTCATCGCTATCGACGAGTACGCCGACATTGTCACGAGTCTGCCGAAAGACGAGCGTGACGAGTTCGAGCGACAAGTGCTGCGTCTCGCACAGCGAGCCCGTGCCGTTGGCGTCCACTTGATGATCGCGACGCAGCGGCCAACGGTCGATCTGATCACGGGCTCCGTAAAGGCCAACCTTCCGTCGAGAATATCGTTTCGGCTTCCACAGCGTGCGGACAGCCTGGTCATCCTCGACCAACCTGGCGCCGAGATGCTCTTGGGTGCAGGCGACATGTTGCTCCTGCACGAGGGGCATCTGCAGCGCCTGCAGGGCTACTACGGTTCAACGTCGGACGTGGCGGCTCTCGTCGAACGCATTTCAGAAAAGAGAACGAGATGAACAAATCAAAGTCACGCAGTGTCATCGAGGCGGCAAAAGCCTACCAGGACATCGAAGCCGGGATGCGCGCAACCTATCCCTCGGCCGTCAATGCGAGAAGGCGATCGGAACTGGTTGCCTGCGTGCTGGACTCGGTCACGCATGCTCTCGCTGGCCTGTTGAAGTTGATGTCGATGGCGAGAATGAAGAACGACGGGAGCTCAAACGCAGTTCCCATCGACCAGCCTGTCGTTCAGCTCCGCGAATTCTGCCGGGCCCTGGTTGTCGCCGTGTGCGACATGCCCCACGTTGCCGAAGCCGCGCCTCAACTGACGGCATTTCGCCTTCAGCTAGAAAAGGCGCCAGAGCCTGGATGCGAGCTTGCTGACGCCAGTTTCATCTTGCTTTGGGTAGCCCAGCAGTACTTGACCATCTTGCTTCAGGTTGAAGTCTCGAACGTGACGGGGCTGCCCTGCGAGGAGGCCGAGGACCATGTGGACGAAGCGGCTCGCAGCCTGATTCCCGGAGCGGAGTCAGACACGGCACTGACTCGCATGAAGCAGCAAATGGATGAAGACTCCGACTGCGATCCCGATGCTTTCCAATCCCTCAGGCAGGACATCAGAAGGCGACGGTTGCGCACGGAAAAGTACATCGCGCGAGACTGGGACACGTTTCGAAAGCAGATCGAAGATGCGGCCCAGACCCTCTTGTCGCTGCACCAGCCGGACAGCCCGGAGGCCGCTCGAATAGCCTCCATTCGCGACGCGCTGACGAACCCCGAAGATCCGTCGACCATCCGCGATTTCAAGCGATGGTTCTCGCTGGGTAGCCTGCTCGGCTTGCTGGAGGACGATGACATTCCGCTGCGGGACAGTGGGTCGGAAGTTGGTCCAGGCGATGTCGCGACCGAATGATCATGACTTCTTCCGGGCCGGAGGGCTGCGACACCGTGCTGGCGGAATCAGCGCACGTCAGCCGGCCCGGTTTCCGCGGCGATGCGCCTGCCTCGACTCTTCCGAACGTGGCCGCGCCGTACTGACGTCGGAGGACGGGAGCACGGCTTTTCGAACACGGCTCCGAGCAAGACGGCAGCAGGGCCGGCCTCCGGAGGTGTCGGTCAGCGGCGCCTCGTCTTTCCGCCAGCGTCGATTGGCGGCGTCCTCCGCGGCGCCAGCAGCGCGCTCGGATCGACGCCGATGCTACCGTGTCCGGGTCGGCGTGGATGTAGCGCATCCCAACGTTGCGGTCCACATCGGGGTGATACTTCACCAGTCAAACAATGCAATCCCGCGGCCTTCGGTGAATTGCGTCCACGGACCAGGACGACATCGGTCGTAGGAAGCTATGCCAGTCGTAGTTTACAGCCCTTGCCCCAGTGGCTAGAACGGCTCGTGGGGTTCGCTATGAACGACTGGATCACCGTCACCCGAGAGCAGCTTTACGACGTGGCCTGGAAGAAGCCCATGTCCCAGCTCTCCCAGGACTTCGGCATCTCCGGTGTTGGTCTTGCGAAGCTTTGTTCACGCCGCCAGATTCCGACGCCACCTCGCGGATACTGGGCGCTGCTTGAGGTGGGCAGGGCGCCGCCGAAGCCAGCGCTACCTGCCGCGACCGATCCGGGGCTGATCACCATACGACGGACGCGACCACGGGAACTGCCGTCCGAGACAGAGGATGTCCTCCACGCCTCGATAGGAGCAGAGAAGACCGACGCGAGGCGGATCGCTGTCGGCGACCGCCTGAGTGCCGCTCATCCCGTCGTACGCACGGCAAAGGAGGCGCTTCATGCTGCCGAGCCCGACGAGATCGGCATCCTGCGGCCGGTGGAATGCCATGCAATTCGGGTGTCACGGGCACAGCGGTCCCGAGCATTGCGGATCTTCGAAGCTTTGGTGACCGCGTTCGACGAGCGCAGTTGGTCTGTGACCATCGATGATGGGAAGGTCAACGTTCGCGTCGACAACGTTCCGATCTCATTCATCGTCGCCGAGGAGACGGAGCTCGTCGAACGTCAATCGAAGCCCGACTTCAGCGGCAGCTACTCCTTCCATTCCCAGCGCCACGACAGGGTGGAAAAGCCGTCCGGTCGTTTGTCCGTGGCGATCGAGGAGGGCGTCAGCCTCTTTGGAAGGTCCATACGTCGCCGATGGCACGACACCGAGAAACACGTGCTTGAGGAACAGCTCAACGATGTCGTCATAGGGCTGCTCAAGCTCGTCCACGCCGTTCAGGAGCAGCTGAAGCGCAAGCAGCGGGAGGAGCAACAGGAACGAGAGCGGGCGCGCAGGATCGAGGAGGTCCTTGCCGAGCAGGACCGGTTGCGAAAGCTTTTCGCCAAGGAAAAATCCGCGGCCGTGCGACTGCGTGACCAGGTTGTTCGCTGGAGGGAAAGCCAGGCGATTCGGGATTTCGTCGCGCGTGTGCGTACCGAGGGCCGGCTACGCGAACAATCCCTCGAAGGACAGGCCATGGAGGACTGGTGTAGCTGGGCTCTACAGCAGGCAGATCGACTGGACCCGTTCGCCGAGAGCCCTCCGTCGATCCTCGACCGGGCGGAGCAGATTGAACACATGTCCGACGGGATACCTCCATGGCAGCGACGGTGACGAGCAACCCGGCTGATCTGGAGCCGCTGATTCGCTTGTGCCGGCAGGGGAAGCTCTTCGAGGTACAGGAATGGATTCGCGATGGGAGGCCCATAGCGCTGTCGGCGGAGATGGGGCGGAAGACGCCTAAGCGGAACCCGCTCCGGACCGCCATCGACGAAGGCTTTCACAGTTTGGTTCAGGTGCTACTCGACGCCGGTTGCCCAACGACCGTCGGTAACTATCGCGCTCTCGACCATGCCGTCGAATTGCGCCGTGTCGACCTTGCGGCACTTCTGGTTAGCCACGGCGCCGACGTCTGCGAGGTCTCGATGAGCTTCGTGCTCGAAATGTGGGACTCCGACATGGTTGAGTTGTTTCTTTCCAACGGCGCCAGCCTCCATCGCGGGAACCCGGTGGCGCTGGCCCTCATCTACAAGATGCGTCCGGCTCTGGGGCTGTTGAAGCGATACCCAGATGACCCCGGCATTCGAAGACAGGGGTGCATGGCTCTGCGGTACCATGCGAGCGAAGGGAACCAGAAGTGGGTCGCCCTTTTGTTGTGGGCAGGCGCCGACCCGTGGGCGCGCGGCCCGTACAGACCTGAGGATCTGGAGTCGGACCCGGACGACGAACAGGACGATCCCAGCGCCATGGAGCTTGCCTCGTATCGAGGCAAGCTTGAAATATTCGGACTGAAGAAGATCACCGCTGCGGTGACGTCGAATCCGCAAGCGGCGGCGATCCTCATCCCCGCTGCTTGTGTCTCCTCGGAAAGCGAACTTCTTGCCTGGCTTCTCGATCATGGTCACCGGCCGGATGTCCTAGAGGATCGCGGCAGTCTCGTGATCAGCCGACTGCTGCAGTCACTGTCCTGCGAAATTCCGACGGCATTCGATCCTTACTGGAGCCCGTCCCGTCGCGGGATCGATTCTTCCCGTGCCATGGAGACAATGAAGATGATCCATATGCTCGTCGCGAACGGCGCCAAGTGGATGCCCACGGACAAGCATCAGATGGGGGTTGCCCGCCGGTCGTTGCTCACGATGGCTCCGAGCTACGTGGTCGAGTTCGTGTGGCTGATGCAGAAGTACCAAGCGTGTAGCCGCAAGGACGTCGAAGCCCTGCTCGGGACTCCGGCGATGGCTAAGCTGATGGCAAATGAACGAGCAAGGTTGGCGGCTCTTGCCGGATCCCTACCGGAGTCGTTGCTGCCGTAGCTTAAGAGGCCCTCAGCCACGGTGTCCCTCGACCCTTCGTACGATGAGCAACGCGTGTATGACGAGAACTTCGGCGTCTCCGGAGCTGAGAAGGTGTGGTGGGAGCGTGGACGCGAGGGCATGGTCGTGGCCGGCTGTACAGTGGAGCGTTTGATGCGCGCTATGGAGCTGCGTGGCGTAGTGCGCGGCCACTGTGCGCTCACCGGCCGAGCCACCACGGGAAAGCTCTTGCTGATTCCGTAGCTGTGCGGGAAGGGGGACTCGAACCCCACTTTCTTTCGAAACCAGATCCTAAGAACGTAGAAGCCTAAATTCTCCGTCGAAAACTTGTTTAGTGGCGGGTACTTACGGTCACCGAGGGTCAGGGGGCCGATGGTTTCCACCAGTCGCCAGAAACGGCGATACCCAGCATACGGGGTTGAAGTTGGGCGGGGTCGGTTCGACAATGGCGCTCGCAGTCGTCCGACTGTTCGATGGGAACTCTGAATGTATCTATCTCGATTGACTCTTCAGAATTTCAGGCAATTCGGTAGCGAAACGGGACTAGGCTCGCTGCATCTGCAGTTCGACCCTGGCGTCACCGGACTCGTTGGTCGCAACGACTGTGGCAAGTCCGCGGTGATCGATGCCATCAGGTACGCGTTCTTGACACGCGACCAGGAGTACCTCCGGGTCCAGCCGGAGGACTTCCACATCGGTTCGGACGGTAAACAGGCAGACGAGATCCTCATCAGGTGCGAGCTGAGTGACCTTAGCGATGGCGAGAAGGGCGCATTCGTCGAGTACCTGTCCTACATCGACTCCAGAGTCGTGCTCCTCGTCAGCTGGACAGCGAAAAGGCGGGGGCAGCCGCCCGCACGTCGATGGGTAGACGTGTCCGTTCGAAGTGGCGTGGACGGCACCGGGCCTGCCTTCGAGTCGTCGGCACGTGACCTGCTATCGAGTACGTACCTCCGGCCTCTCCGCGATGCGGCCCGGGAGATGTCGCCTGGGCGTGGCTCTCGTCTCTCGCAGATACTGGCGAATGTCCCGGAGATCAAGGAGGGCTCACCGTTTGACGATAAGTCCCAGCCTGCCAACCCCGGCGAAGTTGGCAATCTGAGCCTCTTGGGGTTGGCGGACTACTTGCGCCACAGCGTGAAACACCACAAAGGCGTCAGCAAGACGCAGGCGGCTCTCAACACGCAGTACTTGTCCTCGCTGTTCCTCAAGAACGATAGTCTGTCCGGCACGATCGACCTGGCGGCCAGCGGGAGCGATGAGATTCGCCTTCGCCAAATCCTGGAGCGCCTCGAGCTTGGCCTGCTCGACGACTCGACTCGTACGGCACGGGGGTTCTACGGCCTCGGGTCGAACAACCTCCTCTATATGGCGTGTGAGATGCTCTTGCTGGGACGAGAGCCCGACGGTCTACCTCTGCTGTTGATCGAGGAACCCGAAGCGCACCTTCACCCGCAACGCCAACTGCGCCTGATGGATTTCCTGACAAAGGCCGCAGCCGGGAATGAGCAGGAGTCCCGCCGACCTGTGCAGGTCATCATCTCCACGCACAGCCCTAATCTGGCCTCAACCATCCCCCTCAAGAACCTGACCATCCTGAATGAGGGCCAGGCGTACCCGCTCGAACCCGACCAGACAAAACTGGCCGCCGATGATTACAAATTCTTGGAGCGCTTCCTAGACGTCACCAAGGCCAACCTGTTCTTCGCCCACGGGGTCATCGTAGTCGAGGGTGATGCCGAAGCCCTGTTGATCCCCACGCTGGCCAGACTCCTCGACAAGGACCTGACAGAACACGGCATCTCCATAGTGAATGTAGGTGGAACAGGCCTCCGACGTTTCAGCAGGATCTTCCAGCGATCCGAGAAGGATGCCCCCGAGCTGGCAATTCCCGTGGCCTGCCTGACGGACATGGATGTAATGCCCGACTGCGCACCGGCCATCCTCGGACTGGTGGAAGACGACAAACGCCGTTGGAAAGCAGAGAGCGACTTCGGCATTGGGGAGGCTCGCAAGCAGGGGCTACAAGGAAGACGACGTGAGCTGTGCGGAGCGGACGGCCAGCACGTCCGGACATTCGTTGCGGACTACTGGACGCTTGAGTACGACCTCGCATTCTGTGGCCTTGCCGAGGAGGTCTATGTCGCGGCCAAGTTGGCAGAGCACGATCGCGATATCAATGAGGGGAAGACGAAACTCGCCGACGTCGAAAAGAAAGCAAAAAACAATTTCGACGAAATGGACAAGGGCAACCGTGCTGAGCTGTGCAGCCGTATCTACAAGCTCTTCCACTCGCGTAACGTATCAAAGGCCATTGCGGCCCAGCATCTTGCCAATGCCCTCGCCAAGCAGAAGGCGGAACCGGCATTTGACCGGTCTGCCTTCTCGGGCAGGTTGCCACCCTACATCGTCAATGCAATCGCCTACGCGACCGGAGCCAAGACCGAGGCACTGCCATCACCGGAGGTACCTCCCAGCGAGGATCTCAATGGCTGAGCCTCATTCCCTCATCCCGGAGGTCACGGACGAGGACGTCGAATGGATCTGCCGCGTGATGAGCCTTCGCGACCTCGATCGGCCCCGGCAAGACTTTCTGCGCGCACGTGAGACACTCGACGTCGCTGCCTGCCCAGGGAGCGGTAAGACGACCTTGGTGGTCGCGAAGCTGGCGATCATGGCCAAGAAGTGGCGGCACAGTACCAGAGGTATCTGCGTTCTCTCTCACACGAATGCTGCACGCGAGGAGATCCAACGGCGTTTGAGCGGCACCGTCGCAGGGGCACAGCTGCTCGCCTATCCCCACTTCATCGACACCATCCACGGATTCGTCAACCGCTTCCTCTCGATTCCCTGGCTCGGATCGCATGGTATTCCCTCACCCACTGTCGACGACGATGTGGCCGTCGCGTACCGCCGTCGTGCTCTCGAGAACTCGGAGTACTGGAAGGTTCAAACCTTTCTGAGCAAGAAGCACAGCGGATTCGACAGCATCCGCATCATCGATCGCCATCTCAAGATCGGGATTGTCCAAAAGCAGAAGGTTGAACCCTTCCCAGCAGGGACCGCCGCCCTCACGTATCAGAGCGCAAGACGTGCGGTCGAGGCATCCTACCGCGCAGGATACTTCTGCTACGACGAGATGTTCGTGTGGGCCAAAGCCCTGATTGAACACTGCCCCGCCGTCTCGACCTGGCTCCGGCATCGGTTTCCGCTGGTCGTCATCGACGAGATGCAGGACACGTCTGGGCTGCAGGTTGACATCTTGAATTCCGTATTCCCAAGAGCTCGCGGCGAGATTGCGTTACAGCGAGTCGGCGATCCGAACCAGGAGATCTACGACGGCGATTCCGCGGAGGACGATTGTGCGCGTCTTTTTCCCGACCCGGCAGCGTGCTTGCAGATCCCTCAGAGCTTCCGATTTGGACCCCAAATCGCGGCTCTGGCATCGCCCTTCGCTGTTGATGCCGTCGGCCCGAAAGGGTTGGAAGGTGCCGGGCCGCGCTTCGTCGCAGATGCCCCGAAATGCTGCGGGAATGCGGTCTTCGTTTTCCCTGGCGACCGCACCGCGGGCATCCTCGATGCATACGGCCTGCACGTTCTCGCAAACTTCAGCGACCTTGCATTGAAGAGTGGAGATGTCACAGCGGTGGGTGCGGTACATAGGAGTCTGAGCCCAGCGGAAGACAAACCCGAACACCGTCCGAAGACTGTCCCTCACTACTGGGACGGCTACACCGCCGAGATAGCACGACGGGATCCACACCCTCCAACCCTCGTCCAATACTTCCGCCTCGCGCAGGCCCTGGTACGGGACAAGCGCGACCTGTCGCCTGGCGTAGAGAAACTGGCATCCGGCATGGTGCGGCTGGCACGTCTCACTGGGGATGCGGGGCTGCTCGGTCGTGGGGCCGCCAGGCATCGCGCGGTTGTCGAGGCACTGGGCGCGAACCCCCGAGCTGGCGATGCTTATCGCCGCGTTCTCCACGCGACCCTCATCGACAAGGAAATCCTGACCCGCGTGTGCTGGGAGAAGTGGCAGAACGACATCCACGCCGTCGCCGTGGGGCTGAATAATTTCGCTAGACCGCTCAGCGTAGCGACAGAGTTTCTAACGTGGGATTCTCGAGGCCCATCGCAAGGAGAACCCGCAGGAGCTTCGACATGCGATGCTGGCCCGAACGTTTATCGAGTCGGCGACGGCTCCGGCCGGAGCGTGGACATCCGCCTTGGGTCCGTTCATTCGACAAAGGGGCAGACGCATTTGGCGACGTTGCTCCTCAGCACGTATTGGCATGATCATTCGTCTGAGCGGATGCTGCCTTGGTTACTTGGGAACAAAGCAAACCTGAGCGACGCCAAGGACAGGGATCGTAGGCGATTGCTACAGACATATGTGGCCATGACGAGACCAAGTCACCTCGTCTGCCTGGCTATTCCGCGATTCGTCCTTGGGGATGACGACGCTACGTTGACCAACTGTAGTCGCGCACGCTGGATGATGGGGATGCGAGCCGATTCGACGATGGCCATCACGCGGCTGACAGTCGTCCTCGCAGTACCGGTAATGGCCATCGTCGAATCGGCTCGCCTGGGTTTCAGCAGCGTGATGGCGATTTAGGTGCCGGTATCGCCGTTGGTATGGGCGTCGATGATCCTGGCCACGGCGTCGCGCTCGACGAGCTTGCGCTTCTTGCGGGCGGCCTCGCGGAGGGCGGCGGTGGCCAGTCGGTCGGCGTCGCGCATACCGCCCATGGCGGCCTCGTGAATCATGGCGATGGCGTCGGAGGCGAAGATCTCGCGTTCACATCCGACCCGATGCAAGCGCATGCTGAGGTATTCGCCGGTGTCGGCTGGCGTGAGCGGGTCGATGCGCAGACGTCGATGCAGGCGCGAATAGAGCGAGCGGTTGCGCCGCATGGACAGTCGGTCGAGCAGCTCGGGCAGACCGACCATGACCAGCGACAGTAGCGCGCGACTGTCCCACTCGTAATTGAGCAGGATGTGCAAGTGGTCGAGGGTGTCCTGGTAAAGCAGGTGGGCTTCGTCGAGGAGGAAGACGGGATGGACGCGGTCTTGGCCAAGATCTCTCACGTGGGTCGCCACAGCGTGAAAGACGCCGGCAGCAGTGACCGACGGTGACAGTCCGAGGGCGCCACAGAGCTGGCGATAGAAGTCGCGGCGACCGAGGGTGACGTTGTGACAGTAGGTAAGGCGGAAGGCAGATTCAGGCAAGCGTTTGCGAAAGGCGCGCAAGACGCAGGTCTTGCCTACTCCCGGATCGCCGACCAGCACGACCGAGGTGCGCTCCTCGGCCGCGTCGACAAGCTCGTCGACCACGGCCTGCTTGGACGAGGGCAGCCACAGGTCACCGTCGGGAATTTCTTTGCTGAAGGGCGGCTCGCGCAGACTGAAGTGGGTCAGGTACAGGTCACGCATTAGAAGATCTCCTCGTCGTCGATGTGGGCAGGGGCACGGCCAGCGGCTTTGTCGAGCAGCGCGCCCGACGGATCGAAGGGGACGGTTTTGCCGACAGGCGCAGCGCCGCCGGGGTGTCGAGGCTTGCGGCGGATGCGCGCATTCTTGGCGGCATCGACGGGATGCAATTCCAGGCGTTTGCCTTCGTGCTCGACCCAAGGAGGGACATCGACATCGGTCAGGCAGCGGCCGACAGTGACGATGCGACCGGCGAGGTAGCCCTGGTCCAGCTCCCACACGACGCCGTCGATGCTGAGGGTGGTGTCGCGGCGGACGCGCCGGCGCTCGTGCACGGTCAGTGCTTCGCGCAGCTTGGCTTCGTCGAGAGCGTCGACGGGATGCTTGGCGCTGTTCCACGTAGCGGCAGGTGCGCGGCCGAGCAGCCCCGCGTGGGGTGCCTGGTGATAGTGCTGGTCGAGGAAGGCCCACAGTCTGACGTTGAGGTCGTGAAGCGAGGAAACCGAGCCCATGTGGTCGAGCAAGCCTTCGCGCAGAGTGCGCCAGAAGCGCTCCATCTTGCCGCGCGCCTCGGGCGAGTACGGGCGAGCGTGAATGAGCGTGATGCCGAGCCGCTCGCAGCCTATGCGAAGAGTGTCGCCCGAATACGTCGAGCCATTGTCGAGATAGAGCGCATCGGGCAGCCCGTGGCGGCGCACGGCACGGCAGAGAAGTCCCAGCATGTCGATCTCGCGCTCACTGTGCATGGCTTCGAGCGCGACGACGAAGCGGGAATGGTCGTCGAGCATGCCGTGAATACGCAAAGGCATGCTGTTGCCGCCGATGAGCAAATTGGGGCCGTGGCATACGTCGCCGTGCCACAGAGCACCCGGTCGCTCGGCCTGCCAGCGCAAGCGCGTGTGCGAGCTTTGGCCATCGCGAATCGCCACGCGGTCGAGTCCGTGCTCGGCGTAAAGCCTGCGCACCGTCGAGGGCGAGACAGCGTCCTGGTCCAGGCGCCCGTCGCGCACCAGTGTGCCCAAGATCAGCGGCACCGACGCCGAGGGATTCTCGCGGCGAATGGCCAACAGCAATTCGCGCGTCTCTGCGGCCAGCGCCCGAGCGCGTCCGCGGTCGCTGCGTGGCTTGGGCAAAAGCGCTTCCAATCCACCGCTGCGGTAGGCGTAGTACCACCGCTCCAGCGTGGGTACCGAGATGGTCTTCGTGATGTCCGCACCGGGCAGACGGAATCGCTCTTTGGCCAAAGCCAGAAATTCCGCGCGCAGATCGCCATGCGAAAGCTCCCTACGGCAAAGCGATCCCACCACCTCGCTGCGAAAGATGGCTACCTCCTCGGCGTGGTCCTTGGTCTTGAGTGCATCCATGGTCATTCCTCCGTGTGCCGGTCCATCCGGCGTCCCAGCACAGATGCCAGCACCGGCGGCACGGCGGGAGGGAGCATGAATGGTGGGCTGTTGTTGCCCTCGGCTTCGCACTCGCTGCCGCCGCGCCGGGAAGACAGTCCCCTTACGCGGCCCGCGCGCCGCCGACAAACGCGCGCACGGTCAGCGATGCGGCCACTGGTGGCGGCGCGCGGCTGCCAATAGTCGTCGCTGCCCGCTCGGCCACCTGGCGCCGGGTGAATTCGTCGGGACACCTTCGCACATCGGAAAACAGTCGGCCGTCCCGCACGTCATCGCACCAGCGATAGAGCGTCGCCCAGCCCACGACAGCCGTCGCGCCCACGACCGTAAATGGACTCGTCTGGCGCCGGATCTCGGCGGGGCTCTTCTGCTCCAGACCGAACAGCGCCAGGGCCTGCGCGATGGCCGACGCCGAGTACCAACGCCGTGACAGCATCGCCCCTGGCACGACCAGCACTACCGCATCGCAAATCAGACAGAGATACCGTCGACACGGGACATTCGCGGCGACCGGCTCTGCCAGCGCTGCCTGTGGCCCAAGCATCTGCCGCACGCGCAGGCCGTGCCCGTGCAGACGCAGGATCTGTCCTGACGGTCGACTCGCGCTCCCGCAACATGGGCAACGCGCCGGACGCACTTCATCGACCGTCGGCATCCTGGATAACCATTGCTTGACGTCCAGGACGCTTTGTACGATTCGATTACTGCTCCGGTCCTTCTCTTTGACGGGGATCTACCCGGGGCCAGATGGGGACGGTGTTTCCGCACCGGTCCCCATCACTTTTTCTGAGCCCCGGTCTGTCCGGAAATCAGGCCCCCTCCCTCAAGGGGCTCGCACTACATCACGCCCGCTCCCCGATCCCAAGCCGCGTCGACGATGGCTGGTCCATTACCGTCCGTGCACGATCCCATCACGACGGCGGATCGCTCACCCCCGAAGACGCTGCAATCAACTCAGCTCGCTACAACCAACCACGTGGTCACGCTGAAGGCGCGTGGCTGGCAAGTTGCTCATGTCGTCGATGGGAGAGCGCAGTGGTGCTTGTAATGGTCAGCGATGAGGAAAACGCCATTGCGGAACGATAGCGCTGAGACACTTCCCGAAGCTCGACACGTGAGGCTTGATCGGACACTTGATCGACTCGGTACGAGGGAAAGCAGAATTGTCGTCGTTCTCCGAGAACGTCGACAGGGTCACCGACGTGGCATTGCCACGGAGGCTCACTTCAGAGAATCGCCGCGACGGTTTCGATGTGATGGCGGATGGACAATTGCTTTGGGCGTTGATCCCATCCTGACGTAAAAGATTGAGAGAGATGAATCGTCGGGAATGGCGGTGATTCAAAAGGGTTATGCGACTCAAGGCCATCACCGGAAGTAAAGCCCAGACAAGAAGCACGAAGG
>Ga0265339_10002147_pt1 | contig 14344 bp, 12 predicted proteins | sample 4CB219metaG_FD_202085 | JGI IMG/M metagenome (GOLD analysis project Ga0265339, IMG submission 202085) | Rhizosphere microbial communities from Carex aquatilis grown in University of Washington, Seatle, WA, United States - 4-CB2-19 metaG | ecosystem: Host-associated > Plants > Roots >...
TCGCTCTAAGCGAAAGTGATGCCAGCGCGAACGCCGCGCATTCTCGCGGCCACACGTCACGCGGTGGCCGCCGATTGGCCGCGCTGTCCCGGATCCGGCCGCCGCGGTGCCGGACGCGACGCCGTTTACATCGACGGCCGCACGCTATGTCAGCGCACGCAGCGGGTGTACGCCGTCGGGAAGGTGTTCCAGTCCGTTCCCGTGCCGGCGTTCCAGCCGGTGAAACCGTCGCAATAGTTGATGCCCCACGCCGTACCGCCGACCTTCGACCCTTCCAATGCCCAGTACCAGGTCGCCGAACCGCAGAACAGCGTGTTGGGGAACGCCGTGCGGTTCACCGCGGGGCCGACCAGCGCTTCGTTGACCGTGGACGCGAGCTCGTTGAGCGTGGGCACGCGCCATCCGGTGTGGCCATTCAAGCCCAGGCCTGCGCAGTAGGCGGGGGCGGCGGTCCAGTCCATCAGTGCTGGCGAGTACGCCTGCTGCCAGATGAGGCCGGTGTAGTTGTCGGTGATCTCGCCGCTCGCAATCGTGTAGTGGTTGGCGGGCTCTTTCGCGAACGCGTCAGCGGCCTCGCCCGCGCCATTGCCGCGCACGCAGCGCGCAACGTTGTTGGTGCCGCTCATCGCGACGGCGTTGCTGGTGAAACCGTTGGTGCCGTAGCCGAACTGGAAACCCGAGGTGTTCTGCCCCGTGATCGTCTCGTACCACCACGACGACGTGCCGTAGTAGCCGGCGGTCACGGTGAAGACCGAGGCGAAGCCCTTGGCGCCGTTGTTGACGTCGGTGATCGACGCCATCTCCACGCGCGTCGGCATGCGCCAGTCGTTGAAGCCGGCATAGTTGCTGGTACCGAGCGCGGTGCAGCGGTCGGCGCTCGCCTGCCAGGTGCCCTGCGTGGCGGGGTTCGCCTTTTCCCAGACCAGACAGGTGACGTTGTCCTTGACCGCGCCGTTGCCGAGATCGGTGTAGCTCTGGTGGTTGGGCACGCCCGCGCCGTCGGCGACCGGATTCGGCATGCGCCAGCACGGCCACTTGTGCGAGCCACAGGTCGACTCGACGCAGGGGCCGCCGGGGGCGCCACCCGCTCCGCCACCGGACGCACCGCCTGCGCCGGTCACGCCCCCGGTGCCGCGCGCGCCGCCGGTCCCTGCCGTCGTGCCGCCGCTGCCGGTCGTCGTGCCACCGCTGCCGGTTGGGCCGATGCCGCCGCCGGCGCCGCCCGCCGACGAGCCAGTCGCGCCGCCGCTGCTCGACGTCGTGTCGCCGCCCGCGCCGGTCGCGCCACCTGAGCCGGTGACAGTCGTCCCGCCCGCGCCGTTGCCGGCGGGGGTCATCACATTGCCGGCGCACCCGGACCAGAGCAGGGCGATCGTCCCGCACACCACGCGTGTCATCGAGATCGGCTTCATGCGACGAGGTTCCTGTTTCCTGGCGATCATTGGGTATTGTCGCCGGAGCGACTGAACCAAATCACCGGATGCGACTCCTCACCGTGATTAGGGTCTAAGAGAAGGGTTGGAGCCTGAAAAGTTGGTGCAATCGCCTGGTCGCCCTCGTCAAACGCGGATTCTCGAAATGGGGCTGACCCCGGAAGCGCGCGGTCAGGCGGTGCTACAACGCCAGCGGATGATCGGACGCGCCCTTCCAACCGCTCCGGCGACGGCGCTGGCGCTGGCGCTGGTGTGGGCGATCACCGGATGCGCGGCGCAGCGCGCGGCCGATCCGTCCCTGCACCCGCCGCCGGTTCCGTCGGTGAAAGCGTTCCCCAGCGCCGACGGTTGGGCGGCGACGACGCCGGGCGGGCGCGGCGGCGTGATCTTGCGCGTGACCACGCTGGCGCCCAGTGGTCCGGGCTCGCTGGGCGAGGCGCTGCAGGTCGACGCGCCCCGCATCGTCGTGTTCGAGGTCGGTGGCGTGATCGATCTCGGGCGCTCGGTGCTGGACGTCGAGGCGCCTTACCTCACCGTCGCTGGCCAGACGGCGCCATCACCCGGTATCACGCTGATTCGCGGCGGCATTCGCATCGCCACCCACGACGTGGTGATCCAGCACCTGCGCGTCCGTCCAGGCGAGGCCGGCGCCGCCAAGCGCAGCGGCTGGGAGACCGACGGCATCGGAACGGTGACCGGCGCGCACGACGTGATCATCGATCACTGCTCCACGACTTGGGCCACCGACGAGAACCTGAGCGCGTCGGGCGAACGCTTCGCCGGCAACAACCCGGATCAATGGCGCGAATCGACGTCCCATCGGATCACCATCAGCGACTGCCTGATTGCCGAGGGCCTGTCGCACGCGACCCATCGCAAGGGCGAGCATTCAAAGGGCACGCTCATCCACGACAACGTCACCGACGTGGCGGTGATCCGTAATCTCTACGCCAGCAACGTCGAGCGCAGCCCGATGTTCAAGGGCGGCGCGCGCGGCATCGTGGTCAACAACTACATCGCCAACCCGGGCCACACCGCGATCCGCTATGTGCTGGTCGATCACGAGTGGGGCGCGCTGCCGCGTCAGGTAGGGCAGATGGCGATCGTCGGCAACGTCCTGCACTACGGCGCGGACACGCGGCCCGGGTTGCCGCTGCTCACCGTCGACGGCGGCGGGCCGTGCGAGGTCTTCCTCGACGACAACGTCGCGCTGGACACGCACGGCGCTACCATCCCGCCGGTGCTCGGCAAGCTCGCCGACGTCATTCCGGTGGTGCGGCGCCCGCTGTGGCCGGCCGGCTTCGTTCCCATGCGCGCCGCCGACGTCGAGGCGCACATGATGCGCGAGGTTGGCGCGCGCCCCTGGGACCGCGATCCGATCGACGTGCGCATCATCGCGCTGGCGCTGGGCGGCAAGGGGCGGGTCATCGACAGCGAGGAACAGGCCGGCGGTTACCCGGCCCCGGTCGAGACGCGGCAGGCGTTCGAGCCGGCGCGCTGGGATCTGGCGACGATGATGCCGGTGCAGCCCGCCGCGCCGGCGCGCCTCACACAGATGGACGCGCGCACGCCGTGACGGGCGCGCGCGGCCGTTGCGACGTCACGAACACTTGCCGCTGGCGAGCACGGTCGAGCCGGTGATGCAGCTGCAGCGGCCGCCGTCCAGACAATGGCCGTGAAACGAATTGAGCGCGATGTTGTCGTTGCAGGTCTGATCCTGTCCGACGGTGCAGATGTTCGCCGGCCCCACGCAGCCGCCCGACTTCATGAAGCAGCCGTTCGGGCAGACGCAGATGTCGACGCTTTCGCTCGATGCGGGCGCGCAAGTACACGCGCCGACCGCGCAAGTGTCGGGGAAGTCGCCACTGCCCGCGCAGCAATTGACGCCCGTCGGCAGGCCTCCGGTCTGCAAGCATGTATGGGAGTCGATCAGGTAGGTGCCTTGGTTTACGCCGAGCAGGACGTCGGTGTCGTGCGCCAGCGCGGTTTGCACCGACGTCGGATTGACCAAGCACTGAATGTCACCGCTGGTGACGCCGTTCGCGACGATATAGGTCTGCGTGCCGAGCGATCCCGACTTCGCGCACGACTCGCCGAAGATCGGGCCGGGGTCGCCGACGGCGCTGAGACTACCGACCGCGTTCAGATCCGATAGGAACTGCGCCACCTCAGGCGACCCGTGCGGGAAGGCGCGCAAATAGCTGGGGGATCCGGTCGGGGCGATGACCACGCGATCGGCGCTGCCGTTGTCGTACACCGTGACGCGGAACTCCGGCGAGTTCGTCGAACGGGTGAGGGTGATCTGGGCCAATACTTCCAGGCCGAGCTCGTCGGGCGGCGACCCGTCGGCCGGGCAGGCGACGCCCGTGCAAGCGCCAACCGTACCGTTGCCCAGGCACAGGCAGCTCATCGTGCAGGCGGCAGTCCCGCGCGGAATGACGTCGCCGACGTGATAGGTGACGCCGTGGTCGACGCAGGTGACGGCGGTGCCGTCGGCGTTCTGATCCGCCGGCGCGTCAGTTGGGACATCCGGCGAACTGTCGGCCGGCAGGTCCGCCGGTGCGTCGCCGGCGTCGTTCGATGTGATGACGATGGTGTCGCCGCCGTCGGGCATGCCGGCCGCGCCCAGCGACATCGTGCTCGTGCAACCTGCGCCCGCCAGCGCCAACATGATGAGAGCGACGAGCACGCCACGGTTTTCTCCGACAACCACCCACTGAGCTCGCAAGCGATGTGTGTTCATGAATAGCCTAGTGACGGGCGCCCGAAGAACGTTTCAGGGACACGCCGCGATTCCATGTCGCGCGCGCTGCGCGAGCGGATCCGCCGGGCTGGTCGCGAGCACCGCTTGCAGGTCGGCCTTGCCGTCGCTGCAGCGGCCGAGCTTGATCCGCAGCTCGCCGCGCACGGTGCGGAGCTCGCGCGCGCGCGGCAGGCCGGCGAGTGACAGCGGATCGAGCAACGCCAGCGCGTCGGCGTCCCGGCCGCTCGCGAGCAGGATCTCGGTGCGCAGCAACCGCGCTTCGAGGAGGATCTGTCCCGAGGGAAAGCGCCGCTCGTGCGCGTCGAGTGCCTTCAGCGCCGCCGCGGCGTCGTGGTCGCGGTGCCAGAGCTCGAGCGCCGACGCGAACGATCGGCTCTCGGCGACGATCGGGCTCGGAATGGTTCTGGGTGCGGGGGCGGCCATCGTCGGGCGCTCAGCGTTCGCGGCGACCGTCGGCGTGGGCGCCGGCGTTGTGGCGGGCCTCGTCGGCTGGCCTGACGCCGGCGGTGCCGGAGCGAAGGCCGTTTGCGCGCGAATGGGCCCCGACGCGGGCTCGGGCTCGCCAGAAGACGCGGGCGCCGCCACCTGCGTCTCCGCGGTTTCGCCGCGCGGCGGGGCGTGGTGTTTCGGTACCAGCGCGACGCGTGTTTCGTGAGCGCGGTTGGTCTCTGCGGCACCGACAGGTCGATCGATCACGCGCGCGAGGGGCTCGGGCGGGGCCGGCGCGACGTTGATGGGCGCCGGCAGCGTCGCCGCGGATGGCGCCGGCGCGGATTGCGGCGTGGCGGCTGCGGGCGCCGCGCTGGGCGCTTCCAGGCGCGGCGTGTGAGCTCCGGTGTGCGGCGCGGGTACGGGGGACGGTTCGTGGCGTGTGCCCAGCCAGCGGCCGACGCCGGGAAGCCAGGTCAAATCGCGCCCGACCATCGCCACCGCGCCGCCGGCCAGCAACAGCACGACCAGCGCTGCCAGCGCCGGTGACAGCAGCGGGCGCCGCACTGGCCGCGGCTGATGCAATCGCTGCTCGATGCGATCGATCTGCGCTGGCGACACCTCGGGTAATTCGCGTGCGCGTTGCAGGAACGCGATGGCGCGGCGGCAACGTTCTTTCAGGTCATCGTCATCGGCTGACATCGTCGCTCCTTCCGTCCCGCTGCTGCTTCGATTCCATCTGTTCGTAAAGGCGTAAGAATCGCGCGCGGGCTCGGTGCAGGCGCAGGCGCGCGTTGGCCGGTTGAATGTCCAGAAGGTGGCCGACCTCGCTGGCGTCGAGATCCTCGAGCTCGAACAGGATCAGGACCTGCCGGTCACGTTCGGGCAGGCGATCGAGGATCGCGTAGACCGCGCGTGCGGTCTCATGGCGCTCGACCAGGCGCACCGCATCGGGGCCGGGCGCGGGCAGGTGGCCGGCGCTGTCGTCGGCGCTGCCGCTCAACCAGCGACGCCAGCGGGCGCGGCGGCGGCGGTGGCGCACCACGCGCTCGGTGATGCCGAACAGCCAGGTCCCGACGCTGGAGTCGCCACGGAACGTCGGCAGCCGCTGGTGCGCGATCGTGAAAACTTCGTGGACCACATCCTCGACGTCCAGCGTTGGCCCACCCAGACGTCCGGCCCAGCGCGCCACCTGACGCACATGCGTCCGGTAGAGCGTCCCGGAATCGAGGGGCTCGGCTCGCACGGCGGGGATGGTCAACCTGTCTCCCTTGGTGACGGAAGCGCCGGGAACGTTTCACCCGGCGGGGCGGGAAAGCGAAAAAAGCAGCCCGAGCCCGGCCGCGACGTTCCAGCGCGAGAGGGTCGTCACCTGGTCGGGCCGATCGTCCAGGGTCAGGCGCGCCGCCGTGATCCCGTAAGCGGTGCCGGCGTAGACGAAGGGGACGACGTAGCCCAGCGCCAGCCCGAGGCGGATCCGACCGTCGATCGCCAGGGTCCACGCGGTGGCGCGGCGAGGTGTGACCAGCCGTTCGCCCTGGAGTGCGGTGCGCAGCGCCTCTGGGCCGAGGCCGGCGTCGAGCACCGCGCGGCGGAACCGGCGCCGCCATGAAATGCCGGCCCCGAAGCCCCGCGACTGGTAGGCGGCCTGGCCCGGGCCCAGCGGCTGCGTGCGTTCGCCGGTCGTGTGTCCCTGGGCGGTCACCGAAAATCGGTCACCGAGGCCATAGGCGAGCTCCCCGCCGGCGGCCCAGGTCGCGGCGTCACCGTCGTGAACCGCGGATCCGAACGCGGCGAGCTCGAGGCGCGGCAGCGCCGAGCGGCGAGGGGACGGAGGTGGTGGGGCCGGTGCGGCCACCGTCAGAACCGGCGGCGCGGCGGGCGGGCGAGGCGCGGCGGCGCGCGGCTCGGCCGCCGACCACTCGCCGAGCCACGCGGCGATCACGACGGCGGCGACGACCGCGCGCTCCTGACAGGCTTCGGGCGCGGCGATTTCGCGCTCGCCGAGCACCTTGCCATCGCGCCCGCGCAGCACGATGTGCATGCCGCTGTCGTTCACGGTGACGTCGGGAGTCCCCTTGAGAGCCAGAGCGGGCACGGCGCCCAGGCGGTCGAGCTCGTGCTCGACGTCGTGGCGCTCGGGGCAGGTCGGGGCGGGGGAGGCGAGAGTCGCCGCCAAAATAAACGCGCACGCTGAAGCCCCACCCATGCCCGCTACTATAAGCGGCGCCGAGGAGGATCGGGCGAGGCTCCTCGTCGGGATGTCTCGGTTAGAACGTCAGACGCAGTCCCAGGCGACCGTGGATCGGAGTTTGATAGGACGTCGGGTGCCCGTAGTTCGGGTTGACGTTTAGCGGGCCGCCCTGCGCGTTCTTGGCGTACTTGAGATCGTCCTTGGTGCCGCCCACGATCGACGCTGCCGCATCGAAGGTGTAGTCGTCGTCGACGCGCAGAACGGCCTGCTGGTTGAAGAGGTTGAAGACGTCGAGGAACGCCTCGATGCCGGTCTTGGGCGTCAGCGGGCAGCGATACGACAGCTTGCCGTCGAACTGGGTGACCGGTGGCGTGCGTCCCCCCGAGCCGCGCGGCAGCAAGAAATTGAGCGGTTGCCCTGCGAGGTACGACGAATAGTTGATTGGCATGCCCGAGCGCGCCGCGAAGCCGAGCCCGAAAACGATGCTGCCGCTGCCGACCGGCAACATGTAATAGCCGTCGATGCGGCCTGAGTGAGGATGGTCGTTGGGCAGCGGACCTCGTTGATTGAGGGTCAGGTCCTGCGTGTCGTAGGCGTTATTCCCATTGGGGGCGAAGTAGTCCTGGTGATCCTGGTAAAGACCCTCGTAGTTACCAACCAAGCGCGAGTAGGTGTACGACGCATGTACCAACCACTGCTTCGAAAACCGCTTGTCCACGAACACCGTGAGCGCATCGTAGGTACGCTCGGGCTTCGGCTCCGACGCCAGGCCCTTGAGGTTCCCCAGCAACGATTGCGCCGTGGCCAGGTTGTTCTGTGCTTGCGCCAGCGCCGCCTGCGCCGACGCCTTCGCCGGGTCAGTCGTCGCGGCGCTGAGCGCGTTCTGAGCCTGCGCTACCTGGGCGGTGTATTGGGTGATCTGATTCTGGTAGGCGGTGATGGCCTCCGGCGGCACGTTGCCCGGGTTCGCGAGCAAGAAGGTGCCGTCGTAGGCGGTGCCGTCCTCGATGATGTTGCCCAACCAGCGGTGGGTGTAGTCGATGCCCAGCACCAGGTCATCCATGACCTCGCGCTGAACGCCGGCGACGACCTCGTTGTGGTACTGACCCTTGAGGTGCGGCTGCACCGGGTAGTCACGACCGTTGTTGTAGATATTGTAACTGCCGGGATTCGTATCCGGCGTGCAGCTGCGCCACTCGTTCGGACCACCGACCCAGTTGACTGGGTTGTTGGTGCAGGACGCTGGATTGATCTGGCTCACCAGGATGCCCTCGCCACCGAAGTAGCGAGCGGCAAGCGCCATCGGGACGGTTTCATAATACTGTCCGAAATGGGTAAAGACCTTTGAACGACCATCGTTGGTGGGATCCCAAACCATGCCGATGCGCGGCGAGAGATAGTTCCCGAGGTGCAGGAACTCGACGTTCTGGTCGTCGTACATCTTCTGCATCTCGTAGCGGGCGCCGACGTTGATGGTCAGGTTCGGGCGCGGCGAGTAGCTGTCCTGCAGGAAGAGCGCGCTGATGAAGTTGCTGACGTTGGCCTTGAGGTCATCCTGATAATGAGGGTTGTTCAGCAGATCGTACGGGTGACTGTTGAACTGAAAGGGCTGCTCATCTCCATGCAACGAGAAGAACGAGTAGAGAGAGCTACTCGCGACAACACCATTCCCGTAATAGTTGAGGAGCAACCCGCGCTGCCCGGGGGGGCCCGAGTAAAACCGGTCTTGGTCGAACTGGGTGCCCTCGAAGTGCCAACCGTACTTCAGCTCGTGGTGGCCGCCGGCCTCGAAGATGTGCGTCGATTTGATGTCGCCACTCAAGCGATTGCTGGTAAAGGTTTTGTCGAGACCGAAACCGCCGTTGTGATAGTTGCTGACCGGACAGGGCTGGAAGACCTGGCCGTTGATGGTCTGCGGCTCGCAGCCCGGCGTACGCTCCAGGTCCCACAGGTTCGCGTACCACCAATTCTCCTGATTCAGGTTCGTGAGTGCCGGGTTAGGCGAGTAGTTGTTGAAGAACTCGCGATGGACGCCGATGTTGGCTTCGATCTGCCATTTGCGATCGAAGAGCTTGGAGATCCAGTGCAGACCGATGTCCGTGCTGTCGCGGGTCACGACCTCCTTCATCCAGCTCGGATCGGCGACCGCCACGTCGCCGCCCTCTGCAGCGCGCACGCCCCCGCCGTTCGACGGAGAGCCGAAGATCGACAGCGTCAAGCGGTGGTTGGGCGCGGGGACGAAATCCAGCTTGGCGCCGAAGTGATAGGTCTGGCGGGACTCGGTGACGCGGCGGCGATCGACCTCGGGCCCGCGTGCCTCGATGCCGTTGGCGTCGGGGGGGAGCAGCGCGTTCGTGTAGCGGAAGACGTGGTCCTCTTGCAGGTTCGGCGCGAAGCCGACCCAGAAGAAGAGCTTGTTCTTGATGATCGCGCCGCCGACCTCGGCGCCCACGCTGGTGTCGTAGTCGGGCTTGGTCTGTGACGAGATGGCGCCGTTCACGCGCGTGACGACCTTGGGGTCGCCGGCCAGGAAATAGGGCGACCAGTAACCGAACACGCTGCCGTGCAGGTCGTTGGTGCCCGACTTGGTGACGGCATTGATCACGCCGCCCATCGCGCCGCCGAATTCGGCGTTGTAGCCGCCGGTGTTGACCGACATCTGGTCGAGAAACTCGACCGGGAAGTTCGAGCCGCCGCCCAGGCTGGGCGCGTTGCTGTTGATGTTGCCGTACTCCGAGCCGGTCACGTTGAGCCCGTCGACCAGGTAGACGTTTTCCAGGCCGGTGGCGCCGCCAATTGAAACGCTGCCGGTGCGGTCGACGAATGCGCCGGGCGCCTTTTCGATGACGTCGCCGAAATTGCGCCCGATCGGCACGTTGGTGTTGAACGCTGTGTCGAACGTCGGCCCGAGCCGCGTCGAACCGACGTCGATCGCCGGCGCTTTGCGGGCGATGACGTACGTCTCCTCCGCTGCGGCTGCCGCCGCCGTGCCTGCGATGCGCGCGTTTACGCGCACCGTCTTGTCGGCCGAGACCACCACGCCATCCTGCTCGGTCTTGGTCGACGAGTTCGCCATGTAAAAGCGAATCACGTAGGTGCCGACGGGCAACGCCGAGAAGTAGTAGTCGCCGGTGGCGCTGGTCAGCGAGGCGTCTTCGCCCTGCGGGCCCTGAACGATGATCGTGACGCCGGACAGCGGCTGCCCACTGTCCTTGTCGACGACGCGGCCAGTGATCTTGCCGGTGGTCTCTTGCGCACGGGCGATTCCCCCGCCCCACAACACCGCCAACAACCCCAGGGCAACGGCGCCGGCCCGAATACGGCTCATCGAGACTCTCCTCCGAATTTCATAATGGGGGAATTCATTCGCGCGCATCGGCTACATCCCGCCCGTCATGAAGGTGTTGCTGGCCGCGGAATCGATCGCGCCGCCCAGCGCGTCCTTGGCCGCAGCGCTGACGCTGATGACGATCGTGGCGTTCGCGGGCCAGGTGGTCGTCGGCGTGACGTCGACGACCGTCGGGTTACTCTCGGCGGCCACAGTGAAGTCGGTGTAGGTGGCGCCGTTGGAGGTCACCGTAATGGCGTTCTTGACGGCGTCGGAGTCGGGGAGGTTGGTGAACGCCAGCGTCACCGCCTGCATCATCGGGGACACCGGCGGCGGGCCGGCATCGGCGCCCGCGTCGGGATCCGGGTCGCCCATGGGCACGGTGATCGCGACCGAGAACGGCAGCGTCTGGAAGATCAGCTTCCCGCTGGCCAGATCGCCGGCAGCAACGAAAGCCTCACCCTTTTTCGACCGGACCTTGTTCTTGTCCATCGTCGCGGTGATTGTCGAGCCCGACGGAAACGTGGGCGCGACCGTGGTCGCGAGGCTCGGCCCCAAGGGATAGAACAGGAAGATCGAGCCGCCGTTCGGCGTGTAGATTGTGTTGACCGTCAACGTGCCCGGGGGCAGGGCCGGCGCAGTGTCAATCGTGACCGCGTCGGGGGTGCCCTGGTCGACGCCGCCGTCGATCGCGGTCACAGTGCTTCCGTCGATCAAGCGGTCGAAGAGCGCATTCAGATGAACGAAGCCACTGATTTGGATGGGGCCACCATCCGTGGTGATGTCGAGGCTCGCCCCGGTGGCGTTGTCGACGACCGACCAGCTGTTCAGGACTGGTGGACCGGCGGGCGTGCCGCTGACCGGGTCACTGCAACCAGCCGCACTAGCGATCGCGAGGCACAAAACCATTTCCGGCGCCAGACGCCAGAACAGCCGCATCATGGAAAGCTCCTTTACCCTACGCATGTCGTTGCGGAACGGGAGACACCACCAGTGGGGCGGCATCGTACCATTTTTCAACGCACGGGGTAAACGTCGGCAGGTCGCAGACTTGGCTTTAGTTGCCTACGTTATTTGTTGGTCACGATACCAAGCGTAGCTGCGCCGGCGCCTTTGCACAGGTCCATCAACTTCACGGCGCGACCATAGCTCGCATGGTCGTCGATACGGAAAAAGACCACCTTCTGGCGGTCGTGCGAAAGCCGCTCGCGGACCGCCGCCGCCAGGTTCTCGATCTCGATCTTCTCGATCCCCAGCGTGACGTTTCCGTCCGCCGCCAGCGACACGACGATCGGATTTTCGCCGGGCGGTTGAGGTGTGTTTTCGCTCTGTTCTTGCGGAATCTTCGCGACCAGTTCTTTGAGCATGACCGGCGTCATCACCATGAACACGATCAACAAGACCAGAACGATATCGATCAACGGCGTGACGTTGATTTCACCGCGCGAGCTGAAACGCCCTTCGCTGCCGCTGCCGACAGACATGCCCATGTCAGTTCGCCGCCTCGTCGGTTCCGAGCTGGACATCCTCGACGCCAGCGGCGTGGATCGTGTCCATGACCCGGCGGGCCTGTCCGTAATCCAAGCGTTCGTCGGCCTTGAGAAAGATCCCTTTGTCGGGGTGCCGTCGTTTCTCTTGTGCGACCGCGTCGCCCAGCTTGTCGAGCGTCGTGCGATCCGCACCGATGTAGATCGTGCCGTCGTGGGTGATCGAGACGACGACGTCGCGGTTGTCGTCGTTCTTCTTGGAGTGGTGGCTGGTCACCGGCAGCTTTACATCCACGCCGCGGGCGATCATCGGTGTCACGACCATGAAAATGATCAGCAAAACCAGAACCACATCCACGAGCGGGGTCACGTTGATCTCGGCCCTCACCTGACCTTTGACGTGCGGTTTTGCGGCGGGGCGAAATCGCCGCCCGCCCGATCCGCGGGGGCGGAAACTGCTCGTTGAGCGGGCTGCGGTCAAACCGCCTCCTCGCGCAGGATGCTGTCGACCAGCTCGGACGCGGTCTCGTCGATGTCGACGGTGATGTCGTCGATGCGCGCGATGAAGTAGTTGTAGAACCAGACCGAGATGATCGCGACCGCCAGGCCGACCGCGGTGGTGATCAGCGCCTCGGCGATACCCGCCGAGACCGTGCCGATGCCGCCGCCGCCCTTGGCCGGATCGGCAAGCTTCTGGAACGCGGTGATGATGCCGCCGACGGTGCCGAACAGCCCCACGAACGGCGCCGACGACGAGACCGTCGCGAGCACGGGCAGGCCGCGGCGGAGGCTCGCCAGCTCGCGCTCCTTGACCCGCTCGAGTGTGCGGGCGACCGCGTCGGCGCGCTCGAACCGCGCGTCCGGGCTCGTCGAGCCGCGGGCCTTGTCGACCTCGGTGGCGCGTGTCCACTCTTTCAGCCCGGCGCCGACGACGCGGGCGACGGGGCTGCCGGCGAAGCGGCTGTCCAGCCCGACCGCTTCACGCAGGCGGCCGGTGGCGGTCACCAGCGGTGCGACCGAGCGGACGTACAGCAACGACAGGCGGCGCCCCTTGCGCAGCGAGAAGAAGCGCTCGACGGTGATGCCCAGCGCGTACATCGACATCACGAGCAAAATCACCACCACGCCGCGCGCGATGGGTCCCATCTCGTGCCAGAGTCCGACCAGCGTGAAATCCATCGCTTCTCCTTGCTTCTCCTGAGCCGTCAATTCGATTTGAATTCGAACCTGGCGTGATAACAGAACGGAACCGCGGTGTTGTTGAACAGCAGCGGGTGGTAAACCCATGATCGGGCCGTGTTGATCACGTTTTCGTCCAGCGTCGCGTTGGCGCCATGGAGGATGGTGACGCCGTCGACGCTACCTTTCGTCGAGACGCAGACCTGGGCAAGCACCACATAGACCAGCCCCGTGCGCCGGTACAGCGCCGGGAAGTCCGGGTCATCGCCCGCGGCCCTTTGCTTCGCTCCCATCTGGGGCGCGAGCATCCTTGGTTTCGTTGGCTGTGGCGGCGCGCCCACGACCCCGCCGAGGGTGCCGTCCGGTGAGCCAGCGATCGTCCCACCGACGATGCCACCAATCTTGCCACCAACGGTTCCTCCCTTTTTGCCACCGGCAAAGGCTTGGGTGGGGTCGTCGTCGTCATCGGGGTCCCTCTTGGGCTCATCCTTTTTCGGCGGATCCGGCCTGGGCTGAACGATCGCGGTCAACGTGGTGGTCTTCACCTTGTGCGTTTTCGGTCTCGTCGCGTCGCTGGCGCCGCCCGCGGGCGGGGGCGGTGCCGCTGCGGGGGGGGGCGGCGCCGCTGCCATGAACGTCACGTGCACCGTGGGCGGCGTGATCTCCTCCACGTGCCAGAACGAATAGGCGATGCCTCCCGCCAGCAGAGCCGCATGCACGGCCAGCGAGACCACGTAGGTCAGGCGGCGCCGGCGGCGCGGGCGCTGATCGCCTCCTTCGAGAAATGCTTCAAACGCCATCGAGGTTCACAGCCTGGTCGTCACCCCTCGGGCATCCAGCCCCTTCTCCTGCCATTCCTTGGACTTGTCGACCGCCGCCTGCCATTTGTCGGGCTCGCTGAAGAACGCGAACGATTTCTGCCGATAGAGAAGGTTCAAGTAGATCATCGCCTCCGCGTGGCGCGGGTGCAATGACATCGCTCGTTCCAGATAGTGAATGCCTTCGTTTGCGAGCTCGACGCGCAGCGCGCCGCTGATGTCTTCGGGACCGAACAGCGGCGGTGGAGGAGGCGCGGGCACCGGTTTGACGCCCGCGGGAGCGGCGGGCGGCTTGGGGCGCGGATCGTAGGCATTCAGCTCGTTGCCGCCGCCCCTCGACGACAGCAGCTGCCAGATGAACGCGCCCATGCGGTACTGCGCCTCGGCATCGCCGGGCCGCGCGTCGGCCGCCTTGCGCGCCCACGACAGCGCGCGCGTCCAGTTGCCCTGCTTGAAGTAGACCTGTTGCAGGCCGGTCGCGGCGTCGAGATCGACGTCGCCGCGGCGCTCGGCGACGTGCGCCTGCGCGAGGAAGATCGTCTCCAGCGCGGCGTAGTCTTCGGCGTCAAACAGCGTTTGCATGTAGAGCTGGTCGGCGCGCGTATCCCTGGGCGCGATCTGCTTGAGCTTTGTGAACGCCTCCAGCGCGCACGAGGTGAATCGGCGATCCGAGGTCATCAGCTGGCGGCACGTGTAGCCCTTGTTGAGCCAG
>Ga0265339_10002151_pt1 | contig 14331 bp, 9 predicted proteins | sample 4CB219metaG_FD_202085 | JGI IMG/M metagenome (GOLD analysis project Ga0265339, IMG submission 202085) | Rhizosphere microbial communities from Carex aquatilis grown in University of Washington, Seatle, WA, United States - 4-CB2-19 metaG | ecosystem: Host-associated > Plants > Roots > Rhizosphere...
GCCGGCGGCGTGTTCACGGTGAGCAGCGGGCGTGCCGAGCAGGAAGCGCTTCAGCTGCGCATCTACGGCGCGAGCGATACGAGCGAGGTCGCGGTGCGCTGGCGTGCGGCGCTGGAGGACGTTGTGCGCGCGCGTGTAGCGATCCTGGGCGTGCCGTCGGACTGCGGCGCCGGACTGGTGCGCGGCGCCGCCTTCGGACCGCAGGCCGTGCGTGCGGCCCTGCTCGAACGCGAGCCGCGCTTCGCGGAGATCGCGCGCACCGAGGCGATCGTCGACGTGGGTGACGTGTTCACCGTTCCGCACCTCCTGCACGACGAGATGCTCAGCGCCGCGCAGCTCGCGTCGTCGCGGGCGGCGCTCTACGGCGACGCCGGCAGTGATCTGCCAGTGTCACCGCTCTCGATCACGGAACGCGCCGTCGGCCGGCTGCTGCAGCTCAATCCCGCGCTGCGCATCTTCCTGATCGGCGGCGACCACTCGGTGACCTGGCCGGTGATCTCTGCGCTGGCGGCGGCGACCAGTGGGGCAGGGGAGCTGGATTTTGCGATCGTGCACCCCGACGCACACACCGATCTGTTGCCGGAGCGGCTGGGCGTGAAGTACTGCTTCGCCACCTGGGCCTATCACGCGAACGAGCTCCTCGGTCGCGGCGGACGCCTCGTGCAGGTCGGGATCCGCGCCTCGGGCCGGACGCGCGAGCACTGGGAGGGGACGCTGGGGGTCAAGCAGTTCTGGACCGACGAGATCGACGCGCGCGGCGGCGCGGCCGTGATCGGCGCGGTCGTCGACCACCTGCGCTCGATCGGCGTGAAACGCGTCTACGTGTCGAACGACATCGATGCCACCGATCCAACCCTCGCGCCGTCGACGGGGGCACCGGCGCGTGGCGGGCTCAGCGTCGATTTCGTGCGCGCGCTCATCGCGCGGGTAGGGGATGCATTCCCCTTGCTCGGGGGCGATATCGTCGAGGTCGCTCCGTCGATCGGCTCCGCCGAAGACGCGAAGCGCACGACGAACGTCGCGGCGTGCTATATGCTGGAGACCTTGGCATCGATGGTGGGTGCCTCGGGAGCCCAATGGCGGACGACAAACCTCGAGCCGTGAATCCAAAAGACGAGACCAAACCGGACCTCGAGATCACCGATCAGGCTCCGCCGCAGAGCCTGGACGAAGGATGGCGCGCGCTCGAGCGGGGCGACAGCAAGTCGGCTCGCGCGCTCGCGGAGCGGACGATGGCCGAGACGCCGAATTCGCCCGAGGCGCTGCTGCTCGAGGCGGCGTGCCTGCGCGATGACGGTGACAACGAGCAAGCCATCACCGTCTTGAGGCGCGTGTGCAAGCTTGACTCCGAGTGGTGCACGCCGGAGCTCTGGCTCGCGGAGCTGCTGGCGGCGTCACCGGACACGACGGCGGAGGCGCTCGGCCACGCGGGGCACGCGCTGGATCTCGCCGACGAGGAAGACGAGTACCTGAACGCGCTCGCGCTCAAGGCGGGGCTCGAGGCGGAGCTGGGTGAGGTCGACGAGGCCAAGGAAACCTTGCGCGATCTGCCGCCGCCCGAGGTCTCGCTGGATGATCCGCTGCTGGCGCTCGAGATCGCGGAGCTGTGGCTCGCGGTCGGTGAGCCGGAGGCGGCACGCGATCGACTGCGGACGCTGACGAAGTCCGAGCCCGAGATGGCCGACGCCTGGTACACCCTGGGCGTGGCGGCCGAGGTGCTCGAGGACGACGCTGGAATGCGCGCGGCGTGGAAGCGTGCCTGGCAGCTGGACGCAGCGAGCGGCGACGACGACGCGGTAGCGCGGCTCGAGGAGAGCGAGGTGCTGGCGATCGTCGAGCAGGCGTTGGGCGAACTGCCCGAGAAGGCGCGGCGGTTGCTGGTCGATGTGCCGATCATCCTCGCCGATTTGCCGGCGGAGGCCGACGTCGAGGCGGGACTGGATCCGCGGATGCTCGGTCTCTTCAACGGGACGCCGTATCCGGAGACGTCGAATGTCGGGGGCCAGCCCGGGTTGACCCAGATCGTGCTGTTTCGGCGCAATTTGGAGCGCGCGGCGGCGAGCGAGGAGGATCTGCGCGAGGAGATCCGGACGACGCTGCTGCACGAGACCGGGCATTTCTTCGGGATGGATGAGGCGGAGCTCGAGGGAGTCGGGCTGGACTGAGTCGGAGGGCTCGCGAGCCCTCCGGTCCGACCGTCAGTGCTTCAGTGCTGCTCGTATCGCTGCCGTCGCATCCGGGTTCGCATACTTCGGATTCTCCCAGCCGAAGATGTCGTAGTGCGCGCCAGTCACCCACAGGATTGCGCTCTCGACGCCGCGGCCTTCCGGCAACGCGAGATAGCGCACGAAGCCCTCATGCCCGCGCGCGATCTCTCGCGCGAGCTCCTTTTCCTGCGCGGGTGTCGCATCGCCCGCCCACAGGTTGGGGTGCTTGAGACCGCCGCGGCCCACGCCGAACTCGCCGATGTGCAGCGGCGGGATCTCCTTCGGCTTCAGGCCTAGCTCCTTGCCCAGGATCTGCTCGCGGAAGTTCTTCTCGTGCGTGACCAGCGCCTGCGCGACCTCGTCCGGCGTCGGCAGTCGCTGACTGCGCTCGGCGGTGGGGACGGCGATCGTCAGGTCCATGTACTGCGACAGCGAGAGCGCATCGAGGCCGTGTATGTACCGCCGCAGCGAGGCGCGCTTCGTGCTCGACATGCGCGCGACGAAGTCGTCCAGGATCTCGATGTGGTGGGTGAAGTCGTGTGAGAGCTGGACCTTCTGGTCGAGACCCAGGCGGTGCCGCTCTTTCTTGGCCGCCGCGAGCAGCAACTCCCAGCGCTCGGGGCTGTCGACCTCGGAGTTCATGAGCTCGACGCCCAGCTCGAGCCGCGCCGACATCGTCGCGGTGTTGCCCAGCTTGTCGAACGCGCTCTTGAGCGCCGCGAGCGAACGATTCACGATCCCGGTGCGATAGTCGTCGCTCATCGGGTCGAGATCGAAGAAGCCGCGCCAGGGACAGCTCACGCGCCAGCTGTAATTGTCGGAGGTGAACGGATCGAAGCCGGGGCCGTAAGCCGGCGGATCAAGATGCGGCTTGACCACGACACCCAGGCCCGAGCGCAGCGCGATCTCCACCGCGTCGCTGAGCTCGGCCGGATCTGGTCCCGACGCGAGGTCGATCTTGTTGTGGCCGACGTAGCCGTAGGTCGGGATGAACGCTACGACCTGGAACCCGATCTCCTTGAACGCCGCGATCCGCTTCGCGGCATCGGCGTACTGCCCCTTCCAGCCGAAATAGGAGACACCCAGCGCCGCGGGCGCCGCCGGCTTCACCTCTTCCTTCGAATCGGCGCGCGCGCCCGCCAGACGCACCACCGCGAGCGCGCCCAGCAGTACCGCCGTGGCCACCAGCCGGCCGCGCGCGCGGGACATATCCACTAGCCCTTGCAGACGAACGCGATGTCGTCGACCCAGAAGTCGTAGTCGGCGCCGGGCGTCTTCGCCTCGAAGTGAATCGCGAACAGCCGCTTCGGATCCATGTGCGGCTTGCGCGGCGCGCCCCAGTCGGGCTCCTGGTGCAGCGAGCGGAAGGGCAGCACGATACGCTGCCACTCCGAGTTCAGCGTGATCACCGTGCCGTAGTCGTTGAAGCACGCGGTGCAGACCTGTCCGTCGGGATCGGTGTTTCCGTCGGGCAACTTCACGGTCATCTTCGCGGGACCGGTGCCCGACTTCGCCCAGAACGTGATGCCCTCGTACATCGACGCGTCGAACGCTTCCTTGGGATCGCGGAAGTTCAGACCCATCGCCGCGTAGACGATCGATTTGCCGGCGAGCTTGCCCTTGACCTCGACGGCGAACTTCGACGTCGCGTCGTGACCGCCCTCGACGAGCGTGAACGTGCCGCCCTTGTCGCCTTGCTCGGGCCACACCGTCGAGCCTTCCTTGTCGGCATAGGTGTACCAGTAACCGCCGCGATCGCCGATGACGCTGATCTGGTTGTTGTTGTCCTCAAAGTCGTCGATGACGCCGTCGGGGCCGCACTCTTTCAATGCGGCGCCCTGCGCGCTTTGGGGGCGCGCGCCGGGCGGAACACACGCGCCGCTGGACACGAGCGCGGCAACGGTGACGAAGGTGAGGAACAGAGCATGAGCGTCACGCTTCATCGAATCGCTCCCATCAAGCTGGACGTTGAAGTTGCAGGGTGCGGGAGTTTCCCGCTTTACAGGGTGCGGGAGTTCCCGCTTTGAAGGCTGCGGGAGTTCCCGCTTCAAATTAACCGGTGAAACAGCCGCAAATGGCGCCGACCGCTCGGCGTTGATATCTGTCTTGGCGAGAGCAGTCAAGGTGTTGATGAGGTGGTGATGCGCGAGAACGAGCGCGCTTGACAGCCCACTACCAACTCAGGACACTGCGACCCCACCCGCGAGCGGCGCGGAATTTTTCGTGAAGGTTTGCCCACGTGCTGCCCCTTCTCGGTGGGATTCTGTCAGCCATTCCAACCCGCGCTTGTGAAGGACAAACATCGATGAGACTAGCGTTCCTTTCGTTTGCTCTGGCTGGTTTGCTGTTTGGCGAGGCTGCGTACGCGCAAGGTGCGGGGACCGGAGGAAGCTCAGGCACGTCGGCGCCACCCGCTGCCGCGCCGGCGCCTGCAGCTCCTGCTCCCGCCGCGACGCCGGCCCCCGCGGCAACGCCAGCCCCGGCAGCGCCACCCGCGGCAGCACCGCCGGCAGCTCCCGCCGCACCGCCTCCGCCGGTTGCGACGCCTCCGTCGAGCGGCGGCGCGATGCTGACGCCGACGATCAGCCCCACCGCGCCGGCGCCGACGTCGAAGAAGGCCTCGCCGGGCGACGTCAACCTGTCCTTGCCCCCCAGCGTTCCGCAGTTCGGCGCGCAGACCGCCATCTCGCAGAAAGAGGCGGAAGCGCTGACGTCCAGCGTCTCGAACTCATCCGACGAATGGAAATTCGAGTTCCACGGCTACATGCGCGCGCCGCTCCGCGCGTCGATCGGGCCGCCGTCGGCGGCGCACTCCGCGCGTGATCCGGGCGACCCGAACACGGCGGCGCTCGGCATCAATTTCGTGCCACCGTATGCACCCGGCGCGACACCGCCCTCGGGTTATCAGCTGCACGAAGCGCCGCGCCTCCCGGGCGCCAACTACCAGGCCTGGGACTTCACCAACACGATCTACGGGCCCTGGACCCAGCTCAACTTCGCGTACGGCAACTCGCGCGTAACCACGACCGTCGTCGTCGACGCCTATAACCAGGCCGATGGCTCGTACCGCAACCTGCAGGCAAACCAGGGCATCGATCAGGTGTTCCTCACCGCGCGCTTCCCTGACGCCTTTGGCGACTACGGCGGGCTGACGTGGAACATCGGCTCGTTCCCCAACCGCTACGGCACCGCCGGCAAGTACGACGCGGGTATGTACGAGACCTATCAGTTCGGCCGCACGCACGTCTCCGGCGAGACGCTGAGCGCCACCTTGTCGAACCTGGATCCCATGGGTGATTGGACCGTCACGCTCGAGCACGGTATCGGCGCCAAGCTCGACTTCATGCCGTTCACCAACAATCAGAACTATCAAATCTTCGGTACCCCTGGCGGCCCCTCGAATCCGAACGGCTCGCCCGATCTGGCGACCCAGAGCGCGGACTACCTGCCGTACGCGGGACCGGTTCCGCAGGGGTCGACCTACCTGCACCACGCGCACATCATGGCGAAGTACCAGAAGATGTGGAACTTCGGCCTGCACTACCTCTTCACCTGGACCCCGGACGACAACTGGGATCCGCGCAACTCGCGCCTGCCGAACACCTCCGATGCGGTGCCGCGCTATAACGGCCCGATCCAGGGCAGCATGGCGGTCCTGGGCGCTGAAGTGAAGTTCACGGGCGGCCAGTACGGTGATGGCTACCTCAGCTACACCTATATCGACGCCCGCAACATCAATGCGCTCGCCGAGTCACTCGAAGTGCTGCACACCAAAGGCGGAGCCAACTTCAAACAGGCGTATTTTGGCCAGGGTTACAACTTTCACACCGGTATTTACAACGGTCCGGAGAACGAGACCGGCATCGTCCAGAGCGTCGATTTTCAGTATTCATTCAGCTTCGGCGCCTACGCGCGCGCGCCCGAGGATTGGTGGGGCGACGGTCCGGACCTGGTCCTGACAGGCTTCGGCATGTTCACCACCGTCGACAGCAAGGCCCCGCCCATCGCGACCAACCTGGATCCGACGCGGGGACAGCAGACGAGCGCGACCGGCGCTCCTCTCCCGGGCAGCTGGGACATGAGCACCAAGAAGCTCAAGTTCGGATTCGATGCGATCTACACGCCCCTCTCCTGGCTCGGCGCGGGCGTGCGCTTCGATCAGGTTCGGCCCGATATGGACAACGCTTACTCACGAACGACGTTCATTACCTCGAACGGGACGCTGGCCAACCCGGGCGGATCCGACCTGAACTTCAGCGTGCTCACCGGGCGCCTGGTCATGAAGACCCAGTTCGTAACCCACGAGTCGATCCAACTGCAGTATTCGCGCTATTTCCTGGGCAAAGGGGCCTATCCCTCGGATTACCGCTTCGGCTGGGTGCCGCAGTCCGACGCCAACGCGGTCGAGCTTTCCGCGGCGATGTGGTGGTAGATTTCTAATTACACAAGAAGGCCTACTACAATGAAAAATCAGCGTCTTTTCCTCGCGTCGATGATTGCTGGCGGCCTGTCGTTCGGGGCGGCGGGTTGCATCTTGGGCTCGGATCCCAATACGCCCTCGATGCTCTACGGCGCCCAGGGCGGAACGACCGGCACCGCTGGAAACATGGGCACGGCCGGGACGGGAACCGCGGGAATGTCCGGGCCCACGGGGCCGGTGCCCGGCATGGCCCTGGCTCTGTTCGACAGCGACATCAACGGGTTCGTTCTGAACAACTACATGGAGCTGCCGGGCAGCCTCAACAAGGACCTCGGCGACGGCACCTCGCCGACGCCGCCGGTGGTCTCCCTGGATAGCGCCGTCGGGAATCCGGATCCGGGCTCGCTCCAAGTGACGGCCCCGTACACCGGCGCCAATCAATACGTCGATCTCCAGAACACGGGAATGTTCGGAACGTCTCATCCCGTCAACTGGAAGGGCGGCACGCTGCACATGCGCATCAGGTGCGATGAGGGGACATTCGCCGGTGTCGCGCAGCCTTATGCGATCACCACGGGCGCGTACAAGTTCGGTGGCAGCTCGGTGAACTTTGCCAAGAACTCCAACTGGCAGGAGTTCACGGTGAATCTCAACTCGCCGATAAAAGCCGATCCGGGCTACGACGCCAGCCAGGTGGTCATCTTCGGTGTTCAGCTGAGCAGCGGCGGGTCGGGCGCCAGCCAGGGGCCCGTCACGTTCCACATCGATAGCATTTCGATCACCGGCCTCGCCGCGCCGTCGACGCCCGACGCCTCGGTCACCGACGACGCGGCCGCGGGTAACTAGTCCGTCAGCGGACTGGGGCGCGCGACCAACCGCGCCCCTTCCCGCCAATGCGCCGAGCCCTCCGTCTACTTCGCTTTGCGTGCCTGCTCATCGAGGAAGGCCGAGACCCAAACCAGCGGCGCGTTCCAGTTGATCGTGACCTCGTTGGTCGACCAGGCCTCGCCGTTGTCCATGAAGCACTTCATCGGCGGCTGGCCCTTGAGCCCGGCGCCTTGAACGTAGGGGTCCTGCAGCTCGGAGTTGGAGCCGCCGGACATCACGCCCGGCGGCGGGCTCGGGTACTTCGGGTTCGCCTGGTGGCACCAGAAGCGGTGATAGGGATTCATCAGCGGGCGCGAGCCGTAGCCGGTGACGAAGCTCTGGTCGAGGCCATTGCGCCCGAGGATGTAATCCATCCCGAGCGCGACGCCGTTCAGATACTTCGACTCGTGGCTGAAGTCATAGGCGAGCCCCATGATCAGCGCGTTGGTCAGCACGAAGGACGTCGAGCCCCAGGGGTAGCCCTGGGCCGGCGTGCTGAACGGCAAGCGATAGCCTTCCTTCATCGCCAGGCCCAGGTACAGGTCGGCCGCGGCGATCACGTTCTTGCGGATCTCGGCGACGTCATGCTTGGCCAGACCGTTGGGCACCACCGCGAGCGAGATTGAGCCCAGCACCTGCGTGTCGGCCCAGGTCATCGACGTGTGCATGCCGGCGTTGCCTTCCCAGTCGGCGCGCGCCTCCTTGAAGTACTTCGACTTGGTGAGGAAGTCCTTGTACACCTGCTTGCTCGTCGTGATGTAGAGCTCGCTCGCCGCCCAGTAGAAGTCGTCGACGACGTTCTTGTCGTCGTAAGCGCCACCGCCGTCGCTCTGGTTGGGCGCGTAGATCTCCGGGTTGGCCTGCGCCGCCGTCCAGGCGCGCTCGGCCGCCTCCAGGCACTTCTTCGAGAACTCCTTGTCGATCGAGGACCAGATGCGCGCCGCCTGCGCGCCGTTGGCCGCCACGTTCAGCGTCGCCGCCGTGCTCGGCGGGTAGAGATAGCGCTCCATGGTGTCCTCGTGCGGCCCGGTGGAGAGCTGGGTCCACTTGATGTCGTGCACCTTGTGGTGGACCATGCCGGCGAGCTTGTTCCCCTCGGGGACCTGCATCTTCAGCTCGAACTCCAGCTCCCAGCGCGCCTCGTCGAGCAGGTCGGGCACCTTGTTGTTGTTCTCCGGGATGTTCATCTTGCCGTCGCCGAACTCCGCGGCCGACGAGCCCAGGTACTTCGTGCGCTCCCACCAGTCGAGCAGCGTCCAGACCGAGATACCGGCGTTGACCACGTACTTGCCGTGATCGCCGGCATCGTACCAACCGCCGGTGACGTCGAGCGTGTAGTGGCAGTCGGTGGCGGGAAGGCAGGGCACGGCGTTGTCGCCGTGATTGGGCGCGACACCGATGTGCCCGGCGGGACGGACCCAGCTGGGGCCGCCCGCATAGGGCATCTCGATCGGAATGCCGCTGCGCTGCTGGTAAAAGAACGCGAGCGAGTCGTATTTTAGCTTGCCGTAAATGTCGTCGCGGATGTCGAACGAATGGCTCGTGTCATTGCCGACGCGCAACGAGAAGCCTTTCCCTTCCTTGGTGTAGTTGGAAAAATCGATGATCGAGACCTTGTCGCCCGAGGCCTGATCCGGGCCGAACGGCACGGTCGTCCCCGACGCGACCACTTGTTTGTTCGCGTCGAGCAATTGCCAGGGAACGGCGTTGGGGTTCTTGACCGTCGCGATCTTGGTCAGGTGCGGGAAATAGCCGACCTGGTTGACGAGCACGTTGGGGATCGCCACCGCCTTTTCCTCGGGCTTCTGCGCGAACTGCGGATCGTCGATGCGTGCGTCGTCGATGCAGACCGTGTACGGCGGCGTCGCGGTCTTCGCCAGCTGCCCGGCGACGTGAAACGCCATCTCCACCGTGGGGTCGTCGTCCGACGCCATGGTGAACGTGCCGGCGTACACCTCTGTCTTCTTGTCGACGTTGAACAACATCTTCCAGAATTCGTGATAGGGCGGCCCGGCCTGGCCGATCTTCAAATAGGTCCGGATCGGCTGCGACGAGTGCATCTTGAACTGCACCGAATACTTGTGACCCTTTTGCAGCAAGAGATGCTGCTGGCGCAGGTGAGCATCCCAGCGGTTGCTGCCCTTGTTCGTGACCTCGAGGCAGAGCTCGCCCTTGTCGATGAACGAGCGGCCCGCGCCGGTGCCCGAGTACGACGCCGTCCAGGGCAACGAGCGCGTCCCTTCGCTGAAGTCGTCGTTGAAGAGCAGGTTGTGGCCCACCAGCGGCGCGGGCGCTTTTTCGGGCGCGGTGCCGATCACACCGCCCGGCGGCAGCGGCGGCGGCGCCGATCGACAGGCGCCGAGCAACGCCAGCGAAGCCAGCAGCGCGCTTCGAAGGCGGGGCAGGGGCGAGCGAAAACCAAAGCTAGGCCTTCCGAGCTGATTCATGGTGGTCATCCTTGCGCGCGACGATCGCGTCGCGGGGCCAACGGGGACCCAAAAGGGGGCAATGAAAGAGACGCACCGAGAAAAACACAGGAGACCAGGCTCACGCAAGACATCGTCATCGCGGTGGTGGGCCTCCGGATTCGCCTTGGCGCCGGCGGGAGCGTCTGCTATTCGTGCGGAGCCGTAACCGCTCGAACGGACGCCGCTCTTGCCGATGCTTCGCCGCCTGACACTGTTCGCGATCCCGATCGCCGGCTGGCTGATTGTCGTCTGCGTCCTGGTCTGCTTCCTGGCCTGCGCCACTGGATCGCGCCTGGAGGCCAAATATCCACCGCGCAAGCCGGGATGCGCGCTGAACATCTATCACACCGACCTGCCGCAAGTGCAGGACTGGGACGACCTCGGCAAGGTCGAGGTCATCTGTCACATCGACGACACCGACAAGACCTGCTTCAACCGTTTGCGCGCCGAGGCCTGCCGCATGGGCGGCGACATCATCTACCGCCTACCGATCAAACCGTGGCGGCCCAAGGAAGAGGCGCTCGGCTACCGCGCCATGGTGGCGCACAGCCGGACCGCTGCCGCGCACGACGCCGGGCCGCCCGACGTCGATCCGACGCTGCCGCCGCCGGCGACACCCGAAGAGTCGGCGGGTCCAGTGGTACCGCTCACGGGCCCGAGTGTGCCGCCGTTCTCGGCCCAGAATGCGGCGGCCGAGGATGCTGCTGCACGCGAAGCGGGCAACCTGTAGCATGCGGCGCCATGAGCCTGATTCGTTCGCTTGGTTGGATGTTCGTCTTGACGTTGATGGGCGTGGTGTCGCTGGGAGCGGCGTGCGGTAAGAGCGGCTCCGCCAGCAACTCCGACGCGGGCGCGCCGGACAGCGGCGGCGACGCGAGGCCCACGCTCAACATCGCCTGGGACTGGGCCGGCATCATCGGCACCGGCCAGAGTCTATCGGTGGGCGCGTTCGGCAGCGATTCGCCCGCCACGCAGCCCTACAACAACCTCAAGCTCAAGCTGGGGACGCTGGACGTGTCCACGTTCGATCCGACCACCGCGGATCCGGCGAGCGCGGAGCTGGCCATGTTGCCGCTCGCCGAGCCGATTCGCTCGGCGCCCGGCGGTTATCCGAGTGCCTATCCCCGCAACATCGACGGGGTCACGCCTCATTCGGCGATGGCCGACGAGGTGACCGTCCTGGCCATGAACGCCTCGGCGCCCGACTACGTCACGGTGCATTCCGTGGTCGGCGAATCCGGACAGCCGATGACCGTGATCGACAAGGCCGCGACACAGGTGACGGTTCCCTGCCAGGGTTCCTCGGCCGCGGGCTTCACCTGCTCGATGGGACGCGCCTACGCGTCGACGCTGTACGAGGTCACGGCCATCTCCAAGCTCGCTGCCGCGGCCGGAAAGACCTACGGCGTCGGCGCGATCACCCTCATCCATGGCGAATCCGACGCGGGCAACATGGGATACGCTGACGACATCTTCCAGCTCTGGTCCGACTACAACCAGGACATCAGCGCGATCACCAAGCAGACCGCGAGCATCCCCATGCTGGTCTCGCAGCAGAACTCCGTCCCCAGCAGCGCGGGGCAGGTGTCAGTCTCCGCGGCCCAGCAGGTCCAGGTGGGGTTGGATCACCCGGGCGACGTCGTGTGCGTCGGGCCGAAGTACCAGTACCCGTACTCGCCGGGCGTGGGCAACAACGGCGTCCACCTCACCTCGCACGGATACGAGCTTCTCGGCGAGAAGATGGGACAGGTGTACTTCGAGCGCGTCGTGGCCGGCCATGACTGGCAACCGCTGCAGCCGACGAGCGGCGAGCGCATGGGCGCGAGCGTGCTGCTCGTGCACTTCCACGTTCCCGTGCCGCCGCTCGCGTGGGACGACACGCTTCCGGCGCCCCACGCGGCGGCCGGGACGCTCGCCGCCTGGACGCTGGGGCGCGGCTTCGAAGTCACCGCGGCGGGTGTGCGGGCGACGATCAACTCGGTCGAGATCATCGGCGGCGATACGGTGCAGATCACCTGCCAGGACGATCTCACCGGGAAGGCCGTCGGCGTCGCCTACGCGATGACGACTGACGGCACCATGCTGGCCACGAGCCCGTTCGCCTCCGCCGACACCGGAGGCACTGGAACCTTCCGCTGGGGTCACCTCAAGGATTCGGATCCGTTCGCCGGCTCGGTGACCAGCGTCGTTCAACCAAACTACTGCGTCGCGTTCCAGCTCAGCATCCCCTGATGTCTTCGCCTCCGGCGCGATCGGCGCCGGAGGTCGCGCGGAGCGTTCAACCGCGGTAAGGGTCGCCGGTCCTGCCCCGGCAGGGGTAGCAGTGGAACGACACATACCGCTTGCCGCTGATGAGCTGGCAGAAGGCCTCGAAGCTGATGCCGCCCTCGTCATTGGCCTGGCCGAAGAATTCCTTGCGGCCGTTGGCGAGCTTCGTGGCGTTCAGGTCCTTGGCCCAGGTCGCCATCGTCTTCATCGTGTTCGCCTCATGCCACGGCTTCGAGGCGAGGGTGCTCTTGAACTTGTTCTTGCCCGACGTCTGCCGCGCGCCGATGGGTTGGTTCGTCGGCTGATGCGCCGCCTGATCCTTGTCCAGATAGACCTCGATACCGTCGATCGTCGCGTGGTGTCCGTGCTCCGCGGTGAGCTCCGACAGCGCCTTGACGGCGTCGAACGGCGGTGGCGGCTGTTCGACGTGAATGACCACCGGCGGGGTCTTGTGCTTGCCGATGACGACCGCCGCTTCGTTGACGTTGCCCGGATTGACCGCGATCGCCAGCGATCTCAGCTTGTCGCCGATCGCGGCGTAGTTGGCGTGCTTGTCGGTGGCCTGGTGAAGCGCGCCGGTCTTCAGCTTGGTGATGAAGGCGTTGTAGGTCGCGTCGAGGTCGCTCTTGAGCGCCTTGGTCTCTTTCAGGTTCATCTCGCCTCCGTGATCCGGTCGTCATCGGTGAGTGCGTCACCACTATCGCCGGCGGCATCCTAGCTCAAGCAGCGATGCACGACCTCCGCCAATTCCTCGGCGGTGCTCGGCTTGTGCAGCACGTGATCGACGCCGGCGTGCGCGGCGCTCTCGCGCAGATCGTCGGAGATGTTTCCCGACGTCAGGATCACCGGCAAATCGGGGCGGATCATGTGGAGCAGCTCCGCGACCTGGACACCCGACAGGCCCGGCATGTTGAAGTCGGTGATCGCCAGGTCGAAGCCCGCGGGGTCGTCGCGCACCGACGCCAGCGCCTGCTGGGCGTCGTGAAAACCGGTCACCCGGTAGCCGAGCCGCTCGAGCAGCCGCTTCGCCAGCCGCACCAGCGCCTCCTCGTCGTCCAGGAACAGCACGTGCTCGCCGCTGCCGCGATAGGCTTCGCGCGCGCGTGGCGTGGACGCCTCGGCTTCGCCGGCGTATTCGGGGAACAGGATGGCGAACGTCGCGCCCGCACCCGGCGCGCTGGTGACCGAGATCGTGCCGTTGTGTTCCTTGACGATCCCGTGCACGACCGAGAGCCCGAGGCCGGTGCCGATCCCCGGCTCTTTGGTGGTGAAGAACGGATCGAAGATGCGCTCGAGCGTCGCGTCGTCCATGCCCTTGCCGTTGTCCGTGACGACGAGCCGCGCGTAACGTCCGGGCGCGGCGCCTCCGTTCGCGGACGGCCCGCCGTCGACGACCACGCTCTGGAGCGTCACCTCGATCCGGCCGGCGCTGCCCTCGAGCGCATGCCAGGCGTTGGTGCACAGATTGAGAAGGATCTGATGAATCTGGTTCGCGTCGGCGAGGATGTTGGGCGCCGCGTCCTTCGTCGAGATCAAGAGCTCGACGTTGGTCGAGATCGTCGACCGCAGAAGGCCGGTCACCTCCTGGATCACCTCGGCGAGGCGCACCATCCGTTTGGTGGTCTCGCGCCGGCGGCTGAAGGCCAGGATCTGCTTGATGAGCCCGGTCGCGCGCAGTCCGGCCTGTCCGATCTCGGTCAGCTCCTCCAGCACCGCATGGCCGGGGCCGACCACCATGCGCGCCAGCTCGACGTTGCCCAGGATCGCGCCGAGGATGTTGTTGAAGTCGTGCGCGATGCCGCCGGCCAGGGTGCCGATCGCCTCCATCTTCTGCGCCTGCTTCAGCTGCGCCTCCAGCCGCTTGGTCTCGCGCATGTCGTGCTGCACGGTCGCGAAGCCGATCGGCTCGCCGTTCGCGCCGCGCATCAGGAAGGAGCTGACCTGCGTGTCGATGAGCTCGCCGGTGCGATGGTGTCGCAGCTGGCCCTGTCCGCGCCAGCGCCCGTGCGCGCGCAGGATCTCCGCGCGCTTGAGGCCGTCGTCGGTGTGAAAATCGCGCAGGCGGAGCGTCTTCAAGTCGTGGTCGGGCTCGAGCCCCAGC
>Ga0265339_10002157_pt1 | contig 14305 bp, 16 predicted proteins | sample 4CB219metaG_FD_202085 | JGI IMG/M metagenome (GOLD analysis project Ga0265339, IMG submission 202085) | Rhizosphere microbial communities from Carex aquatilis grown in University of Washington, Seatle, WA, United States - 4-CB2-19 metaG | ecosystem: Host-associated > Plants > Roots >...
ACACCAAAAACAGTGCGCCGAGGATCATCCCGAGAATGGTTCGCATGGCTGTTCCTCCAATGACGACCGATAACGTGACGAGGCTACGATGGTTCCGCCGCCCGTCCCGGGCGGCAGCCCGGTCGCTCGCAAGGAGCGGGCGTGCATGCGGACCCTTATGTCTCGCCGCTCAGCCATTTCAGGATGTCCGCATTGATCTCCTGCGGATAACAATGGCTGAGATCATCGATCTCGCGGTAGGTCACGTCGGCGCCTGCCGCCGAGAGCGCATCCCGCGTCTGCCGCGCCACCTGCACCGGGAACATCCAGTCGAGTCGGCCGTGCACGAGATAGATCGGCAGGCTGCGCAGCCTTTGTGCATCAGCGATTTCCGCCATTAGCGGGTGGAAGGTCGCGGCAACCGGCGCCAGATGGGTGAAGGGCGAGGTGCTCTCCAGTCCGGTGACATAGCAGAACGTGCCGCCGTCGCTCATGCCGGTCAGCAGCAGCTGGCTGGAATCGATATTCCACCGGCTTCGCACCGACTCCAGGATGCGCGCGAGGTTGGGCGTGTCGGTGTCCTTGCCCATCAGCGCCCAGGTCGGACCGGTCGCGGTCGGGGCAACGACGATTGCGCCGAAGCTGCGCGCAGCGCGCAGCCAGCTCCACAGAAAGCCACGGCCGCTGCCGCTGCCGCCGTGCAGCGCCGTCACCAGCGGAAGCGCGCGATCGGGCGTATAATATTCGGGCACGTAGAGGGAAAAGCCGCCGCGGCTGCCCGGTCCGTCATGATCATGGATGATGCCGGTATTCTCGGATGCCGCCATTGCAAGGCGCGTGCCGAGATCGGCATCCTCGCGCAAGGCGGGATCGACAAAGAAGCTGCTCACCGGCGGAAATTTCGCCGCCAGCGGATACAGCGCTTCCTGCGCGCGCGGGCTGTGGCGCAGCGCGCGGAATACCGTCGCCAGGTCGCCGTTGCCGTGCTGAACCGCGCGCAGACCGGCGAAGGCGGCCAGCGTTTCGTCGCTCGCAGTCTGAATCGAGGAGCGCACGCTTGCGAACTGCTCCGGCCACGCGGACAGTTGCGCACGCGCCGCCCGCAATGCCTGCTCCGGCGTGCCGATTGCGTCCATCACGCGGTCGAAATCAGGTGGGTTCAGGTGCCGCGTGACGAAGGACAGCGCGTCCAGAGATTGCAGCAACGGCGGCAGCATGGCCACGATGTCGTCCACCACGGCCTCGCTTGTAGCGGATGTCAATTCCACCGCATCAGTCTCAATGCAGCCGCGGCGCCTTGAGCAGCTTGGCGCGGTCGGTCGAGGCCAGCACGACGTCGAAGGTGACCCCCTCGTGATGCACGGTGAGCGGCACGTCGACGCCGGCAGGTCCCAGCGCCCAGAGCTTGCGGTAGAACGCGCTCTGGCTCGAGACCCGCTCGCCCTTCACCGCCAGGATGACGTCGCCTGCCTTCAGCTCGGCGCGCGCCGCAGGGCCGTTGTTGGAGATGCCGATCACCACGACCTTGTTGTCGATCTCCGTCGAATACATCCCGAGCCAGGGTCGTGCCGGCCTGTTGACGCGTCCGAACCTGCGCAAATCATCCAGCACCGGTTTCAAGACGTCGATCGGAACGATCATATTGACGTGCTCGGCCTTGCCGCCGCGCTCGCGCTCGAGCTGCAGCGAGCCGATGCCGATCAGCTCGCCGCTGTTGGAGATCAGTCCGGTGCCGCCCCAGTTCGGGTGCGCCGGATGGGTGAATATGGCGTCGTCGAGCAGATATTCCCAATAGCCGGCGAACTCCTGCCTGGCGATGATCTGGCTCGCCACCGAGCGCGTGCGTCCGCCGGCGCCGCCGACCACGACGTGATCGCCGATTTGCGCGGCGGCCGAAGAGCCGAGCGGCAACGGCTCGAGGTCAAGCTGACCGAGCGCCTGCACCAGGCCGAAGCCCGTCACCGTGTCGAAGCCGAGCGCGTGACCTTCCGTCACCCGGCCGTCGCCGAGATGCAGCCAGACCGCCTCCGCCTCGGTAATGAGATAGCCGATGGTCAGCACCAGCCCGTCGTCGATCACGACGCCGTTGCCGGCGCGTTCCGTGCCCAGCGTTTCCGCACTGAACGCATCGGACGGAATGATGGAATGCAGCCCGACGACCGAGGAAAGCACGTGATCGACGTCAAAGGCGTAGTCGCCGGAATGGGGCTGATAGGCGGGCGGCACCCGCCATTCGGTCAAAGAGGGCATCGCCGCTCTCCTGCTCGATCGGCGCACAGTCAGCGCGGATGAATGGGCTTACTCCGGCGCCGCCGTCCACGGCGGCCGGAGCGGTTCGGCTAATGTACCACCTTTGTCCGGGAACGCACCAGTTCCGTAACCCGTGTAAACAGCGATCACTTGACTTAACTCAAATACACTTTTTGACGGATTTGCCATGGACCGGTTCTGAACGCATCGAACGCGGGGGAGAAATGTCAGTCCTGGAGGAGGCCGTTGACGTGCCGGCGGAGACGCTGCGCCCGCTGACCGGCAATGAGGCGATCGCCCGCGGCGCCTGGGAGGCGGGAGTGAAGGTCGCGGCGGCCTATCCGGGCACGCCGAGCACCGAGATCCTTGAAAACCTCGGGACCTATCCTGCCGAAGACGTGCATGCCCAATGGTCGACCAACGAGAAGGTCGCCCTCGATGTCGCGATCGGCGCGTCGTTTAGCGGCCGCCGGGCGCTGGCGGCCATGAAGCATGTGGGCCTCAATGTCGCCGCCGACGCTTTCATGTCGCAGACCTATATCGGCGCGAACGGCGGGCTGGTGCTCGCGGTGTGCGACGATCCGGGGATTCACAGTTCGCAAAACGAGCAGGACACGCGGATCTACGGCGCGTTCGCGACGGTGCCGATTCTGGAGCCGGGCGATGCCCAGGAGGCGCTGGATTTCACCCGGCTCGCCTTCGACCTGTCGGAACGTTTCGACACCCCGGTGATCGTTCGCGGGACCACGCGATTGTCGCACACACGAAGCCCGGTCCGGGTCGGCAGCAGGGTCGGCACGCCGGGGCGCGGGTTTTTGGAGCAGCCGTCGAAGAACGTCATGATTCCGGCGCACGCCCGGCGACGTCACGGCGCCGTGCTCGAACGCGAGGCAAAGCTCAAGGAGTATCTCGAGGAAGCCCCGATCACCCGGTGGGAAAAGGGTGATGCGAAGATCGGCGTCGTCACTGCCGGAACCTGTTATCCCTATGTGCGCGAAGTGCTGCCGGACGCCAGCGTCCTGAAGCTCGGTGCGTCCTGGCCGCTGCCGGATCGGCTGCTGCGCCGCTTCTGCGAGAGCGTCGAGCGGGTGTTCGTGGTCGAAGAACTCGAGCCGGTGATCGAGCGCGAGATGCGCGCGCTCGGTCTGAAGGTCGAAGGCAAGCAACTTTTTCCGCGCGAGGGCGAATTCGGCCCGGAACTGGTGCGCGCCGGATTCGAAAAGGCGGGAGTCCTGCAGCCCCGTCCGAAGTCAAACGCCTGGGCTCCGGAGCCGTTGGTGCGGCCGCCGGTGCTGTGCGCCGGCTGCCCGCATATATCGAGCTTCATGGCCGTGCGCGCATCCGGTGCGCGCGTCGCCGGCGATATCGGCTGCTATACTTTGGCCTGCCTCGATCCGCTGCGCGGGATCGATACCACCGTGTCGATGGGCTCATCGATCGGCAACGCCATTGGCATGGTCAAGGCCGGCGAAAGCAAGCCGGTGGTGGCCACGATCGGGGATTCGACCTTTCTGCATGCCGGCATTCCCGGTCTTATCGATGCCGTCTACAACCAGGCCAACCTGACGGTCCTCCTGCTCGACAATCACATCACCGCGATGACCGGCGGACAGGACCATCCGGGCACCGGCAAGACGCTGCGCGGCGAAGCGACGGCGAGAGTCGATTATGAAGCGCTGATACGCGCGATCGGCGTGAAATGGGTGCAGACCGTCGACTCCTACGATCTGGCCGCGATGTACCAGCAGTTGCGCGAAGCGATCAATTACCGCGGTGTGGCTGTTTTGATCGCCAACCGCCCTTGCGTGCTCGACCCCGTCAAGATCAAGGGGCCGGCGTTGCAGGTGGACACCGCGGAATGCAACGCCTGCCAGGCTTGCATGAACCTCGGTTGCCCGGCGATGAGCTGGGCCGCCGAAACCTTCGAGGGCAGGCACAAAATCAAGATCGATCAGTCGCTGTGCATCGGCTGCACGCTTTGCGCCCAGGTCTGCACGGTCGACTGTATCAAGCAGACATCGGAGACAAGGCAATGAGCGGTCCGGCTCCGACAGCACCGGACCTGGCGACGGCGATCCCGGCAGGGTCGGCGGGGATCGACGCCAAGCAGCCGGTCAACGTTCTGGTGGTCGGAGTCGGCGGTCAGGGCGTCATCATGGTGTCCAAGCTGATCGCCCTGCTGGCGCAGCAACAGGGCTACGAGGTCAAGCAAAGCGAGGTTCATGGCATGGCCAAGCGCGGAGGCGCGGTGTTCAGCCATGTGCGTTTTGGAAAGCTTGTCTGGTCGCCGACCATCCCGAAGGGCGAGGCGGATTTCCTGGTCGCGCTGGAATGGGCCGAGGGCCTGCGCTGGCTCGATTATCTCAGGCCCGGCAGCGGTGTCTTCATTTGCGACACCAAGCAGATCGTGCCGCCGTTCTCGTGCCGCGACCGCCGGCCCGGCGCCGCGCTCGGCTACGTGCGCGAGACCGTGAGCGATGTGATCGGCACGGTCGCCGAAGGTTACGCCATCGACGCAACCCGCATGGCGGAAGAACTCGGCAATGATCGCGTCGCCAATGTGGTGCTGCTCGGGGCGTTGTCGGCGGCACTGCATTTTCCGGCAGCGCAGTGGGAAAAGATCGTAACCGACTTCGTGCCGAAGAAGACCACGGCCGTGAACCTGGAAGCGCTCCGGCAGGGTCGGCGCTGGATCGAAGAGGCGCGGCAAGGCCTGCACCATCCGTCAACCGCTCCGGTCCCTTCGTCGCCGACCCAGGCCGACTATCGCGTCAGGCTCGAGATCACGCCGCAATGGTGCAAGAGCTGCGACATCTGCGTGAAAATGTGTCCGGAGCGCTGTTTGGTGTTGAACGCGGAACGTATCGTCGAACTCGCCGCGCCCGACAAATGCACCGGCTGCCGGCTGTGCGAGTGGTTGTGTCCGGATTTCGCGATCCGGGTTCATCTTGATCAGACGGCGGCCTATGCCAGCACGGGGGCCGCGTGATGAATGCACACGATTCCACCTTGGCCGGAAGGCCCAAGGCGAAGTTGATATCGGGCAATCACGCCTGCGCGCTTGGCGCGGTTGCCGGGGGATGCCGGTTCTTCGCCGGCTATCCGATCACGCCATCGTCCGAAATCGCCGAGCGGCTGTCGCGCAGCCTGCCCGGAGTCGGCGGCGTGTTCGTGCAGATGGAGGACGAGATTGCCTCCATCGCGGCAGTGATCGGCGCCTCGATGGGGGGCGTCAGGTCGATGACCGCGACCAGCGGGCCGGGATTCTCGCTCAAGCAGGAGAATATCGGCTATGCCGCCGGAGCGGAAATTCCCTGCGTGATCGTCAACGTCATGCGCGGCGGTCCCTCGACCGGGATGCCGACCCGTCCCGCGCAAGGCGACATCATGCAGGCGCGTTGGGGCAGTCACGGCGATTATCCGATCATCGTGCTGACACCGTGGTCGGTGCGCGAAATCTTCAATGAAACCGTCCGCGCCTTCAATCTGGCCGAGCAGTTCCGCTCGCCGGTCGTGCTGTTGTACGATCAGGTTCTGGCGCAGCTTTCCGAGACCGTCGTGCTGGACGGCGTGCCCGAGGCGGCGCAGGCCGACCGCAAACCGGCGAGCAGTTCGCCGGCGGAGTTCAAGCCCTACGCGGCCGATGCCGACGGGATTCCGCCGATGGCGCGTCCGGGTGCCGGCTACCGCACCCACACCACCGGATTGACCCACGGCGAAAGCGGCTTTCCGACCCAGGATCCGGAAGCCGTCACGCGCAATCTGTCGCGCCTGTTCTCGAAGCTCGACCGCAATCGCGACGCCATTGACTCCTGGCAGACCGTCCAGTGCGACGATGCTGAAGTGCTGATCGTCGCTATCGGCATTACGGCCCGTGCCGCGGCACGCGCCGTCGAATTGTGCCGGGCCCGGGGCGTGCGCGCCGGCCTGTTCCGGCCGATCACGCTGTGGCCGTTTCCGGAAGCGGCCTTGCAGGCGGCGGCCGCGCAGGCGCGCGCGGTGCTGGTGCCCGAATTGAATACCGGCCAGCTCTGCCGCGAAGTCGACCGCATTCTCGGCGGGACCAGGGTCGAGGGCCTGTTCCGTATCAGTGGTGAGCCGATCGTGCCGTCGGAAATCGCCGAACGCGCTGCGGCACTGGTGCGGGGGGCGTGATGCTGATCGATCAGGCGGCGGAGTTCGACGTCCGGGACTATCTGCGCAAGGAGATGATGCCGCATTTCCTGTGTCCCGGCTGCGGTCACGGCATCGCGTTGCGGGCGCTGCTCTGGGCGGTGCACGAGCTCGGCATCGACAAGGACCGGCTCGCGGTGGTGTCGGGGATCGGCTGCGCCGGGCGACTGTCGGCCTATATCGACGCCAACACCTTTCACGTCACGCATGGACGGCCGCTGGCCTACGCCACCGGGCTCGCTTTGGCGAGGCCCGACCTGCATGTGGTGGTGATTACCGGCGACGGCGATTGCCTGGCGATCGGCGGCAATCACCTGATCCACGCCTGCCGGCGCAATCTGAAGCTGACGTGCCTGATGCTGAACAACGAGGTCTACGGCATGACCGGCGGCCAGGTGTCGCCGACCACGCCGGAGGCACTACTGACCACGACCACGCCGCATGGCAACACCGAGCCGCATTTCGACGCCTGCGCGCTCGCCGCCGCCGCCGGCGCCGGCTTCGTCGGCCGCGAGGTGACGCTGAACGTGCCCAAGCTCAAGGAGCTGATCCGGGCCGCCTTGACGCATCCGGGCTTTGCCTTTGTCGAGATCATGTCGGACTGCACCGAGATATTCGGCCGCAAGAACGATCTGGGTTCATCGCCGGAAATGATGATGCGGCAGAAGAGCGAGCTGCGCCCCACCGCCTATCGCGACACCGTCGACATGCCGTTCCGCCCGAATCATCTGCCGACCGGCATCCTGGCGAAGAACGACCGCCCCGAATACGGCGCCAGCTATCGGCGCGCGGCAGCCGCAAGGGAAGCGCAGTCATGAGCGCGTTTCGCATGGAAATCAGGTTCGGGGGCACCGGAGGCCAGGGCCTGATCCTGAGCGCCAAGATGCTCGCCGACGCCATGGCGGCTGAAGGCAGGCACGTCGCGCAGACCCAGAGCTATGAGCCGACCTCGCGCGGCGGATACTGCAATGCGGACCTGGTGATCGCCGAAGGCGACGTCGATTTTCCGCTGCTGACCGCGATCGACGGCCTGGTGCTGCTTGATCGGCTGGCGGTGAAGCCCTCGTGGCCCCTGCTCAAGCCCGGCGCGCTGGTCATCGCTGACACCCGGCTGTGCCCGGAGCTGCCGCAGGGCGAACGGCGCTGGCATCATTTGCCGCTCAACGCCACAGCGCTCGAACTCGGCAGCGAGCGGGTGACCAATATGGTCGCGCTCGGGGCGCTGGTCGCGCAAAGCGGGGTCTGCGACCACAAGCGGATCGAGCAGGCGGTGAGAGCCAATACGCCGCGCGGCTTCCTTGATCTCAACATGGACGCACTCAATGCCGGGCTCGCGCTCGGCGCGGGGATCGCCGCCGACCGGGCCGCCGTCGCCGGGAGCTGATCCCGGCTGTAGGCCTCAAGCGGCAAGCTCGATGCGCGCCAGGCGTGCTGCTCGCGACCTCTCCTCGCGCAAGCCGCGTCCGCTTGTCATTTGCAGCACCGCGCTAAAAGTCCGCCAATAGTAAAACGGTGCCGGAATCAGTACGACAGATTCGATCTGGAATGATTCTCGGCCTAGTTTGCCATGGACGAAAACGGCCGCAACTATTTGCACGAGTTCATGACCGGGCAGCGGCCTGCACCGAAGCCGCGCAAGTGGCTGAATCGGTTTCTCTGGATCATCATTCTGGGCTTGCTCGGGCTCCTGGCCTATCTGCTCATCCACGGATAAGGCGCAGGCAAAGTTGAGCCATCGCAGCGATCCAGTCTCCGCGCTTTAAGCAACAGTATTGGATTTCCGATGCGTGGAGAGGCGGAAGCAGTGCCGCTACAGAAAGATGCCCAATGAGCCGCCGTCTACGGATCGAGCTCGGTGTCCCAATAGAGATAGTCCAGCCAGCTGTCGTGCAGGTAGTTCGGCGGGAACAGCCGGCCGTTGCGGTGTAGCTGGTGCACCGTGGGTGCGTAGGGCGCCTGTCTGGGAAACATCTTCGCCTGCTGCGGCGTCAGGTTGCCCTTTTTCAGATTGCACGGCGAACACGCCGCAACCACGTTTTCCCAAGTGGTCTGGCCGCCTTTGCTGCGCGGGATGATGTGATCGAAGGTGAGATCGTCGCCCGATGAGCAGTACTGGCAGGCGAAGCGGTCGCGCAGGAAGACGTTGAATCGGGTGAAGGCGGGATGCGTGGTCGGCTTGACGAAGGATTTCAGCGACACCACGCTCGGAAGCTGAATTTCGAACGAGGGGCTGCGCACCGCACGGTCGTAGTGCTCGACGATATTGACGCGGTCGAGGAACACCGCCTTGATCGCGTCCTGCCACGACCAGAGCGACAACGGGTAATAGCTCAGTGGCCGGAAATCAGCATTGAGCACCAGGACCGGCCAACCGCCTTGTGAGACATGTGCGTTCAAATAACGCTCCTGACCCCCAGAGATCGGCTGCGAAGCAGCATGTATTGACATACTACAGGCAGCGTGACGGGATTGTGAAGAGCTTAGAAGACCTTATCCTGCAAGCAGGGCCCGCGCGTCACGCGTATCTTGGATCGGTAAAACGTGTCGAATCAGAGGAAAAGGGGCTCATGCGCGCTTGGTTTGCGCCGACGATCGCAATGCTTGTCGGTTGCGGATCGAGCTGCCGCGCAACCGCGCAGGATTGTCCGGCGCGCCCGATCACCCAAGGCCCTGCCGTTCCCCGTAGGCGGGTCAACCGACACGATGGCGTGGTTCCCCGAGGCCTCTGCGTGAATTCCAATTCCGGGTTCGCTCGCGCCCAGGAATGACGGAATAAGACGACGTGGATGCCTGGTAGCGCGGGCTTGAACACAGTTGGTGTGTCAGCCGCCGATCGCGCCTTCGCGCTTCTTGATCGCGCGGTAATAGCTCCACCACAGGTGCGCAGCCGCGCCGCGCAACGGGCGCCACGGCTCCGCGAGCGGCGCCATCTGCGTTGCAGTCGGCCGCGCCTTCAGGCCGAGGCCGATCCTGATCGCCTCCTGCACGGCGAGGTCGCCGCTCGGCCAGGCATCGGCGTGCCCAAGGCAAAACAGGAGATAAATATCGGCCGTCCACGGCCCGATCCCGTGCAGCGCGGTGAGCGTGTGGTGGGCGGCATCGGCGTCCTCTTCCGCCAGCACGTCGAGGTTGAGCCGCTCGGCCGCCAGTTCGCGCGCGACAGCTTTCAAGGTCTTGATCTTTGCCGCCGATAATCCCAGCCGGCCCAGGCGATCGGCGCGGGCGCGGCGCAGCGCGTCGTGATGGAAGGGATCGAAGGCGGCGGCGAGCCGGCCCCAGATCGCGGATGCGCTCGCGGTCGAGAGCTGCTGACCGCAGATGATGTGCGCGAGCCCGGCAAAGCCCGGCTCGCGCCGTCGCAACGCCGGCATGCCCGTCACGTCGAGGATCGGCTGCAACCGCGGGTCCTGCTTGACCAGCGTGCGGATGGCGTCTTCGAGATCGGCCTGGCTGTTGAGGTGGAGGGTCATTGCAAATGCGGGAAACGCTTTATCTTGCTCATCATGGCCGGGCTTGTTCGGGCTATCCACGTGCTCTTACCTTGTCGATCGTATATTCGATCATGACAAGACAGCAGCCGACTTCGCGGACAATTGCCATGCTTTTCGCATATTTGCAGGTGCAGGACATGGATGGCCGGGCCTTCGCCGCACCGCAGGGCTTCGACCCCGCAGGCGAAACAGGCGCGGCGATGACCGAGTGCGGTTGAGCAATGTCGCGCGTTTTCCGCTTCGCGCCGAGTCCCAACGGCTACCTCCATCTCGGCCACGCCTTTTCGGCGCTGTTGAATTTCGACCTGGCGTGTCGCTCCGGCGGGCGCTTCCTGCTGCGCATTGAGGACATCGATCCGACCCGTTGCAGGCCGGAATTTGAAGCTGCAATCTATGAAGACCTGGCGTGGCTCGGCATCGTCTGGGACCAGCCGGTCCGGCGGCAATCCCGGCATTTCTCCGACTATCGGGCGGCGCTTGAGAAGTTGTCGGCGCTTGGCCTGGTCTATCCGAGCTTCGAGAGCCGCGCCGAGATCGCAAGGCTGGTGGCCGAACGCCAGCGGCAGGGCGCTTGGCCGCGCGATCCCGACGGCGCGCCGCACTATCCCGGCGACGCGAAGCGGCTTGCGCCCAACCAGCGCGCGCGGGGACTCGAATTGGGCGAGCCTTATGCGCTGCGGCTTGACATGACAGAGGCCATCGCCCGCGCCGGCGACCTGACCTTTATCGAACAGGACGAGGGGCCGGACGGCGAGACCGGTGAGATCATCGCCCGTCCGTCCGACTGGGGCGATGTCGTTCTGGCGCGCAAGGAGACGCCGACCAGCTATCACCTGTCGGTCACGATCGACGACGCCCTGCAGGGGGTGACCGACGTGGTCCGCGGCCGGGACCTGTTTCACGCAACCGTCGTGCATGTTCTGCTGCAGCATTTGCTGGGTCTGGCGCAACCCCGCTACCGGCATCACCGGCTGCTTCTGGATGCTGCCGGGCACAAGCTGTCGAAATCCACTCACGCTACGGGGCTGCGTGAATTGCGCGCCGCCGGCGCGACGCCGGCCGATGTCCGCCGGCTGGTGGGTCTGCCCGCACAGTCGTAAGCGTTGAGATCGAAACACGTCCGTGACACCCGTGGCCTTGCCGTGCCATGCTGTTTCCGGCGCGGTGTTGGGAGAATCATGGCGGCAAAGTCGCGCATCAGGAAGCGGACGGCGAAAAAACGCCCTCGCGCGGGCAAGCCGCGCAAGCGTGCCAGGCCCATCGAACCGGGTGTGGTCGAGGCGGCGCTCGCGGCGTTTGCCCATGAGGTGCGCACGCCGCTCACCGGGATTCTTGCGATCAGCGATCTGCTGGCGACCTCCGAACTCGGCGCGCGCGAGCGGCGCTGGGTGGACACCATCAAGGCGGGCGCGGAACATCTCTCGAACCTGGCGACGTTGTTCGTCGATGCCGCCAAATCCGGCGCCAGCTTGGACGCCAGGCCCGGCAGCGCCGGCGCGGCCATCCGCGAAGACCTGTTCGACCTGCGGGTGCTGGCGCGCGCGGCCGGCGATTCCCTCTCCGGCCGGGCGGCGGCGAAGGGCCTGCAATCCCGGATCGAAATTTCCGACGCGCTTCCCGCGCTCGTGACCGGCGATCACGTCCGGCTGCGCGCGGCCCTGGAAAACCTGATCGACAACGCGGTGAAATTCACCGAGCGTGGCGAGGTCGCGCTCAAGGTCAGCCCGGCGGCGGGCACGAAGGGACGGCCAGGCGTGGCTTTCGCAATTTCCGACAGCGGCATCGGCCTGACGATGCAGGAAATCAAGCGACTGTTCCGTCCGTTCACGCAGGCCAATGTCACGATCGCCTCGCGCTTCGGCGGCGCCGGGCTTGGATTATCCTCGGTCAAACAGCTGGCGCGCGCCATGGGCGGCGATATCGCGGTCGCACAGCGCCGCGGCGGCGGAACCACCTTTACCATGACCGTGTCCCTGGCCGCCGTGCAGGTGCCGACGCCCGCGGGCTCGGCGGCCGGCACCCTGCTGCCGCAGCCCGTGCCGGGGCTGCGCATCCTGAGCGTCGAGGACAATCCGTTCGGGCGGGTCGTGCTCAACACCATCCTGACCGAGCTCGGCCACCGGGCCGAGTTCATCGGCCGGGGCGAGGCGGCCATCGAGCGGCTTGCGCAGGGCGCCTTCGACGCGGTGCTGATGGACATGGTGTTGCCGGGGATCGACGGCATCGAGACCATCCGGCGCATTCGCAGGCTCGCGCGGCCGGCCGGCCGCATCCCGATCATCGGGGTGTCCGGCCGCGGCGACGACGAGGCGGCATCGCGCGCCGCCGGGGCCGACGCCTTTCTGCTCAAGCCGGTGTCTCCGCGCGCTTTGGCGACTGCGCTGCTTGAAGCGACACACCGTGCGGCAGCCGCGACTTGATGATGGCCGCGTTCAGTTCGCCGCCATAGACGAAGATCGCGGCGATGAAGTACAGAAACACCAGCGCGATGATGACCGAGGCAAGGCCCGCATACATGGTGACGTAATTGTTGGCGAAGCGCGCAAGATACTGGCCGAAGACGATGCCGGAGATCAACGACGCCACCATGGTGAAGATGATGCCGGGCAGGATCTGCAGGAAGCTGCGCCGCCCCGCCGGGAGCCAGGCGTGCAGGATGAACAGCGCGACGATCAGCGCGGTAATGGTGACGGCATAGCGCGTGAAATTGAGCAGACTCTGGTTGGTTTCGACGATCAGGGGAATGTGGCGCCGCACCGCCGCGATGATCAGCGGACCGAGCACGATCAGAAACGCCATCGCCAGCGAGCTGAAGGCCGCAACCAGCGTGTAGCCGATTGATTCCAGCCGCAGCCAGTACCAGCGCCGCGTCTCGACCACCGCATAGGCGCGGTTGAGGGCGATGCGCAGCGCCTCGACGCCGTTCGAGGCGAAATAGACCGAAAGCACCGCACCGATGGTCAGGATGTCGCCGCGGGTCGTGGTCAGCACGTCGTGGATTTCACCGGAGAGCGCAGCGGCGACCTGCCGCGGCCAGGTCTGCAGCAGCAGGCCGGCGGCCTGGTCGGCGAGTTCCTTCGAGCCGAAAAAGCCCGCCAGCGACGTCAGCACGATCAGAAACGGGAACAGCGCCATCAGGGTCGACAGCGCGATATGGCTCGAGATCGCCCAACCGTCGTCGGCGAGGAAGGTGTAGAACGCGTCCAAGACGATATCGAAGACGTAACGAAGCTGCCTCACATTGCACCTTGGCCGGCCGGCGGCGGTTTCAAAGCGGCTAACATCTGATATTACCTGCGAAAACGCCAGATCGTTGCATCGCCATCTGCGGATCATCCGGCAATGGCGGAGGGCCCTGCGCGATGTTATGTAACCCTGATGGCCTTCTTCCTCAGCAAGCTGATACTTCCAATCGCGCTCGGCGCCGTCGCTCTGGTGCTGCTGCTCGGCCTCTTCAATATGATGCAGGGCGGATCACCGAACCGGTCGCAAAGCCTGATGCGATTGCGCGTCTTGCTGCAGTTCGTCGCCATCGTCGTTGCCATGCTCGCGGTCTGGGCGATGGGACATTAAGTCGGAGGGCACTGCCATGGTCGTACTCAATCGCATCTATACGCGGACCGGCGACGACGGCACCACCGCGCTCGGCAGCGGCGAACGGCGGCCTAAATACGATTTGCGCATCTCGGCATACGGAACCGTCGACGAAACCAATGCCGCGATCGGGGTGGCGCGCCTGCATCTGGCGGACCGCCGCGACCTCGACGCCATGCTCGGCCTGATTCAGAACGATTTGTACGACCTCGGCGCGGACCTCGCCGTGCCACAGCGCCAAGGCAAGGCCGAACGCCTGAGGGTGCTGTCAACGCAGGTCGAGCGGCTGGAACGCGACATCGACGGTTTGAACGCGGAGCTTAAGCCTTTGACCACGTTCGTCCTGCCTGGCGGCACGCCGGCTGCGGCCTACCTGCACCTGGCCCGCACCATATGCCGCAGGGCGGAACGCGCGATGGTGGAACTCGCGGCCAGGCCCGATGAGCCGGTCACCGACGCCGCGATCCAGTATATGAACCGGCTGTCGGATTTCCTGTTTGTCGCCAGCCGTTCGGCGAATAATAATGGCGCTGGAGACGTGCTCTGGGTGCCCGGCCAGAACCGCTAGAATTGGCCTTTCGGAACGATTTTTGGCTTCGACGCGCGTTGACCGGGCTTGGCCGGACCTTTAGGTTCCGCGCCGAACGATCAAACCCTCAAAAATTTCAAGCGGAAGAGGATCGATGAAGGTTCTAGTTCCGGTAAAGCGGGTGGTCGATTTCAACGTCAAGGTCCGCGTCAAGAGCGACGGATCGGGCGTGGAACTCGCCAATGTCAAGATGTCGATGAATCCGTTCGACGAAATCGCGGTCGAGGAA
>Ga0265339_10002159_pt1 | contig 14293 bp, 10 predicted proteins | sample 4CB219metaG_FD_202085 | JGI IMG/M metagenome (GOLD analysis project Ga0265339, IMG submission 202085) | Rhizosphere microbial communities from Carex aquatilis grown in University of Washington, Seatle, WA, United States - 4-CB2-19 metaG | ecosystem: Host-associated > Plants > Roots >...
GATGTAGAGATAGACAAGCGGCAGGATGCGGGCCAGGCGCTTGACGATGAACTCCGAAACCGGGGCGGAGCGCAGCGTCCTGATGATCAGAAATCCCGAAAGCGCAAAGAACAGGCTCATCCCCATGGGACCAGCCGTTGAATTCAGGTGCAGCGGCTTCGGACCCAGAGGGAGCAGGTGAGCAGCCAGCACCAGGCTGATACTGATCGCGCGAAGCCCGTCGAGCGCCGGGATGCCGTCGGTCCGTTTCTCGTCCTTACGCTCGGGAAACGCGTGCGGCATCATTTCTGCCGTCCGGTTGCGAGGCGCACTCGGCGGCGCACAGAGAGGAGCCCGGGTCCGGCGATGCTCTCCTTCAGCCATCGCTTGAGCCGCTTTTCAAGACGATAGGTGTCAGGCTCGACGCCGAAGATCGCGACCTGAAACCCGAACATGCGGCTTTCCTTTTCGTAGAAGTCGTGCTGCGCCGCACGCAGCGCGGTGGCATACAGGCCGTGATAGCCGGGACGGGCGAGATAGATTTTGTTCGGTGTGATCGCAAATGGACGCAGGCTCGTGGTGGGATCGATAAGAAACCGCGCCGCTCCGGTGGCGACGTCCGGCCAGCTCGGATTGAAATAGTCGTCGAGAATCACCACACCGGACTCCGTGACCGTATCTTCCGCCAGGTGAAGATCGTTGAGTGTGCACTGCGCGGTGTGGCCGCCGTCGATCGAGAGCAGCCTGCACGGTCCCACTCTGGAGAGGATGTCGCGCGCAGTCACATTCAGCGATGACGCGCGGATGATCTCGACATTCTGCATCGAGGCCCAGCGCCGGATATTTGCGCGGAATCGCTCTTCGTCGCCGCGGCCGGACGCGTCGACATTCAACTGCTGGTTATGAAAGACATCCAGCGCCAGCGCCTGCTCATCGGCTGCCGCGAGCAATCTCAGGAGGATGAACAGCCGGCCCATGTGCACGCCGATCTCGGCGACAGATCCCTTGAGCCCGCGAGCGGCCTGAATGCGACCGATCTCGGCGATGAATCGCGCGCTATGGTCGTCGAGCCATCCGGGAATCCTGGCGTGACGGCGAAGATAGTGCTCCAGTCTGTCCATCGGCGGTCACTCTTGCGGGCTAGGGCTCCGGGCTGCCATGAGCGACCGGCTACCGGCCTTTCCTGGCTGCTGTCAGAAGCCCGGGAAAGCGGCGAGCTGTGACGGAAACGAATGCGCTCCGCAGGACCTGGCTGATGTGAAGAGACAGTTCGTGCCGGACAAGCATGACCGTGGCGCTCCAGATCATGGCTGAGACCGCGCCCGACGTGGCAAATCCAAGTAGGACCTCGACGCGGGTATCGCCCGCGAGATGCCGGAAAACGAGTGGGATCGGCATGGCGACGACGGTCAGCATCAGGCTTCGGCTCCAGGCCTTGAACAGCGCGCCGGGCGCAAACCCGACGACGCTCTTGAGCGCAACGAAGTAGCAGGCTGCGAAAAAGCCGCTGCTCATGACCAGGCTCCACACCGCTTCCCTGATACCGAACGTCAGCCCAATCCCGAGCGCTATGGTTGTGATGAGAAAGACCGACAGTTCGCAGGCGAGCAGCAGGCGCGGACGCCGCTTGACGATCAGGATATCGTAGTGGGGCGCGACGGCGAGTGTCAGTCCGTGAGCGATGGCGATCGGAGTCATCATCGCGCCTGCGGCGCTCCATGCCTCGCCATAGATGCTTCTCACGAGCGGATCGGCCCATACCGCCAACACGGCATAGGCGGGCCATGCCAGTCCCGTGATTGTTTCAACCAGACGCAGATAGATCGGCGCCAAACTCGCGCCCTGACCTTCGCGTTCGCCAAGGCTCGGAAGCAGCGGGCGGGTCATGCCGACGAAGAGACCGTTTCGAACGAACGAGACCAGATTTTGGGCGCGCGAGAACAGGGCGGCGTTGGCGAGTCCCAATGCTCGCCCGATCATCAGCTCCGGCGTCGATGTCGCGATGCTGCCGACAAGGAACGTCGCTGAAATCCAGCTGCCAAAACCGAGAATACGCCGCGTGCCCTTGAGCGTGGGTCGAAGGCCGATGGCGTCGCGCTGACAGGAAACCGTCAGGGCCGCCATCAGTAATGCCGACGCGAGATATCCCCACGCCAGCGCCACCGCCCCGTAACCGAGCGCTGCCAGCGTAATCGACGTGAGGCTTTGGAACACAGCCGCGGCGAGGCCGATCGCCAGCAGCGAGCCGAAGCGCATCGCGCGCATCAGGCGCACGGTCGCGGGGAAGGCCACGGCAGGGCCTAGTTGCGCCAGGGCCAAAATCCTCAGCGACTGCCCCACGGCAGGGTCGTGGTAGAAATCGGCCAGCACGAAGCTCAGTCCGAAGAAGCTGATAGCGAGACAGGCACCGATCGCGAGGCTCAAGCCGAATGCGGCCCTCAGGAGCGGGTTATCGAGTTCGACGGCGCTGACGACGTATGATGCAATGGCCTGCTCCTTCAGGGCCGAGACCGCATTGACGCTCGCCAACGCGACCGAGTAGGAGCCGGCCTCCCGCGGCGTGAGCAGGTGGGCGATGACAACCCCGGTGGCGAAGTACAGCAGCAGCGTCGTACTTTGCTGCAGCGCTGAACTCATCATGGCCCGGCGCAGTCGCATTAGCTCTCTCGCTTTCCGGCACGGGCTGTTGGACATCGAGCTGATCTGCTACGCCGAAGGCGAGAACTGTCGTCTTCGTCGGGTGCGTATTTGACTGCGGTTAGGCCGGCGCGCAGTTCATGCGCGATCAGAGCCGGCAGATTGGCGAACGAGTACAGGGTGCGAGCCTTTTGATGAGCCGAGGCGGCAAGCGCGTTGGCCAGAGCATCGTCTTGCAGCAGCCGGGCGCAAGCGAGCGCCAATTCGTCATCGTCGTCGTGGATCAGGACATCGCTCGCATGATCGAATTCCAATCCTTCGAGAGCCACGGCGGTCGCGACTATGGGCTTGCCATAGCCGGCCGCCTCGATAAGCTTCAATCGCGTGCCGCCGCCATTGCGGATCGGACAGCAGGTTATTCGTGTCCGTGCATAAAGAGAGTCGAGATCGCTCACGAAACCCGTGAATTCGACATTTAGGGGCCTGCGGCCATACGACGGAATTTGCTCCGGATGGTCCCCTGCAATGATCAGGGTCGAAGCGTCCGTAGTTGCGCGGAGTTTGGGCCAGATTCGGGTGATCAGGCGCTCGGCCGCCTCGGCGTTCGGCGCGTAGCCGTGGTTGCCCAGAAACAGGATGGAGCGCTCGCCCGACAACGGTGGTCTGCTTTCAGGTATCTCGGTTGCGTTGGGGACAACCACCGTCCGTGATTCGTCGATATCGAGCCCGGAAAGAACCGTCAGGTCGAGGCTGGAACAGACGAAGGTCTTTGCAGCACGAGCGACCGCGTGGCGTTCGGCCCTGACGAGTGCCGGCACTTCCAGAGAGTTGCGCACCTTTGCAAATCGAGATGTCGCGGTCTGCGCAGCCCGGGACTTCACCCGGTGCTCGAGATCGTCCAGGTCAAAGAAGATCGGCTGGCGCATGGGCGGCAGTTGGAGCAGCGCCGCCATCGCGGGGAGGCGGTGTGCAAAGACCAGTCCCGGCGCGGCGGCGAGAACGCGGCCAAGAGCGCCGGCTTGGTGCGAGCCGAGATATGGCCGGAAGTCGCGCCGATAGCGAAGGCTGAATGGTAGCGACCCGGCGTGCCACCACGACCGCGGTTGGACGTTCAGGGGCAGCAATCCGACGCTCACCGGCATTCCCCAGAATGCCGACGCCACGGTATCCGCAAAGGCCGCCATATCCGCAGAGCGCGCGAAGTGAACGATCTCGATCTCGTCGCAGACGCGCCTGATGCCGTGCAGAAACATTCCCAACCGTCGATAAATGCCGTGTCTGTCTCGTGCAGGGTCGGGCAGCGGCAGAGGGGTCACGACAACACCGCGCATGCGTCCTCATCCATATGTTAGGCGGGCCCGATAGCTGCTCGGCGCTGATGTGCAAACAGCAGAACACTGTCGATGAGCCTGTGCCGGAGTGGGTCCCCTGGACAGGGTCACCACAAGCTGTGCTCTCTGATATCGCTGGCGTCGCTCTCAAACGAACCCCGATGTGAACGGCGAAAATGCCTTCACGTCGATAGTCAATGTTGGGAGCAGTGGGTCAATCACCAATCTGGAGTAGTCCCTAATTCCGCCCACGCAGGGGCGTGTGCATCGGCGGAGCGGATGTTACGATTCAATGACTCGCCGACGATTTCACGCAAGCGTGGCTCAGGTGCATCCCGCTGTTGATTTGCGTGCTCGGAAACGTTGACGACGGAAGCTATCGGACGACGGGACCGCGCATGCGAGCTTTTCAGGTCATCCAACGCGTACTTCCCTGGAGCCAGCATGACGTCTTTCTCGATGTGGCCGATGCAGCGCCTCGGAGCGGGGCCAATGAGCACTTCGCCGAGATCAGCGTGCGGCCAGTGAGTGTCAAACGCGAGGCGTCTTCGCGCAGCTCGATCGGCAACTCAACCGGTAGGCCGACGATCCTCTATTTGGTCAACCAATACCCTGCGGTGACTCACACCTTCATCAAGCGAGAGGTGCTTGCGCTCGAGCGTTTGGGATTCCACGTCATCCGCGTGGCGGCTCGGGCGGGAAAGGCATTGGTGGATCCGGGTGATGCCGTGGAGCGAGAGCGCACGATCTACTTGCTTCGTCGCCCCTTCAGCTTGTTGCAGGCTGTGACCTCGTATCTCCTCTTGCGGCCTCATCGTTTTGCCATGGCACTTGCGGCAGCACTACGGATGATGCGCCGGAGTGATCGCGGGCCGTTCATGCATATGCTGTATCTGGTGGAAGCTTGCGGCGTGGCTTCGCATGTTCGGGCCACCGGTGCCGCGCACATTCATGCGCATTTCGGAACAAACCCCGCGGAGGTCGCGCTGCTCGCCTCCCGGCTTTCAGGCGTGACATACAGCTTTACGGTCCATGGCTATGATGAGTTCGACAGGCCGGAATTCATCGGCTTGAGGACGAAGATCCATGACGCGGCATTCGTAGCCGCTGTCAGCTTCTATGGGCGCGCTCAGCTCTATCGCTGGTGTGAGGACGGCGATCAGAGCAAGATCAAGCTGGTGCATTGCGGCGTCGATGAAGAATTTTGCGGTACCACAGCAGAGCCGCCGTGCGTGGCACCGCGGTTCCTCAATGTCGGCCGGCTGTGTCGCGAGAAGGGGCAGGAGTTCCTGGTCAGGGCCGCGGCGATGATGGCGGCCGCCGGCCACAAATTCGAACTCGTGATCGTCGGTGATGGCCAAGACCGGGAGGCCTTGGAAAGCCTCATCGCGGCCCTCGGGCTTTCCGGGACGGTGCGCCTGGCTGGATGGTTGAGCGGCGCCGAGGTCCGGCGCGAAATGATCGGCGCACGGGCGCTGGTCGTGGCAAGCCTGGCCGAGAATCTTCCCGTCGTCATCATGGAGGCGATGGCGTTGCGGCGGGTGGTCGTGGCGACGCAAATTGCCGGCATTCCGGAACTTGTCATCCCCGGTGAGACCGGATGGCTGGCGCCTGCGAGTTCGATCGAAGGGCTTGCCACTGCCATGACCGAGTGCCTCCTGGCTTCGCGCGAGGAGCTATCGGCGATGGCGGAGCGGGGACGCGAACGCGTGCTGGCCTTGCATGATGCCAACCATGAAGCCGCGCTGTTGACCGATCTGTTCCTCAAGATTGCGTCACGACAGCCCAAGGGGACCGACACCGAGCGGCAGCTCTCAACCGTGGTGCAATAGGATGCCGACATTCAAGCGAAGAGTCGCAAACGCGCTGGAGCGGCTCACCGGCGCCTACATCGTTCCGCCGGCGGCGGTTGGCGACACTTACGGGGCGGAGCAGATCCGTCGCCTGATCGCTGCCTTCGAGATCGATTGCGTGTTCGATGTCGGCGCAAACGCGGGACAGTACGCGCGGGTGCTGCGCGAGCGGGTGAAATACGCAGGCCCGATCGTGTCCTTTGAACCTGTCCCATATCTCGCGCAGGAGCTACGGACTGCCGCTGCGTCTTGCGACAATTGGTACATTGAGGAGGCCGCGCTGGATCGACACGCAGGAAGCGCGCAGTTGACGGTCACGCATGATTCGCAATTCAGCTCTCTGCGACACATCAGCAAGCTCGGCCAATCGATGTTTCCGAAGCACGTGGACGTGCGAGATCAGATCGATGTGGTGACCTCGACGCTGGCCCGGGAGTTTCGACGTTGGCATGATCGTCTCGGATTCCGTCGTCCGTACCTGAAGATCGACACGCAGGGTCACGATCTGGCCGTTGCCGAGGGCGCGGGCGACCTGCTGGGGGAGTTCGTCGCGATCCAGGCGGAGCTTGCGATCCACAAGCTCTACGAAGGCAGTCCGGATTTGGCCGAAGCGATCTCGTTCTTCCAACGCCGGGGATTTGAGCCGAGCGCGTTTGCTCCCAACAACGAAGGAGCATTTCCGGTCCTGCTTGAAACAGACTGCATATTCATCAACCGCAAATATGCCGGCGGTGAGTCGCGCCAGATCGGCACGGAAAGCCCGGTCGACAAGCCGCAGCTGGCAGGACATCAGGAGGAGATCACGAGGCGTGCGGCGGATGGATAAGCGGCAAAGCGGGTGGATGCGCACGCGCTTCCGATCGTGAACCAGAAAAACCACTGAAATTGCAGGTAATCAAGAAGATTGTCGGAGTAAAAGACAACCATATATCCGAGGCACATCATGAGCATCATGAAGGAGCCTGCGAAGTCTCTGGCGGCTGCGGACACCAGCTTGAACGCGACTGTGCCCATCAGGAGCAGGAAGGTCGCTATACCTGCACTCCCCATTTCAAAGTAGATCTGGAGGAAGGCGTTGTGCGGACCGACTCCGCTCTGGCCTTCGCCACGCGCGAAAAACAGAGGCACATAGGACTCGTATGAGCCGAGGCCATAGCCGAGCAATCCCGAGGGATTGGCCGCCATCCATTGCAGCGTATCATTCCAGAGCACTTCGCGCCACGCCAGCGAGTTGAGTTGCTCGAAACGCCCGTCAATCGTTCCTGATTCGAGATCGGCGAGTCGTTCAGCCACCCCAGGAATCAGAAGGACGAGGGGTAAGCCCAGCAGCAGGAGCAGCCAGCGCCGGTCCACGACCAGCGAGTACCCCGTCATGATGATGAGCATGGATAGCCATGCGCTGCGGGTCTTGGTGAGAAGGAGTAGAAGCAGGAGGTAGCCAGCGTAGACAAAGGTCAGTCGTCGCATGAACGCGGAAAGTGCGATGGTCGCAGAGCAATTCATGTAAAAAATCACGATCACGATACCGACGATAAAAAATGCGAAGATGTTTGGATGTGTAAATGTGCTTTGCAGCCTTTCGTCGCCTGTCAGGATGCCGGGTTGCATCGCAAGTTCCAGTAGTGCGAAGGCTGACGGTACCAGAGACGAAGCCAACGCCACGATGAAACACTGCACGATCTCCCGCTCGCTTCTGATGACCGCATAGGGGAGCGCGAAGGCGGCTGCATAGGTGATCAGAGTGAGAAAGACCCGTAGTCCCTCGCTCCAATCGGGAGTGTAGAGGAGCGAGGCTGCGGCCGCGGCGAGGAAGCTCGTCCAGGCGACGAGCGGGGCGGAGAGGAGGATGTCAGGCACATGTGCGATCGCGACGATCGCCATGGCGATGAGCAGGCCGTTGATCGCGGCGCCAGGTCCGGAGTGCCCGCCGAGCGCTTCCTTCAGCGCGTCAAACACCCGGTCGCACGACGGACGCACCAGCATGACGGCGAGCATCATCTGCCGCACGCCTATGATGCCCGTCAGCAGGAGCAGAAGGCCGGTCAGGGCCAGAATGACAGCGGTCACGGCATTTTCCCGAATGGCGGCGGCGCGAGCGGCGTATCGGGGCGTCAGTTCTTCACTGGTAGTTCGACCGCCGCAGCTTTCAGCGGATGGATCGTTTGGTCATTAGCGGCATCTTCCGATCTCTCTGCAACCGCCCGAAAGTATTCAGGAGAGGCGCATCGGATGTAGCTCCGATGAATTCTCGCTATGCCTTCTCGGCCCTTGTACGTTGCTGCAGCGCGCGGGAGGCGGAGCTTGCGTAACCATTTGATGCGGCGGCTTGGGCGGCACAACCGCCCCGGGGCGGATCGTCGTCGCCCTCTTGAGCGAGGGTCAGGATGCAGCGGCTTGATTTCCATCCCCACGGGTCGCCTGCCACTCTTGGTGTGAGCCGGGCTGTCCGCGGGTCGGCTCGGCGAGATGTCATCGAGCAAGCAAGCGCGGCGACGACCGGACGGCCGGTCCTCGCCGAAGCCGACTTGAGCGCAATGTCCGAGGCGCCGCTGGCGATGGTCGATGCCAGTAGCGTGCCGGAGATTGGAGCCGGCCTTGCGGGACCATTTGCGCGGGCGAGGCTACGCAGTCCCAATTGCGCGATCAAAAGGATTTTCGACGTTGCGTTTGCGTTGATTGTGCTCGTGAACCTAGCTCCGTTGCTCGTCATTGTTGCGATCATGGTAGCGGTCGATACGCCTGGCCCGGTTTTCTTCCGGCAGTGGCGCGGCGGACGGAACGGTCAGCCTTTTCAAATCCTGAAGTTCCGAACCATGACCTGCATGGAGGACGGCGTCGAAGTCTGCCAGGTGCGGCGCGGCGACGCGCGCGTGACCCGGGTCGGACGGGTGCTGCGCAGGACCAGCATCGACGAACTGCCCCAACTCTTCAACGTCTTGCTGGGCGACATGTCGCTGGTTGGGCCACGGCCGCATGCGCTCGTGCACGACGCGCTCTACTCACGGTTGGTCAAGGGATACTCGGTGCGGCTGTCGGTCAGGCCGGGCATCACCGGATGGGCCCAGGTGAACGGATGCAGGGGCGAGACGCCTGAGATCGCGGCCATGGAGAGACGCATCGAACGCGATCTCGAATACATCCAGCGTTGGTCGCTTCGGCTCGATTTGAGGATCCTGGTTATGACAGTAAAGGAGATGCTGAGGCCGAAGAACGCGTACTAAATGCGGAGCGGCTCACATCGAGGTCGAACGCAGTGCCTGAAGCCTGCAATGGAATCCCGACGTGCCGCCGTGATTGCTCAAGGCTGCTGCAAGCTGGCTTCGAGGTCCACTTTCTTTGTCTCCGGCGTGCTGAGGATAGCGAGGAAGGCAAGCGCTGCGTAAGCCATGACTAGAAGCCCGACGTAAAGGTAGGCCTGGTGAATGCCGTACGTCTTGAGAATCAGCCCCGCGAGAATGGGGATCAACCCTCCGCCATAGACTTGCGATATCTGGTAGCCGGCACTCGCGCCCGAGGCGCGATAGCGTGTGGGGAAACTCTCCGTATAGAAGGCTGGAAGGGCGCCGTAGCCGAACCCGAACACGAAGCCGAATCCGATGACCTCGCCTGTCGCAGCCAACGGGAAGCTGCGGGTATCGACCAGGTAGAAATAGGGAATGGCAAAGACAAAGAGCACGGCTGCCGAGATCAGCAGGATGGTGCGTCGATTGATCGCATCCGCTAGAAGCGATCCCACGATCATGAAAACCAGCATGAATGCGGCTGCAATCAGCCCGATCAACTCGGGCGTTGACCCGGTGAAGCCGACTGCCTTCATGTAACTCGTGCCGAACACGAAATACAGAAAGAACGCCCCGCCAAACATGGCATTCACCAGTGACGTGCGCAGGATGGTCAGCGGCATGTCACGCCAAACCTGGCTTGCCGGATAGTCGAGCACGGCTTGCTGCGACCTGTGCTGTTCGAATACAAAACTGTCCGCGGTCCGGGTGCGGATGATGATGCCGACGATGGCGACAACAAAGCCGAACAGGAACAGAATACGCCAGCCCCAGGCTTCGAAGGCTTGCGGCGGCATCGCTGACTTGATCAGGATCACGGAACCGAAGCCCAGCAGCAGCCCGATCGGTATGGCGAAGCCCACCCAGGCGCTCCAGAAGGCGCGGTGCGAGGAGCGTGCCGCCTGTTCGATGACCCAGGTTGAGGCGGTGCCGAATTCGGCGCCGAAGCTGATCCCCTGCGCCAGGCGGAAGAGTATCAACAATGCCGGCGCCGCTATACCAATCCTGTCGTAGCTCGGCGTGAGGCCGATCAGAAGCGTGCTGACGCCCATCAGCACCAGCGCACCGACAAGCGCGTCCTTGCGGCCGTGCCGATCGGCGAGATGACCGAAGATGTAGGCCCCGATCGGGCGGATGATGATGCCGATCCCGTAGACGCCGATGGCGGCTGCGACGGCCGCGAGGCCCGGGAGCTTGAAGAAAATCTGACCCCAGATCGTCGCCGCGATCACTCCGGTGACAAGGAAATCGTATTGCTCAATGATCGAGCCGATGATGCTCGCCACCGCAACCTTGTAGATCTGGCGATTGCTCGGAGCTGGGTTTTTGGCGTTCACCATCTTGTCCTTTCGTTGGCCGAAAAGCTTCGCAAGAATGCGGCGTCAGGCTGCGGCGACTGATTCCTTGCGCCAGTTGATCAGGCCGCCGGCGAGAACGATGTCGACCTCTCGCGGTGTAAGACCGTGCCGTGCCGCAATTGACCCGCGGCAATCAAGCATCAGCTTGTCGCTGCTCCGTATCGCTTCGCGCAGCTTGCTTACCCGCAGCACGTCGCCCTTTCGCAGCCGCTCGTAGTCGTGCGCATCGACGAAAACCAGGGGAAGAACGCCGTAGTTGATGAGATTCTGCCGGTGGATGCGCGCGAAGCTCTTCGCCAGCACGATCCGCAAACCGAGATTGCGTGGGGCGAGGGCCGCGTGTTCTCGGGAGGAACCCTGGCCGTAATTCTTTCCGGCGACGACGGAGTGGCCGGTTGTGCTGCGAACGGCGCGCGTGCGCTCGACGTAGCTCGGATCGATGCGTTCAAATGAGAAATCGTCGATCTTCTGGATGTTCGAGCGATACGGGAGAACCTTGGCCCCGGCCGGCAGGATTTCGTCGGTTGAAATGTCATCATCCATCTTCAGAAGAACGGGCAGGGCGAGCGAATCGGGCAGGGCATCGAAGTGCGGCAGTGAGCGAATGTTGGGTCCCTTGACGAGTTCTGTGCCTTCGCTCTGTGCCGGAGGAAGTGGAGATACCAGTAAGGCGGAGCTGGTTTTTGGTGCGGCGCGCGGTATGAGCGTCGGATAGGCCGCTGCAAGTGAGCGAGGGTCTGTGATCCGGCCGGTGAGGGCTGAGGCGGCGGCGGTTTCCGGCGAGCAGAGAAACACGGAGTCCTTCTCAGTACCGGATCGACCGGGGAAATTGCGCGGGGTGGTCCGGAGCGAAATCCGTCCCGCCGCGGGTGCCTGGCCCATCCCGATGCACCCGTTGCAGCCGGTCTGGTGAATGCGCGCGCCGCTGGAGAGGAGTGCGCCGAGCCGGCCATCAGCCGTCAACATCTCCAACAGTTCGCGCGATGTCGGATTGACGTCGAACGACACCTGCGGCGGAACGGTCTTGCCACGGACAATCTCCGCCGCGATCGCAAAGTCGCGCCAGCCGGGATTGGCGGACGATCCGATATAGGACTGGTAGATTCCGGTGCCCTCGACATCGCTTACTTTCACGACATTGCCCGGGCTCGACGGTTTCGCTATCAGCGGCTCGAGCGTCGAGAGGTCGATGGTGTCTTCGTCGTCGTAATTGCAGTCCGGATCTGCGGCCAATTCGCTCCAATCGGCAGCCCGACCCTCGAATTCCAGGAACCGCCGCGTCTCGGCATCGGACGGGAACACGGTCGTGGTGGCGCCCAATTCGGCTCCCATGTTGGCGATGACGTGCCGGTCCATGGCGGACAGCGAGTCCAACCCCGGACCGAAATACTCGATGATCCTGCCGACGCCACCCGCGACGCCATGACGCCGCAGCATTTCGAGGATGACGTCCTTGGCGCTGACCCAGTCCGGAAGCTCGTTGATCAGGCGGATGCCGAGAACACTTGGCATCGTCGTGTGGAACGGCTCTCCGCTCATCGCGAGCGCGACGTCCAATCCACCCGCGCCAATCGCCAACATCCCCAGCGAGCCGGCCGCCGGCGTATGGCTGTCCGACCCGAGCAGCGATTTGCCGGGCTTGCCGAAGCGCTGCATGTGAACGACATGGCTGATGCCGTTGCCGGGGCGCGAGTACCAGAGCCCGAAGCGGCGGCAGGCGCTCTCCAGGAACAGATGGTCGTCCGCGTTCAGGTTGTCGATCTGCAACAGGTTATGATCGACATATTGCGCGCTGACCTCGGTTCGAATCCGCTTGAGCCCCATCGCGTCCAGCGCCAGCATCACCAACGTTCCTGTGGCGTCCTGCATCAGGGTCTGGTCGATCTTGATCGAGATCGCAGAACCCGGACGCATGGTGCCGTCGACAAGATGAGCCGAGATCAGTTTCTGGGCGACATTCTGCGGCATGTGCGGACAAGGCCGGACTTGTAGGCTTCTGCCGCTCCCTCCGCGCGGCGTTGAAGCTCGTCAAGCACTTGGTGTTTCACCAATATGCGTAAGGACAATTGCCGGAGCCCGGGTAAGTTCCATTCGCTCTCGGTTTACCCGCTCGTTGCGGTCATGCCGGAGCGCCGGGCAACCGCAAAGCGGGTATCGGATGGATGTCGCCGGTTGCGACAGCCGGAGCCTCTTGCGTGTAGACGACCCAAGCCATCACGGCGCACACCGCAATGACCGCAAGAACGAAAAGAGTGCGCATGCTCAAACCTAGCGCAGCATTCGGGACTTGGTCATCACGATCGGTTGTCCGTTATCCGGAACCGGCAGACGTTTGACGCCTTGGCCCGCACGCTCTGGCTCGCAACCGGTGTGCACCCGTCACGCCAAGTCTGGTAACTGCAACTACGAACCAACTATAGCCACGAACATTAGTCTCAGCATCGGATTCGCCGTTGCAAATTTCAGGCAACGCGGACTGCCTTTGTTTTTGCGACGTCTCAAGAGGGCTTCAAACCCGGAAAATTCCGGTGAAACATCTATCGCCCGCCTATTTTGCGCTCGTCATGGCGACCGGGATCGTCTCGATCGGGGCGTGGGAGTTCGGGCTTGCCGTCCTTGCGACAGGATTGTTTGTCTTCAACGTCGCCGCCTATATCGTTGTGGTCTGTCTGACCGCGCTGCGTTTGATCCGCTATCCGCGAGCGTTTCTTGCCGATATGACCGATCATCGGCTTGGACCCGGGTTCTTTACCGCGGTCGCCGGGTCCTGCATCCTGGGCATCCAGTGTCTGCTGATGGTCCGCAGTCTGGCGGCCGCGACCGTGTTCCTGGGGTTCGGCACCGCGCTATGGCTCGGCCTGACCTATGCGATCTTCGCCGCCTTCACGGTGAAGCGCGAGAAGCCTGCACTGGAGAAGGGGCTGACAGGCGCCTGGCTGATTGCTGTCGTCGCTACGCAATCAATCGCCGTCCTGGCTGCTTCGATCGCCGCTCAGCGGTCACAGCCGGTTCGGCTGGAACTGAATTTCTTTGCTTTGGCGATGTGGCTGTTGGGCGGCGTGCTTTATGGCTGGATCATTTCACTCATCTTCTACCGCGAGACCTTCCTTGCCTTCTCCCCAGGCGACCTTACGCCTCCTTACTGGATCAGCATGGGGGCGATGGCGATCTCGACACTGGCAGGCGCAAAGCTGCTACACAACACGCCGGATGGACCGTTTCTCGTCACGCTGCTGCCGTTCCTCAAGGGATTCACTGTGCTCTACTGGACGACTGGCACGTGGTGGATTCCGATGCTGCTTATGCTCGAGGTATGGCAGCACCTGATGCAGCGATTTCCGTTGCGCTATAACCCGCTCTATTGGGGGGCCGTCTTTCCGTTGGGAATGTATTCGGTCGCGACAGCAGAAATGGCGGCGGCGCTCGGACTTCCGTTCCTCGCCCCCTGGGCGAGGATATTTTTCGTGGTGGCGCTGGCGGCCTGGACGCTAACCTTCATTGGTCTGGTATGGGAGCTGCTGCGCAACGCTATGCGTCCAGGCGTGTAATTCACCATGATCCGGAGGGTCCACGCGAAGCGAACAAAGCTTCCAGAGCAGCGAGAGTTGTCGCTGCTCTGGTTGGAGGGCGCCTTTCTTCAGCCGGCTCGTCTATTCGGCTGCGCCTGACGAAAAGGATCCTTCTCTGCGCATGACGGCCGGCTCCATGAAGCCCATGACCGCGCTGCTCAGCGTGCTGCCGGTCAGGAGCACGGTGGCTCCCAGCACCAGGAGGGCTACCAGCGTAAGGACCATCGGGTTTATTCCTGTCACCGCGAGGATGCCAAGGACGATTGCGGCAAGTCCCGCGAGGCA
>Ga0265339_10002160_pt1 | contig 14290 bp, 12 predicted proteins | sample 4CB219metaG_FD_202085 | JGI IMG/M metagenome (GOLD analysis project Ga0265339, IMG submission 202085) | Rhizosphere microbial communities from Carex aquatilis grown in University of Washington, Seatle, WA, United States - 4-CB2-19 metaG | ecosystem: Host-associated > Plants > Roots >...
AGCCGAAGAACGGCTACGAAGACTGGCAGATCACCTGCATGATCAGCAATGCCATGGGCTATCCGATGAATTACAATCATCCGTCCGAGATCATGGACGAGATCGCCCGTCTGACGCCGACTTTTGCCGGGGTGTCGTTTGATCTCCTGGAGAAGGTCGGCTCGGTGCAATGGCCCTGCAACGAGAAGGCGCCTCTCGGGACGCCTGTCATGCACATCGGCCAGTTTGTGCGCGGGAAAGGAAAATTCCTCGTCACTGAATATGTTGCAACCGACGAGAAAGTGGGCCCGCGCTTTCCGCTCTTGCTTACAACCGGTCGCATCCTCACCCAGTATAATGTCGGCGCGCAGACCCGACGCACCGAGAATGTGGTCTGGCACGAAGAGGATCGGCTCGAAATCCACCCGCATGATGCCGAGCAGCGCGGCGTGCGCGACGGAGATTGGGTCAGGCTCAAGAGTCGTGCCGGCGAGACGACTCTGCGTGCTCTGATCACCGAACGGGTGGCACCGGGCGTCGTGTATACGACGTTCCATCACCCCAGCACCCAAGCCAACGTTGTCACGACCGACTTCACGGACTGGGCGACCAATTGTCCGGAATACAAGGTGACTGCAGTGCAGATCTCGCCGTCGAATGGCCCATCACAATGGCAGGAAGATTATAGCAGCCTGACCCGCCGGAGCCGTCGAATCGCTCCGGCCGAGGCAGCGGAGTAGGTCTTGGTCGACCCTGCTTGCCGTGTTGAACGAACTGCTTGGCGCGACGGCGAGCGCCTGGCCGGCTGCCGTACCATTCCCGAAGAGACAGCAGTCGCGTTCACCTATAACGGCACGTCCTACGCCGTGATGATGGCAACGCCGCAGGATCTGGAAGATTTCGCGGTGGGCTTCAGTTTGACCGAGGGCATTATCCGATCGCCCTCCGAGATCGAGACGCTGAACATCCTCGAACATCGGATAGGCATCGAGCTGCAGATGCGGTTGACCGAACCGCCCGCCACCGCCTTCATCGAGCGGCGCCGCTATCTTGCCGGGCCGACCGGATGCGGTCTATGCGGAATCGAGACACTGACCGAAGCGATGCGCGTGCCGGCAGCGGTCGTCGACGATTCGATCTTTGCACCTGAAGAGATTATGACGGCAGTGGGTGCGCTCCATAGGCAGCAAGCCATCAACAAGATGACGCACGCCGTGCACGCCGCGGCCTTGTATCGTAAAGGCGAAGGGCTCGTAACTCTGCGCGAGGACGTCGGCCGACACAACGCGCTCGACAAACTCGCGGGAGCTATTGCAAGAAAGGGTTCTTCCGGCCGCGGCGGCCTCTGCACCCTCACTAGCCGGCTGTCGGTGGAACTCGTGCAAAAGGCGGCGGCGATCGGCATTCCTGTTCTCGTCGCCGTATCCGCGCCAACAGCGCTTGCCGTTCGCACGGCTGAAGCTTCGGGCATTACGCTTGTTGCGGTTGCACGGAACGACGGTTTCGAAATTTTTACCAGTCCGCAGCGCATTAGAGAAGAACAGGCTCATGTCCTCGTCTGACAACGTTTCGCATGGCACCACTGAAAAGCTGGTCTACATGGCCAATCAGATAGGCACGTTCTTCAAGTCGCAGGATTCGGATACGGTATCTGCCAAGATTGCCGATCACATCACCAAGTTCTGGGATCCTCGGATGCGCCGCGCGATTCTTGCTCATCTCGACGCTGGTGGCGCCGGTCTTGATCCGGCAGCGCGGCAAGCGATCGAAACATTGCGGCAGGGGCGTTAGCTTTGGTCTCAGGACGCCGGGTTCTACTGGGTTCGAGGTCAAAGCAGAGCTAACGCATGATCCGGAAAAGTGTGTAGCGGTTTTCCGGAAAGATCATGCGCAAACAACAAGCTAAAGCGCGATGGCGATTCAACCTAAAGCCATCGCGCTTTAGGTCGTACAATCGGTGCAAGTCCGGCCAGTCGACGGCTAAGCTGCAATCGCGGACTTGGATCACTGGCCGATAAGAGTGCGCACATACCACGCTGCAAAATAAGGAAAAATTGGCGCACCCGACACGATTCGAACGTGTGACCTTTGCCTTCGGAGGGCAACGCTCTATCCAGCTGAGCTACGGGTGCGTGAGGGCTCCATTTAGCCGATTGGCCCGATATCGGCAATGGCCGACGTGTGGCGATGCGACCGGCTTGCGGCCCGCCGGCGCCAGCGTAAGCCGCGCTCCTTCAGATCGGAACAATCTCCTTGCCGATCGGCCACAGCGCGATGCCGGCGAGCTTGAGGTGCGCCCAGGCGAAAGGGATGCCGATGATCGTCACCGCCAGGACGAGCGCGGTGACGAGATGGCATAGTGCAAGCCACCAGCCCGCAAGCACCAGCCAGATCAGATTGCCGATTACGCCGAGCGGGCCGGTGCCGATGTCGGGCTGGCCCGTGCGTTCGTCGCGCCGCACCGCCGCCGAGCCGAACGGCAGCAAGGTGTAGACGGCGATGTTGAATGCCGCCCTTGCCCATGGCAGGCCGATGATCGTGATCGCCATGACGATGGCGGCGACCATCCAGCCGAAGGCCATCCAGGCGCCGCCCGTCAGGATCCAGGCGAGATTGAGGAGGATGGACACAGGACGCATCTGACGTCTCGCCGGCCGTGAAAAACCGATGGCGCCTTGTGGCGCATGATCCGGCCGGTTTTGTAATAGGATCACCTTCGGCAGGCAATCCCGGCACAATGGTTTTCATGAAATCGGTGCGACCGCGGCTCCAGCGCGATGGCGATCCTATCCGGAGCTATCGGGCTTCGCGCCGCGAAGCGCGGGGATGCCCCTGTCCGCCTGGCTTGCGGCGATTGAGCCTGACGAAATCGGCGAGCATGGCGTCGGCGCTGGTCACGCGATTTCGCCCCAGCCGCTTGGCGGCATAGAGCGCCTGGTCGGCCTGGCCCAGCAGCCAGTCGGGGCCTGCATCATTGCCGGGGAGCAGCATCGCCATGCCGACGCTGAGCGTGACATGCGCGCCAGCCCCCGGCGCGCCATGCGCGATGTGCAGATCCATCACCCCCTGCCGGATTCGTTCCGCCACCTGGCAGGCGCCGTCACAATCGGTTTCGGTCAGGATGACGGCGAATTCCTCACCACCGTAGCGGGCGGCAAGATCGGTTGGCCGAACGGTCTTGTCGCTGACGACGGCCGCGACCGCGCGCAGGCACTCGTCCCCGTTCTGATGACCGTGGCGGTCGTTGAACAGCTTGAAATGATCGACGTCGGCGAACAGCAGCGCCAGCGGCTTTTTGGTTCGCTGAGCGCGGATCCATTCCGCCTGCAAGGCCTGGTCGAAGGAACGTCGGTTGGCGAGCCCCGTCAGCCCGTCCTTGGCGGCGAGCGCCTGCAGCGCCGCTTCGGCCTGCTTCTGGTCAGTCATGTCGCGCAGGGTCTCGATCACCGCGATCAAATTGCCGTCCTCGTCGTGGATCGGCCCGGCGTCGATCGCGAGATACAGCTGGTTGCCGAGCCTCGGCATCACGCACCAGTTCTCCGCGCTGAAGCCGGCGCCGTTGTCGCCGTGGACGGCATATTGTGAATAGAGCTCGGCGAGCTTGTCGGGCCGGTCCATCGCCACAAGGTCCGCCAGACAATAGCGGTGTTCCCGGTAAAACGCCCGCCAATGCAGCGACGTTCCCAGGACTTCCGACGCCGCGACACCGGTCAGCCGTTCGCAGGCGCGGTTCCATATCACCACGCGCTGTTTTGGATCGATGACGAAGGTCGGCACCACAAGGTGCTCCATCAGCCGCACGGCATAGGCATGTGCGACGTCCGCGCCCTTTGCGCGCCCCATCCTCGTGTCCTCCACCTCATCCGCCCGCTGATCGCCCGGAGCGGCTTGCTTTCGTGCGCGGCCCGCATGCGGCGGGCTCGCCGCTCTGGTTCCTTAAGCGCTGGCGCTGGCTTCCCTGCCGCCGGCGTCGAACAATCGCTTCACCTCGTCCGCGGGCTTCGCCGCGCTGAACAGATAGCCCTGCATTTCCGTGCAGCCGAGTGTGCGCAATAGGGCCCGCTGCTGCTCGGTCTCGACGCCCTCGGCCACCGTCGTCATGTGGAGCGCGGCTGCAATGTTGACGACCGCCTGCACGATCGACGACGCGCCGTCCGCCTCCGAAATATCGCTGACGAAGCAGCGGTCGATCTTGATCTTGTCGAACGGGAACCGCTTCAGATAGCTCAGGGAGGAGAAGCCGGTGCCGAAATCGTCGAGCGCAATGCGCACGCCGATGGCGCGCAGCTGATGCAGGGTGGCCAGCGCCGCCTCGTCGTCGCGGATCAGCACCGCCTCGGTGATCTCGATTTCCAGCCGGCTCGGCTCGAGGCCGGATGCGGCGAGCGCGCCCGCGATCCGCAACGCCAGTGTCTGGGACTGCAGCTGCACCGGCGAGACGTTGACCGCAAGCCGGATATGACCGGGCCATGTGGCGGCCTCGGTGCAGGCGGTGCGCAACACCCACCCGCCGAGCTCCTTGATCAGTCCGGTATCTTCCGCCACCGGGATGAATTCGGCGGGCGAGATCATGCCGCGCTCGGGATGACGCCAGCGCAGCAACGCTTCGCAACCGCTCACTCGGCCGCTGCGGAGATCGACCAGCGGCTGGTAGTGGATTTCGAAGCCGCCATCGGCCACCGCCTGCCGCAGATCCTGCTCCATGGTCAGGCGCGCAACCGCGCTGGCATTCATGGCCGGTTCGAAGAAGCGATAGGTCCGGCGGCCATCGGCCTTGGCGGCAAACATCGCCAGATCCGCGTTCTTGATGAGCTGGTCGAGCTCGACGCCGTCTTGTGGCGCCAGCGCGACGCCGATGCTGGCGTCGGTCGAAAGCTGGTGGCCGAGGCACTGGCAGGGCCGCCGGATCGCCTCGTGGATGCCGGCGATGAACGCCACGACATCGGCGGTCGAGTTGATGCCGGTGCGAATCACGGCGAACTCGTCGCCGCCGAGCCGCGCGATGAGGTCCTCCCGCTTGATGCAGCCGCGGATGCGATCCGCAATCGTCTTCAACAGCTCGTCGCCGACCTGGTGGCCGAGCGAGTCGTTGATGCCCTTGAACTCGTCGATATCGATGTAGAGCAGGGCGAACTTCCCGCCTGCCTTGGCGTGCTGCAGCTCGCACTCGATCTGCTCGCGGAACAGAACCCGGTTCGGCAGATCGGTGAGCGCATCGTAATGAGCAAGGTGAGCGATGGTCTCGACCGCCCGGCGCCGTTCGGTGACGTCTTCGACCACCGCGATGATGTAGCGCGGATCGCCGGCTTCGTCCCGGATGCCGATGCGCCTGGTGGTGATATACCGGAGTCCCAGAGCCTGGGTTTTCCAGGCGTGCTCGTCCAAGAAGAGCCGATCGTTGGTCTGTAGCGTCCTGGTGTCGTCGCGGGTGATGATCTCGGCGGCAGCTTTCGGATACAGCTCGTATGCGGTCTTGCCGACGATTTCCTCGCGGGACCGGCCGAACATCTCCTCGGCGACTCGATTGACGAGGAGATAGCGGCGATCGCGCGCGTCCTTCACGGTGATCTGTGAGGGGATGTGGTCGATGATCTGGCGCAGGAACGTGGAGTTGCGGTCGCGCTCCTGTTCGAGCCGGCGGCGATCGGTGACGTCTTCGACCGTCGCGACCCAGCCGCCCTGCGCGAGCGGCTGGTTCTGAACCTGGAACGCGCGACCGTCGCTGGATACCAGCACTCTTTTCGAGAGTTTTCCCGAAGCTACAGCCTTCAGCACCACGGCACAAAACCGGCCGACGTCGCCGTCGAAAGAGCCGTTGTGCCGGCGATGCTGTATCAGGTCGCGAAAATGGCAGCCTGGCTTCACCACGTCGCTCGACAGGTCGAACATCTCGAGGTAGCTGCGGTTGCAGGTGACCATCCGCGCGTTCTCGTCGAAGAAGACGAGCCCGGGCGTCATGTTGTTGAGCGCGGTATCCAACCGCAGCCGCTCGGCTTCCAGCCGCCGCTGGGCTTCGCGGTTCTGACGGTTGATCTGACCGATGATCAGGAGGAACATCAGGGTAAGCGCCGCGGCGAAGAGGATTGCGACCGCGAGCAGCAGCCCGGTTTGCTCGCGCCAGTCGGCCAGCGCCGCGGATACCGTGCTGGTGGCGACGACCATGATCGGGACATGGACGAGCCGGGCTGCCGAACCCAACTGATCCCGGCCGTGGATCGTGCTATTCAGCCGCAGCGTCTGCTGATGCTCGTCGCCCAGGATTTTCCACAACAGCGGCGCGTCCTTGACGTTCTGCCCGATTCGCTCTTTGTCACGGGGGTAACGGGCAATCACCGCGCCGTTGCGGTCCAGCAGCGAAATCGCAGTGTCTCCGGCAAGCGCCAGGGAGGCGAAATAGCGTTCGTAGATGTCGGGCTCGATCCTCCGTGTCATCACGCCCAGCAATACGCCGCCACGCCCGGTCAGCCGCCAGGCGGTAATCGCGGTCCACTTGCCCGAAATGTAGCTTCGCGCCGTTTCGATCAGCACCGGATTGGATTGCGGATCGGACTTGAAGGTCCTGAAATAGTCTCGCCCCGAGATGTTGACCTTCGGCAAGGGCGAATCGCCGGACCAGTTGATCAACTCTCCATCCGCATCGAAGATCGCGATGTCTCCGAGATACGAAGCCGCACCCACCTTGCTCTTCAGCAAGCGGTAGGCCTGGGGACGGGACATGCTTTCGCGGAATTCGTTAACGGAGGTGATTTCCGAAAGCTGCAACTGGGTCATCAGGTCGGCAGCGACCACCTCGGCATTTTCGAACTGCTGGTCGAAATGGCGGGTCAGGAGCAGAACGGTATTCTCGAGTTCGCGCTCGCTTTTGGTGAGTGCGCGCTCGCGGAATCCGTCAATCGCCATGACGGTGCTGACGAAGATCGCGGCAACCAGCACGCCGCCGCAGATCGTAAGCCACAGCACTGGCCCGCGCAGGCTGGATCCGCGCATTGTGACCCGGATCGCCGCAGCGCGGAACATTCTGCGCCAGATGCTCGAAACCAGGCCGCGCATTCACCCCACTCCACAGGGCATGCATACGACGCGGAGATGACAAAATCCGTTAGGAAATCGGGTTACTTAAGGCTTAATCGATGCGTCCGGTCCACGATATTCCGGCTGCAGCGATGCAATCCTGCATGGCGAGGCGACACGGCCGGGGTGACCACGGCGCGCACTAACGCGCAATTAAGGATGACAGGTTTCAGGGCGCCGTGCGCGGCTTGCCGCGCAGCCGGCCGACCACGCCGGTCGGGAAGAAATACACGCTGGCGATGAACAGCAGGCCGAGCCACAACAGCCAGCGATCCGGGTGCAGCAATCCCGGAAGCAGGGGCAATCCGACGTCGGCGGCGGCACGGGAGGCCGCGCCCATCAGCGCCTGCAGATAATTCTGGGCGAGAAGGAAGATTGCGGCACCGATGATCGCGCCGTAGATCGTGCCCATGCCGCCGATCACCACCATCAACAGGATGTTCAGCATGATGGAAAAGCTGAGCGTGGTATCGGGTCCGGCATAGCGCAGCCACAGCGCGTTCAGCATGCCGGCGCAGGCTGCGACCATCGCTGCGATGCAATTGGCATAGGTGAGGTGAAACACGGTGCGATAGCCCAGCGCCTCGGCGCGGAAGCGGTTTTCGCGAATCGCCTGCAGTACGCGGCCGAACGGCGAATTGACCACGCGCAACAGCCCCAGGATCATCGCCGCCGACACTGCGAAGACTAGATAATAGGTCAATGTCCGGCCGTTGATCTCGAAGCCGAATGCGCTCTTTCCGATCAGCACCGTCCCCGGGTGCAGCAGCTCAGGCAGCTGAAAGCTGCGGCCGTCCTCGCCGCCGGTAAGCCAGGACAGTTGCGAGGCGAGCACCTGGAACGCGGAGGCCACCGCGAGCGTGATCATGGCAAAAAAGATTGCAGCGACCCGCAGCGAGAACAGTCCGATGGCAAGTGCCAGCAGCATCGCCAGCGGCAGGCCCGCGAGAACGCCGGCCGCAACCGCCGCCCAGCTCGGTCCCAGCGAATACAGCGCAATCGCGATCGCGTAGGAGCCGATGCCGTAGAACATGGTGTGGGCGAACGACACCGTGCCGGTATAGCCGAGCAGGAGGTCGTAGGACGCAACCAGCGCGGCAAAGATGCAGATATTGGCGGCGGCGTTCATCGCCTTGGCGCCCGGGAACACGAAGGGCGTCGCCAGCAGCGCCACGACGATGACGATGAGCAGGGCCGAGAGCAGGCGGCTGCGCGGCGGATCGCCGGAAAGGATCATCATCGGCTGGTCACCGCATAGAGCCCGCGCGGACGCCACATCAGGACCGCGACCATCAGCAGGATGTTGGACACGAGCGCGAGCTTCGGCACCAGGAAGCCGCCGTAGTTGGCGACCATGGCGACCAGAAGTGCGCCGATGAAGCAGCCGCCGATCGAGCCGAGCCCGCCGATGATGACCACGATGAACACCAGCACGGTGAGATCGTCGCCCATCGAGGCGTGCACCTGCTCGCGATACAGCGCCCACATCACCCCGCCGAGGCCGGCAAGGCCGGAGCCGACCATGAAGACGCCGAGAAACAGCCGGCGGATGTGGTAGCCGAGCGCCTCCACCATCTCTCCGTTCTCGACCCCGGCGCGGATCAGAAGCCCGATCTTGGTGCGGTTCAGCACCAGTTGAATGCCGGCGAACACGGCGAGGCCGATCAGCATTGCCAGCACACGAAATTTCGCGATCGCCGCGTCGCCGATGACGAAGGAACCGCGCAGCGAGGTGGGCAGCGGCAGCGGGATGATCTCCGGCCCCCACAACGCGTACAGCGCCTGTTCGGCGACGATCAGTCCGCCCGTGGTCATCAGGATCTGCTTGAGGTGCTGGCCGTAGACCGGAAGGATCAGCACGCGCTCGACGACGAGCCCGAGCGCGCCGGACACGGCCATCGCCAGCAATACGGCCGGGACCAGGACCGCGAGATTGGCGAGCAGCGAGTCGGCCTGGACCCATCCCGCCAGCGGCAGCAGCACCAGGGTTGCGACATAGGCGCCGACCGCGATGAAAGCACCATGGCCGAAATTGAGCACGTCCATCAGGCCGAACACCAGCGTCAGCCCCGAGGCCATGATGAAGATCATCATGCCCATGGCGAGGCTCGCCGCCGTCAGCGTCACCCAGGAACTGGTCGATCCCACCAGCGGGATCGTCAGCAGCGCGAGCGCGACCGGCAGCAGGGCCGGCAGCACATCCCGCTTCGGCTTCGGCAACGCGCCCGATGCGCTGACGTCGGTCACTGATGCGCCTCCAGACTCAAGCCCAGCAAATGCTCCTGCAGCGGCGTGTCGGCGGCCAGCGCCGCCATCTCTCCGCGATGCACGATCGCGCCGTTGTCCATCACCACGACCGTATCGCCGAGTTCGCGCGCGGCGTGGAAATTCTGCTCGACCAGCAGAATGGTCACGCCGGCGCGCTTGATCTCCTTCAGGCACTCGATCAGCGCCATCACGATCGCGGGTGCAAGGCCTTTGGTCGGTTCGTCGATCAGCAGCAGCTTGCGCGGCTCGATGATGGCGCGGGCGATCGACAGCATCTGCTTCTGTCCGCCGGACAGGCTGCCGGCGCGCGACAGCCAGAACCGGCGCAACGCCGGAAAAAATCCGAAAATCCACTCAAGGCGCGTGTCATCGAGCGGCCCGTCACGCGCCGCCAGCACGAGGTTCTCCCTGACCGTGAGATCGGAGAACACAGCCATGCTTTCCGGCACGTAGCCGACGCCGAGCCGGGCGATGTCGGGCGTTGCGCTGCGCTCGATGCGCCGTCCGGCCAGCCTGATCTCGCCGGATGAGGCCTGCCACAATCCCATGATGGTGCGCAGCGTCGAGGTCTTGCCGGCGCCGTTGCGGCCGAGCAGCATCGTGATGCCGCCTTCGGCCACGGCAAAATCAACACCCTGCAGGATGTGGTAGCGACCGATATGGGTGTGAACCCCCGCGAGCGTGAGAAGATCGCTCATGCGGCGCTCTTTCCGGGTGCGATCCCGAGATAGGCCTCCTGTACGATCGGCGAGGCGATGACTTCGGCGGGCTTGCCGTCGGCGACGAGCTGGCCGTTGTGCAATACGATGATGCGGTCGGCCAGCGTTCGCACCACGTCCATCTTGTGCTCGACCAGCAGGATGATCTTGCTTGCATCCTGCTTGAGCTGGGCGATCAGGCTGAGCACGACCGGCACCTCGTCAATGCTCATGCCTGCGGTCGGTTCGTCGAACATGAAGACCCTGGGCTCCAGCGCCATCATCAGCGCGACCTCGAGCTTGCGCTGGTCGCCGTGCGACAAGGCGGTCGCCGCGACAGCGCGCCGGTTGCCGAGCGCGACCTTGTCGAGAATGGCGTCGGCGCGCGCGATCAGGTCGCGCCGCATCATCCACGGCCGCAGCATGTCATAATGCACGCCGCCCGCCGCCTGCACGGCGAGGCGGACATTCTCCTCCACGCTCAGGTTCGGAAACAGGTTGGTGAGCTGGAAGGCGCGTCCCAGCCCGGCGCGGGTGCGCAGTGGCGCGGTGAAACCGGTGATGTCGGCGCCGTCGAACAGGATGCTGCCGTCGCTCGGGCGGAGCTGTCCCGAGATCAGGTTGAAGTAGGTGGTCTTGCCGGCCCCGTTGGGGCCGACGATGGCGGTGAGCTCGCCGGGGCGGAAAATGCAGCTGACGCGGTTGACCGCGACGTGACCGCCGAAGCGGATGGTCAGATCGCGGGTTTCCAGCGTCAGGGCCATGGGGCGGTTCGTGATGATTCCGTGGTCTATCTCTCCCCGCGAGGGCGGGGAGAGATAGAAGAAAGTCAGCGCTTGTTGCGGATCGGGACGTTCATGTCCTCGATCTTAAGCTCGCGCACCGGCTCTAGCACCGCCCAGGCGAGGTTCGGATCGACCTTGACGCGGAAGTGATACATGCTCTGCAGCGCCTGATGGTCTTCCTTGCGGAAGATCATCTTGCCCTTGGGCGTGTCGAACTCCATGCCCTCCATCGCCGTGATCAGCTTCTCGGTGTCGGTGGATTTGGCCTTGGTCACCGCGGTGACGACGGCCATGGCCGCCGAGAAACCGCCCGCCGTGAAGAAGTCCGGCGGAGACTTGAAGCGCTTCTCGTGCTCGGCGACCAGCCAGTCGTTCACCGGGTTCTTCGGGATGTCGTAGTAATAATAAGTCGCACCTTCCATGCCCGGCAGCCGCTTGTAGGCGGCCAGCGCCGGCAGGATGTTGCCGCCGGTGGAAAGCTCGATGCCGTAGCGCTTGGGATCCATATCCTGCAGCTTGGTCAGGGGATCGCCGGCGCCGGCCCAGATCACCCAGATGATCTTGCGTCCCGGCTTGTCCTTCAGCGCGTCGAACAGACGCTGACCCGCCGCCGTGAAATCGGTGGTGGTCGTCGGTACGTATTCTTCCGCCGCAAGCGTCGCGCCGGTCTTGGCCAGCGCCTCCTTGAAGGCGGCGACCCCGTCCCGGCCGAATGCATAGTCCTGCGCCAGCGTCGCGACCGTGACGCCCGGCTTGCCGATCGCAACCGCGTTCGAGATCGCGTCCTGCGAGGAATTGCGCCCGGTGCGGAAGATGTAGCGATTCCACTTGTCGCCGGTAATCTGGTCCGCGACTGCCGGCTCGACGATCAGGATCTTCTTGTTCTCCTCGGCGACCGGCAGGTCGGCCAGTGCGGCGGCCGAGAACGTCGTGCCGATCGCGATGTCAGCCTTGTCGTCCTGGTAGGCTTCGGCCAGCGCCGCCTTGGACACGTCCGGCTTGTTCTGATCGTCCTTGGTGATGATGACGATCTTGCGTCCGTCGACCGTCATGGTGCCCTTGGTCGCGTATTCGAACCCCATGCGCAGTCCGGTTTCGGTCTGCTTGGCGTAAGCCTCGAGCGGCCCGGTCTTGCCGTAGATCAGCGCGACCTTCAGGTCGTCGGCCTGCGCGGCGCTCCCGGCCAGGCCAATCATTGCGGTTGCAAGAACCAGTGATAAACGCACGGCACTTCCTCCTGATTTTAACTTGCGATGCTCCTGCGCTTCGCACAGCTAGGTGAACTTTGCAATTCGCCGTTCCGGCTGCAGCCAGGTTTGGCGCAGGACGATGGCGCGTTCATCCGGCTGCTCCCGGCGTCGCTCCCGGGTCGGGACCTTTTGCCGCGGCTTTGGGACCGAAAATCCCCTCGATATTCCGCCGGTCGGATTGCGCCCCTTCGGCGCTTTCGAAGATATGCGGGGCCACGCCGCGCTGCTCGAGCGCTTCGCCGAGCTTGATGTGCAGGAGGCCGCCGCTCGCCATCGTGTCGCCGTCACGACTGAGCAGGACCACCTCTGCGGACTGACGATCTTGCCCTTCTCGGAGTTGTGCAAATAGGGCAAGGCCGGATTTTGGCCCACGGCATTTTCTCCCTTTGAGGATCTCGCGGCTTCGCGCACTTGAAAAGTGTTGGCGAACAGCAAGGCAAGGTCCGCGCCAGATGCGGGGTGACGCGACAAAGTGGCTGAAAAACCGGCCATTCGCGTTCGCGCCGCAAGGGGTGCGCCGGACAGGTGGTGTCAGCAATCCGAGACTCTGGACACCCGAGTCTCGAAACGCGGACGGCTCACGACTGCGAGGCCAGCCCGAACTTGGCGAGCTTCTTGTAGAAGGTTGCGCGCGAGATGCGAAGCATCCTCGCGGCCTCGGTGATCTGGCCGTTGCTTGCCGCAAGGGCGTGTTCGAGGGTCCGCTTCTCGAATTCCGCTTCTGCTTCCGCATAGGGCACGATCGCCCCGGAGATCCGGGCGGCCGCTGCGGTCTTGGCCTGCGCGCCGACAGGCAGAATGCGCGCGAAATCGTCGCCGGTCAGGCGGCCTGAATCACTCAGGATCAGGGCGCGTTCAAGGATGTTGCGCAACTCCCTGACGTTTCCGGGCCAGTCGTAACCGGCCAGTGCCGCCAGGCCCGAGGGCGTGATCCTCGCGTTGACGTAGTCGCCGGACATGTTGATGTCGTCGAGCAGCCGGGCGCAGATTTCCGGGAGATCGTCGAGGCAGTCGCGCAACGGCGGCAGATTGATCGAGAGCACGTTGAGCCGGTAGTAGAGATCGCTCCGGAACGCCCCGTCGGCGACCCGCCTTTCGAGATCGACATTGGTTGCGGCGATCACGCGAACATCGACCCTGGTGACCTTGTCCGATCCGAGCGGTTCGATTTCGCGCCCCTTGCGGTCGGCGCCGGTGTAGGCGCCCGGTGCGGTGCCGAAAAACTCGGACTCGATCAGCGTATCGGGAATGGCGGCCACATTGACACTGACGAAGGGCTTGTCGGCCCGGTGCGAGGCGTTGTGAATGGCTTGGGCCAGCATTTCCTTGCCGGTGCCGGTTTCACCGGTCAGCAACACCGTCACGTTCTGCCGGGCTGCGCGGCCGGCAAACTCCTTGGCCCGCGCGATGGCAGCGGTGCGTCCGACGAAATCTGCAAAGATGAAGCGCGCGCTGCGCGGCTGCGACAGCTGCCGTTTTGCGACGCGCAGATCGTTTTCGAGCTGGCTGACGCGCGCCAACAGCGGCTTCAGTCCGTCGAGGCGGTCGTAGAGCACGAAGCCGATCGCGCCGATGAGGTTGCTGTTCTCGTCCTCGATCGGCATGCGCGTGACCACGAGTTGTTCGCGGCCAAGCTCCATGATGTCGAGCAGAATAGGCTCGCCCGTCTCGGCGACGCGGCGCATCAGGCTGTTGGGGATGATTTCCTCGATCGGCCGGCCGATCGCTTCGGAGGCGTGACCGAGGCCGAGCGCGGAAAGGTATTTCTCGTTGACGTAGACGACGCGCCCGACGCGGTCGATGGCGATCGCGCCCTCGCAGAGGCTTTCCAGCCGCTCGAACAGCGTTTCCATGGCCCGCGCACGAATGACGGCGGGGTCGCTCACGATGATATGGCGATCGGACATGGTGCGACACCGTTCCGCGATAAAAGCCGGTTCAAGGAATCAAAGGCGCCGGGACCGGACGCCTGATTTGTTTTCATATCAAAAGGAATGCGATTTCATAGGGCGGGAGGGGTAGGGAAGATCGTCCCACGGGATCGATGTTGCGCTGCGTCGATCGGCCGCGGCGGCCGTATCCGCTGAAGCGGCGTCCGCGAATTGCGGCGAAGCCTTCAGAATTTGGGCAGGCGGCACTGCATGGTGCAGTGAACGCCGCTCTTCAAGAAGGCGATGTCGGTCTTGCCGTCGAACGGCAGCAGCGCCGATTTCAACAGCTTGGTGCCGAACCCCGCCGG
>Ga0265339_10002165_pt1 | contig 14254 bp, 10 predicted proteins | sample 4CB219metaG_FD_202085 | JGI IMG/M metagenome (GOLD analysis project Ga0265339, IMG submission 202085) | Rhizosphere microbial communities from Carex aquatilis grown in University of Washington, Seatle, WA, United States - 4-CB2-19 metaG | ecosystem: Host-associated > Plants > Roots >...
AGCAGAATGCCGACGGCGGAGAGCGCTCCGGGCAGCGCGGGGATGAGCACGCGCGGGACGCTCAGCGAGCGGGCCAGGCTGCAGGCGTGCACCGGGCCGCCGCCGCCGAACGCGACCAGCGTAAAGTCGCGCGGGTCAAAGCCGCGCTCAATGGAGATGACGCGAATGGCCTTGGCCATGGTGGTTTCAATGACGCGCAGAATGCCCTCGGCGAAGGCTTCAACAGTGGCGATGGCGCCTTTGGCCTGGTCCATGATTCGGCGCGTGCGATCGAGATCGAGAGGAACGGCGCCGCCGAGGAATGAAGTGCTGTCAAGCCGGCCGAGAATCAGATTGGCGTCCGTAACGGTGGGCTGCGTGCCTGCGCCATAGCAGATGGGGCCGGGATCGGCGCCGGCGGACTCAGGGCCGACGCGCAGCATACCTCCGGCGTCAAAGCGCGCGATGGAGCCGCCGCCCGCGCCCGCGGTGTGAATGTCGAGCATGGGCACGGCAATGGGAATGCCGGCAACGCTGGATTCGTTTCCGATGTGAAAACCGGCGGCGGTGTCGACCAGCGAAACGTCAGTGGATGTGCCGCCCATGTCAAAGCCGATGATGCTCTGAAAGCCCGCTGCCGCGGCCAACTTGTACGCGCCCACCACGCCGCCGGCCGGGCCGGAGAGCACGGTGCGCACGGGCTCTTCCGCTGCCTGGCGTGCGGAGATGACACCGCCGGAGGACTGCATGACTTCAAGACGGCCGGCTCCGGTGCCGGCTTCGATGCTGCTAGCGAGCCCGGCAAGATAGCCGCCGACCTTCGGCGCCAGGTACGCATTGGCGACCACCGTGGATGCGCGCTCGTATTCGCGGAACTCAGGCAGGATGCGATGCGAGACGGAGAGTGGAAGGCCCAGCACCTTGAGAGCCTCTGCGACCGCGCGCTCGTTCTCCGGATTCGCGAATGAAAAAAGCAATGAGATTGCGATAGCCTCTGCGCCGGAATGGCGAATCTGCTCGACAAGGCTGCGCAATTCATCAGGGTCCGGCGCGATGAGCCGTTCGCCTTCCGCGCTGACGCGCTCTGCAATCCCAAATCTGAGCTCGGCGGGAACCAGGCATGGCGGCGGCGGCTGAAACCAGTCATAGAGGCGGGGGCGGGCCTGGCGGCCGATGGAGATTGTGTCTTCAAATCCGCGCGTGGTGACAAAGGCGACGCGCGCGCCCTTGCGCTCAAGCATGGCGTTGGTGCCGACGGTGGTTCCGTGGCGGACGACTGCATCGGGCGCTGCGCCGAGCTGGCGCAGGCCGTTGAGCACGGCCTGGCCGGGATCGCGCGGCGTGGAGAAGACTTTGAGCGCGACGAGCTGTCCGTTGCGCAGCGTAACGCAATCGGTAAACGTGCCGCCGCTGTCGATGGCGACACGCTGACGCGCTGGAGTTGCGTGGGTCATGCGTCACGATTATTACAGAAGGGGGACGAGCGGCTGGACAGAACGCCGATCCTCTCGTTGCGTGTGCTTGTGTAAGGCCACCATACACAGAGTCATGTATCATCAGGCGGTCGTTCCATGAAAGAGGACCTATATGGGCAAAGACCACGCTTTGTCGATTCAAGAATTCATCTATTTAGCCAAACATCACTTGGACTCAATATTGGGCGAGTCCGGAACAATTCTTTACAGCTCATGCGAGACCCTCAAACCTGGTAAATACTATTTCCTTGGGCTGAATCCGGGCGGTTCGGAAGAAGACACGCGGACGATTGGCCAATCCTTGCGTGACCTGGAGCTTGGCAGTTCAACCGAGAACGCATACCTCGATCAAGACTGGAGTGGCTTTCGTAATTACTGCGTAGGCGGACACCCGCTTCAGCGGAACTACAAGTATCTATTCGGGGCACTCGGAGAAGAACTCAGTTCAGTCTGCGCTTCGAATCTAATCTTCAGCAGGAGCATTAGCGAGAAAGGCGCTGGAGGAAAAGTAAGGGCAGAACTGTGCTGGCCAGTCCACGAGGCCATCCTTGAGATCGTTCGCCCCGCCGCGATAATCACCTTTGGGCGCCAGCCTTTCAATTTCATTAGAGAGAAGCTTGGCGGGACTGCTCCCGAGGACTCGCCAACAAGTCACGGAAGATGGACCTGGCGGTATTCGATACTCCAGACGGGAGAAAAGCTCATCGGTCTCCCGCACCTAAGCCGATATGCGCTCAGGAACGACTCAGACGTTGTTGAGAATATAAGAAAGCTGGTTGGTTAAGGCATTCGGCGGCGCACTTTGTGCGTGTGCGCACGAAGTGAGATGATTGGTTTTCCTTGAGTGGCGAGGAGCATCATGAGTGAATTTGTATTGACGCGTGCGCACTGTTTTTGTTCTGTCGCAATTATGGTTGCAGGTGGAATGGTTTTGACGGGAACAGCATACGGGCAAACGGGCGGCGCGCCCGCGCTGCACGTCATGCCGCTGCCGCCATCCATGCAAATGGGCTCGGGGGAGCTTATGCTCACGGACTTTAACTATGACGTTGCGGGCGCGCATGACGCGCGACTGGACGCTGCGATCGATCGTTTTGTTTTGCGGCTGGACCGGCAGTGCGGCGAGATCCGGAGGTCCATGACAAAGCCCGTGGCCAGCGCGCCGGTACTGACGATTCACGTGGCCGGGCCCGGCGAGACCGTGCAGGGCGTGGACGAGGACGAGAGCTACAAGCTGACAGTGACAAGCGCATCGGCCGATTTGACCGCGGCGACGGACGTGGGCGCGATGCACGGCCTGGAGACATTCCTGCAATTGGTGGAGGTGCGAGACGGGGCGTGCCGGCTGCCCGCCGTGACCATAGACGATGCGCCGCGCTTTCCGTGGCGCGGATTGATGCTGGACGCGAGCCGGCACTTTGAGCCGATGGATGTGGTGAAGCGGACGCTGGATGGGATGACGGTGGCAAAGCTGAACGTATTCCACTGGCACCTGAGCGATGACCAGGGCTTCCGTGCGGAGAGCAAAAAGTTCCCCAAATTCACTGAGGTTGCGTCGGACGGGCTCTACTACACGCAGGACCAGATGCGCGAAATTGTGGCGTATGCGCGGGCGCGCGGCATCCGCGTGGTGCCGGAGTTCGATATGCCGGGTCACACTTCAGCGTGGCTGCTCGCGTATCCGGAGATTGGCGCGGGCGAAGACATCAAAGCGCTGCCGAAGCAGTTCGGGATTCCCCAGGCCGAGCTCGACCCTTCAAACGAGAAAACGTACAAATTTCTCGACGAGTTCATCGGGGAGATGGGGGAGATTTTTCCCGACGCGTACTTTCACATTGGCGGCGATGAGACAGCGGGCAAGGGTTGGCTGGAGAATCCGCGCATTGCGGAGTTTATGAAGAAGAAGGGATTCACCAAACCTGCGCAGTTGCAGAACTACTTCAACACGCGGCTGCTGCCGATCCTGGCCAAGCACGGGAAAAAGATGATGGGCTGGGACGAGATTCTCAATCCTGACCTGCCCAAAGATATTGTGGTGCAGAGCTGGCGCGGCGAGGCCTCGCTGGCCGCGGGAGCGCAGCAGGGATACGTGGGGCTGCTTTCTGCTCCGTATTACCTTGACGCGCAAAAGACTTCAGCAGAGATGTTTCTTGCCGACCCGATTCCGGCAGACACCAGGCTGACCGCGGATGAGCAGAAGCGCATCCTGGGCGGCGAAGTGTGCATGTGGGGCGAGCAGATTGATGAGGAGACGGTGGACTCGCGTGTGTGGCCGCGGACCGTTGCGGTGGCGGAGCGGTTCTGGTCGCCGCAGAACGATACGGACGTGAACGACATGTACCGGCGCTTGCGCAGCGCGTCATTGGAGCTTGAAGATGTGGGCCTGAGGCATCTCTCGGGGCCGGAGAAACTGCGGCGGAACCTGGCCGGACGCGCGAACCCGGATGCGCTGGATGTGCTGGCGTCCGTGGTGGAGCCGGTGAGTTTTGGCGAGCGTTATGGCCAGCAGCACCCTGACAGGTTGACCGCGCTGGACCGGCTGGTGGACGCGGTGGTGGCTGATCCGCCGGCGCGGCAACAGATTGACTACCAGGTGGACGAGGCATTGGGGGGAAAGTCGCAGGCGGCGCGCGAGGCCGGGCGAATGGAATTACGTGAGGATTTTACGGAATGGGTGAAGGCCGCGCCGCAGGCGATGGCGCTGGCTGCCGCGACTCCGCGACTGAATGATGTGGAGGCACGCGCGCGGCAGCTTGGCGAATTGGGCGCGGCGGGCCTGGAGGCGCTGGCGATTCTGGATCGGCATGCGACAGCGTCGCAAGGCTGGCTGGTTGACCGCCGCAAGACGCTGGCGGGTGCGGAGCAGGCGTCTGGGCTGGTGCGGTTTGTCTGCATCCCGCAGTTGCGGAGGCTTGTGGAGGCGGCGCGGGCGAGATAGTTATTGGGCCGCGAATTGTGCGGCGGCGCGTTAGTGCGGGAACCGTTTACAATTCGGCGTGGAAACAAAACCATGAAAATTGAAGATGGGAAGAGCAACGAGGGAGTGGATCCGGGCGCGGTGCCGCAGCGGATTTTGGCCGGCGGCGCCCGCATGCCGGCGATCGGGCTGGGGACTTTTGGATCGGACCACGTTTCGCATGACGCGGTGGCCGAGGCGGTGGGTTACGCCGCGTCGGTTGGCTACCGGCACTTTGACTGCGCTTCGATTTACTGCAACGAGGACCGGATTGGCGCGGCCTTTGCGGAACTGTTTCGGTCCGGTTACAGGCGCGAAGAGTTCTGGATAACTTCAAAGGTCTGGAACGACAAGCATGACGACGTGCGTGCGTCATGCGAAAAGTCACTCAACGACTTACGACTCGAGTATCTCGATCTCTACCTGGTGCACTGGCCGTTTCCCAACCACCATCCGCCGGGGTGCGATGTGAGCGCGCGCAATCCGCACGCCAAGCCGTACATTCACGAGGACTACATGCGCACCTGGCGCCAGATGGAGGCGCTGGTGGATGCGGGGCTGGCGCGGCACATCGGCACTTCAAACATGACCATCCCGAAGATGGAGCTTGTGCTGCGGGACGCGCGCATTCGGCCGGCGGCAAACGAGATGGAGTTGCATCCGCATTTTCAGCAGCCGGAGTTCTTCCGCTTTTTGATGGATCGCGGAGTACAGCCCATTGGCTACTCGCCGCTGGGATCGCCGGGGCGGCCGGAGCGCGACCGCACGCCGGAGGACACGTCGCCGACGGAAGACCCGGTGATCCGCGGGATTGCCGAGCGCATCGGCGTGCATCCAGCGGTGGTCTGCATCATGTGGGCCAGTCAGCGCGGGCAGGCGGCGATTCCGTTTTCAACGAACCAGCGCAATATACTGGCCAACCTGCGCGCCGCGGCGAACCCGGCTTTGACTGATGAGGACTTGAGGACGATCGCGGACGTCGACCGCGATTGCCGGCTGATCAAGGGGCAGGTGTTCCTGTGGAAGGACGACCAGAACTGGGAAGATCTGTGGGACGTGGATGGGGAGATTGCGAGTTAGGGGCGTAGGGACTTAGGGACTAGGGATCAGGGATCAGGGATTAGGGATCAGGGATTAGGGATTAGGGACGGTAGCTCGTAACTAGAAGTTACAAGCTACAAGCTACAAGCTACAACCCAAAAGGACAGTCACGATGGACGGAACGATGTTAGCGGCGTACTTACCTGGCAATAGCACGGTGGAAATGCGGGAGGTGCCGGTGCCGCGGCCGGGGCATGGTGAAGTACTGCTTGAGGTGAAGGCATCAACCATCTGCGGGTCAGACATTCGCGCGATTTACCACGAGCACCTGGGCAAGGGGCCTGAGGGCTACCAGGGCGTGATCGCCGGCCACGAGCCCGCCGGCCAGGTGGTGGTGACGGGGCCGGGCTGCCGCCGCTTCAGGCAGGGTGACCGCGTCATTGTCTATCACATTTCAGGGTGCGGGCTGTGCAATGACTGCCGGCGCGGGTACATGATTTCCTGCACCAGCGCGGAGTACAGGCGCGCGTACGGCTGGCAGCGCGACGGCGGCATGGCGCGGTACATGGTGGCGGAGGAGAAGGACCTGATCGCGCTGCCGGACGAGCTTACTTACCTCGATGGCGCGCAGGTGGCGTGTGGCTTTGGCACGGTGTATGAGGCACTGGAGAAGATCGGAATCAGCGGCAACCATGCGGTGCTGATTACGGGCCTGGGGCCGGTGGGACTTGCCGCCGCGGCACTGTGCCGCAAGCTGGGAGCGGAGCGAATCATCGGCATTGACGTAGTGCCGGAGCGGCTGGAGCTTGCCCAGCGGCTGGGCCTGTGCGATGACGCGCTGCACTCTGGCGAGGACAATGTGGAGCAGGTTCGCGCTTTGACCGGCGGCCATGGCGTGGAGCGCGCGGTGGATTGCTCCGCCAACGCCGGCGCGCGCGCCACGGCAATTCGCGCCACGCGCAAGTGGGGGCGCATTGCGCTGGTGGGCGAGGGCGGCACGATGACCGTGAACCCATCGCCGGACATGATTCACGAGCAGAAGACGGTTTACGGCTCATGGGTCACGTCGACGTGGCTGATGGAGGAGCTGGTGGAGCGGCTGGTGCGCTGGAAGCTGCATCCGGAGGAGATTGTCACCCACCGGTTTGCGCTGGAGCAAGCCGGCGACGCTTACGCGCTGATGGCGTCAGGCAAATGCGGCAAGGTTGCCGTGTGTCCAGCAGGCAATTGAGACAAGAGGAGGCATCATGCTGAAGGGAATTGCATCGTGCATTTCGCCGGAGCTGCTGGCGGTGCTCGACCGGATGGGACACGGCGATGAGATCATTCTCGCCGACGCGCATTTTCCGGGGCACTCGCTGGGGCCGCAGGTGCTGCGCGCAGACGGGATCACGGTGGCCACGCTGCTCGACGGCATTGTGCCGCTGTTTGAACTGGACAGCTACGCGCCGCCCCTGGTGATGATGCAGGTGGTTGCCGGCGACACGCTGGATGCGGCCGTGGAATCCGATTACATGCGAGTGATCCGCAAGCATGCGCCCGCGGCGCCGGCGCCGGAGCGCATCGACCGCTACGCATTCTATGAGCGCGCGCGCAAGGTATTTGCTATCGTGATGACCGGCGAGACGCGCAAGTACGGAAACCTGCTGCTGAAGAAAGGCGTGACGCCCGCGTAGAGCGGCATTCCGCCGTCAGCTATCAGCGCAGGAATGCTTCCGGGAGTCCGCCGTCGACTGGGAACAAATGCCCGGTAGTGCAGCGCGAGCGTGCACTGGCCAGGAAAAGAATCGCCTCGGCACAATCCGCCGGATCAATGGGCTGATGCGTGAGCGAGCGCTGCGCATAAAACGCGGCCAGGCGATTGCGGAGTTCGTCGTCCGTCATACTCTCTTCAAACGCAATGCCGTATTTCGTCAGCGAGGCGCGCACGCGATCGCGGGGAAACATCGTGGAGCCTTTCACCACCGTGGCCGGGCAGATTCCGTTGACGCGCACCCGCGGCGCAAGTCCCACGGCAAGCTCGCGAACAAGGTGGCTCAGCGCGGCCTTGCTCACGTCATAAGCCTCGCTGCCGCGCTTGGGCACCACGGCATTGGCTGAGCTGGTCAGCACGATGGACCCGCCCAAACCCTGTTCGGCGAAGACCTTTGCCGCCTCGTCCGCAAGGATGTAGTTCGCGGTCACGTTCAGCTCCAGCGTCGTGCCCCACATCGCATCGCTGACGGCGCCGTCCTTTGAAGACGGGAAGATGGCTGCCGTGTTGATGAGCATATCCACTCCGCCGAAGGCGCCAATCGTCTCCCTGATGGCCTGCACAATCGCCGCGCGATTGCGAATGTCCACTTCAACCGATCGCACAAACTCTTTCGCGGTCACGCCGGCAAGTTCCTCCGCTACGCCGGCGGCTGCGGCAGCATCGCGATCTGCAATCATCACGTGCGCGCCGCGCTCGGCGGCGAGCCGGGCCACTTCGCGCCCAATGCCGCTGCCTCCGCCCACAATGAGCGCGATCTGCCGGCTCAATTCTTTCTCCGGAGGCTGGCGGCGAATCTTTGCTTCTTCCAGCAGCCAGTACTCAATGCGGAACGCCTCAAGCGCCGGCAGCGCAACGTAATTGGTGAATACCCGAAAACTGGCTGGGTCCATCTTTTCGGCGCATTGCGGCAGCGTGCATTCAATTGCAGCGTCGCCGGCCAGCAGGCTTGCGCCTTCCATCACGTGAATCGCATTGGTGTAAAACTCGCCAATGATGCGCGCCTCGGTCCGGTTCTTGCCAAAGCTGAACATGCCTATGCCGGGGACCAGCACCACTGCCGGATTGGCGTCGCGCATGGCGGGCGAGTCCGCCACCGCGTGAGTCTTGTGGTAAGCCGCGTACTGCTCGCGATACTCCGCAAGCGATGAATCGATTGCCTGCTTCAGCGCCGCAACGTTCTGGCCCTCTGCCCACGGCACAAACATGGGGCGGATCTTGGTGCGGATGAAGTGATCAGGGCAGCTTGTGCCCAGAAACGCCAACTCGCTGCCGTCTTTCGAATTGATGAACTGCATCACGTCCTCGGCATCGCTGTAGCCCGCAATCCAGCGGCGCTTGCTGCTAACACGGCCGCGCAAGTAGGGGAGTATCTCCACAGCAATTTCGCGCCGGTCCGCGCGCGCTTTCACCGCCTCGCCGCCAAAGCGCACCGTGCCCTTTCGCCGTCCATGCTCGGCGATGAACTGGCCAAGCTCATCAATCACCGTAAGCGTGCTGGCGTAGCACTCGCGCTGCGTATCGCCCCACGTGAACAGCCCATGCCCGCCCAGCACAATGCCGTCGCAATCGGGATTCCGCTCCACCGCGCGCATCATCATCATGCCCAGTTCAAAGCCCGGCCGCTGCCAGGGCAGCCAGATGAGCCGATGCTTGAATTCGCGATTGAACTCATCCATCCTGACTTTACCGTTGGCGGAGGCGGCCAGCGCGATCCCCCAATCGGGATGCAGATGATCCACGTGCGGGAAGGGCAGAAACCCGTGCAGAGGCGTATCAATTGATGCGGCCACAGGATTGTTGCGGAAGGCGCACAGCGCGTACATCGCCACCATTGCGTCTTCCGTCTCCTCGCCCGCGTAGAGTTTTTCGAGAGCCAGCAACTTTTCCTGGTAGAGCGTGGCAAAGCCAGAGCGCTTGATGCTGCCCAGGTCGCCGCCGCTGCCTTTTACCCACAGAACCTTCACCGTCTCGCCGCTGAGCGGATCAACCTCATCCACCTTGGAGCTGGTATTGCCGCCGGCAAAGTTGGTGATGCGCAGGTCAGACCCAAGCAGATTGGAGCGATAGCGAAGAAGCTCCGGCTCGTCCAGGGTATGCGCCAGGGCATCGTCCCAGCGGTCTTCAAGGAACTTGAGGGGCAAAGAAGCGACAGACGTGGAAGCCATCGGAGTACCTCGATTCCAGGCGCGTCAACCGTCCTGCGCGGGGGCGCAGTGCGGCCATGCCGCGCGGGTGTGGAGTCTCTATTATCGTATCGGGATCAGTGCACCCGATGGAGCGTGCGGCTCCAGCGGGTGTCGCTGAAGAAGTGCAGCGCCACGTGGCCCAGCCACGCAATCCTGTTGCCCATGCCGGTCTTGTCGTACTCGTTATCCGGAGTGACGAAGGACCAATAATTGAAGAGCGGGCGTCCCACCACGTTCTCGCGCGGCACGAACCCCCAGAATCGAGAGTCTGCGCTGTTGTGGCGGTTATCGCCCATCATGAAGTATTTGTCCGGAGGAACAACCAGATCGCCGTTCACCACATGGTTGTGAAAATCCACTTCCCATGATTCCGGAATCAGGTTGCCGGGTTCCGAGATGGGAGGCACGGCGGGATACTCGTCCAGGAATACTGGATCCGATGTCGGTGTCATCTGGCCCGTCGGTGCCAGCGGCACCGCAGTCCCATTCACGTAGACGATTCCTTCATGCAGGTGGATATGGTCGCCCGGAGTTCCGATGCATCGCTTGACGAGATATAAGTACTGCGGCTCGCCGTTTACATCGTCGGGCACCGGCTTGATGAAGACCACAATGTCGCCGCGGCGGGGATTGCGGTAATGCACCAGCGGCATCCACTTTGCCGGCGGGGCAAAAGTGGTGCGATCGACCACGAGATGGTCGCCGATCAGCAGCGTGTTCTCCATCGATCCCGAAGGGATGACGAAGTTCTGCGCCAGGAACGTGAGTATGAAAAGGCCCACCACCAGCACCGAGCAGATGCTGGCCACGGCTTCAAATGGAGTTTCTTCCACGCGTTGAGCGGCGGATTCGGGAGCAGCGACTTCCTCGGTTTTGGTTTTCGGCATCGGTCGTTTCAGTCTTCAGTTGTCAGTTGTTCGTAACTCAGGCACCTTGTGTCGCACTCCAGCCCATCAATGCACCACGCGGAAAATCCGCTTCCAGCGCGCGAACCCAATCACGCGTGCGGAGAGTTCGCTATCGTGCTTGAGTCTATCATCCGATGCCTGCTCAACATCCGTAGTGGAGGGACGGCGCAGCGAGAAGTAAATCACCAGCGGGCGGGCAATAATGGCCTGCCCGGGAACCAGTCCCCAGAAGCGCGAATCGTCAGAGTGATTGCGGTTGTCGCCCAGCATGAAATACCGGTCCCTGGGGATCACCAGCTCGCCGTCTTTGGTGAGCATCTGCATCTGCTCCCACCAATCGGCGTGGATGTTGGGGTCAGAGTAAATGCGAGCGGGAAAGTTGTCGCGGAACGAATTGGCGGCGGCGGGTTCGAATGCCACGTAGGGTTCGTCCAGCGGAACCTCGTTGACGCTGACCTGTCCATCCTCGATGCGGATGCGGTCGCCGGGAAGGCCCACCACGCGCTTGATGAGCAACGGCGCCGCCGGGTCGGGGTGGTGGAAGACGACGATATCGCCGCGCTCCACGTTGCGATAGGGGAGGATCAGGCGGGCGAGCCTGTCAGACGGAGCAAAAATCTGTTTGTCCATCAGCAGAAAGTCGCCCACCAGCAGTGTGCGCTCCATGCTCTCTGAGGGGATGAGGAAGGGCTGGAAGAGGAACGTGAGCACGAAAAGCGCAATCACGATGGTGCGCAGCAATGACGCCAGAGCTTCAGGAACCGTGGGCAAGTGAATGCGCAAGCGGGCAACAGCGCTTTCGCGGGGGAGTGCCGGCTGGACGGGTGTGGTCATTCGGCGGCGGACTCCTCCAGGGGAAGGTTGGCAGCGGCAGCGCCCGTCAGCCTGGCCATGGCGCGGCGCGCGGCGTCCTGCTCAGCCAGCTTCTTGGTTCTACCCAGACCTCTTGCCAGCGGCGTGCCCGGTTCCCCTAGCGCGGGCTTGAGCCGTACTTCAACCATAAAGCGTTTGCGGTGGTCGGGGCCGCTCTCGCTCTTGACCCGGTAAACCGGCGCGCCGGCGCGGGAGGCCTGGAGGTGCTCCTGGAGCGCGGATTTGTAATTGCCCAGAGCGGCGCCGCTGCGCAACTCGGCGGCGAAACGCTCTGCTGCCTGGCCGATCACCTGGCCATCGACGAAAGTGCGGACGGGATCGAGGCCGCCGTCAAGAAACATGGCGCCCAATACGGCTTCCAGAGTGTTTGAGAGCAGCGTGGACTTGCGCCGCAGTCCGGTGCGATCTTCGCCGCGGCTGAGAAGAATGTGCCGGCCCAGGTTGATGGCGGCGGCCACCTCCGCTATGTGCTGGCGGCTGACGAGCTGGGCGCGCACCCGCGTCAGATCGCCCTCGCGCCATTCAGGATAGCGAAGGAACAAGGTCTCGGCCACAACCAGGCCGAGGATCGCGTCCCCCAGGAACTCGAGCCGCTCGTTATCCACGGGACCGGTGTTATCCACGGGATCGGCGGCTTCAGCGTGTTGCTCATTCACCAGAGAACGGTGGGTGAGGGAGCGCAGCAGCAACTCCGGGCGCGTAAAGCTGTGCCCGAGTGCCGATTCCAGTTCGCTGAGAGGCGTATCCATTGCCGAATAATTCTGTGGGCCCGTGAACTATCGACCGTCCCGCCCGGTTCCACCGAGCCTGACTTCTATTAAACGCCTCAAAGTGGATGCAAGCAGGAAGAATCAAGCTGATCGTCCCTCATCCCTTATCCCTTAGTCCGTATTCGCTACTCCGCCCCTCACTGCGGCTTTGAGGAGGCAGGTGCAGCGGCGGGTGGATTCGCCGGCGCCTCATCGGCGTCGTCGTCCTGGCAGCTGTGACCCTTGACGGCATACGCGGTTTTAAGGCCGCGCTCGGCGGCCAGCCGCGTGTCCTGCTGGCCATCGCGATTTTCAGATGCCAGCTTGTACTCCGCCACCGCCGCGTCGCGTTTGCAGTCCAGGTCCAGCATTCGGCCCAGGTAAATGTGCGACCAGGCGATGAGGCGAGGGTCCTTGCTGCCGGCCAGCGTGTCCTGAAAGCGGTTGATGGCATCCTCCGGGTGGCCGGTCATGGCGGCGATGCGCGCGAGGATAAAATCTGCGCGGGCGGCGTTGGCCACCGCAGGCAGGCTGCTGGACTTGTCAGCCAGGGCCTGCTGGGCCAGCGCAGCGGCGCCCTTCACATCGCCTGACTGGAGCTTGAACTCCGCCAGGTCAAGGCCCTCCAGCTTGTGCGGCTTGGGCCTTACAAACACGTCTTCGTCGGCCTGCGCGTCAAACTGAAGCTGGCGCGCGCGGTGTACCTGCTGGTCCACATCCATGCCGTAAACCATCTCGCCGATGGTATCGCCCAGGCTGGCAGGATCCTTTTCAAACTGGATGAGCTGATCGTAAAAATACTGGGTCAGGACAAAGCCCTGGGTCATGTCGTGGTGTAAAAGGGCCTGGCGCACCGTCTCCTGTTTCTGCTCCACCTGCTGGCGCTGATGCTCGTATTTGGGCATGTCGGAGCGGGGAACGCCGGCAGGAAGCTTGTAATTTGCAATGCCGGTATCCAGGGTGCGCGCTTCGATGGCTTTGATCAGGCACTCGACCGTCAACGGCACCACGTCGGAGCGGTAGCGGTAGGCGACAGGAGACTCGCGCACCTCCTTGAGAATGGGCTGCATGCGATCAATTGCGTTGGAGCGGGCATAGAGAAGCGGCTCAATGGTGTAGTGCAGATAGGTGTGGCGGACGTCGTTCATGGGAATCTGTCCGTCACGCGGTGAGACCACCACAACGTAGTCGGTGCCGTAGATGCGGGCGTTGACGGTGAGCGGCGAGAGCATCGGCTCCATCACCACGATGAAACGGCGTCCACTGTAGGTCTCCGCCGGCTGCTTGAGGTAAAGATTGGTGTTCACAATCATCGTCGATAGAGGATCGTGAAGCTGGGCAAGCTGCTCGTCGAGACTATGGTGGATGGCAAGCCAGATGCCGTGCAGATCTGTGGCTTTGACGAATGCGTTCAGGAAGGGAACGATTTCGAACACGGCGGCGGCGTCGGGCGGCATCTGGGCGAGCTCGGTGACGGTCTCCATCTCCGCTGGCGGGGCGGTGAGATAGAGGGCCAGCGAGATGTACTGGGAGACGTCGATCTCGGTTCCGGTAATGCGGTGCTGCGCGATGTAGAGGCAGAGCGAGTCGCGGGACTTGCGGGCGTCTTCGCTGCGGTTAAAGGCCTGATTCAACTCATCGCGGACGCGGGTGCGCACGGGCGAGCTGTCTGGCAGGCCCTCGTCATAGCCGCAGGCATTGAGGGCCGATGCCACTACGAACAGAGGCTCCGCCGTGATGAGCGAGATGGTTGGGCCGGCGGCGTCAAGCGAGGGCGATTTCTCCTGCGGGGGGCCCTGATTTTGAGGAACAGTGGCCTGCGAGCTTGAGGAATAGGGCTGCTGCGAGCTGGCGGGTGGCTGCTGCGCACCGGCGGCCGGGTTGAGGCAGAGACACGCTAGTGCGACAAAAAGCGGGGCGGTGAGGCGGAGATTAGAAAACGACATGAAGGGAACCCTGCCTGAATGGTATTTAGACGTTTGGGCTGGGTCAAACGGGAACGGGGATTAAATGACTGGAGCGGGGGCGGAATCGCCGGGTTTGCGGGGTCTGGATGGTTACCTTTGGGTGGGGGGGTGGCACACGCGCCGGGCTGGGGCCCGGCGCGCCGCTTTGCAGGTCAGACTACTGTTCCGTGTAGGTGTAGTCGTTGTATTGCCAGGCTCCGTTGATATACGAGTAGAGCCGGGCGTAGAGTGTGGCTCCGGTTGTGGGTATGCCGCTGACTACGCCGGTTGTTAGTGCCGTGGTGCTGGTCCCTGCTGAGTTATACACGTTGCTGGAGCCGTGGCCGGTGGTGCCCAGCTCAAACAGGTACTTGGTGACGCCGCC